>WNGQ01014839.1_pt1 | contig 11674 bp, 12 predicted proteins | sample 5407661 | NCBI WGS metagenome assembly WNGQ01 (sample SAMN13153382, study PRJNA577476) | soil metagenome | isolation source: 60 cm soil or saprolite under Garry oak tree replicate 2 | place: USA:California | collected 2016-06-15
CTGGCGTGCAACCTTGACCTGCTTGGCCTTGGCTCGGCCGCGCCCCATTGGCTCGACCCCCTCGAACGTACGGGGGCCGGTCAGGCCCCTGGTCACCGCACCCGATGGTGCTGTCTTCATTGCGCTGTGCTGTCTTAGGCGCTTTTGCTGTCTTAGGCGCTTTTGCTGGCGGGCTTGCTTGCACAACAGACAGACCCGACGCCTCTCCACCGTCTGGGACGCGACGCGTTTCCTGCCTCCGTACGGACATAACCGTACCTGGTTTGCGCGCTAAGCGCCTCCGGGGCAGCGTGCACGCGGCCGGTCAGTCCCCGAGCCAGATGCCGCGCAGCCGGCCTACCTCAGACATCCGCCGCTCGGCGAGCCGGTCAGCGGCCACCGCGGGCGGTACGCCGTCGGTGTCGGCAATCGCGAGAATCTTGCTGGTCGTGTCGAAGATCTGAGCCGTTCTTGATTGCGCCCGGTCGAAGCTGAACCCGGCGAACTCGTCCGCAACCTGGATCACCCCGCCGGAGTTGACCAGGTAGTCCGGGGTGTACACGATGCCCCGGTCGGCGAGCTGCTTCTCGATGCCGGGGTGAGCGAGCTGATTGTTGGCGCCACCGCAGATGATCCTGGCAGTCAGCGTCCCGACCATGTCGTCATCAATCGACCCGCCGAGCGCGCACGGCGAATAGATGTCCATCGGGCCTGCGGCCAGCTCCGCCTGGCTCGCGGCAACTTCAACCGCGGGGTGCTCCGCGCGTACCCGCTGCACGGCTGCCGCGGCGACATCGCAGATGACGACCTTGGCTCCGGCCTCAATGACGTGCCCGACCAGGCGGCGGCCGACCTTGCCAACGCCCTCGATGGCGACCCGCCGGCCCTCCAGGCTGGCACTGCCCCAGACATGCTCGGCCGCGGCCCGCATGCTCTGGAAGACGCCGAAGGCCGTCAGGATAGAGGAATCGCCAGCCCCGCCGTTGGCGACCGTCCGGCCGGTCACGTGCGTGCACTCGCGGGCGATGATGTCCATGTCCTCGCTGTAGGTGCCGACATCGCAGGCGGTGACGTAGCGCCCGTTCAGGGACTGCACAAACCTGCCATAGGCGCGCAGCAGTGCCTCGGACTTGAGCCGCGCCGGATCGCCGATGATGACGGCCTTGCCGCCGCCCAGGTCGAGGCCGGCCAGGGCGTTCTTATAGGCCATCGCCCTGGACAGGTTGAGCACGTCGGCCAGCGCGGCGTCCTCACTCGGGTACGGGTAGAACCGGGTGCCGCCGAGCGCGGGCCCAAGCGTGGTTGAGTAGATGGCGATTATTGCCCGCAGGCCGGTCGGCGCGTCCTGGCAGAACACCACCTGCTCATGCCCGGCATGGCCGTTCGCGCTGCCGCCCGGTTGCTGCGCGATGTCGCCGCCGTCAGCCACTGTGGCTCTTTGAGCACTCCCGAATACGTCTCTTTGAGCACTCCCGAATACATTCGTCACTTCAGTGACTCCCGGCTCGGTCCCGCGTCCTCGTTGAGGCGGGTTCTCCGGACCAGGGTATGCCGGGAGCATGCCGCCGCAGCGGGCCTGGTGAGGATCTCGTTATCTGGGGGCTTTTCCCGGTAGACCATGGCATGTCACGATTTGGTCATGTTGCCTTGCGCTGCCTATCTGCGCGTATATGAACCGCTTTCGGCGTTCCGTCCGGCGGAGCGGGCGCGCTGGGCCGCTTACGCGACCTCCGCGGACCGCCCGCGCAGGGCAGGCGCGCTGGCCGCGGAGCACGCCGAGGCGCTCCGCAGGCTTATCGCGCTGCCGCCGATCGTGGCGCCCGCGCAGGAAAGCGGGCACGCGTATGTCCGGTGGGCTGACGGCATCACCTACGTCTGCCCGTGGCAGACCAGGCTGCGATCATGGCTCGCGCTCAGCAGGCTGCGGGCCAGTGCGGCACCGCCCTTGTCCGATGCGTTCGCCCCGCGCCAGGCCGAGCTGGCCGCCGGGGACTTCGCGCGCTGGCAGAGCCGTGCGGGCTCGCCCCGCGTCTACATAAAGACCAGCGCGTGGTCGGTGCCACTGTCCTGGTTCGTGCCCTTCGCGCCGACGGAGCGGTGGCTAGTGCTCGGCACGCCGGCCGCGGGGGAGCGCAGGGGGCCGGCCACCGCCGCCGCCACCCGCACGCTGATCTACGCAACGGCGATGTCCCAGGCGCGCAGGCGGGTTGCCCGGTCGCTGGCAACCGCCCGCCGGATGTCTGGCAGCCGCCTTGCGGAGTCCGAGCCTGCGGTAGCGGCGCTGTTGCAGGTTGGCACCGAGCTTGAGGAGATTGGCCGGTGGCTCGAGGAGTTCCATCCGCACTCGCTCGTGGAACTCGACTACGGGGGGCTGGTGCAGCTGCTGGATGACGAGGCGCTGCGCAGCGACCAGTCGGCCGCGGAGGTATCCGCGGCCGTGACTGCCCTTGCTAGCAAGGAGCTCGAGCTGGCAGCCGCGATGTACCACCGCCTGCGTGCCAGATGGCGCGCGCTGGAGGCGATCGAGCTAGGTAGTTAAGGGAGGGGGATGGACTTTTCCGAATCTGCCCGTTGCGACGTTCCGTATAGCTAGAATCACGCAGCGTGACTCAGATCAGTGGAGCAACGGGGTAACTCAGCACAGAAACTTTGCTCCGGGTGGTCGACTTGTCACGGCTGGTGATGGCAATATGGTTCTGAGTAGACCATATGGGACATCCACGGCAGGCTCCCCAACGGAGCCAGGCACCGCAACAAAACGCAGGATCGCAGTACCGGTCCAGGAGGAGAGGCCGTACACATGTCTGCACGCACACCAGAGGCCGAACCGCTGCTGACACCAGCAGAGGTCGCGACCATGTTCAGGGTGGACCCGAAGACCGTCACCCGATGGGCCAAGGCTGGCAAGCTGACGTCCATCCGCACGCTCGGCGGTCACCGTCGGTACCGGGAGACTGAAGTTCGCGCACTGCTCGCGGGCATCCCGCAGCAGCGCTCGGAGTAAGGCCTGGCAGTTTCCTGGCGCGCTGAGCGCCGGGGCAGCCGTGACGGCGCGTGGCAAGCGCGCTGGCGGCGGCCAGCGAGAAGTAGTTTCGAGAAGTAGTGAGAGTTAACAAAAGTAGGGCAGGGGGGTCGGCCCCGGTGGCCATGTGCCGCGTAGGGGGGCATAGTTCACGGAACTGGCTGGGCATACGCGGTTCCATCGGACGTTGCCGGGGTCGATCCGGCCCGCAGGGGTTGCCGGGGTCGATCCGGCCCGGAGGGTTACCGGGGTGCCGATCCGGCCCGCACGGGTTGCCGGGGTCGATCTGGCCCGCAGGGTTGCCGGGGTGCCGATTCGGCCCGCACGGGTTGCCAGGTTCGGTCCGGCCCGCAGGGTAGCGTGGCCCGCGCGCCGGCCACGGCCATGACTCGGCTTGACTCGCGGCTGAGATACGGCAGGGCAGCGGCTACCGCCAGAACTGGGCAGCGCCTACAGCCAGGACAAGGCAGTGAGTGCCACCAGAACTGGGCGGTGGGTACCGCCAGAACATCGCAATTCGTAATTATCAAGCGACTTCTTGTAATCACTCTTGCCGCACTTGCCGGTCGGCAATACTAGTCGCCAGGCCGGCGGCGGGGGCTGACGGCGGCAGGCGGGCGCCTGTGCGGCGCGCGCGCGTTGTGCACCAGGCACGGTGCAAAACGCACGCGCGGCAAGCACGTGCGCAGCAAGCAATGAGCAAGCACCATGGCACGGGCAGGCCGTGGCATGGCAATGGCCGACGACCACATGCGTGCGCCCGTTGGGGGGCCCGCCATCCGGGCGGGGCGTGCCGTCGCTTTGAGGGGAGGACCGCACCATGCGTGATCCGGATCTGGTCGTGCGTGCACAGCGGGCTGCAGCGGAGCTTGAGCGGGCGTGGGATCGCTTCCGGACCGCACACGGCCTCGGTGCAGAACCGTTGGCAGCGGTGTCGAGCTACGTCGGCTACTCGCTCGAGGAGCCATGGGGGGAGCCCCGGGTCGTGTTCGGGGTGGCGGCTGAGGAAGCCGAGCAACTCGCCGCGTTGCTCAATAGTCACGGCTGCGGCGGCCGGCCAGATGCGGCCACACCTGCGGCGCAGGCTAGGCCGGGCCGGTCAGCCACCGCGCAGGCCGGGCCGGGCCAGCAGCCGGCGGCGCAGGCCGGGCCGGGCCAGCCGCCGGCGTGGCAGGCCGTGCCGGGCCAGCCGGCCGGGCCGGGCCAGCCGGCCGTGGCGCAGGCTGCGCCGGGCCGGCCAGCCGCCGCCAACGGGCGGCTGGCCAGCCTCACGGCAGCGGCGGAGATCGCGCGCGCCGCGGCAGGCGCGCGACTACAGGTCTTTGCGCATGGACCGACTGCTCCCAGGGAAAATGCCGCCGCGACTCTGCCCGTCGCGTCCGGGCCGGGGACGGCAACTTCGTCAACGGCAACTCTGTCGTCGGCTACGGCAACTCCGTCACTTCGGTCGGCCACCGCGCTGCGGCCCGTCACGCCCGCCCCTGCGTCGGTTCCGCCGCCCGCTCCTGCGCCGGTTCTTCCGGCTGCGGCGGCTGCGCCGGTTCCGCCGCCCGCTCCTGCGCCGGTTCTTCCGGCTGCGGCGGCTGCGCCGGTTCCGCCGCCCGCTGCCGGTTCCGCCGCCCGCTCCTGCGCCGGTTCCTCCGGCCACGGGCGAGACAGCCCTGCCGGCGTTCCGGCCGGATTCAGCGTCGCTGCCTGGTGGGGGAGCTGACCTGGACCCGTTCCCGGACGAGCATCGTGCGGCTGGCGGGCAGCCTGCCGTGCGACGGGGAGGTCATCGCCACGCGGGAGGTCACCCGACGCAGCGATCGGCCAGGCCGAAGCGCGGTAGCGCGGCTGCCGAGCACGACCCGCTGCCGCCAGTCATGCAGGCGGCAGCGGGTCGTGCTGGCGCCCACGGACATGACGGCAATGCGGATGCCTGCAATGCGGATGCCTGCGGCAGCGGCCTGGCCGCCATGGCCGGTGACCTGGCCGGCTGGGCCTCGGGTGAGCTGCCAGGCCAGGCACGCCCAACGGCGCCATGGACGCCCGCATACCGGGATCCCGATGACGCGGATCCGGCGGGCGGCAATGCCCGCGGAGGCAAGGTCGTCTGACCTGGCCGGCTGGGCCCCGGGTGAGCTGCCAGGCCAGGCGCGCCCAACGGCGCCATGGACGCCCGCATACCGGGATCCCGATAATGCGGATCCGGTGGCGGCAATGCCGCAGAGACGCCGCAGAGACAAGGTCATCTGACCGGGCGGGCCGGCCGAAGCGCGGTGACGCGGCACAGCCGATTCAGTTCGTGAACTCAGCTTCTCCTCAGGCTGGGGGTGCATCCTTCTGGGGGCGCGGAGTGTAAGCCGCCCGGCAGGACTGGAGGGAGCCACCCAGCGCGGGTCCGTGGCCACCGCCAGCCGCATCGCGGACCTGACGCTCTTGCGGCATACTTTCCCGTTTGGCCAGCCGGGCGCGATCCGGCCCGGTGCATCGGCCAGCCCGGGCGGGACGGTCAGCTAGCTGCCAGCCATCCCGGCGGCGGGGGAGTGTCGGACCCCTGCGGGACAATCGGCTCCGTGCGGGTCGCGGTGGTGGCGGGGACCGGTGGCTCCGCGCTGCTGTGCGAGCTCGCTGCGGACGGCAGCCCGCGGTGCGGCTCCGTTTCAGCAAAAGATCTTTATGCCGCCGTGGCCGGCTACGAGCAGTCTGGTCCGGTGCGCTGGGTGTGGGCTTCGGGGGCGCGCCTTTACCCTTCGCTGCTGCGGGCTGGCGTGCGGGTGGCGCGCTGCCATGACGTGGAGCTGACCGAGCGGTTGCTGGCCAGCAGGGACGGGCCAGAGTCCGGGCCGGGAGCGCCGGCCCTGGCCGGCCTGGCGGCGGCCGGCCCGGCGGAAGCCGACGGGCCGGCCCAGGCGCAGGGGGCGCTGTTCGATGCCAGCGCCTCGGCCGGGCCGGCGCCGGCTGAGGCGCTCGACGCGCTGATAGCGGCGCACGCCAGCCAGCTGAGCCGGATCGACGCCGACGAGCAGCCCGGACGGTTCGGGATGCTGGCAGCCGCCGAGTCCGCCGCCGGCCTGGTCGCCGCCGAGATGAGTTTCGCCGGGCTCCCGTGGCGGGCCGACGTGCATGACTCGCTGCTTGCCGGGATGCTCGGGCCGCGGCCGTCGGCCGGGCTGGCCGGAGCCAGGCCCGCCCGGCTGGCCGAGCTCGCCGCCCGGATAGACCGGGCATTCGGCGGGCGGCGGGTCAACCCGGACTCGCCCGCTCAGCTGATCCGCGCCTTCGCCATGGACGGAGTCCGGGTGCCGTCCACCAGGTTCTCCGTGCTGCGCGACATTGATCACCCGGCCGCGCCGCTGCTGCTTGAGTACAAGGAGCTGGCCAGGCTGCATGCCGCGCATGGCTGGACGTGGCTGGACAGCTGGGTGTCCGGCGGGAGGTTCCGTCCGGAATACGTGGTGGGCGGGGTGGTGTCCGGGCGCTGGGCATCCAGGGGCGGCGGTGCGCTGCAGATCCCGAAGGTGCTGCGCCGCGCGGTCGTCGCAGATCCGGGCTGGGTGCTGGTAGTGGCCGATGCCGCGCAGCTTGAGCCGCGCGTGCTTGCCGCGCTCGCGGGCGACCGGGCGTTCGCCGAGGCGGCCGCGAGCGGCGACCTGTACCTGGCGCTGGCGGGCGCATTCGGTGGCGACCGGGCGAAGGCCAAGATCGCCCTGCTGTCCGCCATGTACGGCGGCGCAGGCGGCGAGGCAGGCCAACTGCTCGGCGTGCTCAGGAAGCGGTTCCCGCTGGCCTCGGGGTACGTGGAGGCGGCCGCGCAGGCCGGGCAGGAGGGCCGGGTGGTCCGGTCGGTGCTCGGCCGGACATGCCCGCCGCCGTCCGCGGCATGGCGGGCGATCACCGAGGAGTCTGGCGACCCGGACGCCGCCCGGGATCCGGGAGCGGGCGCCGCCTCCCGCGCCCGCGGCCGGTTCACCCGCAACTTCGTCGTGCAGGCGAGCGCGGCGGACTGGGCGAACGTGCTACTCGCCGGACTGCGCAGGCGGCTGGCCGCTATTGCGATTATTAACGGGGATTCCGGGGCCAGGCTGGCAGGTCCGGCGGGGCAGCGGCAGGTGGCTGGCGCGGCCCGCGTTGCGGGACCGCACCTGGTGTTCTTCCAGCACGACGAGGTGATCGTGCACTGCCCCGAGTCCGTGGTGGAGCCGGTGCTCACGGCGATCGGCGAGGCTGGCGAGGAGGCCGGACGGCTGGTGTTCGGCCCGACTCCGGTCCGGTTCCCGCTGACGACCGCGGTGGTGAGCTGCTACGCCGACGCGAAATGAGTCACCTCGGCTGGCCGGGCCTGGAGTGGCGGGCTACTGGCGGCTCCGGGTTCGGCGTGCCCTGCACCGGGACGACTACCGCGGTGCAGTACATGCAGCGCCGTGCTGCCAGCGGTATCTGGCTGAGGCATTCCGGGCACTCCCGCTCGGTTGCCTCCTTCTTCTGCTCCATCAGGGCCAGCAGCCTGCTCACCGGACCGACGACGAGGAAGTAGACCACGGCGGCGATGATCACGAAGGAGACGAGGGCATTGATGAAGGCGCCGTAGCGGAAAATGCTGTGGTTGACCGTGAAGGTCAGCGCGGAGAAGTCGGGTTTCCCGCCGATCGCGGCGATCAGCGGCGTGATCAGGTCCGCGACGAGCGCGGTGACAATCGCGCTGAAGGCAACGCCGATGACGACGGCGACCGCCAGGTCAACAAGGTTGCCGCGGAACAGGAATTTCCTGAAGCCACCCATGGTCCCTCCCAGACTGTGTCTGGCCCGTGCGAGCCGAGCTTGCGCCATCCCGACTGGCCCAGGACACGCCTAAACGTTATCGACACCAGGCGCCACATGCCGCGATGACTCGGCCCATCGGCGGCACGGTTCGTATTGGGCCGGTCCATACGCCTCCCGGATATCGTGGGCACGGCTAGGGCGGGGCGGTCACCGCCGCCGTGAGCCAAGCGGCGCTCGGCGCCGGGGCGCGAGGCGTCGTTCTCTTCACTGATCTGGCTAACCCGGCGAGCAACTCTCTCTATGTGCGGCTCGGCTACCGGCCGGTCGAGGACCGCGTGATCGTCAGATTCAAGCCGTGAATGCCAGCCGTTGCCGACTCTATGGTGCGAGGGACTAATCCGGGGTGCCCCACCGCGCGCGGAAGCGTTCGATGATCTGATTAGCCTCGTCCTCCGTGACCTCCACCAGATCATCCGTAGATTCGTTGCGTTCCCACTCGACGATAAGTGGCGTGAACTGCCAGCTCAGGTCGTGCATTAGCGCTTCATCACGGAATCCTCCTGCGAGGGGTCTGCGCCGTCGCACGATGCCAGCGGGATCACCTCGGTTTGCCCAGCGGTCGATGATCGCATAGTAGACAATTTTCTCGGTCACCGTTACGTTTCCTTTTTGCGATAGTCGGGGATCGCCTGCGCTCCCGCTGGCACAGGAACATACGACGTGACCTCGCTCGGGAAGTCATAGAGTTCGCCACGTTCCAGATCCAAGAGCGCTGAACCACGGATGCGTTCGTATGCCTGGTGCGTAAGTTGCTTGGCGCTGAAGCTCTCTTCAGTGTGAAACTGTACCTCAATCAACTGACCTGCTGGATGCCGCCATCGGCTGTTGATGCCTTTGTACTGCAAGCTATCCCAGGAGTTCCGACTGAACTCTATTTGATAGCCACCCTCCTGAAGTTGACGGTACACTTCCCAATATCCGTCAGTGTAGCGTTCATTACTGAACTGATAGGTGTAGCGCATCGCATCTGGCGCGTTGTTGCAGATCTGGTCAATCGACCGATCAGGCTTCGCGCGCAACTCCGTCGAGACCTTCTCCTTGAACCTCTCCATATCCTTGAGGCGGTGCTCAAGTCCCACAAGACGTGCGCCTGGTACCTCGGCTTCGACGGCCTTCAGCGTGCCGGTCACCTCGCGCTCGGCGTCATGCACCCGGTCGAGCGCGTGCTCGGTGACGAGATTCTCCCCCGCGTTGAGGTACTGACCTGGGCCATCCCCGCGCCAGGAGCCCTCCTCGTCCTTCGACATGTCGATCGGGGACCGCTCCGCCGCAGGCCAGCGCTCCTTGTGGCGCTCCCACAATCCTTGCAGCCGTGGTAACGCTGCGCGCCAGCCTTCACTGACGCCATCGTCGGCGCCCTCGGCTGCCTCAAGGTCTCTGAGGCTGGTGGCGGCCGGCCGACGGCTGCCATCCGCGTTATACGGTGATGACGGGTGACCCGGAGGCAGTCGGTCGCCCCGGTGCTGTAACAGGCTTTTCGTGTCTGCCGTTTGTTTACGCGAGTCAGGAGTTTCCGGCCTGCCGTCAATGCCGGGCAAGTCCCTGGGTCCCGGCATCTGCTCGTCCTCGCCTCGGTGCGGTCTCGCAACCGGCCTCATCGTAGGGACTCCGCGGCCCGCCAGAAAGCGGCCCGCCAGAAAGAGGCATCCGCCGATCAGCCGGAGACCGGGAATCAGCCTGCTGTGTGGCCATGCCCGTCATCCGGTCCAGGACCGCCGTCAGCTGAGCGGCCCAGGCGCTCACGCGCCGCCTGCACGGAGCCTGCGCTGCCGGATCTAGTGGCCGGATCTAGTGGTAGGCAGGGTGCATGGCGGACGACAGATTCCCGGTGAGCGTCCGCGGCGTGACGATCCCGCCGGACGAGCTCTCCTGGCGGTTCTCCCGTTCGCCAGGCCCGGGCGGCCAGTCGGTGAACACGACGGAGAGCCGGGTCGAGCTCTCCTACGATCTGGCCGCCTCGGATGCTCTCTACCCGGCGCTGAAGGAGCGGGCCATGCGGGCGCTGGCCGGCCGGCTGGCACACGGGGTCGTCACGGTGACCGCCTCCGAGCACCGCTCCCAGCTGCGGAACCGGCAGGCGGCCGCCGATCGGATGTCGGCACTGCTGACGGAGGCGACGGCGCCGCCGCCGCGGCCCCGGCGTCCGACCAGGCCGAGCCGGGCAGCACGCGAGCGGCGGCTAGCGGACAAACAGCGCCGCGCCCAGGTCAAGCGGATGCGCCGGGCCGACGAAGACTAGCCGCCTGCCCGTCCGGCACTGCGCGGCCGGTCATGGAACCCTCAGGCACCGGCCAGATCCGCCAGCTTGAGCACGGTGTTCCAGTTGCGCGATGTCGCGGTGACCTTGAGCCGTTTTTCCAGGAAGTTGTTGGTGAGCTTGGTGTCCGCGGCACCGGCCGGGCACCACAGGTATGCCTCCGCCCCGCTGATCCAGATCCGGTCGGGGTCGAAGGACATCGACTCCACTGCCCCGATCGCGGCTGGCGCCGGCGCGGCCGACAGGAAGGCGACGAAGAACCGGGACGGGTTTTCCGGGCCGTCCGGCAGCGGGCTGCGCCGGACTACGTCGGCGAGTTCGCCGCCGGTCCTGATGACGACCTTCACGTCCATGCCGAACTCGCCGGCGATGCGGTCGGCGATAGCGCGTGCCAGCGAATGCGGGGATTTTCCCGGGCTGCTGAAGACGGCGTTGCCGCTCTGCAGGTGAGTGACAACATCCGCGTGGCCGAGGTCCTGCAGCAGCTCGCGCAGCGCTGCCATCGGGACCTTCTTGCGGCCGCCGACGTTGATGCCCCTGAGGAATGCCGCGTACCGCATCGTGGCGAACCGCCTTCGGTTAGCGAGCGAGCTACCAGCCAACGCTCTCACGGCGGGGCCGGATCGCGGTGGCTGGCCGGCCGGAAGACCGACGGTGCTGCCGGGCCGTCCGGAAATGTCAGCGTCGCCGCGCGGGCACTCAGCGGGTACCTGGTCAGTTGCGCCAGTATCCCCGGTAGGTCTTCCAGCTGATCGCATGCGAGACGTGATTCCTGATATACGTCCAGCGCATCCGCGAGTAGTATCGCGTGCCGTTGTGCGTCTGCACCCGGCTCAGCTGGACCTGGACGCGGAACCTCTGGTACGGGCACTGGTAGGTGGGCAGCACGCAGCCGGGCTTCTGCATGTACAGGTAGCCGTTCGCCTGCGCGCCGGCCGCGGTCCAGCTCGGCCATCTCAGCGCCTTGACATAGGGCGAGCCGCCCTGGCCGACGTAGATGGCAGCAGGCCTCACCTGGCCGCCGTGCCATCCGTCAACCTGCGAGTACACGACCGGGAGCACGGCAGGCACGCTGGACGCCGCGACCGGGTCGGCGGCCGGGGTAGGGCGGGGCGCGCTGCCGGTGCCCGAGCCGCCGGCTATGGCGGCGATGATTACGGCGATCAGCACCAGCAGGGCGGCGATCATAACCGCCGCCAGCACCCTGGGCCGGCGCCTCCGGGCCTTCCCGGCCACCGTGGAGCGGCTCATGTTCAGTCCGTGCCCCGATGTGGCGGCCACTACCCTTCCCGGCCGTCCAGGAGCCGGGAACTTGGCAGTTTCAAGATCAAGGTTAGTGGTTAACCACTAGCGGGGCTCCGCCCCAGCCCGACGAGCCATGTTCGAACTTGACTCTCGAACAAAACTTGACTCGATCTTCACGTCTTTGGACATTCAAGCTCCCTACGCCGATTCGGAGACTTCGCTCCGAATCGGTGGCCCTTCGGGCAGTCCGGCTGAGGTGGGTGGTCCGGCTGACGTAACCGGTCGGCTGAGGTGAGCGGTCCGGCTGACGTGAGGGGCAGCTGATCCGTAGCGTCGCGGGGTGACCGATGACTTCTCCGAGCGGT
>WNGQ01010504.1_pt1 | contig 11671 bp, 7 predicted proteins | sample 5407661 | NCBI WGS metagenome assembly WNGQ01 (sample SAMN13153382, study PRJNA577476) | soil metagenome | isolation source: 60 cm soil or saprolite under Garry oak tree replicate 2 | place: USA:California | collected 2016-06-15
AGTCCGATTTAATAATTTTGTTTCCCCCTTGGCTGCCCAATATTTGTTGTAGTGTCAACGCCCAATTATACACAGGCGTTAATATGTAGCGACAAATATACCTGATAATTGCCAAACTATATCCCCTTCAGTCTGGTCTCACTATCTTTGAAAAGTGGATCTCAGTAACTGTGATCACAGTCTCAATAACTCTGATCACAGTCTCACTATCTTTGAGATCCGACATGACAACCACCTACACATCCAGATTCGCATTCTTCGCGTGGCTCTCAATAAACCTTTTACGGGGTGCAACCTCGTCGCCCATGAGCATGTTGAACACCTTATCGGCTTCTACTGCTTCCTCGATGCTGACCTGGAGCATGGTGCGGCGGGCGGGGTCCATGGTGGTGTCCCAGAGGGTGTCGGGGTTCATTTCGCCGAGGCCTTTGTAGCGACCGACTTCGGGTTCTTTGCCGTTGTGGGCTGCCTGGTATTCAGCGATGAGGCGGTCGCGCTCTTCTTCGGTGTAGACGTAGTGGACGTTTTTGCCCATCTTGATGTGGTAGAGCGGGGGCTGCGCGATGTAGAGATGCCCGCCGGTGATGAGCGGTTCCATGTAGCGGAAGAAGAAGGTGAGCAGCAGGGTGCGGATGTGCGCGCCGTCTACGTCTGCGTCGCACATGATGACGATGTGGCCGTAGCGCAGCTTGGCCATGTTGAAGTGCTCGCCGACACCGATACCGATGGCGGTGATGATGTTCTTGACTTCTTCGTTTGCCAGCATCTTGTCGAGGCGGGCGCGTTCGACGTTGAGGATTTTACCGCGTAGGGGCAGGATGGCCTGGAAGTGGCGATCACGGCCCTGCTTTGCTGAACCACCAGCCGAATCCCCTTCCACCAGGTAGAGTTCGCAGCGATCGGCGTGTTTCTCTGAGCAGTCGGCGAGTTTTCCGGGCAGGGTGGAGTCCAGGGCGTTCTTGCGCTGGATCAGGTCGCGGGCGGCGCGGGCGGCTTCACGGGCCTGGGAGGATAGGACGCACTTGGAGATGATGGCTTTGGCCTCGCTGGGCGTCTCCTCCAGGTATTTGGTGAGCATTTCCGCGGTGACGGTTTCCACGATTGGGCGCACTTCAGCGTTGTTGAGTTTGGCTTTCGTCTGCGCTTCGAACTGCGGGTTGGGAATCTTGACGCTGACAACTGCCGGCAGGCCCTGGCGCACGTCGTCGCCTGTCAGGTTGCTGTCCTGCTCTTTGAGCAGGTTCATCTTACGCGCGTAGTCGTTGAGGGTGCGCGTGAGGGCACTGCGGAAACCGTTGATGTGCATGCCGCCGTCAGCGGTGTTGATGCCATTGGCGAAGGAAAATTCCGTGGCGTTCCAGCTATCGTTGTACTGCACGGCCAGTTCGACCTTTACGCCTTCCATCTCGCGAATGATGCTGACCGGACGCGACATGACGCGCCCGCGATCTTTGTTCAGGTAGCGCACGAAGGAAACCAGGCCGCCTTCGAAGTAGAAGGTGACCTCGCGGTCGGTGCGCTCGTCACGCAGGGAGATGGTCATGCCCCGGTTGAGGTAGGCCATTTCGCGGAAACGCTGCGCCAGGATGTCGAAGTTGAAGTCGCGCGTCTCCATCACCGACAGATCGGGCAGGAAGCTGGTGATGGTGCCGGTATCGTCATCCTCGACGGGGTCTACTTCGAGCAAGGGGGTGACAGGGATGCCGCGTTCATAACGCTGGCGATAGAGAATGCCGTCGCGTTTGACATCGACCTGGCACCATTCCGAGAGGGCATTGACGACGGAGACACCGACGCCGTGCAGGCCACTGCTGATTTGGTAGCCGCCGCCACCGAATTTGCCACCGGCGTGCAGGATGGTCATCACGACTTCGAGGGTAGAGAGGCCAGGACGCTGGTGATGTTCTTCTACGGGGATGCCGCGCCCGTTATCTTCGATAGTGACGGAACTGTCGGGGTGGATGGTGACGCTTACCGTATCGGCATAACCCGCCATGACCTCGTCGATACTGTTATCGACGACCTCATAGATGAGGTGGTGAAGGCCACGATGATCGGTTGCACCGATGTACATGCCAGGGCGCACACGCACCGCTTCCAGCCCTTCAAGAATCTGAATGTTCTGTTCGCCATAATCGCCGTTGCCATTTCCATTCCCGTTCACTTTTCCGCTTCCACCGTTGCCAATACTATTGCCGATTTTAGGTTCAGCATGGCTGAGTAGAGCATCCCGCTGTTCAATTGATTGCTCTGTCATTATCGATTCTCTCGTTTTCACCATAGCACCAGTATGTTTCCTTAAAGGTAGTATAAGAAGCCAGCCATATCTGAGAAGTCCATATGACCTGATGGAGGGAGTCATCAGAGGAGAGCTATTGAACTCCTGGACGCTTATAGGTAACGACCTGGCCCCGCGTTATTTATGAGTAGGTATTCCATTTGAGCGAAGAAAAGGTGGTAATTGATCCTCTTTTCGCATCACCTCATTTTACCACAAAAACGCTCGACAAGCAACGTGAGGCCTATTTTTTTTATCAGTATCGCTGGCCGAGTTGACCGCTCATAGGTGCACCTTGCCCAGGCATGGGCTGCATGATGGGCATACCTGGCATACCGGCCATACTCTGCATAGGGCCAGGAGCGAGGTTGGTTGCGCAATAGGGGCAGAACGACCAGCGCAACTCAAGCAAGCGCTCGCACTTGGGACAGGGCCGCTTGAGTTTTTGGCCGCAGGATGGACAAATCTGGAAGTCTGTCTCGACGCGGGCATGGCAGTTGTTACAGGTCTGGCGTTCGGTCATCTCGGCCAGCAGCGACTCCTCTTCTAGCTGGCGCTCGTAGATCTCGGCCAGCGTCTGGCGCGGACGCAAGATCATGTAGATGAAGAGGCCGCCGATGAAGAAGACGGCAACCAGCAATGTTGCCAGAATCTGAGAGAGAAGGTCCTGTGTTCGTGAGCGAATATCGCGGAACGTCCAGATGATCAAACTGATCCAGAAAATGACAACAAAAGCAACGAGAAAGCCAACGACTATTCCCAGAATTTTAGTTAAAGCGTCTAAAAAAGCATTTCCAGTAGCGGCAAGCACAAGGAAACTTTTCATAATCATGTGCCCCTTTCAGGATACAATTAGCATGGTACAGTAATAGAACGTAAAACTTATACGAAACGGCTACAAGATAGGACATTCTGGTATACGATACACCCTCCCATCCCCTTCTTTACAGAAATAAAACAGTCACAATTTCAGACGCGCGGAGGCCAATGTGGAGTGGCTCTTCGCCAGCCCAGAAGAGCTGCTCCTGCGGTTCCTCCAGTAAGTTTGTCACAAAAGCTTTGCCGGTGGCAAATCCTGGGCGCAGGGCGGCTTCAACGGCGTGCGGCAATGGATTGTAGAGGCGCACGATGATGCCCTCTCCGGTATGGTGCTGCTTGATGGCGCTGACGACGAGGCTGCGCGGTTCCACTTCGATCAGTGTAGATGGCGAGGGGAGCGATCCGGCGTGCTGTTCGGTGACAACGACGCGCACAGGCGTATTGAAAGCCTGCGCCTCGCGCAGCACCAGGGCATCTTCTACCTCCCAATCGCCGTTGTGCAGCACCAGCGCGTAATCAAATTCGTGCAGGCCCAGGCACTGACCTTCTGGGGTGTACTCCATCGGCCCGGCATGTCCGCGACGGGTGGAGAGATCACCGCGCGACAGCCAGTCCACACAGCGCAGCAGCGTCAGCGCTATCGCCATGCCGCCAGCGTCATCCGGCACAATCTCGTACTCAGGCAGGCCGCGATTGAGGATGCCCAGTCCTACCGTGCCATTGCTCACGTCCACGAAGCGTTTTTGTGGGAAGCAGTTGACCGGGTCTTCTAACCATTCGGATATATCATCTGGTCGTAACGCGGCAATGGGGCGCGTGCGCACTTCAAAGGCGCCTTCGGAAGTCGCACTGTCTACGGCATATGGTACAGGAAACATGACACGCAGGCGGTGGTCTTTTGCCAGGTTGTTGATGCTGGTGTGGATGTCGATGCGCCGCACGCCGGGTACGAGAGTAATCTCACTGACGATGGGACAGGATACGCGCTCAGCGCCGCGACTGGCGCGGTCAGGGGCGCACATGGTGGGCAATGACCAGAAACTTCGAATATGTAACTGTGCGCGCACAGGAGTCTGTAGCGCTTCAATAACCGGCGGTTCGATTGGCATGCTGATGAACTGGTCGTGCGCTGGCGGGTTATAGTTGTACAGGTCGCCGACGTCGCCGCCATCGACAAAGCGATTGAGGCCGGTATAGACGGCTCCTGTCTGCTTATCGGTCACGGCCAAGGTGCCGTCGTCGCTGTGCGCCTCTACACGGTAGTATTCGTTTTCGATGGAGGTTGGTGAAGGGGATGAGGGCGCGATAAATCGCGCCCCTACAGCGGGACCTGGAAGGCCATGGGGGTAGACCCAGTAGGTTTTCAGGCCGTAGGCGGGGAGGTCGGCGGCGACGAAGTCGATGGTTTCGCGAGCAAGGTCGAAGACGGTAAAGTGGATGGTGTGAATGTCTTCGCGCTGCAAGAGGGCCAGCAGGCGCTGTTCGGCGGCTTGCAGTTCGTGCTCGTTGATGGTAGTGTGGCCCTGCGGGGTGACCATTACATCAACGGCGGCTACGCCGGGCTGCTGCTCCTCCACAATTTGTATACTGGCAATGACATAGGGATTGCCTGACGCCACGTGAATGCCGAGGAAACTGCTCATGGTACTCTCGGCTATGCGGATGAAATCGCCGGGAGCCTGGGCGCCCTGCAGTTCAACGGCGGTGGCGACCATTTCGCGCGAGAGGGGCATGGTGCCGAGTTCCTGCCGCCAGCGTTTGACGACGTGATAGGGCATGCGCTGCCCGCGTTCATCGAGAACGAGCGCGTTGCTCGTCAAGCCGGGGAGTTGTACGACCGCCTGCACGACTTCGCTGCGCGGGCCGGGCGCTGGATTAAAGACGACGATGGGGGCAGCTTCGCGGTTGGTGTGGGAAGACTGCGCGGAGGTGTAGGCCGGAGTTCGCGTATCGGTGCGCAGGGCGAGATTATGCACGGCTTCGGCGACGATCTGCCCACCGATCTGCTGGCTCTGGGCGAAGCGCACGCTGTTTTCGCGGTGCACCTGGTCGATGCTACAGCCACAAATGCTGTCGTGCGGATGATTCTGTAAGAGGTACTTCCAGGCGAGTTCTACCAGGCCCCTGGGATAGGGAGCGCCGAGTTTCCAGGCCCAGGCGGTCAGTGGTTCTACCCAGCGTTCAAGCAGGTGCTCGGTGGCGGCGTTCTGCTGCTTGATCCACATGCGCGTGGAAAGCACGGAGGGCAGGAGGTGCGAATACTGGCTGCTACGCATCTCGCCGGTGAGCGTTTGCAGCGAGTCTTCTCCGTTCTGCTCAATACGCTGCTGAACGGCTGCGACATATTCTGGCAAGGTCCCGATGCGCACGTGCAGGCTGTCATACAGACCATCCTGGCCGGATTGGCTGGACTGGTCAGGCTGATCGGGTTGGTTGGAGTGATTGGGGTGATTGGGGTGATCGGCATGGGCGAAGTGGGTGAGTATCCTGGCATGTTCGGGTTTGATGTGGGCTAAGCGCTCGTTGGCGGACTGGATGACAGCGGGCAGGCCATCCTGCGGTTCCAGGTGGTCGGAGCCGTTCATGAAGAGCAGGGAGTTGGTGGTGGCCCTGGGGAGCAGCGCGGCGGTGAGCAGTTCGACACGGGCGACAAATTCAGCCGGGTTGAGCGGCATGTCACGGGCATTGGAATAGCCAAGAGCATCGGCAAGATGCACGACCAGCACTTTCGTGCCATCGGGCGCGGCCCAGTAAAACTCGCTTTTGTGGACCTCAGAGCCGACGCCGCGCCAGAAGACGGCGCTCTCGATGCCCGCGCCTTTGAGGATCTGCGGCATTTGCGCGATATGCCCAAAGCAATCAGGCACGTAGCCGATGCGCATGGGGTCGCCAAACTCGGAGGCGCGGCGCAGGCCGATCTGCAAATTGCGCACCAGGGATTCGCCGCTGACGAGAAATTCATCGGGCTGCACGTACCAGGGGCCAACGGAGATACGACCGCTCCGTGCATACTTCTTCAGCCGCGCCTCCTCTTCCGGGCGCACTTCGAGGTAGTCATCCAGGACAATGGTCTGCCCATCGAGCATGAAGTGGCTGAAGTCGGGGTCGCGATCCAGTATGTCGAGTAATTTATCAACGGCACGCACCAGGCGTATGCGAAATTGCTGAAATGTCTGGTACCATTCACGGTCCCAGTGCGTGTGGGGAACGAGGATGATGTTGAGTTGCTCGGTCATATGGTGATGATCCCTTTTTAGAGGAAGGCAGGATACGGAGAGTGGTGTTTCTCCATCTCGCGTCTAACTATAGTAAATAACGCTGCATAGGGTTCAACTATCGCGTTGTTGTGGGATGTATTATAGCGATTATGGGGAGGTATCGCAAGAGCAACACCTACAAAAATATTTGGACGCGCTGACACATGTAACATCCATACATTATGCTATACTAATGAGCAATGAGACAAGAGAGCTACCCGCGTTGACGACCGGGTATTTTCCTGATACCATGTCATTGTAGTTCATTATGTATCATTTTATTTTAGACCAGGCAAGGAAGCTTCCACACATATCGGAGACCAGGGCGGGGGCAAGCCCCGCCCGTATCCTATACGATGACGCTCATTGCTGATTTGTGGGGGGAACCGCCGAGGAAGCTCATTGCTGATTTGTGGGGACCGCCGAGGAAGTATATGTTGCGTAGGGAAGCTTTCTATGTTACACTAGGAAGTGCAATTAGGTTATTTGTTCTAGAGGAGGATTTCAATGGCACGAGGTAGTAGCTATGGAGAGAAACAGCCGCTTCCCCCGATTTCAGTTACTCCTCAAACCCCTGTTCCGAGGCGGGCTACGCGCATTCTTCCAGAGGTGCATGTAGAGGAGGAAGATGAAGAGGAAACGTTTTTCGATACTGAACCAGTTGGAAGGTTTGCGTTGAGGCCAGCGCCAAAAACGGTGGCGCTATCTCCGGCGCCTCTGTACGCGGGTTACACGCCGTTGGCGCGGCATCGTTCGTGGCTTCCGGCGCTGGTGTTGTGCATGGTGTGTGTGGTGGTGGGTTTGACGGTGATTATCTCCGCGGGCATCTTCCAGAGAACGCCCGATCCGCAAGTTGTGAATTATGCGGGCCAGACGTTTTCTATCCAGGTGGGCGGGTCGTACAGCGCATTAAATACGTGGCAGAACAGCACCGGGCCAATAGCGTCACAGACGCCCATTCCTACACAAACAGGCCCGTATTCGGTGCTGGGCAAACCGACGATCACGGCGGATTTTATTAACAAGGTGCTTGCCAGTTATAATTCGCCAGCCGCGGGCCTGGGGAAGGCTATGTATGACCTGGGCGTCAAATATGGTATTGATCCGGTTTACGCGCTGGCCTTCTTTATGCATGAGAGCCTGTTTGGAACTACCGGAGAGGCACGGACGACTCTTTCACTTGGTAATTTACGCTGCATCTCCTCGCGACCCTGTATTGACCAGAATCGTGGAGGATACGCGCAGATGTATAACTGGGTAGATGGATTCGAGCAGTGGTACAAGCTCATCCGCAACTTGTATGTCGCACAATGGGGACGTGTGACCATCGAACAGATCATCCCCAAATACGCTCCAAACAGCGATAACAATAACGAGGCTGGATATATCGCGGCCTTGAAGCATACGATCGATGCCTGGCATGCAGGCGTCATCAGACCGTGAGTAAACCCTGCTCATGGGCTTTGCTCAATGCCTCGGTACGGCCAGAGACGTTGAGTTTTTGATAGATATTGGCCAGATGGAAATTGACGGTACGCTCACTGACAAAGAGGCGTGCCGCTATTTCTTTATTACGCAGTCCGCGCGCGAGCAGCCGCAGCACCTCGAGTTCGCGCGCGGTCAGACTTTCAAGCATACTGCCAGCGCGCCCCTGTTTGCCGAAACGCGAGATGAGGCGTCCGGCGATCTGCGGCTGCACCAGTACTTCCCCACGAGCAACCATCCTCACAGCCTGCGCGAGTTCGTCCGGGGCAATGTCTTTGAGGACGTAGCCGCCCGCACCAGCGCGCAGCGTCTCATAGAGATATTCTTCACGATCGAGGGTGGAGAGTAGCAGCACGTGCGTCTCTGGATTCAATAGTTTGATCTGGCGCAGCGCCTCTAAACTCTGATTGTTGGGCAATTGCGCATCCATGATGACGACCTGTGGTCCCAGTTCCGCCGTCTCGCTGACATCCTGTACGCCATCTATGGCCTCGCCAACGACGAGCAGGTCGGGCTGGCTTTCCAGAATGCGGCGCAGACCGGCCCGCGTGACGGCGTGGTTGTCTACGATCAGGATACGTATGCTGTTTGCCGTTACCAGTTCCGTTGTTGATGGAGCAGGCGCAGAGGTGGTGTGTGTGAGATTGGGCGCGATAAATCGCGCCCCTACATCGTGCGTGTGGTGAATGTAGGGGATGTTGACGCGCACCTGGGTTCCCTGTTCGATGCTGGTTATAATTTCAAGGGAGCCGCCGAGGTGTTCGACGTGATGGCGCAGTGCGGCAAATGGGGCATCAACCGAGTTTAAAGCAGAGATGCTCTGTGTTGGAGTGAATGGGGGAGCAGGGACTGTTTGCCCGTCGCCGGGAGAGGGCATCTCGCGCAATGCGATAGAGCAGCCGCTCGATCTCGTTGGACATAGGCCGTTCCTCACCGGAGAAGACGACGCGGCTGGAAAGCTGCATGGTTTCGGCGGCTTCGTCAACGGCGCGTGTGAGAGCTTCAGCCAGCGACACGCCAGGAAGAGGCTCCAGGGCCAGCTCATCGCTGGCGGAGCGGACATCGTAGAGCATCTCGCGCGTCAATTGCTCCAATGTTGTTAGCTCATTGCGTATGGTGGTCAAATCTGCGACAGGGATGGATGAAGTTGGTCCTTCAGCAGTATCCTCTCGCACAAGGCCTTGCAGCGCTTTGAGGTGAGCCATCATGGCGCTGAGTGTTTGTATGAGGTGGGTGTGATCGGTTTGTGTTGATGCCGGTGTATGTATATTTTGCATGGGAATGCTCCACGAGAGTGTATCGGTTGTTCATGTATTCTATTATGTCACTATTATGTCACAATCCTGATCTGTAGGTTGGGTGACCTCCTCGATATTTTATTCGGCCCATCAGAAACACGATCCGCTCCCCACCCCGCGGGTGACCCTAAAGGCCATCCAATAGGCATCAACCTAAGAAAAGGTCATCAGCATCCGTAGGGGCGAGAGCGGCGGATGAGGGGTTGGGAGGGCCTTTAGGGTCGCCCGCGTACCTGTTCATCTGGCTCGAATCTTGCGGGAACACGACCACCTCCCCACCCCGCGGGCGACCCTAAAGGCCCTCCCAACCACACATCATCCTCCCTCGCCCCTACGGATTAACGTTATTAATGTATCGCCTCCAGGGTCAATTTCCCATCCTTGACATCGATCTTCACGGTATCGCCATCGCGGATGGTGCCGTCGAGGATGCCGCGGGCCACGCGATTTTCGACCTCTTTCTGGATGATGCGCTTGAGGGGGCGCGCACCGTATTGTGGGTCGTAGCCCAGGTTGGCGAGAAATTCTGTGGCCACGTCGCTCAGGTGCAAGGTGATGTGACGCTCTTCCAGGCGCGGGCGCAGGCGATTGAGCTGTATCTGCACGATGCGCTTCATCTGATCGCGGGTGATCTGGTGGAAGACGATGACTTCATCGATGCGGTTGATGAACTCGGGTCGGAAGCCTTCCTCGCGCAGGCGCTGACGCACAACGCGCTGGATATCTTCTTCCTCCATACCGTCAAATTCGTGCAGCCAGGCCGTGCCGACGTTACTGGTCATGATGATGACGGTGTTCTTGAAGTCAACCGTGCGGCCCTGCCCATCGGTCAGGCGGCCATCGTCGAGAAGCTGCAAGAGCACGTTGAAGACTTCGGGCGCGGCTTTCTCAATTTCATCGAAGAGGACGACGCAGTAAGGGCGACGGCGCACGGTTTCGGTCAATTGACCGCCTTCTTCGTAGCCGACGTAGCCGGGAGGCGCGCCGATCAAACGCGAGACGCTGTGCTTCTCCATATACTCGGACATGTCGACGCGCACCGTGGCCTGCTCGTCGTCGAAAAGGAACTCTGCCAACGCACGCGCCAGTTCGGTTTTGCCGACGCCGGTTGGTCCCAGGAAGATGAAGCTTGCCAGTGGTCGATGGGGGTACTGCAATCCGGCGCGCGAACGACGAACGGCATCGGAGACGACCTGCAAGGCAAGCTCCTGGCCCACGACACGCTCACGCAGGCGATCCTCCATGGTGAGCAGTTTCTGTACTTCGGCTTCCATGAGCTTGGAGACGGGAATATGCGTCCACTTGGAGACGACTTCCGCGATATCCTCGGCATCTACCTCTTCTTTGAGCATACGCGCGCCTTTGAGGTTGGTCAGCTTCGACTCCATCTCTTGAATCTGTCGCTCTAACCTGGGGATGGTATCGTGACGCAGCTGCGCCATCTTGCCATAATCGTATTCGCGTTCGGCCCGATCAAAATCGACCTGGGCCTGCTCCAACTGTTGTTTGAGGTGGCGAATCACTTCCACCGGCTCGCGTTCGCTCTCTAACGAGAGCCTGAGGGAGTGAAGCTGTTCGTTGAGATTGGCGATCTCCTGCTCTACTTTGGAGCGGCGTTCGCGGCTCGCGGCGTCGGTCTCCTTTTTCAGGGCTTCCTGCTCTACCTGTAACTGGCGAATGCGGCGATCAAGCGCGTCGATCTCGCTGGGAGTGCTGTCCAGTTCTACGCGGCGGCGACTGGCGGCTTCGTCAACAAGGTCAATGGCCTTATCGGGCAAGAAACGATCGGTAATGTAGCGGTTGGAAAGCACGGCGGCGGCGACCAGCGCGCTATCCTGGATGCGCACGCCATGATGTACCTCGTAACGCTGCTTGAGACCGCGCAGGATGCTGATGGTATCCTCGACCGTTGGTTGATCGACAATGACGGGCTGGAAGCGGCGCTCAAGGGCGGCGTCTTTTTCGATGTGCTTGCGGTATTCATCGAGGGTGGTCGCGCCTATGCAGTGCAGTTCTCCGCGCGCCAGCATGGGTTTGAGCATATTGGAGGCATCCATTGCCCCCTCGGCTGCGCCCGCGCCCACCAGGGTATGCAGCTCGTCGATAAAGAGGATAATGCTGCCTTCAGCGCTGATAATTTCTTTGAGGACGGCTTTCAAGCGTTCCTCGAACTCGCCGCGGAACTTTGCACCCGCGACCAGCGCGCCAAGATCGAGCGTGACCACCTGTTTATTTGCCAGTGTTTTGGGGATATCGCCACGCACGATGCGCTGGGCCAGTCCCTCAACGATGGCGGTCTTACCCACACCCGGTTCGCCGATCAGCACGGGGTTATTTTTGGTACGGCGGCTGAGCACCTGGATGACGCGGCGAATCTCTTCATCGCGCCCGATGACGGGATCGAGCTTTCCCTGGGCCGCCAGCTCGGTGAGGTTGCGGCCATACCGCTCTAAGGCCTGGTATTTGCCTCAAGGTTTCTGATCGGTGACACGCTGCGTGCCACGAATGGATGTTAAGGCTTTGAGGACATTTTC
>WNGQ01008091.1_pt1 | contig 11669 bp, 8 predicted proteins | sample 5407661 | NCBI WGS metagenome assembly WNGQ01 (sample SAMN13153382, study PRJNA577476) | soil metagenome | isolation source: 60 cm soil or saprolite under Garry oak tree replicate 2 | place: USA:California | collected 2016-06-15
CAACCACAACGATGTGACATCGCCGTGGTCCGGTGCACCGCGATGTGACATCGCCGTGGTTCCCTAGGGCTGCCGCGTCCGGGCCGGGGCGGGCTGGGCCTTAAGCCGGGGGCCCGAGATCGATCGCGTTGGTGCTGCCGGTGGACTTGAGGCGGTCGAAGACCAGCCGTACCGCCATGGAGCCTTCGCCGATGGCGGCGGCTCCGCACGGTCCCGGGGCTGCCGCCAGCCGGCCTGGCGCGGGATGCTTGAGTGGCAGGTGAGGCCAGGGCGCACGATGCCTCCCCGGCATACTCACTCCAAGGAGCCAGACCCACGCGGCATTCAAGCCGTAAGCGCGGCCCGCCGGAATGCCGCCGATTCACGATAAATTACATGCATCTGACCCTGTTGCTCCCTGACATCGGAGAATCCTGCCCGGAATCGGGCAAGAATCTTGCCGAAACGCGCGAACACCTAGTAAAAAGTAGGCATGCCAGGCCCCAGAGACCCCCGAGACCCCGGACGAGGCGGGAATCCCGGACAGCCTGGAGCCCTAGCCGACCCGTTCCCGCGGGACCTCGCGCGCTACCTGGCCGCCTCGACCGGCCTTCCGCAGCCAACGGCGGTCCGGGTCGTCGCCGACATGGCGACGTACTTCAGCGAGACGGTCGAGGAGTTCGTCCGCAGGCGTCACATCGAACTGCGGCAACGCCAGCGCAAGAATCACGAGATCTGGCCGCTGATAGCAGCCGAGCTCGGGCAGCGCAGGTTCGCGGCGCCGGGACTGTCGGAGCGTCAGCTCCGGCGCATCGTCTACGGATAGCGCCAAGGCGCTACAACGCCAAGGCGCCACAACGCCAAAGGCGCCACAACGCCAAAGGCGCCACGGCGCTCAGGTGCCAAGGCCAGTCACACAGCCGAGGAGGGGTTCACATGTGCGGGATCGTGGGGTACATCGGCCGCAGGGACGCGGTGCCAGTGCTACTCGAGGGACTCAGGAGCCTTGAGTATCGGGGCTACGACTCGGCCGGGCTGGCCGTCGTCCACCGCAACCGTCTGCAGGTGACCAAGACGGCAGGCCGCGTTCAGGAACTCAGGGACCGGGTTGAGGACCGCGCCAGCGCCGCGACCGGCCGGACCGCGGGTACGAAGGCCACGATCGGCATCGGCCACACCAGGTGGGCCACCCACGGCGAGCCGAACGAGGTCAACGCTCATCCGCACACCGATACCGAGGGCCGGATCGCCGTGGTGCACAACGGCATCATCGAGAACGCGGAGCAGCTCAGGGACGCGCTGATCGCCAGCGGCGTCAAGCTGGTCAGCGAGACCGACACCGAGGCGCTCGCCCATATGATCGCCGCCGCGGCCACCGAAGGCACCAGCCTCCAGGACGCCGTCCGCCAGACCCTGCGCCACGTGGAGGGCACCTACGGCCTGGTCGTGCTGGACACCAAGAACCCGCACGAGCTGGTGGTGGCGCGCAACGGCAGCCCCATCGTGCTCGGCATCGGGGAGTCGGAGATGTTCGTCGCCTCCGACGTGGCCGCGTTGGTCCGTTACACCAAGCAGGTCGTGTACCTGGACGACGCCGAGGTGGCCACGGTGCACGCTTCCGACTACCTCACCTCGGCGATCGACGAGCGGGACCGGCCCAGCGCCAGGGCATCCACCACCAAGGAGCCGACCACGGTGGAGGCCGAGGCCGGGGACTACGAGCTCGGCTCGTTCGAGAACTACATGCGCAAGGAGATCCACGAGCAGCACCGCAATCCGGTCGTCGACCCCGACACGCTCTACGTGGCGGTGAGCCAGTCCGGCGAGACGCTGGACACGCTGATGGCGGTGCAGGAACTGCGGCGCAAGGGCGGGCAGGTCATCGGCGCGGTCAACGTGGTGGGCAGCGCGATCGGACGCGAGTGCGGCCACGGGGTCTTCCTGCACGCGGGCCCGGAGATCGCCGTCTGCTCAACCAAGGCGCTGACCAACATGGCGGCCACATTTGCCCTGCTCGCCCTGCTGCTCGGCCGGGTCCGCGACATGTCCGCGGCCTCCGGCCAGCGGATCGTGGCCGGGATGCGCGCGCTGCCCGGGCAGATCGAGCAGATCCTGGCCGCCGAGCAACAGATCGCCGAGATCGCGCGCCAGTTCGCCGAGGCCGAGCACATGTTCTTCATCGGCCGCGTCCGCGGCTGGCCGGTGGCCCGCGAGGGCGCGCAGAAGCTCAAGGAGGTCTCCTACGTCCACGCCGAGGCCTATCAGGCGGCCGAGCTGAAGCACGGCCCGCTCGCCCTGATCAATTCCTCGATGCCGAGCCTGGTCATCGTGCCCAGCGACGACCTGCTGTCGAAGAACGTCTCCACGATCGAGCAGATCAAGGCGCGCGGCGGCCCGGTCATCGCGGTGACCAGCGCTGAACTGCCGTCGGGCCTGGCCGACGCGGTCGTCCGCGTGCCCCGCGGCGAACCCGAGCTCGAGCCCCTGCTGCTGAACGTCCCGCTGCAACTGCTCGCCTATCACGTGGCGGCCAAGCTGGGCCGGGACATCGACAAGCCGCGGAACCTGGCCAAGAGCGTCACGGTCGAATAGCGCCCGGTCAGTGGAAGGGCTGCGGCTCCTCCAGGCCAGCGAGGCCCGGCAGCGGCTGCTCGCACCAGACGACCTTGCCGGCCGCCGTCCGGCGGGCGCCCCAGCGCTGGGAGAGCTGGCGTACGACCTGCAGGCCGCGGCCGTTCTCGTCGTCCCCGTTTGGCGACCGCAGCCTCGGCAGCGCGCCGGAGGAGTCCATGACCTCGCAGACCAGGGCCCGCTCGTTGACCAGCCGGAGCGTAACCTCGCCGCGCGAGTACTTGACCGCGTTGGTCACCAGCTCGGAGACGAGCAGCTCGGTGGTGGGGATCAGGTCCTCGAGCTCCCACCGCTTCATCGGCTCGGCCAGCACCGAACGCGCCTCCCGCACCGAGGTCAGCTTCGGCGCGAGCGTCCACGAGGCGTAGCTGTCCTCGGGCAGCCGCCGCAGCCGCGCGATGAGCATCGCGATGTCGTCGCGCTGGTGATCGGAGTACACCCCGTCCAGCGTGGCCTTGCACAGGTCCTCGAGCGGCCGCGTCGGTGAGCCGGGGCCGAAGATGCCGCGCAGCCGGGCCAGCCCGTCGCTGATGTCCTGGCCCTTGTTCTCCACCAGGCCGTCGGTGTACAGCACGAACAGGCTGCCGTCCTCCACCTGGAACCGGCGGCTCTCCACCTCGCCGTCGCCGATGCCGAGCGGCGGCGAGGGCGGCACGTCGAGCAGTTCGTTGGTGCCGTCCGGGTGCACGAGCAGCGGCGGCAGGTGGCCGGCCACCGCCACCTCGCATTCCCCGCTGACCGCGTCGTAGACGGCGTAGGCGCAGGTGGCGAAGTGGGGCTCGCGCTCGCCCAGGGTGTGCATGAGCTCGTCGAGCTGCAGCAGCGAGTCGGCGGGCGGCAGCTCGAGCATGGCCAGGGTCTGGATCGCGGTGCGCAGCCGGCCCATGGTGACGGCGGCGCGCACGCCGTGCCCGGCCACGTCCCCGACCACCAGCGCGACCCGGCCCCCGGGCAGCGCGATGGACTCGTACCAGTCCCCGCCGACCTCGATCATCTTGCTGCCGGGCAGGTAGCGGTGCCTGACCTCGACCGAGGACGGCGCGGAGAGCCCGGTCGGCAGCATGCTCCGCTGCAGCGTCAGCGCGGTGGCGTGCTCTCGGCTGTACCGGCGGGCGTTGTCGATGAACACGGCGGCCCGGGTGGCGAAGTCCATGCCGATCTCGACGTCGTACGCGTCGAACCGGCGGAACCCCTCCTGCCGGGTGCCGACGAAGAAGCCGAGCATGGTGCCGCGCGCGATGAGCGGCAGCACCACCATGGAGGCGCCGGAGAGCAGCTTGGCCACTGGCTTGCGCCGCCAGGCCTTGGCGATCTCGCTCGCCTGGCTCTTGGTGATCGTCGCCTCGAGCACCGGCGCGCCGCTGTCCATGCACCGGTAGTACGGGGTGTTCGGCGGGTAACGCAGGATCTCGCCGGTCGGGAAGGTCGCCTCCCAGGCGGGATCCTTCCGGTCGTGGACTAGCGCGATCCGGCGCAGCGGCAGCGACCCCTCGGGCCCGTGCGACGGCAGTTCGTCGTCCCCGGCCAGGCTCTCCAGCAGCAGCAGGCCAGCCACGTTGCAGAAGTGCGGCACGATCGCGTCGAGCAGGACGCGGGCCACGTCGTCGATGTCGAGCGTGTCGCCGATCCTGGTGAGCGCGTCGTCCAGCATCTGCCTGCGCATGAGCGCGGGATCGACGAACCGCTCGGAGTTGGGCGCGGGGATGCGCAGCAGCGCCAAGGCGGCCAGGCTGGTCCCGCCGGCCCGCATCGGGTGGACGGTCACCACCGCCTCGGCCGGGATGCCGTCGCGGGTGTCGATCGTGAGCATGGCACTGCCCTCACGATCCGAACGGATGGCCTCCAGCAGTCCGGCCACCGCGGCCGCGGCGTCGATCGGCCGCGCCGCGTGCGAGTTGGGCTGCGCCTGGTCCCCCGCGGCGTGGTTCCCGTGCGGGCCCGAGGTGAGCTCGATCAGTTGCGCGCCGAGCAGGTCCTCAGGCTTGCGTGCCAGGATCTGGGCCGCGTTCCTGTCGTGCTGCACGATGCGCCCGTCGTAGTCGATCCCGAGGATCAGCGTCCGCACGGACGAGGACAGGGCCGGATGCGAGGTTTCCGGGGTGTCGGTGATCCCGGCCTCCTGGAAGTTCGTGCCGGTATCTGATGCGCGGCTCCGCTTGGTTCCGTTGCCAGGAGCCCGGGGCAGCGGGGCACGGCTAGAGACGACACCGCCCTCGGGAACGTTGGTCCCGAGAGCGCTGCCTTTGGCCGACATGCCGGATGTCACGTGCGGTCTCCTGATGGCATCGCTGCGCTCCTGTCAATTATGGGCCACGGACGGCACGTTCAGACAGGAGTTCCGATGACTCACCTTTCTCCCGAAACGTCACTTTTTATGGTTTGTTGGGGCAATCCTAGTTATGAACTGGGGCTGAGGTGACTGCGGGGCTCGCCCGAAATGCGGATCATTCCGGCTTCCCGGCCATCCCGGGGCAACTCCCTTGACTTAACGATTATAGCAAGTTACTGAAAGTAGCCAAAACTTTCGGCCCCCGCCCGGCTCATGTCGGTGCCGGTCACGCCAGGCGCGCCACCGCCAGGGCCGCGGCGATCAGGATGATGGCCCAGGATGCGGCGCGCAGCGCCCGCTCCAGCGGCTCGAGCACGACGTCGGCGGTGAGCAACTCGGTCCGTCCGTCGCCGTAGGTGATGCTGCCCTCCACCCGCTGGGCCCGCCGCCGGATGTCCCTGGCCGGGGTGCTCAGCCGGCGCTGGGCCGCGGACAGCGCGAAGGCGCCCGCCGCGCCCAGGACCGGCGCCAGGGCCAGCGTGCCGGTCTGGGCCACGTAGGCGGTGAGCACCGGGAACGCGCCCCAGCCCGCGGCGAAGCCGAAGTCGGTATGCATGAGGCCGCCGAAAAGCTCCGCGTTGTAGGCGATCACCAGCACCGGGCCCGCCACCATGAACGGGATCAGCGGCCAGCCGACCCGGATCACCCCGAACACGCCGAGGACCAGCGCGCCCAGCAGGCCGGCCGCGACCACGGCGACCAGCGCGGCGGACGGGATGGCCGTCCGCAGCGGACGGCCGCGCAGTTCGTCGAGCGCGTGCGCGGCCAGCCCGACCGCGAGGAAGAACGCGAGCACGGTCGCGATCAGGTTACTGGCCAGCACCCGTGGCGCGAGCGCGGCGCCGATCACTACGTAGGACAGGTGCCACGCCGTGTACGGCGGGTGCAGCAGCGTCCACCAGTCCCGCCACCGCCCGGGCCCGGCCGCATAGTACGCGGGCTTGGGATGGTCATCCGCCTGCACGCGTGCCCCACATCACCAGGCCGCCGCCGAGGCTCATCACCCGGGTCCCGACGTCGGTCAGGCCCGCCTTCTCCCACGCCTGCACCGTCCAGGCGACCGGGTACCTGCGGTAGTGCGCGGAGATGTTGGGGCCGAGGAAACGGCCCACCTGGAACCACTCCCGGCCGCCCAGCAGCAGCCCGCCGGCCGGCAGCACCATCCGGGTGTACGCCCACCAGGCCGGATGCCACAGCGGCCCGGTCGGCACGCAGAACTCCAGGCTGGCCATGGTCCCGCCCGGCTTGAGCACGCGGGCCAGCTCGGCCAGCGTCGCCTGCGGATCCCGCACGTACCTGAGCAGGTAGGTGAAGGTCAGCGCGTCGACGCTGGCGTCAGGAAAGGGCAGCTGCTCGCCCCGCGCGACCGCGAGCGAGATCGGGTCCCGCATCCCGGCCGCGGTCACCCGGCGCTGCCCCTGGCGCAGCATCGGCTCGGTCAGGTCCACGCCCACCACCTGGGCCCGCCCGTGCTCGCGAGCATTGCGCGCCGCCAGTTGCAGCGCCACGCCTGCGGTGCCGGACGCGACGTCGAGGATCACGCCGTCCGCCGGAACCACGTGGCCTACCATCTCGGCCCGCCACTGCCCGTTCTGCCCGAACGAGAGGAGTTCAGCGAGCCGGTCATATCGGGCGGGGAGCCCATCGAACAGGTCCCGCGCGAAGCCGTTGGGGTCGTCGGGCATGAAGGGTCTCCCGGTGCTGGTGCCTACTTACCCAACCGTAACGCCGGCATACCCTTTACGGTTCAGCCTGGGCCATTCGGCAGTGCTGCCATAATCTTCTCCGCATAGGCCTGCGCCGGGTGGGCGTCGTCGTACGGGTGCCGCGGCCCGAGCCAGAACCGCAGGCCATCGCCCTTATTCCGGGGGATCACGTGCACGTGCAGGTGCGGGACGGACTGGCTCACTACGTTGTTGATCAGGATCATCGATCCGTCGGCGCCCAGGCCGTCCTCGACCGCGCGCTCCAGCCGCTGTGCCGTGGTGAAGAACTCGGGCACCTGCTCGGCCGGCAGCTCACTGAGCAGCCGCATATGCTGCTTCGGCACGAGCAGCGTATGCCCGCGGAACAGCGGCCGGTGATCGAGGAACGCGATCAGCCGCTCCGTCTCCAGGATGGTCACGGTCGGCGTCTCACCCCGGATGATGGCACAGAAGGCACAGGTGGCAGGCATCAGCGGAGAGCTTACCGTCGTGCCAGGTCCCGTCCCTATTTTCCCGAACGGCCCGGCATCACGCCCCCGGCACCGGCCGTCCGCGCTCCCCGCGCGGGTCAGTCCTCCGGCGCGAGCTCGAACCAGACGCAGGTGCCGGTCCGCTCGCGGAGGAACCCCCAGCGCTGCGCGATCTCGTTGACGAGCTGGAAGCCGCGGCCGCCCTCGTCTTGCCCGGTGGCCTCACGCCAGTGCGGGAGCCCGCTCCGCCCGTCGTCGATGACGTCCACGTGCACCACCGTGCCGCGACGCATCACCGCGACCGTCACCCAGCCCGCGTCGGCGGCGTGCTGCACCGCGTTCGTGACAAGCTCGCAGGTCAGCAGTTCGGCATCGAACGAGGCCGGGTGGCCTTCTAGCGCCTCCCTGATGAACCGCCGGGCGGCCGGCACTTCGTCCGGGCGGCGGCCGAACGTCCAGGTGGCCGTCGCCGGCGTCACGCGCTCCACGCTCGGCAGTTCCAGCGTGTCGGCGACCCTGAAAGGGGCAGGGGAGGTGGGTGGGGCACCCGGCATATCGGCCTCCGCATCCTGAACTACTACTGTCCGTACCAACAATGTAACTCTCTGCTGACAGTAGGTCACCTAGGACGCGGGCTGCCGCGGCTAAAACTTGGCCGATATCACTCCGTTACTGGCTCAGGTTGGTGTTCGTGCCCGTGGCGGTGATCCGGAGCCCCTGCTGCGTGATGCTGATGCTCTGGATCTTCACCCCGGCCGGGAGCTTCGGGATGGAGAAGTTGAAGTCGACCAGGTTGCCGAGGACGTCGGCCGGCACCCCGCCGAAGTCGGTGACCTTGACGTTGATCTTGTCGTTGCCGACCTGGGTGACCTTGACCGTGGCGTCGCTGCTGAAGCCCAGGATGTCGACGGTCGCCTTGATCTGGTTCGGGCCGTCGGCGGCGAGCGTGATGCCCTGCGGGATGCCGCCCGCGTGGGCCAGCGCCGTGAATGTGACCAGCGCCGACGCCGTGAACTGGTCGACCGTGGCGCTGTTGAGTCCGTGGATGTGCATCCCGTGCAGCGTCGCGGTCAGGCTTTTGATCTCGAGCTGACCGCCCGGTCCCGCGGTCTCGTTACTCGCGTTGACGTTGACCGTGTTAAAGGTACGGGCGGCAAGCTGCGTCAGGAACGGGAAGCCCGCAATGCTCACGCTCGGCTTGCCGGACAGGGCCAGCGACGACTGCATCTGGCTGGCCATCTGGTCCTCGGTGTAGGCGTTGGCGGCGCGGTCGCCGATCACCAGCACCAGGACGATCACGATCAGGGTGATCCACGGCCACCGGCGCCGCCGCCGGCGCGTCCGGGTCACCGGACCCTGATAACCGTGAGCGGCCGGGAAACCCTGGCTATCGGGATACCGCTGTCCCGCCGCGGAACCCTGGTATCCCTGGCCCTGGCTTGCCTGGCTCCCCGGATTGTCCTGACCCTGCTGGTATCCCTGGCCCGACGGGAACCCCGAGCCGGGCTGGTAGCCCTGGCTGGAGGGGTACCCCTGGCCGGAAGGGAACTCCTGGCCGGAAGGGAACCCCGCGGCAGGCGGCTGGTACTCCTGCTGGGACTCATACCCCTGCTGCGACTGGGCCTCCGGGTTAGGCGTAAACGTCGGGCCGGCCGGGTGTCCGCGATTCGTCGGATACTGCCGCGTCGCCTGGGAGTCCTGATCCTGCTGGGCTTCCTGCTCTTCCTGCTTGGGAACCTTCGGCTGCTGCCACCACTCGGGGACGGGCTGGGTGTGATCGGAGCTCATGCGGCACTCCCCGTAATGCGGGCCATGATGACCATATCCCCGCGATGCTTACCAACGATCATCATTTCCCCACCTTTGCGGTGTCATCTCGTCACCGGGGACAGCCAGTGAGTCACACGTAGCGTTCAGCGTGAGTGTGGCTCGGAGTTTCAGACGCTCAGTTACAGACGCAGTGCCGGACGCTCCAGTATCAGGGTGTCCGCCTCCAATATGTCAAAACGCGCGGTCAACCTGAATGGTTCTCCTGATTCCGGTTTACCCGTGGCGGCCCTACACTTTGTAAGCATGCCACCCGAGCGTTTCGACTGGTCTGACCGGCGTCCGCCGCAGGCCGGTCCTGCCCCGGCCGGGCTCGCGCCCGCAGGAATAGCCGAAGCCGCCCCGCCCGCCGGCCAGGCCGCGGGCCCGTCTGCCCCGCCCGACCTGGAGGTACGGACCAGGCGTTCGGTCCATCAGCTGACGCCCGGGACCACGTACCTTATCGGCCGGGACCCTAAGGCCGAGATCGTCATGACCGACTCGCGCGTGTCGTGGCGGCACGGGGAGATACGGGTCGAAGGTGACGCGTGGGTCATAGAAGATCTCGGCAGCACCAACGGAACATTCCTCGGGGTGCAGCGGCTCGACCGGATCGAGATCCGCGAGGACTGCGTGGTGCGGCTGGGCAACCCGGACGACGGCCCGGTCCTGCGCTGCGTGCCCCAGGTGGTTGCGGCCCCGCCGGCCGCCGCGCCCCCGCCCGATCATCCTGGCACCGAGCTGTCGATGCCTGCCGCGCCAGCCCCGGCTGCTCCGCCCGTCCCGCAAGCCGAGCCGGAGCCCGCGCCGCGCCACGACTCTGAGTCGTGGTGGCAGCCGGCCCAGGAGCCCGGCCCGGTATCGCCGCCCGGTGGCGTCCCGTCCCGGCCGCCCGCGGCCGCTGCCCCCGCTGCCGCTGCCCCCGCGGCCGCCCCGCGCGACTACGCCCCGCGTCACGGCCCGGGGGCCACGCCCCGCGACTACCAGCCGTCCCAGCCCGCGGTGGCGCCCCGGCCCGCGGCGCCGCCGCCCGCCGTCCCGGCTCAGCCGGCCGCGGCGGTCCAGGCTGAGATGCTGCCGAGCGTGGACCGCAGGCCGACCGCCCGGATGCCGCTGCCGGCCAAGGCCATGCGCATCGGCCGGATACCCGACAACGACGTGGTCCTGTCCGACCTCAACGTGTCGCGGCACCACGCCGAGCTGCGCAAGTCGCCCACCGGCAGCTACGAGATCATCGACCTCGGCAGCCACAACGGGACGTTCGTCAACGGCCAGCGGGTCACCAAGCAGGTGCTGACCGAACAGGACCTGGTCAGCATCGGCAGTTCCACGTTCCGGCTCACCGGCGGCGAGCTGCGGCAGTTCGTCGACGACGGCAACATCACCTTCAACGCCCAGGAGCTGGTGGTCAAGGCCGGCAGCAAGGTGCTGCTGGACCACGTCACGTTCCCGATCCCGGAGAAGTGCCTGCTCGGCGTCATCGGCCCCAGCGGCGCGGGCAAGTCCACCCTGCTCGGCGCGCTGACCGGGATGCGCCCCGCGACCACCGGCACGGTGCTGTACGACAACCGCGACCTCTACCAGAACTACAACGAGCTCAGGTACCGGATCGGCCTGGTTCCGCAGGAGAGCGTGCTGCACACCCAGCTGACCGCGCGCCGTGCGCTGCAGTACTCGGCCGAGCTCCGGTTCCCGGCGGACATCAAGCCGGCCGAGCGGGACGGCCGGGTCGACGAGGTGATGGGCGAGCTCGGCCTGACCAGGCACGCCAACACCCGGGCCGACCGGCTGTCCGGCGGTCAGCTCAAGCGGGTCAACGTGGCGCAGGAGCTGCTGACCAAGCCGTCGCTGCTGTTCCTGGACGAGCCGACCTCGGGCCTGGACCCGGGCCTGGACAAGTCGGTCATGGAGCAGATGCGGGACCTGGCCCACGACGGCCGGACGGTCATCGTCGTCACCCACAGCGTGGACAACCTGGACACCTGCGACCGGCTGCTCGTCCTGGTGCCCGGCGGGCGGATCGCCTACTACGGCCCGCCCGAGGAAGGGCTCGCCTACTTCGGCCAGGCCCGCTGGGCCGAGGTGTTCCAGGCCTTCGAGCGGTACCCGGACCGCGACTGGGCCGGGGAGTACGCCGCCTCGCCCGCCTACGCCCAGTACGTCCTGGGCCAGCGGGCGCAGGTGCCCCAGGTGCAGGACGGCCAGGAACTGGCGGCCACCCCGCCGCCGCAGCGGCGCGGCGCCTTCAGCCAGATGGCCACGCTGACCCGGCGGTACGTGCGGGTGATCGCGTCCGACCGCGGCTACCTGACCTTCATGGCCCTGCTTCCCATCCTCCTCGGCGCGCTGATCTCTCAGGTGCCGGCTAAGCATGGCCTGGGCGGCGCGCCGGGGACCAACCTGGACGCGGGGACCCTGCTGTTGATCCTGGTGATCTGTGCGTGCCTGGCCGGCATGGCCAGCTCGGTGCGGGAACTGGTCAAGGAACGCTCGATCCTGACCCGAGAACGGGCGGCCGGCCTGTCGTCCGGCGCGTACCTGGTCTCCAAGCTGATCGTCCTGGGCGTCATCAGCGTCCTGCAATCGACGTTGCTCGTGCTGATCGGCGTGTCCTGGCGGAAGTTCCCCGCCCAGGGAGCATTTCTCACTGGCATCCCGCTGATCGAGCTGATCCTCGGCATCGCCGTGCTCGCGGTCGCCTCGATGTGCCTCGGCCTGCTCGTGTCGGCCATGGTCAGCACGTCGGAG
>WNGQ01006129.1_pt1 | contig 11668 bp, 12 predicted proteins | sample 5407661 | NCBI WGS metagenome assembly WNGQ01 (sample SAMN13153382, study PRJNA577476) | soil metagenome | isolation source: 60 cm soil or saprolite under Garry oak tree replicate 2 | place: USA:California | collected 2016-06-15
ATGGTCGTGGTGGATTACCTCCAGATGATGCAGGGGCCCACCGACGCGGAGAGCCGCCAGCAGGAGATCTCGTTCATCTCGCGCTCGCTGAAAGCCCTCGCCAAGGAGCTGGACGTACCCGTGGTGGCGTTGTCGCAGCTGTCGCGCGCGCCGGAGCAGCGCGGCGGCGAGCACCGCCGGCCGCAGCTCTCCGACCTGCGGGAGTCGGGCGCCATCGAGCAGGACGCCGACGTGGTCTGCTTCATCTATCGTCAGGAGTTCTACGACGGCGCCACCGACCCCAAGACCAACGAGAGCCTCGAGGGCATGGCGGAGCTCATCGTCGGGAAGCAGCGCAACGGGCCCACCGGGACCGTGAAGCTGTTCTTCAAGAAGGAATACACGCGGTTCGACAACTTCTCGTCGCGCGAGGCGCCACCCGAGGCGACCCGTGGCTAGAGTGCATTCGGTGTTCCGCTGCACCGACTGCGGGGCCGAGCAGCCGAAGTGGGCGGGCCGCTGCGACTCCTGCGGAGCGTGGAATACGCTCGTGGAAGAGGCCGTCGGGCGGGCCGGGGGACGGCCGGACAGAAAACACGCCGCTCCGTCCGGCAGTCCGCCGGTCCGCCTGTCCGCGGTGGGTGGGGGGACGTTCACGCGCTGGCAGACCGGCCTGCGCGAATTCGACTTCGTGCTGGGCGGCGGCATCGTGCCGGGATCCGTCGTGCTGGTCGGGGGTGAGCCCGGCATCGGAAAGTCCACCCTGCTGCTGCAGTGCGCCGCCCGGCTGGAGCACGCCGGCGTCCGCACGCTGTACGTGTCTGGGGAAGAGTCTCCCGACCAGGTACGGCTGCGCGCCGACCGCCTCACGCTCGACGCCGGGGCCGTGTACGTGCTGGGGGAAACGCGGCTCGAGGCGATCACGCATCACGCGCGCGCCCTGGACGCGCAGGTCGTGTTCGTGGACTCGATTCAGACCACGTACACCGACGAGCTGGAAGGCGCGCCCGGCAACGTCGGCCAGGTGCGTGAGTGCGCCGCCCGGCTCATGCGGTTGGCGAAGGAGACAGGACCCGCCGTGCTGCTGGTAGGACACGTGACGAAGGGCGGCGGCATCGCGGGCCCCAAGACGCTCGAGCACATCGTGGACACCGTGCTCTATTTCGAGGGCGAGAGCACGCTCGACCATCGCATCCTGCGGGCGGTCAAGAACCGGTTCGGCTCGGTGGACGAGATCGGCGTGTTCGCCATGACCGGCGCGGGCCTCGAGCCCGTCGCCGATCCGGCGGCGGCGTTCCTGGCCGGCCGGACCAGCAGCGTCTCGGGATCGGCCGTGACGGCCCTGATGGAAGGCACCCGGCCGCTCCTGGTCGAGATCCAGGCGCTCGCCGCCAAGAGCGGCTTCGGCACACCGCAGCGCGTGGCGACGGGCCTCGACCACCGCCGGCTGGCCGTGCTGCTCGCCGTGCTCGAGCGCCGCGGCGGGCTGCCGTTCGGCGCCCTCGACGTGTTCGTGAACGTGACGGGCGGGGCCCGGCTGGTGGAGCCGTCCACCGATCTGGCGGTCCTGGCGGCGCTGGTGTCGAGCGTGCACGACCGGCCGCTGCCGCCCGACGCCGTGTTCCTCGGGGAGGTGGGTCTGGGCGGGGAGATTCGCCCCGTCGCGGGCCTAGAGCGGCGGCTGGGTGAGGCGGCGCGCCAGGGTTTCCGTCGCGCGTTCCTCTCGGGCCGCTCGCGCGTGACCCTGCCGGGGGTCGACGTGATCGCGGTGGACGGCATCGGTGACCTCGCCCGGCGTTTCGCGGCCTGAGGTCGGCGTGGTGATCGTGGCCGCGGGCGCGGGCGCGCGCGCCGGGCCCGGAGAGCCGAAACAATTCCGCCCCATCCACGGTGTCCCGATGCTGCTGCGGGCACTGCGCCCCTTCACCTCGCACCCCGACGTGGGCCACGTGGTCGTCGCCCTGCCGGCGGGTTTCGAGACGCGGCCCCCTGATTGGCTCGCCAAGCTCGTGGGCGAGCGTCTGGCGCTCGTGGCGGGCGGCGCGACCCGCGCGCAGTCGGTGCGTGCGGGATTGCGCGCCCTGCCCGAGTTCATCGGCATCGTGCTCATCCACGACGGCGCGCGCCCCTTCGTGACGCGCGATACCATCGACGGCGTGCTGGACAAGGCGCGCGCGGGGGTGGGCGCCGTGGCCGCGATCCCGCTTTCCGATACCGTCAAAGATGTCGAGCAGGAGCGTATCACGAAAACCGTACCACGAAACCGTCTCTGGAGGGCACAGACTCCGCAGGGATTCCCGCGAGCCATGATCGAGCGGGCCTACGCGGGACTGGCGAGCGGCGATGCTGCTCCGACCGACGACGCCGAGCTGTGCGAGCGCGCCGGCCTGCCCGTGGAGGTCGTGCCCGACTCGCCGTACAACCTCAAGGTGACGACGGCCGACGACTTCCGGATCGCCGAGGCGCTCGCGCGCGAGCTGCGGTGAGGCCCGTCCCCTTCCGGACCGACGAGGAGGTCACGGGGGCGCTGCCTGGGACGGTGGCCCACCTCCGTGCCGGCGGCCTGATCGCCTACCCGACGGAGACGGTGTACGGGCTGGGGTCGCGGCCGCGTGCCGCCGAAGTGCAGGCGCTGGCCCGCCTCAAGGGCCGCCGTCCCGACAAGCCCTTTCTCCTGCTGGTCGCCGACCGGGACATGGCGGAAGAGCAGGGGCTCGCCTTCGGCGAGGCTGCGGGCGCGCTGGCGCGGGCCTTCTGGCCGGGTCCCCTGACGCTGGTGTTGCCGGGCGGCAGCGGCCGGCTGCCCGACGCGCTGCGCGGTCCCGAGGGAGGAATCGCCGTGCGCTGGACGTCGCACCGCGGGATGGCCCGGCTGGTGCGCGCCCTGGGGGAGCCGGTGACGTCGACATCGGCTAACTTGCCTGGAGCGCCGCCGGCACCCGGGGCTGAGGCGATCGCCCGGGATTTCGCGCCGGCGCTGGAGGCGGGGACGCTGCTCGTGCTGGACGGCGGCGTGCTGGGCAACTCGCCTCCTTCGACCGTGGTGGACTGCACCCGGCAGGCGCCGCGGCTGATCCGCGAAGGAGCACTCACGCTCGCCGAGCTGCGGCGCGCGGCCGGGCGGCTCGCCCCCTAGGCGCCAGACGCGAGGAGTCGCAGACGAAACGCATCCTGTTGGTGTGCACCGGTAACATCTGCCGCAGCCCGCTCGCCGCGGCACTGCTCGAGCGCGCGCTCACGGAGCGCGGCAGCGAGGGCCTCGCCGTGTCGTCCGCGGGGACAGGGGCGTGGGACGGCGCGCCCGTTTCGGAGGGAGCCTATCTGGTCGGGCTGGAGCGCGGGCTCGATCTCTCGGGCCACCGTGCGCGGCTCCTGACCCGCGAGCTGGTCGAGGGCGCCGATCTGATCCTCACGATGGCGCGGCACCATCGGGCGCGCGTGGACGAACTCGGCGGCGAGGGTCGCGTGTTCGTGCTGGGCGAGTACGCCGGACGCGAGGGTGACGAGGCGGAAGTGAGTGATCCGTTCGGCGGCGACCTGGGCGTGTACCGCGACACCTGCACCGAGCTCGAAGGACTGATCCAGGCGGCCGTGGAGCGCATCGTCAAAGAGTTCGCGAGTGGAAGTCAGCGCTGACACGCGCCTGTTTGTGGTGCTCGGCGATCCCGTCGCCCATTCGCTCTCTCCCGTGATGCACAACGCGGCGATCCGCGCGCTGGGGCTGGACGCCGTGTACGTCGCTCTGCCGACGCCGGCCGCCGCTCTCCCCGGGCTGCTGTCGGTGCTGCCCGCGCTGGGCGGGGCGGGGAACGTCACCGTACCGCACAAAGAGGCGACGGAACGATGTCTCGCGCGGAAAACGGATCTGTGCGCGCGCGTCGGCGCGTGCAATACGTTCTGGACCGAACGAGGGAGCCTGGTGGGGGACAATACCGACGTCGCGGCGATCCTCACCGCGCTGCGACAACTGGGCGGGGGCGCCGACGGCGGCGGCAGCTGGCTCGTGATCGGCACCGGGGGCGCCGCGCGGGCGGTCGCGGTGGCGGCGGCGACGGCCAAGGCGGACCTGCATGTGGTGTCGCGCGACGCGGCACGGGCGCGGGCGTTCAGCGACTGGGCTCGCAGCGCCGGCGCCCGCGCTGAGCCGGCACGCGGCGCGCTCCAGCCCGACGTCGCGATCAACGCCACGCCCCTGGGCCTCAAGGAGACCGACCCGCTGCCGCTCGACCCCGAGCGGACCGGGGGGGGGCGCCTCGTCGCCGCGCTCGATCTGGTGTACGCGCCCGGTGGCACCCGCTGGGCGCGCACGCTGCGCGCCGCGGGCGTGCCGGCGCAGGACGGTCGCGAAGTGCTGGTGCAGCAGGGGGCCGCCGCCTTCGGCCGCTTCTTTCCCGATCGGGCGGCGCCCGTCGAGGTGATGCGCGCGGCCGTGGACCGTGCGCTGCGTGCGTAACGCGCTCGACCAGCTCCTCTTACCGGCCGAGTGCCTGCTGTGCCGAGCCCTGCTCTCGTTCCGGGATTCGCAGCGCCTCGTGTGCGACGTCTGCCGCCACCGCTGGCGGCCCGTGCGCGCGCCGTGGTGCGGGCGGTGCGGCCAGCCGGAGCCGCTGTTCGGCCGCTGCCGCGTGTGCGCCGACTGGCCGGTCGCGCTGGTGCTGGCCCGTTCCGCGGTCTGGCTCGACGCGGGCGCGCGGCACGCGGTGCACGCGCTCAAGTACGGGGGCCTGCCGCGCATCGCGGCCGATCTGGCCGGCGCGATGGCGTCGCTCGACCTGCCGGGGCGGCCGGACGCCTGGCTCGTGCCGGTGCCGCTCGGCGCCGGCCGGTTGCGCCAGCGCGGCTATAACCAGAGCGAGCGCCTGGCGCGCGCCTTGAGCCGGCGCTGGAACCGGCCCCTCGTGGAGCTGCTGGTGCGGACCCGGGACACGGTCACCCAAACGGCGTTGACACCCGAGGCGCGGCTGGCGAACGTGGCGGGGGCCTTTGCAACGCGAAACGCGGAAGGCGGAACGCGGAACAGAAGGACGGACGAGTGTTCCGCGTTCCGCGTTCCGAGTTCCGCGTTCCAACGGCCTCTGATCCTCGTCGATGACGTCTTCACCACCGGCGCGACGCTCGCCGAAGCAGCGACGGCGTTGGAGCGTGCCGGCGCCCGCACGGTCCTGGCCGTGACCTTCGGCCGGGCGCTCGTGCCGGACTTCACCTAGGGGAGAGCAATGGCGGTGCGCGTAGGCATCAACGGGTTCGGTCGCATCGGGCGGAACGTGCTGCGCGCCGCGGTGCTCATGAAGCAGCAGGCGCTCGAGTTCGTGGCGGTGAACGACATCACCGATACCAAGACGCTCGCGCATCTCCTGAAGTACGACTCCGTGCACGGGCGCTTCCCGGGGACGGTGGAGGCGCAGGGCGACGCGCTGGTCGTCAACGGCAAGACCATCAAGGTGTCGGCGATCAAGGAGCCCGAGAAGCTGCCCTGGAAGGCGCTTGGCGTTGAGCTGGTGCTCGAAAGCACCGGGCGGTTCACCAACCGGCCCGATGCGGACAAGCACCTCGCGGCCGGCGCCAAGAAGGTCGTGATCTCGGCGCCCGCCAAAGGCGAAGACATCACGATCGTGATGGGGGTGAACCACCAGAAGTACGACCCGGCGAAACATCATGTGCTCTCGAACGCGTCATGCACCACGAACTGTCTCGTGCCCGTGGTGAAGGTCGTGCTCGACACCTGGGGCTTCACCCGCGGCTTCATGACGACGATCCACAGCTATACGAACGATCAGCAGATCCTCGACCTGCCGCACAAGGATCTGCGCCGGGCCCGCGCCGCCGCGCTCAGCATCATCCCCACGACCACGGGTGCCGCCAAGGCGACGAGCCTCGTGATCCCGGAGGTGATGGGGAAGATCGACGGCATTTCGCTGCGCGTGCCCACGCCCGACGTGTCGATCGTGGAGCTGACGGCGCAGGTCGAGAAGCAGACGACCATCGAGGAGGTGAACGCCGCCTTCAAGCAGGCGGCCCGCTCGAGCCTCAAGGGCATTCTCGACGTGAGCGACGAGCCGCTCGTATCGATGGATTATATCGGGAGCTTCTACTCGAGCGTGGTGGACGCCCTCTCGACCAACGTGATCGACGGCACGTTCCTGCATGTGTCGTCGTGGTACGACAACGAAATGGGCTACTCCGCCCGCTGCGTCGACCTGCTCGCGTATCTCGCCGGCAAGTGAAAAAGCGCAGCCTGCGCGATCTGCCGCCCGCGGCGCTGGACGGCAAGCGGGCGCTCGTGCGGGTGGATTTCAACGTGCCCTTCAACGGCGGCGCCGTCACCGACGACACCCGCATCCGCGCCGCGGTTCCCACCATCGCGTACCTGCGGGAGAAGGGGGCGCGGGTGGTGCTGCTCTCGCACTTCGGCCGTCCCAAGGGCCCCGACCCGAAGTCGTCGCTCAAACAGATCGTGCGCGACGTCGAGCGCATCCTGGGAACGCCGGTCGAGTTCATCCCCGATCCGGCGGCCGGCGTCGCGATCAGCCGCCGGCTCCCCCGGGGCGGCGTGGCGCTCGTCGAGAACACGCGCTTCTGGCCGGGCGAAGAGGCCAACGATCCAGCCTTCGCCCGGACGCTGGCCGCGCTGGGCGACTTTTATGTGAACGACGCGTTCGGCTCGGCCCATCGGGCGCACGCCTCCACCGAAGCGGTGGCGCGCCTGCTGCGGCCCGCCGTGTCGGGGTTCCTGATGGAAAAGGAGCTTCGCTTCCTCGGTGAGGCGCTGGACCAGCCCAAGCGGCCGTTCGTCGCGGTGCTGGGCGGCGCCAAGATTTCCGGGAAGATCGACGTCATTCAAGCGCTGCTCCCCAAAGTGGACGAGATTCTCGTGGGCGGCGCGATGGCGAACACGTTCTTCCTGGCGATCGGCTTTCAGGTAGGCGGCTCGCTGGTCGAGCGGGACAAGGAGGATCTCGCCAAGGATCTGCTCGCCAGGGCCGGCGCCAAGCTGATCCTGCCTCGCGGTGCGGTCGTCGCGCCCAGTCTCGCGCGCGCCGCCGAGCGGCGCGAGGTGACGAGCGATCACATCCCTGCCGATTGCGCCGTGTTCGACATCGATCAGCCCACCCGGCTCGATTTCCGCGCCCGGATCCTCAAGGCCAAAACGATCTTCTGGAACGGCCCCATGGGAGTGTTCGAGACACCGCCATTCGATGCGGGCACACGCGCCATCGGCGACGCACTGATCGAGGCCGGGAAACGCGGCGCCACGACGATCGTGGGGGGCGGAGACTCGGCCGCGGCCGTAGCGGGGCTCGAAGACAAGCTCAGCCACGTGTCGACGGGCGGCGGCGCGTCGCTCGAGTTTCTCGAAGGCAAGCCGCTCCCGGGCGTCGCCGCCCTGGAGGACGCGTGAGGCGGCTGCTGTTCGCCGCCAATTGGAAGATGCACCTCGGCCCGGACGATACCCGCGGCTACGTGAAGACGTTCCGCGCCCGCTACAACCGCCGCGACGATCGCGACGTGTGGTTCTTCCCGCCCGCCGTATCGGTCGAGGCCGCCGCACTGGCCGTGCGCGAGCGCGGCGATCTGGTCGTGGGCGCACAGGACATCTACTGGGAGCCCAAGGGCGCCTTCACGGGCGCGGTGTCCGCCCCGCTCGCCCTCCAGGCCGGCGCGCGCGCCACGCTGGTCGGCCACTCCGAGCGTCGCCATGTGTTCGGCGAGACGGACGACGACACGCGTCGCAAGGTGGCGGCCGCGCTCGCGGCGGGCCTGGTGCCGCTCTTGTGTGTGGGCGAGACCCTGGCCGAGCGCGACGCCGGACATACCCTGGCGGTGGTCGCGCGCCAGCTCGCGGGCGCGCTCACGAGCCTCGACGGGCCGACACTGTCGCGCGTGATCGTCGCCTACGAGCCCGTCTGGGCGATCGGCACCGGCCGTAACGCCACGCCGCGCGATGCCGCGGCGGTGCATCGGGAGATCCGCGCCTGGCTCGGCGGGCGCGGCGCGACCGCGCCCCGGGTGCTGTACGGCGGCAGCGTGAGCGCGAAGAACGTCGCCGAGCTGCTCGCGGAGCGCGAGCTGGACGGCGTGCTGGTGGGTGGAGCGTCGCTCGATCCCGAGGGCTGGGCGCAACTTGTGCAGACCGGCGTGGCGTAGGTAATTTCCCGGCGCGATGTACAACCTGCTGCTGGTGTTCTTGGCCCTCGACGCGCTGATCCTCACCACCGCGGTTCTGCTTCAGGCGGGGCAGGGCGGGGGGTTGGCGTCGCTGGGTGGCGGCGCCGGCACGGAACAGTTCATGGGAGGCCGTCAGGCCACCACGCTGCTCACCAAGATCACCTGGTGGTGCGCCGGGATCTTCTTGTCCGTCTCGCTGGTGCTCGCGTTCATGTCGTCGAACAGTGCCGCGCCGCGCTCCGTGCTCGAGGGCAACGTCCCCGCGCCGGCCCCAATACAGCCCACGCCACTCCCGCTGCCCACGACGCAGCCGTCGCAGCGCGCGCCCGCCCAACCCTCCAACAAGACGCCGCCGCCCCATCGCTGACCGTCGCCCGGCCTACGTGCTGCTCGAGGACGGCGCTTGGTTCCCCGGCACCGCACCCCTGGCATTCGAGTGCACCTGCGCCGAAGTGGTATTCACCACCAATCTCTCCGGGTACCAGGAAGTCTTCACGGACCCGTCGTATCTCGGTCAGATCGTCGTGATGACGGCGCCGATGATCGGGAATTACGGGATCAACCCCGACGATGTGGAATCGGACCGGCCGCGCGTGGCCGCGGTGGTGCTGCGGGAATTGTCGGCGCGGCCGTCCAACTGGCGGGCGACGGGAACGCTGGCGGACTGGTTGGCCACGGCGCACGTGCCCATCGTCGCCGATGTGGATACGCGCCAGCTCACGCGCCACATCCGCTCCAAGGGCGCGATGCGCGGCGCGGTGGCGCTGGGCGAGCAGCCGAGCGATCAGGTGCGCGCCGCCCTCGCCGCCAGCCCGTCGATGGACGGCCTCGACTTGGCGAGCCACGCGACCATCGGCGCCGAGTACAGCGAGGGGCCGGTCGATGCGGGGCACCATATCGTCGCCTACGACTACGGCATGAAGCGCAACATCCTGCGGCTGTTTCTGAAAAACGGCTGCCGCGTGACCGTCGTCCCGGCCAGCACGCCCGCGGGCCGCATCCGGGAGCTGGAGGCCGACGGCCTGTTCCTCTCGAACGGTCCCGGCGACCCGGCGGCGGTGCACTACGCCATCACCACGCTACGCGACCTGGCGGACGGCTCGCTCCCGATTTTCGGGATCTGCCTGGGCCACCAGCTGCTCGGGTTGGCGCTGGGCGGCGACACGGTGAAACTCCCGTACGGCCATCGGGGCGGCAACCATCCTGTGCGGGATCTCGCGACAGGACAAGTACTTATCACGTCGCAGAATCACGGATTCGCGGTGCGCGGCGACACCGGCGGCGTGCCTGGTGCCAAAGCGCTAGAGGTCACGCACCTTAACCTCAACGACGGCACCGTCGAAGGGGTGAAGCACCGGGAGTACCCGATTTTCGCGGTGCAGTACCACCCGGAAGCCTCTCCGGGCCCCCACGACGCCCAAGGACACTTCGAACAGTTCCTCCAAGCTCTTGACACACAATAGGTAAGCCCGTATGTTGGCCGCTCGTCTTGACTGCCCTTGGGCCCTTCAAGGGGGACGGATGACGAAGGCCGACCTAGTCGAAAAGGTCACCGCACAAATCGCGCGCACTGCCGGTCCCCTGATTTCCAAGAAGGACTGCGCCCGCGTCGTTGACTCGTTCCTAGACGCCGTGAAAGCGGCGCTCTCGGAGCAGCATAACATTGAGATTCGCGGGTTTGGGACGTTCAAGATCCGCCAGCGCAAGACACGGATGGCGCGCAATCCGCGCACCGGCGACCCGGTCGAAGTGGCCGCGCGTCCGGTCCCTGTGTTCAAGCCCAGCAAGGAGTTGCGCGCGATGGTCGCGGAGGCGAGCGAGCGCGTAACGCCCTGACGCATGGCGCGAGCGATTGGCGCGGCCCGGACTAACCGTCTGGGCCGCTTTGTTTTGCGCGGTGTAATCAAAGGCCCACACCTTTGGGAGACTTGCCCGGTGCGCCACCTGCTTCCGTTGCTGGTCGCCGTTCCGTTGTCCGCCCAACGTGTCCCGCCGGTGCAATACGAAATCTCGGTGCCGGCTGCGGCGACGCGGCTGTTCCACGTGCGCGCCGAGTTCCCGGCACGCGGCAAAGACACGCTGTACCTGTCGCTCCCGGCGTGGAGCCCGGGCAACTACGAGATTCAGAATTACGCGCGCTACGTGCGTCACTTCGGCGCGAAGACGCCCACCGGTCAGGCGCTGTTCTGGGACCGCTTCGACAAGGACACGTGGCGCGTGACGACGAACAAGAGCGAACGCGTCAGCGTGGAGTTCGACTACTTCGCCGACACGATCGACCTCTCGATGGCGCGGCTCACGGGCGAGTTCGGCGAATTCCTCGGCACGAACCTGTTTCTCTACGAAGAGGGGCAGCTCGACCGGCCCGCCGAGGTGCGGTTTGCGCTCCCGGCCGGGTGGCAGGTGACGACGGCGCTCGGGGGGTCGGGAAGCGGGCCGTACAGCGCGGCCACCTATCACGAGCTGGCCGACGCGCAGACGTTCGTCGGGAAATACAGTCTCGACTCGCTGCAAGTGGACGGCAAGTGGATCCGCGTCGCCGTGTGGCCGGCGGACGCCTACTCCTCCGGCGTGCAGCGCAACATGCGCGCCGACCTGGAGAAGATCGCCCGCACCGAAAATGCCCTGCTCGGCGGCCCGCCGTACGATCGCTACACCGTGTTCTTCAACGTCATCCGTGAGCCGGTGAGCTTCGGCGGTGGACTGGAGCACGCGGCGTCGCAGTTCGACATCATGCCGCAGGGAGCCTTCGCCGACGCGGCCGGCACCTTCGGCGATTTCATGATACCGCTGATGGCGCACGAGTACTTCCATCTCTTCAACGTGAAGCGCATCCGGCCGGCCGAGATGTGGCCCTACGACTACCACGCGGAGCAGTTCACGCCGTTGTTGTGGTGGTCCGAGGGCGTCACGGACTATTACGCCGATCTCACGAACCTGCGCTCCGGGTTGTGGACCACGGAGCAGTTTCTCGGCAACACCACGCAAAACATGCAGCAGGTGGAATCGGCGCCCGAGCCGTGGAGTGAGGAGGACGGCAGCGTCGCGACCTGGATCAACGAAGTGTTCGTGAACAGCTCGCAGTTGTACTACCCGAAGGGCTCGCTCACCGGGATGCTGCTGGACGTGTCGATTCGCGATGCCAGCGACAACCAGCACAGCCTGGACGACGTGATGCGGGCGCTGTACACCCGCTTCTATCAGAAGCAGAAGGGGTTCACCACGCAGGATCTGCTGGGCCTGCTGCGGGACAACGGGCTCGCGGACGTCGGGGCGTTCTATCAGCGCTACATCAACGGCCGGGAGCCGCTGCCCTACGAGGCGGTGCTCGCCAAGGCGGGCGTCGCGGTCGCCCGCCGGACCACCTCCCATCCGTTTCTCGGCCTCAATGCCCAACCGGACGAGACCGGGAAGCTGGTGGTGCAGAGCATCGTGCCGGGCAGCGCGGCGGACGCCGCGGGGCTCCTGCCGGGCGACATGCTGATCAAAGTGGGCGAGGTCGAGGCCCGCGCCGACGGCGACT
>WNGQ01009901.1_pt1 | contig 11666 bp, 10 predicted proteins | sample 5407661 | NCBI WGS metagenome assembly WNGQ01 (sample SAMN13153382, study PRJNA577476) | soil metagenome | isolation source: 60 cm soil or saprolite under Garry oak tree replicate 2 | place: USA:California | collected 2016-06-15
TCGGTCACATAGGCCCGGGCGAGCTGGAGGCTCAGCGCCGGCTTGTCGATGACATGGGATCGTGACTGTTCGCTCGCGTCGGTACCTTGTCCGACGATGACGGGAACGAAGTCGCCTGGATAGTCGAACAGGCGGATCAGGTCGACAGGCGAGGCCTTTTCGATGTTGTCGACTCGTATAGGGCTTGTGATGATCGATTCCTTGAACCACCTGACCAGGTTGGCTCGGGTGACATTTACCTTTACCGATCTCTCCGAGGAGACGACCTCGTCGGGCCAGCCCTGAGGAGGCTGCGCCGGATCAGCCACCGGAGGCGTCGGCGGGAAGGCTGTCTTGAACATTTCGATCAGCGCTTCGGCCTCTCGCGAGACATCGGGATCAGGCAGGGCGCGGGCCCGGTCGGCTTGCTCGAAATATCTGATCTGGCTATGGAGGGACGCGATCACCTGAATGATTGTGGTCACGGGTAGCATGCCCACGAACTTTCCTTCGTCGACCACAAGGATTCGCTGCGCGCTGGTCAGACGGTCAAGCAGGAAGGCGAGCAGGTAAAGGCGAGTCGACCACCAATCGGTGGCGATGTCGATGGTGATGACGCGTTCGGCGCCGGCGCCGCTGACGACGCCGATGATGCCACCCGAGTAGCTTGAATCGGGTATGGTCATATTGCCCTGTACGGGATTTCCGATGCCGACCCTGTTAATAAGAACGCCCCGTGAGAGGCGAGCCGTTGTTACTGCCGCTCCGACCAGTGCCTCAAGCTCGTCCTCCCGGCTGAAGAACGAGACGATATGGTCACGCATCAATGCCGCCCGAAACGCTTTAACCCGTTCCAGAGAGTTGAGATCACCGGGTGACTGCGGATTGAAGCCATCCATGTTCTGCGGTGGCCAGGGCGCAGTCTCGGACAGGATGAACGGCAAGATTGGTCGATCCGGCTTCTCCCTTGCGGCGAGGTACTCCCACTCCGTTATGGACTTCGGGCAAGGATCATCGCCGACCGCGGGAAGGGAGGAGACCTTGCTGCAATCGGGGATGAAACCGTATTTCCAGGCCACGATGAGCACGTAAGCGTCTACCTCGCGCACTAGCTTCAAGACGCGGTCCAGCGGAACTGACGTTGTAGCAGTAAAGTCCTCCATGGCCACGACCTCAAGCCCGAGTCGGCGAAGGGATCGAATCGCAGCGGCGCGGAAGTTGACTAGATCGCTCGATGTAGACGAAACGAAAACCTTCATAATGCCCCCTCCGATAACCCCAGTTACCCAGCGCCCCTGGAATAACTCCCGCCCCGGCAAGCCCGCCCGTTAACACCGAAGGCGTCGCATCGCTCGCACCGGGCTTCGCTGGGTGCCATTGCCCGGACACAGGGGTCTATACGCCTAGAAAAAGAATCGCAGATCTACCTGAGTCGGGCAAGGTCACCTATGATCACCGGGCAAGATCTGGCGGGCCGGGTGGACCCGGATCTCGGCTATGGACGTCTGCACCGGGACCGGCGTCGGTTGCCGGCCGCGGCGGCCAGCGGCAGCACGATCGCGGCGCCGATCAGCGCGAGCCGGTTTCCTCCCAGGTGGACCAGCAGCGGTACGAGTAGCGCGCCCAGCGCATACCCGACCATCGTGAGCCCCTCGAGGACGCCGAAGACCCGGCCCATCAGCTCGAGCGGAACCGAACGCTGCAACAGCGTGCGGAGGGCAACGTCCAGCAGGGTGCTGGCGGCCCCGGCCACCGCCAGGAGGGCCACGGTCCCGGCCAGGCCGGCACCGGACGCCAGGGCCGCGAGCGCGGCGCTGACGAGCAGCGCGGCAGCCAGAATCGGCGTACCCAGGCGACGGCCGATGAGAATCGCGCCCACGGTGGCGGCCAGTACCGCGCCCGTGCCGTAGGCGGAGTTGAGGTAGCCGGCCCACGCCTCGGCGCGGCCGCCGCGGCGCTCAGCGAATAAGCCGCCGTGCTCTTCGAACGCAAGGGAAACGTCGTCTCGGCCCGGCGAGCACGCCAGCTCGCCGAGCGCCTGCGTACATAGTCACAAGCATGGGGCCGAACGACCGGGTGCGAGCCATCTATGCCGTGCTCCGCCTTCCGGACGTACGGCGCATTGAGCTTGGCCGGGGCGCTTCGGTCATCGGCGAGCTCGCGGCCCAGGTCACGCTCCTGGTCTACGCGTTCGACATAGGCGGCGCCGTTCTCGTCGCCACCTACGGCGCGGCAGGCGCAGGAAGCTCCTCATTCACTGTGGCACCTTCCATGCGGAGCCGTTACCGCATGGCTGGCGCGACCATGTCGCTACAGCGCAAGGCCGGTCAGCTTCTTTGGCAGTGAACGGGCTTGGTCCATGCGCGGCGGATGCCCGTGGTGCCGCCGCGTCTGCGGCGCGCTGCCGTGACTGCCGGTACCGGCCGGCGTGGGCTTCATACGATGTGGATGCCGCGTAGTTCATGCACGCGGGACGACATGAACGCGGCATCCACGCCGCATGACCTGGGGCATCAGGTCAGGGCAGGTTCACGACCATTCCATCGTGGGCTGCGAAAACGCGGACGGGTGCCGCCGCGTGCTGCGCCACCAGGGCGTCGAGCAGGTCGGCGCCCTCGGTCAGCGTGATGGCTGCTTCGTGAAAGACGCCGGTGCCGTCCGGGCCGGGCCGAGGGAAATCGGACTGTGATCTGGAAGGTAAGCCAGCGTAGTGCCCGGGCTCAAGCGCGTTGAAGGTCCAGCCATCCCCGAGCTGCTTGGGCCGGATCGGGAAATGGGGAGGCGAGATCGCCCGCGCCAGCAGTTCCTCCGGTTCTACTCCCTGCTCGGGCAGGTACACGTCGACCCGGCTGCCGGGGAGTGCGCCACTGCGGAAGAACGGCATGCCGTGCGTGTGATCCCAGTGCAGGTGGCTGGACCGTACCACGGGACCCCCAGCGATTCGCATGCCCGGGCCACGGCGTCCCGCACCACGTCGTTGCTGACCACGAACACGGCATCGAAGCGGTGCCCCACGTCGGCGACGCATGCCGCGACGTCCGGCCGCCCCAGGGACGTATCGATGAGGGTGACCGACCCGCCAGCCAGCACGCGGTCAACCAGGTCAGTGTCCATGGCCGCGCGGTGGCAGCGGCCGATCCACAAGCACTCGAACTGCACCGGCGCCTTGCCCAGCAGGTACGGCAGCACTGGCCCGATCCCCGCCCCGGTCGCCACCATGAGCACCCGGCGGTAGGCCTGCGCGTGATACATGAAGCCATAACCGCGCATCCTGCGTACCCAGAGCCGGGCGGGGGCGCGCCCATGCTCGACGTCGCTGGCGAGCCGCTCGGTCCAGTCACCCGCGCGCCGGATGACGAGGCAGTAACGGCCGGGACCTTCGCTGCCGGCCGTCGCCACCGCGAAGGAGTGCCACTCGTGCCCCTCGCGGCTGACCCGGACGAACTCTCCCAGCCCGGTTCGGGGGTGAATACTCCCGGTATTTTCTAATGTTCCAGGATTGTCAAAAATGCCCGGCAATTAGCCTCTATCAAGCTAGGTGACTGGCGCGCGGAATCGGGTGATCTGTATTCTCCGCGCAAACGCGAGATGACCCGGCCCCCGGGAAAAACATCAACTGACCGCAGCCGCTCCCGTCGCGATCCCTAGCTCGGGCAGTGCAGGTGCTCGAGCTTGCCGGGGGTCAGCGGCGGATGGCGCCACACGGCCTCGGCGATGCGTCCGGGGAGGGAGCAGGTGATGTCCATCCGGTGCGGGGTCTCCAGGAAGATGACCTCGGCTCGCATCCTCTGGCCGTCGAGCCAGCCGCCGGAGGCGGCCACCGGGATGGTTTCGCCGTTGCGGTCGGCGTGGTCAGAAACGGTCCAGGCTCCGGCGCCGACCGGAAAGGTCAGCGCGTTGGCGGGTTCGATGAGGCTGATCTGCCAGCTGTCTGCTTGCGGCGCTACCTCGATGGAGGTCAAGAAGGGCTGACCCTGGGTGCCTGGGGCGCGGGCGGCCACGGTGAACGGCCCGCTGGTCCACGGGCCCCAGTCGGCCGGTGCCGGCGCGCCAGAATAGGCGGGCAGTTCGAGGCGGGCGAGCCGGGCACTGAGCTGGTCGTGCGCGGAGGCGGCACCGGGTGAGACCGTGCCGAGGCCCGGCAGCAGGCGGTCCCACATGGCGTCGAGGACGGCCTGCATGTCCAGCGTGCAGGCCGTGGTAGCGATCACCGTGTCCTGCTCGGGCAGGATCACGCAGAACTGCCCGAAGGCCCCGTCGCCGCGGTATCCGTGCCGGGACATCCAGAACTGGAAACCGTAGCCCTGCCGCCAGTCAGGGTTGGGCTCGGCCGGGTTGGCGACCTGCTGCGACGTCGCCTCGGCCACCCATTTCTCACCGATGAGCTGGGTTCCCTCCCACTGGCCGCCCTGCAGGTACAGCAGCCCGAGCTTGGCGATGTCCTCGGTGCGGGCGTGCAGGCCGCTGAAGCCCTGCTCTCGCCCGGGCGGGAGGGTATGCCAGCCGACGTGTCCGATGCCGAGCGGGTCGAACAACGGGGGCCGCAGATAGCGGGTGAGAGGCATCCCCGCATTGCGCTGGATGATGCTGGCCAGCGCGTACGTACAGGGCTGGCTGTAGGCGAAGACCGTGCCGGGCTCACGGTCGGGCGGGATGAGCAGGAATCCGCGGACCGGCTCTTCCGGGTCACGCATGATCGCCTCGGTCAGCATTTCCCGGGTATGACCGGCGGCCATCGAGGCCACGTGCCGGACCTTCACCGAGCGGCTGCGCGGGTCGGTGATGTCCGCGGCGAATTCGGCGAAGTGCGAGACAACCGCATCGTCCAGATCGAGCAGGCCCTCGGCCTGCGCAAACGCCGCCGCAGTAGATGTGAAGCTCTTGCTGAGCGAGTACAGCAACTGCGGCCGTTCGGCGCTATACGGTGCCCACCAGCCCTCAGCCACCACCTGCCCGTGCCTGACCACCATCAGGCTGTGCATCTCGATGTCAGGACGTTCGTCGACAGCGTCCAGGAAGCTGAGGATCGCGGCCGGATCGACCCGCTGATCGGCTGGAGTGCTGCGCGGCAGGGAAGTCGGCATGACGCGCAGGTCAGCGCGCCGCCGGGACGTAGATCAGCTTCTTGTTCACGAACTCGTCGATGCCGGACGGGCCCAGCTCCCGGCCGACGCCGGAGCGCTTGGTCCCGCCGAACGGCAGGTCGGCCATCGAACCCGTCGGGCTGTTGATCCACACCATGCCGGTATCGAGCAGGTCGGCGACTTCGGCGGCCCGGTCGGGGTCTGCGCTGTAGACGGCACCGCCGAGCCCGAACGACGAGGAATTGGCCAGTTCTACGGCCTCGGAGGCGTCTGCGACCCGGTAGATGACCGCGGCAGGGCCGAACAGCTCCTCGTGATACGCCCGCATCTGCGGGGTGACGTCGGTCAGGACCGTAGGCTCGACGAACGCGCCCGGCCGGTCGAGCCGCTTTCCGCCGGTGCGCAGCGTGGCGCCCTTGTCCACGGCGTCGTCGATCTGCTCCATCAGCCGCTGGGCGGCGGTCTCCGAGGACAGCGGCCCCAAGTTCGACGCGGGATCGGTGGGATCGCCGGGGCGCAGGGCGGCCATCGCGGCGGTGAACTGGCTGACGAACTCGTCGTAGAGATCACCGACGATGATCATCCGCTTGGCCGCGGTGCAGGCCTGGCCGGCGTTGCCCATCCGGCCCATGACCGCGTCCTTCACGGTCTTGGTGATGTCGTCGCTGTCCAGCACGATGAAGGGGTCGGATCCGCCGAGCTCGAGGACGACCTTCTTGAGGTTGCGTCCCGCCACCTCGGCCACGGCGGCGCCGGCTCGCTCGCTGCCCGTCACCGACACGGCGGCCAACCGCGGGTCGGCGATCATGTCCGCGACCTGGCTGTTGGACGCGAAGATGTTGATGTAAGCGTCTTGCGGCAGGCCGGCGTCGTGGAAGATCTGCTCCATGGCCAGGGCCGACTCTGGGTCCTGCGGTGCGTGCTTCAAGATGATCGTGTTGCCGGCCATCAGGTTCGGGGCGGCGAAACGGGCCACCTGATAGTAGGGGTAATTCCACGGCATGATGCCGAGCAGCGGGCCGATCGGCTCCTTGCGGATCACGGCCTGTCCTCCGGCCCGCGGGCTGAGCGGGGTGTCCTCGAGGAGCTTCGGCCCCTGCTCGGCGTAGTACCGGTAGATGCTCGCCACCAGCTGGATCTCGCCCTTGGCCTCCGGGGTGGGCTTGCCCATCTCCCGGGTGATCAGCGCGGCCAGGTCGTCGATCCGCTCCTTGTACAGTTCGGCCACCCGCAGCAGGACCTTGGCCCGCTCGTCTTTCGCGGTGGTCCGCCAGGACCGGAAGGCCTGGGCCGAGCGCTCCATCACCTGCTGGACCTCCGCGTCGGTCGCGGTGGCGAACTCACGCTCGGTCTCGTTGGTGGCGGGGTTGACGACCTTGTACTCGCTCACGCTGATTTCCCTCCGGCTTTCGCTGCCGCGATTACTTTTCCGTCCCTGGACCGGGCCCTGGCCCTGCACATTGTCCAGTTACTCACGATAATCCCACGGCAGTGGGCGGAGGGTTGAGGGCTGGGGCGGAAGCCTTACCGCCCCAGCTCGACGGATGGGTGTTGAGTTGACTGTTGCTGCCGATTAGGTGAAGCCGACGTTCAAGACGAAATGTCCGAGGCGCAGATTCAGGAGTCCGCCGCCTGCCCAGTGCACGATAAACGCCAGGAGGATGATGACCAGTATGGTGACCACCAACCAGAAGAAGAACACGACGATTCCGGGAATTGCGTACCCGGCTACTGTTCTCGCTCTAGCCATGGCCTCCAGCTACCCGGCGCCGAACGAATTATCCACGGCGGGCGTTAGGTTCACGACGCCGGCCGTCCCAGCTTCACCGACAGCCTCCGGATGCTCTCCTGATCCGGCCCGAGCACCGCGAGCACGGGAATCGTGATACCCGCCCGGACATAATCGGCGACTCCCGACCGAATCTCGTCGGGGCTCCCGATCAGGAAGAGCTCGTCGATGACCGAATCGGGAATCGCCGCCAGCGCACCCCGGCGGTCGCCAGCCTGCCAGGCGTCCCACATGGCCTCCAGGGCCGGACCGCGGCCGAGCCAGCGCTGATACTCGGCGTAGACGCCGGTATTCAGATAGGCCGTCACCATCCGGCGGGCGAGGCCCCTTGCGGCCGCCCGGTCCGGGCCGGTCACGATGAAGAGCCGGGCGACGACGTCGGCGGCGGGGTTCCCGTCCAGGACGAGGGGGACCACCCGGGCGGTATCGTCCGGACTGAGCCAGTTGAGCACGACGCCGTCGCCCTCTTTGCCAGCCAGCCGCAGCATTCCTTCCCGCAGGGCGGCTACCAGAACCCGCGGCGGGCGCGACGGGACCCGGGCCAGCCGGAAGCCGTCGATGTCGAAGCTGTCGCCATGGAACGTGACCCGATCTCCGGCGAACGCGGCGCGCAAGAAGCGGACGGTATCCCGCACCCGCTGGTAGGGCTGGACGAACGGGGTGCCGTGCCACTGCTCAACCATGTTCTGGCTGGATGACCCGACTCCGACGTAGATCGGCTCGTCGCTCAGTTCGGCCACGGCGAGCGCGCTCATCGCCATCAGGGCAGGGCTCCGCGAGAAGACGCCCGCGATCGAGGTGCCCAGCCGCAGTTGCGGCACCCGCTGTGCGGCCATCAACAGCGGCGCGAACGCGTCCGTGGCGTTCACCTCGCTCGTCCAGATGTCGGAGTAACCGGCGCCCGCCAGTTCATCCAGCACGGCCGGAAGCTCCGCCATCGTCTCGCCCGCCACCGGGACCGTCATGCCCAGCCTGTTCATCGGCGCCAAGCCCAGATGGCGCCGTCCGCCCTGACTGTGCCCACGTCGCGACCGCCTCGCATTGAGAAGTGCCGATTCCGGGCTGCGGCCACGACCGCACCGTCAGCCCTGCGCTTCAACCTAGTGCCTGACACTTCTCGTGGCCCGATTCCTGAGCCGTGTCACGGGTGGCCAACCCGGTGCCCGGCAACGCGGCGGGCCAACCTACGGGTGGACAACCCGGTGCCCGGCAACGCGGCGGGTGGCCAACCCGATTCCTGAGCTGTGCCACGGGTGGCCAACCCGATGCCTGGCCGCAGCCCGGTGTCGTGCGGTCCCCAGCTAGCGCCCTGACCTCCCGGACCTCACCAGTCACCGGACGCCATCCGGCGCAACCGCCACAATGTAACATTGTTGCGGTTATAACCGCTACGATGTAACATCGTGGCGGTTAGTCCGGGGCGGGGTTGGGTAACTGGAACGGGGGCCTTGCCGGTCCCGTACCAGGATATGGGTCGAGAATCGGACATTTCGGCCATAGAGCATGGCGATACCATAGTGATCCAAGCGCCGTTGTCGGGTGGGGCTCCGGAAAGTCATTGGGATCTGGATGGCAGTTGGGTACCGGTCGATCTTCTCGCTGCGGCACGGCCAGGACGCGGTCCGGCTCACAGCGGAGCAGTTCCGTTCGTGGCTGGCGCTCAAGGGATACGGCTTCGTGGCTGTTGCCCCCGGAGTTCACGAGGTAGCCGAGCACGCCCATCTCGTCGTGACCGAACTGCACCCGCACGATGGCCCCCGCTCGCTGCGGTACCGGCTGACGGAAGATTCATCCGCGGGGGAATGGGTGACGACCGTGACGGTGCACAGTGACGGCGTCGACGACGACTGGATCTGGGTCGATGTCAACGCGCCGCCGTCAATGCCCGGACCGCCGGCATCACCCGAGCGCCTCGTCAAGGACGTTGATGCCGCCGACGCGTGGTGGACGGGGGTCCCGCATATGGTGCGGGTGATCTTGTCGGCGGCAGACGCCCACGACGGCGAGATGATCCTGTCCTCCCGGCCGACCTTGGTCACCGTGGCTGACGTCGATGGCCTGATATCGGCGATCTGCGATCCCGGGCGCCGCGGCACCGCCCTTGTTGCCGCACCCATCCCGGATGTTCCGGTGTCAACGATGATCAGCCATGTCGAGCGGCTGACCCGCGAGTGCGTTGGGCTGGCCGGAATCTACGTACTTGACGCCGGCGCGGCCGCGAAGCTTGAGGAATCGTTCGCGCCCTCGCACTCGGTGCCGCTCGGAGCGGTTCGCACGTTCTTGCCGGAGGTCGATCCGGCCAGCGCCGTCGATGCCCGGCGGCACCGTGTGCTGCTCGCCCGGACGATCGCCGAGCAGGCTCCGGGCAAGCTCGCGCATTTGCTCGGCCGGGCGAACCGAAGCCGGGCCCTGAACCTGCCGCTGCCTTCGCATGTTGCCCAGGTCGATCGCTTGCTGTCCAGGGAGGAGCCGGCCACCGTCCTGCGAGCCATCCAGGCAACGCCACCAGACCCTTTCGCCCGCAGGCCAGGTGACGGGGCTGCTGGCCTGGCTCCGGCAGGGCAGGCCGCGACCACGGCGGTCCGCGAGGTCGCCATCGCCGGTGAGTTGCTCACCAGTCTTGTCAGCGAGTTCCAGTCGGGCACCTCTCACGCTGACGTGCCGGGCGGCCCTGACGACATGACCGCGCGGTTCCGGGAGTTGCTGGCCGAAGGCCGGGGAGTGCTGCGCGGTCATCGGGAGATATCGCGGCGGCTCGCGGCCCTGCAAGACATGCTTGAAGAGGTAGAAGACGATCGTGACCTGGTCCGCGCCCGGCTGGAGGATGAGCAGCTGGATCACGCCGAGACGCAGGCCGAGCTGCTGAAGGCGAAGCTAGAGCTCGACCGGCTGCGCGGCATTCTCTCCCGATCCGGCCGCGTCGATCAGACCCGGGCCGCCGTGGCGGCAGCGCAATCGCCCGGATCGTTCGCCGAGCTACTCGAGCGCTTCGATGAGCACGTGCTCTCCTTCGTCATATTCACCGGGGACCCGAAGAACGCGCTAGAACTCGACGACTTCGACCCGCTCGGCATTTGGGCCGCCAAATCCTGGGACGTGCTGCGGGTCCTCGACGGGTATGCGGCCGCGCGGCGCCGCGGTGAATTCGGCAAAGGAGTCCACGCCTACCTCAGCCATACTCCGCCCGGGCGGCCCGGCTATCCGCCGGGCGCGCATTCCACTCAAGAATCCGAGCCCGTCGAGCGCTCACCCAGACTCCGGAAGCTGCGAGTATTCCCGGTTCCCAGGAACATGCATCCGGACGGCGCCATTTTCATGGATGCGCATTTCAAGATAGCCCGGAAGGGCCTGGTTTCCCCACGGATTTACTATCACGATGACGCCAGTAGGACCGGGAAGATCTACGTAGGCTACATCGGCAAGCACCTCCCGAACGCACATACGAATTAGACATTCACGGCACCGTGGCCGGCCTCTGCTCCGGCAGGAACCGGGTCGTCACCTGCCTCCTGGCGAGTTATCGTGTCCGTGGCCGCAGCGCAAGGAGGTGGTGCCCAATGCCGAACGAGTTCATGGCCGCACCGCTCTCCTGCACGATCGCCTAGCTCCGCTGCGCCAGCCACCAGGGAACCGTCCCGCCGTCCCCGGCCGCCTCGTCTTGCACGCCGGGAGCCTCCCGCCGCCCGCCCAGGTGCTCCTGGCCCCTCCCGCTGCGAACCAGGAAGATATTGCCAATTTATTACGCGGCACTCCACGTTTGAACGTGCTGATCACGCGGACCGTACCCGGAGTGAGTGGACAGTGCCGTACTGCTGCTATAGGCCTCAAGCCTATTGGCAGGGCGTGACGATCACGAGCTTGATGACCGCCGCCATGTCAGTAAATGGTGCGGCGCTGGCCCGTTACACAATTGCGCGCCGGCGTGGAACGAATGAGGGAGTGTTGTGCACTCATCGCACAGGCACTGTCGGCCGCGGAAGATCAGGCGGACGGGCAGGCACACCAGGCCGTCACAGGTACAGAACGTAGCGGGGACGGCGTACAAGGCAGCCCCAGCGATGGCGATCGCGGGCGCGCTCATCGCCGCCCCGTCAGCCCACGCTGCCCAGGTCCCTGCCCGGGCCACCACGATCGCCGAGCAGACATACGCGGCCGCCAAGGTCCCCGCCCGGCCCGCCGCGACCGTCGGCCAGACATACACCGATGCCCTGGTCATACATCATGAGCCGGCCCGCCGCTATACCGTCAAGCCGGGCGACACGCTGTCCTCGATCGCGCAGCGGTTCTACGGCAGCCCGGCGCGCTGGCAATGGCTGTACCAGGCCAACAGGTCCGTGATAAAGAACCCGGACGTGATCTACGCGGGCGAGGTGCTCAACATTCCCCACCAGCCGGCGGCTCGCAGCACCACGTCCACTCCGTCCGGGCCCACCGTGCTGACCACCTCGACGGTTCTGAGCGGGACGCTGAGCTGCCCCGGGCTCGAGGAACTGTGGGAACAGGCAGGCGGCTCGCATGCCGAGGCCGTCATGGCCGCCTCGATCGCCATGGCCGAATCCAGTGGACGGCAATTCGCCACCGGCGCGGCCGGCGAGCGCGGCTACTGGCAGATACACCCGGACCACGGCTCGCTGTCCACCTACGACCCGCTTGGCAACGCCAAGGCAGCCGTCATCATCTCCGGCGACGGCGGCAACTGGACCCCTTGGACCACCTTCACCAGCGGTGCCTACCGAGGGCGCTGTTAACAAGTTCGCTGGCGGCACCTGCGGTTCACCCATCTCAATAGCCGGTCCAGAACGCATCAGGACATT
>WNGQ01006133.1_pt1 | contig 11665 bp, 6 predicted proteins | sample 5407661 | NCBI WGS metagenome assembly WNGQ01 (sample SAMN13153382, study PRJNA577476) | soil metagenome | isolation source: 60 cm soil or saprolite under Garry oak tree replicate 2 | place: USA:California | collected 2016-06-15
CAGCTCCTACGGATTAGGCGCGGGCGATTGCGTTTCTCCGGACGGGAGGCTGCTCGCGATTAACGTGGAACTAACCAATCCTGCCGACCCGCAAGCAGTCCTGAGTAAGCTGGAGGTAGTCAACCTCGACTCAACTTCACAAACCTCTCCACGCCTGCTCGACCCCGACCCGCGGATTGCCGGGGGCGGCGGCAGCGGCACCTTCTCCAATGCCATGTCCTTCACTCCCGATGGAAAATCGGTGGCATATATCATTCGCGATCAGGGCGTGGACAATCTTTTCGCGCAGCCCCTCGATGGTTCCCCCGGACACCAGATCACGAGCTTTACCTCGGAGCATATCTCGAAATTCCAATGGTCCCCAGACGGGAAGTTGCTCGCCGTCGTCCGCACCCACAACACTTCCGACGTGGTGCTGCTCCAGGAAAAGTAGCGCCGAAGTCCCTTCTTGAATCCAGCCAAACCTAACTACGCGAGCCTTCTGTCACCGCCGATGGCTGGAACGGGTCTTACCAGTCGATTACTATTCACGGCTTATTAGCGCAGCCTGGCGGTCCATGTTGCCAATGTTCCGGGCAGATCATTGGGCAAGCCGGAAGTCCTAATAAAGGGGATGTCAAGCGAAAAACACTTCTCCATGAGCTGGAACCCAGATGTATTTTCGCGGCATCCGGCCCTCCACGACATTTTCTCTTTCGCTGCTTGACCGTTTTGGCCTGTCGCAGAGCGGCCCTGTAAGCCGCGGAGCGATGAGGCCCGGATGCTTCTTCCCCATCCCAGTAGTTTCATATTCGCTGTCATGACGGCGCTATTCGGTTCTATGACAGCCTGCGGATTCAATTTGTCGACCGTGTGTTTCCTCTGACACTCACTTTGTTCTCGACATCCATTCGTCTCACACATTTCAGCCCAAACAGCATCCGTGTGGTCACCTGAAAGCGCCTTGCCGGTCCATCTTCATCGCCGCTCATTTCCCGGATGCATGTCGGTTGACTGCCCCGCTCATGGCCGCAGCTTCATCCAGGCTGAAGTAAAACGTTTTGCTCTCTTGTTGGTCTCGGCATCGGCCCAGATGCGTCCCCCGTGTTTTCGGACGATGCGCTGCACCGTGGCAAGTCCCACGCCGGTGCCTTCAAACTCTTCGTTCGACGGCAATCTGCTGAGGCCAGCATTTTAATGTTAGTAAATTCCCTATAACCACATCTTTTCTGGATCTGGCTGCGGAAAAGTCGGCAGTCGGCCGAAATGTCGGCAATGCCCAGCAAGCAAAGCTGCTTGACTCAGTGTGTGCGTGAAGATAGATAGAAGTGCTTTCCATCTGCACAGGAGCCGGTGAGAGACGTCGGCTGTGGGAAATGCTGTCCCCTAACTCGTGTTATCGTGAAGCAGATCAAGAGAAAGGTCAGATGCATGACACCGCTAAAACTCCTTGTCGTAGAAGACGACACAGCGAGCCTGGAGTTGATGACCGAGGTCTTCACGTATCTCAAGGCGGAGGTGCGTCCGGTCAGCGACAGTGAGAAAGCAGCCGGCATGATCGATCAGGAGAAGTTTGACGGAATTTTCCTGGACTTGGAGATGCCGAAACTGAATGGTTTCGAGCTAGCCCGCGTGATCCGCAAGTCGTCCTGGAATAAATCCACGCCAATTATCATCGTCACCGGCCGCGATGAAAGACAAACCATGCAAGAGGCCTTTGCCCTCGGAGCAACTTTTTTTCTTCAAAAGCCTGTAGACCGACAAAAGCTAACTATCTTGTTCCGGACCGTCAGTGGTGGCATGTTGGAGAATCGACGCAAATCCATCCGGGTTCCGCTTCAAACCGAGGTGACTTGCACGGTGGGTTCTCGAACCATACGCGGGATAAGCTGGAACTTGAGTCAAGGCGGGATGCAGGTCGAAGTTAGTGACTTGCATGCCAAGGACACGGTGCGATTGTCCTTCCGGCTACCCGTTTCCGGGGTGTCCATCGACGTGACAGGCACAGTGGCTTGGGCAGGTGAGAGCCGTCAGGGTATCCAGTTCACGACCTTAAGTCCACCGACTCAGCAGTCGATTAGGGAATACATAGCCGCGGTCGAAAAAGACTAAGAACAAGAGGACGACATCCGACTTCGTGCCCTCACGCACCGCCCCTGCCTTGCCACTCACCTTGCTCCCAGAGACCTGATCCGCAGACACTTCTTGATCCCCTTGGTGGCGCAGAACACGGTCAAGCTCTTGAGCAAGGGCGCGCGCATCAACCGGCTTCGATGGGTAGCCATCAAACTTAGAATTCAAGATCTTTTCCCGATCGCCCTGCATGGCATAGGCAGTGAGCGCCACTACTGGCATTGACGCGAAGCGAGGATTCTCGCGAATCTTGCGTATGACACCAAAGCCGTCCAACAGCGGCATGCCGATGTCGAGCAGCACCAGGTTCGGTTGCGTCTGTTCAATGACGCGAAGCGCTTCTTCGCCGTCACACGCTTCCGCTACTGTGTGTCCACGTATCTCGAGTAACTCGCGAAGTAGTTCACGATTAACGGGATTATCTTCGGCAATGAGAATCTTGCTCATGACTGCGCTGCGGACCTTGCAAGCTTACGGCCCTGAATAACCCGTTCCACTTCAGCAAGGAGCTGTTGCTGCCAGGAGCCATTTTTTAGCAGCAATGCCTGGGTGTCGCGCGCAAGCAGAGCAGACTCTTGCGCTGTCAGGCTCTTTCCCGTCATCACAAAAATGGGCAGCTGCTTCAGGGTGGCGTCCTGGCGTATGTGGCGGATAACCTCAAAGCCGTCCATGCCCGGCATAAGCAGATCGAGCATCACTGCGCTCACCAGTTTGGAAGAGAGTACTTCCAGAGCTCTCTTGCCGCTTTGCACGCTCTGGGTCTCGTATCCGGTGGAGCGCAGCGTTTCCTCGAGGAGTTCCAGGGTTTTTGGGTCGTCATCGACCAGGAGGATGGCGGCATCATCATCGTATTGATAGGGCACATGCTTGCGGATCGTCTCCAGCAGCACAGACTTGCGAATGGGCTTGATCAGGTAGTCGGCGGCGCCTAAAGCGAACCCAACCTGCTTTTGATCAACGATGGAGACGATGATGATGGGAATGTTCGCCGTTTCGGGGTTCTTTCTCAGCGCTGCCAGCGTCTCGAAACCACTGCCACCCGGCATCAAAACGTCCAACGTGATGGCATCGGGCTGCAGTTGTTGTGCTCTTCTCACGGCTTCGGCTCCCGACTCGGCCATGGCAGTGCGGTATTCCGGATCCAGGTAGCTGGCCAGGAGTTCGCGGGAAGGACCTTCGTCGTCGACGACAAGGACCAGAGGCTTGCGGCATTCGGCTACCGCCGCGCGATGGGGAGCCGTCGTGCTGACGGCATCGGGAGCTGATGTCTTTGTCTTTGCCCCTGCAGGAAGGGTAAAAGAAAAACGGCTGCCCTTGCCGAGTTCGCTCACGAGCGAGATCTTGCCGCCTTGTTGTTCGACTAGGCGCTTGGTGATGGCGAGTCCCAAACCCGTGCCCTCTTGAGTCGAATCCTTGCCACCCTCAACCTGGCGAAACTCCTCGAAAACTACGGCTTGATCTTCGGCGCGGATGCCGATTCCGGTGTCGGTCACTGATATCGAGACCAAGTCTTCGTCTTCTGCGCATGCAATGCTAATTCGGCCACCCTGGGGCGTGAACTTCACGGCATTGCTGAGCAGGTTGTAGAGAATCTGCTTGAAGCGCACCCGGTCAGCATAGGCGGGCCGGTCTATCTCCAGCATATGTTCGACCTGGATGTTCTTGGCCATGGCCAAGGGGCGTATGGTGGAGAGGACCTCGGGCAAAGCATCTTTCACGTGAAAGTATTCGCAGTGCAGTTCAAGTTGTCCGGCTTCGATTTTTGAGAGATCGAGAATGTCGTTGATCAACTGCAGGAGGTGGGCGGAGCCCTGTTTAATATGGTTGACGAAGCGTTTCTGCTTGGGGTTGAGCTCGCCGGGAACTCCTTCCGCCAGCAGATCGGAAAAGCCCACAATCGCATTCAGCGGAGTCCGTAACTCATGGCTCATGCTGGCGAGGAATTTGCTTTTCAGTTTTGTGGCGTGCTCCACCTCGCGGTTGCGCAGTTCAAGCTTTTCGTTCGTGGTCGCGAGCGTGGCAATGAATTTCCGCTTCTCCTCTTCATCGAGCTTTCTTTGGGTAACGTCCGCTGCCACAATGACCTCGGCCGGCCTACCGAAGAAATTCAGAGCGTAGGAAGTGATCTCCACATCGATGAGGCTTCCGTCTTTTCGCCGGTGCCGCCAGAGGCCAATCTCCTCACTTCCATCCGTGAGACTGCGGACCATTTCCAGCATAGCGGGAACGTCCTCGGGCGGCCGGATGTCTTTGATGGTCATGGTGAGGAATTCATCGCTGGAATAGCCGTACTTACGTACCGCGGCGGCGTTTACCGCGAGAAATCCCAGGGTTTCGCGGTCATAGACCCAGGTGGGATGTGGATTATTATCGAACAACTTCCTGTGCCGCTCTTCGCTCTCATGCAGCAACCCTTCCGTATGCTTGCGCTCGGTAATGTCGCGGGTGACCTTGGAAAAGCCGCGCAGTTTGCCGGTGGCGTCAGTCAGAGCAGTGATGATGACGTCGGCCCAAAATCGCGACCCGTCTTTTCGTATCCGCCAACCTTCTTCTTCGTAGCGGCCTGCGGTGATGGCGGTCTGGAGTTCGTGTTCTGGCTTGCCTTTTTTCACTTCTTCTGGAGGGTAAAAACAGGAGAAGTGCCGGCCTACGATTTCATCGGCCTTGTAGCCTTTGATGCGTTCTGCCCCCTGGTTCCAACTGGCTACGCGTCCAGCGGGATCGAGCATGAGAATGGCGTAGTCCCTTACGTTGTTTACCAGCAGACGAAAGCGCTCCTCACTTTCGCGCAGCGCATCGTCTACGCGTCTGCGTTCCGTGATGTCCCGTGCCACAGCATAGATAACCCTTTGCTCGGGCATCGAAACAGCATTCCACGAAAGCCATCTGTATGAACCGTCTTTGCATAAATAGCGGTTCTCAAATGCAAAGACCACCTCCCGGTTCTCAAGTCGCTCAGCTTCCGCTGTCGTCGCCGAACGATCTTCCGGATGTATGAGCTCCAGATAAGGTCGTGCCATCAGTTCTTCGGCGGTAAAGCCAAGTACCTTTTCCCAGGACGGGTTCACTGTCTTGAAAAATCCGTCAAAACCCGCAATGCAAAACATGTCGATCGATAAATTGATAAAACGGTTACCGGTCTCCAGTTGGGAATAGAGTGACCCCATGAAGGTGCTGACTGCCAAACCGACCACAATAAGTACCAACCCAAGAAGCCATACACGCCGTTCCACGGCCCATACTCCCTGGTGCAAAGCAGACAACGGTTGGTCCACGAGAACTCCCCAACCGTATGGACCCACGGGTTCGTATCGGGCAAACAGAGTGTCGTCCCCGCGCACAAAGGTCCCGTGACCAGCGTTGCCTGCCAGCATTTGTTTGACGGGTTCATAGCCGTTTAGATCGATCGGAGCCGAATAGGAATTGATGTTCGGACGAGCAGACAAATAACCATGCTGGTCCACCAGAGAGATGGTCCAAGCTCCCTCGATCTTGGTTCCCACTAGCCGGCGGCTCATGGTTTCCAGCGTGTAAGGGGCCATGAGAATGCCAATCGGTTTGCCCGCTTCGTCTCGTACAGGGACCGCAATCGCCACGACTAGTTGATAGGGTGCGACCGCGGTTTGATACACCTCGGAGACGTAAGGCTTCCAGTCACGAGCGACGCCTTTGTACCAGTCGCGAAAAGCGAAATTATGATTCAGCACACTGGGCTGGGGCGGATAAACCGCGCGCATGGTACCGTCAAGGTCGTATAGGCTGACAAAAGCGAAGTCCGGACGTAGGCTACTGGCTTGCTTCAGGTCCCATTCCACTTCCCGCAGATCTCGCTTCTTCCATGTTTTGAGGAGTTCCCGGCGACTGGCAATCGAATCCAGGAACGCGGTACTTTGGCGGAAGTGTTCCTCGACCAGAACGGCTGAAACGCGGGCAATCTGGGTACTCTCGGTGGCGGCCTGGGTCTCTGTCTGGCGCCGCAGGACTTCGCCCACGGAATAGGCGAAAAGCACGATCGGTAGCACCATCAACAGCAGAAATAACGGATACAGACGCCATTGGCTTTGGGATACCCATTTCCCGATGTTGGCGGCGGTTGTCATCGAATCCTCATTGAAAGGCTCTGTCTCGGTCGTCGCGGTTGTTCCCCAGTTTTCGCTTTTCTATTGAGAGTATGGCTCTCGCTGGGGGCTCGAGCGAACGCTCGCCGCCCGCCGCCGAGGCCCCGAGAGATGACATCAGCCGCGCCGGTCCTGACCCGTCGTTTCACCAATGCACTCCAAATCATGAAACAAGAAGTACCAAGGGCTGGTGGGATTCCCTCTATGGGGAAGACTTTGTTAAACGGCCGCTCTGTATCAGCGCGTCGTACACATCGACGATTTGCAAAACTCGAACGCCTAACCCCAATCGACCAAACACTAGTACTTAAGAGTGGCACAGGCAGAGGAGAAGACTTTAGTTACGGAAGTCATATTTTTGTGACCGTGTTCGGATTTAGGAATTCAAGCTGAAGAAGTCGGGTCACGTGATCCTGTCCGAAGCCCTTTGGCCGGAGTAGCGACCGCGAAAAGCGAAAATGACAGCGGCAACGGTGTGTCATTCAGGATGTACTCCTCCTTCTGGGAAGGCAGAAGGCGGGTGCCGTGGAGTCTCTCACCAAGTCCTTCCGGGACCAGGATCTTTTGGATGCGATTCATCTGGCGCCGGAAAGGAACGGGGCAGACGCCAACAAGAGGCTGTGCTTGCGGCACTGCGCGAGCGTTTCGAAGTTTCGAATCACTGAGCACTAGAGAGCGTGAGGTCGTCGTTATGGTCGTCTCAGGCATGTCATCGGGACGTCTCGCCCATATATTTCTGGCGTAGGCGGGGAGAGGTGGAGCAGAAGGACGAGTGACCATCGCTTGGTACGGGATTCAATAAAAAGACTAAAAAAGAGGACGACATCCTGCTACTTGCCCTCACGCACCGCCTGTGCCTTGCCACTCCCCTTACTCCCAGAGGCCTGATCCGCAGGCACTTCTTGCTCCCCTTGCCGGCTCAGAACACGGTCAAGCTCTTGAGCAAGGGCGCGCGCATTGAGTGGCTTCGAGAGGTATCCATCAAAACCTGATTGTAGGATCTTTTCACGGTCGCCCTGCATTGCATAGGCTGTAATGGCCAATATTGGCAATGGGGCTAATGCGGGATTCTCCCGGATCCTGCGCGCGACTGCATATCCATCCAGGACAGGCATCCCGATGTCCAGCAGCAGTACGTCCGGTCGAATTTCGTCAACCATCCTTAGCGCTTGTTGACCGTCGCACGCTTCCACTACGACATACCCGCGGTTCTCCAGCAGCTCACGAAGCAATTCGCGGTTAACCGGATTGTCCTCAGCCACGAGAACCTTGGTCATGATTGCCCCGCAGACTTTGCCAGCTTACGGACCTGGAGAATTCTTCCAACCTCGACCATGAGCTGTTGCTGCCAGGAACCATTTTTGTGAAACAGCGCCTGGGTTTCGCGAGTAAGAACAAGAAGCTCGTCTCCAGTTAAATTCTTGGCGGTCATCACAAAAATCGGCAGTTCTCTCAAAGTGGCCTCTTGCCGTATATGGCGGATGACCTCAAAACCATCCATACCCGGCATCAGTAGGTCCAGCAAAACTGCGCTAACGAGTTTTGAAGATAGCACTTCCAGAGCTCTCGTTCCGCTGCGCACACTCTCCACCTCATATCCGGCTGACCGCAAGGTCTCCTCCAACAACTCCAGAGCTCTGGGGTCATCGTCCACTAGCAGAATCGCTTCGTCGTCGTCGGACTGAGGCAGTACATATTTTCGAATCGTTTCAAGCAGCACGGGTTTACGAATGGGCTTAATAAGATAGTCCACCGCGCCCAAAGCGAAACCCACCTGTTTCTGGTCCACTATGGAAACAATAATGATCGGGATGTTTGCCGTTTCGGGGGCCTTTTTCAGGGCGGCGAGTGTTTCGAAGCCATTGCCACCGGACATCAATACATCCAAGGTGATTGCGTCTGGCCGGAGGTGTCGAGCCTGCTTAACAGCCTCTTCTCCCGACTGAGCCATGGCAATCCGATATTCGGGACATAAATAACTGGCGAGAAGCTCACGGGCGGTGGTTTCGTCGTCCACAACCAGGATAAGTGGTTTCCCGCAACCTTCACCTACCACGATCAACGGCCTTGATGGTTCGTTCAGCGGTGGGGTCTCGGATCCCCTGGACCCCGCAGGGAGAGTAAAGGTAAATCGGCTGCCTTTCCCAAACTCGCTTTCCAACGAAATTCTGCCCCCTTGCTGCGCCACCAGGCGCTTGGTGATCGCTAGCCCCAGGCCGGTGCCCTCCTGGGTGGTCCCAGCTGGCCCCTCGACCTGCCGGAACTCCTCGAAGATAACCGCCTGATCCTCGGCTCGGATGCCGACGCCCGTATCCGTTACCGAGATGCGAACCGAATTTCCATCTTCGCGGCAATCGATGTCAATTCGGCCAGCCTTCGGTGTGAACTTCACGGCATTGCTCAACAGGTTGTACAGGACTTGCTTGAAACGGACCCGATCGGCGTAGACGTACTGATCCATCTCGATCTTTTGCTCGATCTGGATATTCTTCGCCATTGCCAGCGGCCGAATGGTGGAGAGAACCTCCGGTAAAGCATCTTTGACCTGGAAATCTTCACATCGCAGTTCGAGTTGCCCAGCCTCGATTTTCGACAAATCCAGGATGTCATTGATTAACTGTAACAGGTGCGCTGAACCCTGTTTGATGTGATTCACAAAGCGTTTCTGCTTGTCGTTGAGCGGGCCTGCGGTCTGCTCGGCTAGAAGATCCGAGAAACCCACAATGGCATTCAGTGGGGTCCGTAACTCATGGCTCATACTGGCGAGGAAACTGCTCTTTAGCTTTGTGGCGCGTTCAACCTCGCGGTTGCGAAGCTCGAGCTCCTGATTGGAAGTAGCCAAGTTGTCCTCGATCCGCTTTTGCGCCGTGATGTCTCTCCGAAGCACGTCGGCATGCCTTCTCCGGCGACTCGCGACTGCGGCCAGAAGAAGTGCTGCCGCGAGCAAAAGAGTCAGCAGGGAGATCACCAACACGCCCATCGCTCCTACCGTTAGATTCAGATGGATCGAGCCCAAGTTGAGCACGTAGGTCTTCACCGGTACTGCGGCGTCTGGTCTCGACTGGCGAATCCCGGCCATGTAGCCCAAGACAGCCGAGCAGAACAGCGCCGCCAGGATCACGATGGGCTTGAATCGAGCCCGTTTCCTTCCGCTCGTGTCTTCACTAGAATTCAATTCGCAGCCCCACTTGCCCTTCCCGCCCAGGCAGGTACTGCAACGGCTTGCCCAGAGGCGCAGAGGATACCTTCTGGTACTGTTCTACCGCGGCCGGATTGGCTCGATTCAACAGATTGAAAAACTCGAAGACAGCCTGCAGGCGTACTCTTTCGCCGATCGCAAATCGCCTGGAGAAGCGCGCGTCCACATTGGCGTAGGGCGGCGCCTGGAAGTGGTTGCGGCCTGCACGAAAGTCCACTCCGTTGTACAGACCGCCGCCATCGGCGTCGGTTAGCAGCAGAGGAACGTCGCTGAAGTGAAAGCCACTCTGCGCCCGGAAGATGCCGCTGACTTCAAATTTCAAGGGGAGTTCGACCGTCCCGTCCAGGAGCAAGGCCTGAGTCAGAGCCAAGTCCGACGGGCCACGATCCAGACTGGGTCCGTTGTAGAACTTCCCCGCTTGCGGCACCGGGTTGCCATTGCTCGCGATAATCGCCCCGTTTGCGTTGGTCTTCGCGCCCACCGGGTCCGTGACCAGCGTGGGGACTCCAACAAAACTGTCGGTTGGCCCTTGGGCAGCAAGAACCCCTGCTCCTAGGCCGGTCTGTACTTCGCTCACGAAACTGGAGTGCAGGGCGTCATCGACAGCATTGGCCCAGGTGTAGAAGACCTCGATCGTGAAGCGCGTGCTCATGGCCTTGCGCAGTCCGACGCTCAACCCGTCGTAGCGGCCCTGGTACCACGGACCATAACTCTCGATGGGCTTGGTGCCGGTGCCGGGCTGAAGTTCGCCAGTATGGCCCGGCATGCGGGCTGCAAAAGCCAGATTCGTGGTTCTGACTCCCAGCATGTTCCGTATATCGCGATGGTTATAGTCCGCTTGCACCACGGTCTTGTTGCCGATTTCCCTTTGTACCCCGAAGTGAAAACTGCGCGTGTAGGGCGTCTTGAACCTTGTATCTACCGTGACCGGAACCAAGAAGTTTGCCGGAACCGGGAAGTTCATGGTGAGGTTGCCAAACCCGCCCCAGAAGAAGTATCCAGGCTGTTGCCTACTGCGGCGCTGGCAGCGTTCGCGAATTGCTGTGCGGTCAGGCCGCTCAAGGCTTGCACGTTGCTCTGGCTCACGACGGAGTTGAGCGGGATTTCCGTGGGGCCAACCATGTTCAAATGATCGATCCCGAAAAAAGGCAGGCCCGGCGTAGGGCACGAAGCGCCCGTCGACGCGATCTGCGCATCGGTCAGCACCGGCGAGGCGCATAATCCGAACAGTTGCGGAAGGATGGATGGATCGCCGTAGAACAATCGCGGAAAGGAGACTGTTTCGTCGCTGAAAAGGTTTGCCCCGCCAAAGGCCGGTATGTCGCGCGCCAACCCAATACGGAAATTGTCGTAGAACACTCCCCAGCTGGCACGCAGGACGGTTTTGGGGGTAGGCGACCAGGCGAATCCCAGGCGAGGGGAAAAATTGGTGGAGTTGGGAAAGCGCGAATCATAATCCCAGCGCACCCCGAGATTTAGCGTCAAAGTCGTGGCGATCTTCCAATCATCCTGGACGAACAGACCCTGGTAGTTGTTGCGCAGACGGATTCGGTCATCCTGCGGCGTCGGTCCCGCCACCGCGGTCAGCACATAGACTCCTGAGTTGACGGGGCCAAATTGCCGAAAGTCGGGAGTGGTTGCAAAGAGTTGATTGAGAAGATTAGCGGATTCCACTCCGTCCACGTGCGCGTGTTGGAAGTCCCAACCGAACTTGATCTCGTGCCTCTGCACTATTTTGTCGAGGTGTGCGCCGGTGGAAGAGTATTGTGGCTGGATCAGCAGTGGCGTGAATCCCGCCCCGAACTTTACTTGCCCCAGATCACCGAACAGGCCGCCGGTGGTGAATCCACTGAACATGTTGAACAACGTGGTGGCCGGGCTGGCCTCCGGGTGCGCCGGTCGCTCGGCGAACGGTTCCCCACGATACTGCGCATAGGCGCTGAGCAACCACGGGCCGCTCAGTTTTCCCAAGGTGGCCGTGTCGTGGAATCCCAACATCAGATACCGCGAATCGGAATCAGTCCTGGTGGAAGGCAGGTTTACCGCCTCCGACAAGGGCAGAAAATTGGTTACGTGACCGTTGATCAGGTTCATCTGTTCGGTGACGCGGTGCCGGCCCAATTGCTCGTCGAGCTTGAGAAAGGTGCGGGTTTCGAAGCTCTGGTTGTGCTGGTCAAACGTCTCCTCCCGCGTTTGCAAAAACCCCGGAGTGTTCGGGGGAAAAACGAAGTTGAGT
>WNGQ01010843.1_pt1 | contig 11663 bp, 12 predicted proteins | sample 5407661 | NCBI WGS metagenome assembly WNGQ01 (sample SAMN13153382, study PRJNA577476) | soil metagenome | isolation source: 60 cm soil or saprolite under Garry oak tree replicate 2 | place: USA:California | collected 2016-06-15
ACGTGACGATCCGGATGGGTGGGCCGCAGGTCAATGTCTACCAGCTTCTGCTCGCCGGCCAGGCCGACTTCGCGATGGGCTACGACATCGCCACGCTCAATGCTGTCGAGCAGGGTTTGCCACTGGTGACCGTTGCGGCGACCTTCCAGGCCGACCCGTCGGTCATGATCGCGCACCCGGACGTCAAGGACCTCGCCGATCTCAAGACGCGCACCTTGCTGATCGGGCAGGCCAGCGAGACGACCTTCTGGCCGTGGCTCAAGGCCAAGTACGGGTTTAGCGACGCGCAGAAGCGTCCATATTCGTTCAGTGTGCAACAATTCCTGGCCGACAAGAACGTCGCGCAGCAGGGCTACGCGACTTCCGAGCCGTACTCGATCCAGAAAGGCGGCGTGAATCCGAAAGTTTTCCTCCTTGCCACCAACGGCTACCCGCCGTACGCGGAAACGATCGTTACCGTGGCGAAAACGGTGAAGGACAAGCCGGACATGATCCGGCGCTTCGTCGAAGCCTCGGCGCTGGGCTGGAAGAGCTACCTCGCCAATCCCGCTCCCGGGAACGCGCTCATCAAGCGCGACAACCCGCAGCTCGAGGACGATCTGCTCGCCTTCGGCGTCGCAAGGATGAAGGACTTCGGTCTGGTTACGGGAGGAGAGGCCGCGACGCAGGGCATTCTCACGATGACCGACGCGCGCTGGAAACAGACGTTCGACTTCATGGCGCAGGCGGGCCTGATCCGGCGAGACGTCGATTATCGCAAGGCGTACACGCTGGAGCTCGTCAAGCAGACGAAGGTATTGCCCTAACCACGTGGAGACCATGCCCGACAGCTGCCCGCACCTGGAGACGATCCGGGACGTCACGCCCTCCGCTGCGGGGTGCGAGGATTGTCTGAAGACCGGCGACACCTGGGTGCATTTGCGCCTGTGTCTCAGCTGCGGGCACGTCGGTTGCTGCGACAACTCGAAGAACCGCCACGCGACGCGTCACTACCATGAGACACGACACCCGGTAATCCGCTCCTTCGAGCCCGGCGAGGACTGGGGCTGGTGTTACGTCGACAACATATTCTTCGAAACGATGCCGCGCCTGCGCCGCCGGCACTGACCGTCACGCTTCCACCGTTCCGATGATCACTGCCGATCTGCTTCGTTCGATTCCGCTGTTCGCCTCGTTGCCCGCCTCGGAGCTCGAGACGCTCGCCGCGCGCGGCGCCGATATCCGCCTGCGTCCCGGCGACTGGCTCATTCACGAGGGCGAGCTGCCGTCGTTCTTCGCGTTGCTCGAAGGGCGCATCGAGGTGCGCAAGGCGTTCCACGGCACCGATCGCCTGCTCACGGTCTACGACCCGGGCAACTATTTTGGCGAGCTGCCGCTGCTCCTTGGATCGCCGGCGGTGGCGAGCCTGCGCGCGCTCGAGACCTCGCGCGTGTGCGGATTCGATGCCGCTGACTTTCGCGAGCTGATCGCCGGTTGTCCCAAGCTCAACGGCGAGCTGCTCAAGACCATGGCCACGCGGATCGGCCACTTGCAGGAGCTGGCGAGCGAAGCGCCTGCCGCCACGGTGACGATCATCGGCCACCGCTTCGACCTGGCGTGCCACCAGGTGCGCGATTTCGTCGCGCGCAATCACGTCGCATTCAGCTGGCTCGATCCGACCCGCCCCGATCGAAACGCCGGCGCCGTGTCGCCGCCGCAGCCGGGCGACAGGTTCCCGGTCGTCGTGCTTCCCGACGGCACGCGTCTGGTCACGCCGACCTTGCGCGAGCTGGCGGAGCGCCTCGGGTTGCAGACCCGACCCGCTGCGGTGACCTATGACGTCGCGGTGATCGGCGGCGGTCCCGCCGGCCTCGCCGCGGCAGTGTACGGAGCCTCGGAGGGCTTGCGCACGATCCTGATCGAGCGCGAATCGCCGGGCGGGCAAGCCGGTGCCTCGTCGAGGATCGAGAATTACCTGGGATTTCCCACCGGCGTTTCGGGTGACGAGCTGGGCGGCCGCGCGCTCAAGCAGGCGAGACGATTCGGCGCCGAGATCTTGGTTGCGCGGGAGGTGCTCGGCATCGACGGCGATCCGGTCACGCGCGAACGCTCGGTGCAGCTGGACGGCGAGGAGCACGTCGCGGCAAAAACGATCATCATCGCCACCGGCGTCGCCTGGCGCGAGCTCGAGGTTCCGGGCAGCGAGGCGTTGCTCGGACGCGGCGTGTATTACGGCGCGGCCCGCACCGAAGCGCTCAGCACCGTCGGCCAGGACATCTACCTGGTCGGCGGCGGCAATTCCGCGGGGCAGGCCGCCATGTTCTTTGCCAATTACGCGCGTTCGGTGACATTGCTCGTGCGTGGCCCCTCGCTCGAGGCGACGATGTCGCGCTATCTGATCGAGCAGCTCGCATCGAAAGCCAACATCGAAGTACGAACCAGGCACCGCATCTTGCGCATCGAGGGAGCCGACCACGTCGAGCGGATCGCGCTGGAGAATCGCGCCACCGGCGAGACGCGTACCGAGCCTGCGGCGGCGGTGTTCGTGTTCATCGGCGCGGACGCGACGACGTCGTGGCTCCCGCCAACGATCATCTGCGACGCGCGTGGTTACGTGTGCACGGGACGCGACGTCTCCGACCTCGTCGCCAGTGCGAACGGCCACTGGCCGCTCGAGCGCGACCCGTATTTGCTCGAGACGAGTCTCCCGGGTGTGTTCGCCGCTGGCGACGTGCGGCACGGCTCGATCAAGCGCGTCGCCGCCGGGGTCGGCGAGGGCAGCATGGCGATCGCGTTCGCGCATCAATACCTCGCCTCGGACGGGCTGGGGCAGGAGCGCGTCGGCGCGGCAGGAACCGAGAACAAGAAAAGGGAGAGAGCGCATGAAGGGGCTGCGTGAACGCTTCGGCCGGCCGCTGCGGCTGGCGCTGATCGGGGGCGGGCCGTCCACCTGGATCGGCCGCATGCATCAGACCGCCGCCGAGCTCGATGGGCACTGGCGGGTTGTCGGCGGCGTCTTCTCGAGCGATCCGACGCGCTCGCGGCAGGCGGGAACCGAGCTCGGCTTCGATCCGGCGCGAAGCTACGGCACGCTGAACGAGCTGATCACGGCCGAAAAATCCCGCACCGATGGTGTCGATGCGGTGGCGATCATGACGCCGAACGACACGCATTATCCGTATGCCGCTGCCGCGCTTGACGGCAAGGCGCGCCTGTTCGCGATCGCCCATGGGTACTCGGCGTATCCGATGACGCGTTACGCACGCGAGCTTGTGCGCGAGGGCGCGCTGGGCGCGTTGCGGCTGGTGCAGGTCGAATATATCCAGAGCGGGCTCGCTACGAAGGTCGAGGACGCTCCGCAGAACAACCGCTTGCGATGGTTGCTCGATCCACGGCGCAGCGGCCTGGCGCTGGTGATGAGCGCGATCGGATGCCACGCTCAGCACCTGGCGTGCTTCGCCGCCGGCCGCAATGCTGCACGGGTGTGCGCCGACGTGCGCGCACTAATGCCGGGCCGCCAGCTCATCGACTATGTCTCGGCGCTGTTCGAGCTCGACGGCGGCGCGCGCGGCACGTTTACCGTCACGCAGGCAGCCGCGGGTGGCGAGAATGACATCCGGCTTCGCGTCTACGGCGAGAAGGGGATGCTCGACTGGTCGCATCGCGAGCCAAGCTATCTCAAGCTCGCCCTGCAGGGCGAGCCGGTTCGCGTCATAGGCCGTGGCGATCCCTTTCTCTCGCCCGAGATCGTGGCGGCGGGCCGCGCGCCGCGCGGCCATCCCGAGGGCTTGCGCGAGGCGTTCGCCAATGTCTATGTCGAGCTCGCGCAGGAACGGATGGCCCGCGCCCTCGGCGAAGCGGCGCCGGCATCTCCGTATCCACGCATCGAGGACGGCGCGCACACGATGGCGTTCATCGAAGCCTGCATCGCCTCGCAACAGAGCGGTGGCTGGGTCAACGTGGCGCGGTTGCCTGCGTCCTGATCCGGATACCTGTTTTGGCGGGTTGGGCTTGACGTAATATATCGTACGATATATCTTAAGACCTATCTTGCGGGCGTAGCTCGCCTTGCCTGAGGGGTCTGCAATGCATTGTTCTACGGCACGTTTCTGGGCTCTTGAACACCGCTGCGGTGGCCGCCACGTCCGCCGTCACGGTCTTGGCGGACTGTTCGGCGCGATGGCCGGCAGTCGCGGCTTCGGGTGGCACGGCTTTCGCGCTGGGCGCAAGCTCGGCGGCGATGATCTGCAGCTCGTAATCCTCGCGCTCCTCGCCGAGAAGCCCTCACACGGCTACGAAATCATCAAGGCGCTGGAGGAGCGTTCCGGGGGCTTTTACGCTCCCAGTCCCGGGATGGTTTACCCGGCGCTGACGTATCTCGAGGAACTCGGTTACGCCTCGGTCGAAGCCGAGGGCGCGAAGAAGCTCTATCGCATCAGCGAGGAGGGTCGCGCCTACCTCGAGCAGAATCGCCGCAGCGTCGATGCGATCTTCGCCCAGCTCGAATGGGTGGGCGCGAAGATGGAGCACGTGCGCCGAGCATTTTCCGGAGAAGCGTCCCGCTCCGACGCGGGCGACGAGACCCCCCGCGGCTGGAGCGCCGAGCTCAGCGACGCGCGCCGGGCATTGAGGACGGCGCTCGCCAAGCTTGGCGACGCCTCCACTGAGGAGCAGCGGCGCGTGGCGGAGATCCTGGCGCGGGCAGCACGGGAGATTCGCGGCTCATAGGGCTCGAGCCGGTTCCTGCGACCGGCAGATCCCGGGAAGGCGGGCTGCCGCGTTCCACCGCGGCGTGGCGCGTTGTCGGCGCGTCGCGACCTTGGCCCGAACTCTGCCGACTCATCCCGGTCAGAGGGGTAGCCGCTGCGACGGGCGCTGCGGTTCCTGATTATCTCGTCGTTCGCATTCCCGGGCAAACAAGCGACGATGCGCCGCGCGCGAGCCACGCCGCGATCATCGCCTCTGAGTTCCTTTTGCCGGCGCGAGTCTTGCTCCGGACGCCCTGGGACCCGTTCCAGGGCCTCGTTTGTAATTGTTGCGGGCATTTTCGGGACGCACGTGGCTGGATTTTCTCTTCAGGCCTGTTCACCCAGGATGTAACCGCAAGCAAAGGGAGATCGGCATGACAACCAATTCGGTATGGGTCGTCAGTCTGCTTCTGGCGACGCTGGCGATGATGCCGGCTGCTGCGCACGCACTGGAGCTGCCCAACAAGATCGGGCTCTCGGGCGTCGAGTACCTGACCGTGCAGCGGCTCTACCGCGGCTGGTCGTTCACCAGGCTGGTCGTGGTCGCCGCCCTCCTGTCGATGCTGATTCTGCTCTTCCTCCTGCGCGAGTTTCCCACGGCCTTCGCGCTGGCATGGGTTGCGTTTCTTTGCCTCGCGGGCACACAGCTCGTGTTCTGGACCTTCACGCAACCAGTCAACCGCGTCACAGCGAACTGGACGTTCCTGCCCGGCGACTGGTTCGAGCTGCGGCGCCGCTGGGAATATTCGCACGCTGCCAGCGCGGCCCTCAACCTGGTCGCCCTCGTCGCGCTGATCGTGTGCCTGTTCTGGACCAATGAAGTGCAGACGTTCGACATCCAGGCTGCGCGGCCGGGCTATGACAATGCGGCGGACCGCGCGACACAGGCCGACGGCATGACCTACGGCCGGACCTACGAGCCTGCCCGCGAGGCTGCGCACGAGCCCCGCAACGCGCGCTACATGTGACCTGGGGAGCCTGTCGGGCTTCCTAACGCGGCGGCGCGGCCCGCCGCAGGCGCATGGTCGCGCCGCTCGCCTGACACGAGCAGGACACGCCGTGAGCCTTGGCGAGCAGCTGCACGTCGGCCCAGGTAAATCTGCGCTCGTCGGCGCCCGAGCGAATCGTCGCACGGCGGTCCGCGGCGCGGGCGCTCACCTTGAGCTCGACTTCATCGGCGTCTGCATCGCTCTGGATGTCGATGTCGAGCGTGCCCGGGTTCATGTCGATCAACGCCATGAGCGAGGCGGCGAGTATCTCGCGCAGCGCCGCCTTGTCAACGAGCGTATCCGCCGCGCCGAGCTCGGTCGTCGCCTCGACGCCGCGCAGCGGCCAGTCGTCACCGACGACCTTCAGGCACTGTGCGATGCCTTCGCCGAGCGCCGTCGTCGCGCCGGCGTCCGGCCGCAGCCACTCGATGAGCGAGCGGCAATGGGCCACGGTAGTCCGCGTTTGCGCGACCATCTGCAGTAATCCATCCATGGTGCGCGAGCTGTCACCACGCTCGTCGCGCTGGCGCGCCGCCAGCTCTGCCATGAACTGTATCGCCTGCAGCTCGCCCATCAGTCCGTGACGAATTCCCGGCGCGAGGCGGTACAGGACGGCGTAGCGAATCGCGTCGGTCTCCCGCCCGTGCTCGGAAGTCATGGTGTTGTCCGGTCTTACTTCGCGCTCGACGCGATGACGCGGCAACGAGCGCTGCGCACGCAAGACTACCTCCGAAAAAAACGCAGCACTAGTACCGGCGCGTAAATTTCACGCGTCCTGCCATGGTCGTTGCGCGGGCCGGTCGATATGTAGGCGAACGTCTTACAAAAACGCGGGTTGCTACTTCTTCGGGCAATCGCCGACACGGTGCGCGACGAGGACTTCGTTGGTGGACGTTCCCGCGCCGGTCGTCGAGATCTCGACCTTGTACGCGCTATCGGACTCGACCGTCATAGCCGAGGTCGAGCGCGCCGTGACCGAGGCACCGGCGGGCGCGCTGATGGTGCACTCGGTGCTGAATGTGTAGGTGTTCTCCACGCGCCGGGTCGGTGTGAATTTGCATCCACTCCTGGTGAGCAGCGCGTTCTGCTGTTTCGCCTGCTCGGTTGGGTTGGTGCATTCTTGGGTCTGCAGCTTCTGTCCGCCGACCGTGCGGTCGAATTGCCACAGTCCCTGTCGGAAGGGAGGCGGGTCCTCCGCCTGCGACGCGGCCCCGAAAAGGAGCAGGGCGACGCTCGCAAGCACCCTCGCCACGATCGCGCGCCCCCCTCGTCGCGAGGCTCGCGCCGTTAGGTTCCTTAGTGTCCGCAGCCGGCAGGAACGTACGAGACCGGGATGTCGATCGGGATGCACAGCCAGCGCACCTTCTGCCAGGCGTCGACGGCAGGTGCCAGCAGAATGGATCTTCCCTGCAGCTCGGGCACCGCCGGCCCGAAATCGAAGCGTACGCGCCCATTGCTCGCATTGAGGTCGATCGTCCGGACGATGGCGTAGCCCTCGTGCGCACGGACAGCCCCATAGTCGGGGTGCTCCGGGATCGAATGCCTGCGGGTCCAATCGTCCTCGACCTGCCGCTGCAGCGGCTTCATTGCGCTGATCGCCTGTGTGAGCTTCGCGCGGATGCTGTGCTCGTGATACGCAGTCTGCAACCGCGGCCCGGCGATGCTTCCCACGAACAGCAGCGTCCCGACACCGAACAGCGCGGCGAGCAACGCGTCGGTTGCTCCGCGCTTGACCAATCGGCTTGCCGCCGTCTCGGCCGAGCGCGTGTTCCTTTCCGCCTGCCGAATCAGATCGCGTATGCTGCGATGATAGAACGTGTTGGCGAAAGTCGCAGAGACGAGCGCGGGTACCAGCCACACACACAGCACCGCGCCGGCCCACCACGCCAGGCTCGAATCGCCGAACTCGAAATCGAAACGGGTGAAGGCGAGGGCGCCCGCCAGCGGCAGTAGCGCACAGGCCACGCCGTAGGCCCAAAGCTTGCGGTAAAAGGCCCATATCGTCGGCAGCGCGAATGCCGGCCAGTGCCAACTTGGCACGCTGCGCCCGGTGCGCTCGTATTTGACGAACCGGCGCGCGTAGTAATCCGCATGAGGTCCCACGGCGATGCGGAACAGCACCGCCAGCGCGGGCCGGACGCGCCGCTCGTCCTGATGCTCGCGGACGAATGCCGGGAATACGATCGAATCGAGCGTGGGCGTGAACCCCGGGGGAGCCTCCTGCGACTGGACCCGACCCGTCCCCGCGCTATCCGCAGGCAATGCTGCTGTACCTACCGTCATTCCGTCCTCGCCTGCCCCGGAAACTTCCGGCAATCGGATTCTTCTCGCGAGCTACGCGGTAGTCTAGTCCAATCTGCGCCGCGAAGTTGAAGAGAAGCGCGAACAGTGTCGCTTTTTCACGACGCGAGCCCTAGCATGGAGAAGCGCATATTATCGAGTGCCCGAGTCAGCGCGCGCTGCTGCGCGTCATCGAGCTCGACCAGTGGGGGTCGCACGGTGGCCCAGCCGGGATCGGCGGCGTAGTGCGCTATCGCGGCCTTGAGCGCCGGAATCATCGGGAACTGCTGGAATGCGGCGCGGACGGCATCGAGCGCTGCCTGCTGGCGATCCGCCTCCGAGATTTCCAACTCGCCCCACTCGCGCGCGAGGCGCGCAATCGGCGCCGGATTGACGTTGCCGGTCGCGGTGATGCAGCCCGCGCCGCCACCACGCAGCGTCGCCAGCAGGAACGTCTCACTGCCGGCGAAGACATCGAAGCCCTGTGGCTGGAAACGCTCGAGCATCGAGCGGGTATTGTTCCAGTCGCCGGAGGAGTCCTTGATGCCGGCGATCGTCCCCGGATAGACCCTGAGCAGCCGCTCGATCAGCGCAAGGCTGATGGGCACCTGCGAAACCGGCGGGATGTGATAGAGATAGATGCGCAACCGGGAATCGCCCACGCGCTCGATGATCCTGGCGTAGCTGCGGAACAGGCCCTCGTCCGGGACGCTCTTGTAATAGAACGGCGGCAGCATGAGCACGCCCGCGCAACCGAGGCGCACGGCTGCGCGCGTAAGCTCGACCGAATCGGGAAACGCGCAGCACCCCGTCCCCGGCATCATGCGTTCGGGTGGCAGGCCGGCGTCGACGAGATTTTCGAGCAGCGCGATCTTCTCCGCGACGCAGAGCGAGTTTGCCTCGGAGTTGGTGCCGAACACCGCGAGCCCGACGCCCTGAGCGAGGAGCCAGCGGCAGTGGCGGACAAAGCGCGGTACGTCGGGGCGCAGCTCCACGTCGAACGGCGTGACGACGGGAGAGAGGACGCCGCGAACGCGCGCGATGCCGGGCGATTCGGCCATCGGGAGCTCCACGTTCGAATCCTACACGATCGGCGGAGCCGGTTCTATCGTTTGGCGAGCGGCATTGGGGGCGCCGATGCGTAGCTCATTTTGGCGGCGTCTCGATCCCGATCGTACGCATCAGGCGCGCAAGCTCGTTGTCCTCTCTGGCGATCAATTCCCCGAATTCGGCTGCCGGCAGGTACGCGGGGCGCACGCCGAGATCGGCGCTCGCCTTGGCGTACTCGGGCGTCGCCACGGTCTGACGGATCGCGCCTTCGAGCATCGAGATCACCGGCTTCGGCGTCCCTTTGGGCGCAGCGATCCCGCGCCATGCCTCGAGCGCGACATCAACACCCTGTTCGCGCGCGGTCGGCACCTCGGGCAGTGCCGGGTCGCGGGCGGGGATCAGCGCGGCGAGCACGCGGATGCTCCCTGACCTCATGTGAGCGGAAAGCGCGGCGGGAAGCTGCACCATCGCATCGACATGACCGCCGAGCAGACTGGGCACGACCTGTGCTGCACCGTACGGCACGTCGACCACCTGGGCCCCGGCGGCATTGAAAAGCGCTGCCGACGCTATGTGCGTGTGGCTGCCGACGCCGGAGTTGGCCACCGTGATCACGCCTGGCCGTGATTTTGCATCAGCCACGAACTCGGCGAGCGTTTTCCATTTCGCATCACTGCGCACGGCGAGCAGCGGCGATTCGACCAACACCCGCGCAACCGGCTCGAAGGCGCGATAGTCGAACGGAAGCTGCCCGGAGTGGTACGTGGTCGAGATCGAGTTCGAGTTCCAGACGAGCGAATATCCATCGGGTTTCTGATTCGCGACGTACTTGTAGCCAATTGCTCCACCGGCGCCGGGGCGGTTGACGACGACCACATCCGCCGTGAGCCGTTTGGCCATGCCCTCGGCGAGCAGCCTCGCGGTGACATCCGCCGACGAGCCCGCGGGGAAGAGCACCGTAATTTCAATGCTGCCCTTGCGCGGATACGGCGCCTCCTGCGCAACGCCCCACGAAGCGAGCACGAAGAGCGCGCCGCCGCAGATGGACCACCGCAGCTTCGCCAAAGCCCTCAGGCCTTGATCTTTCGGCATAGGGTCTCTTGCGCTCCCTCGGCGAGCATCTCTGCAACTGCCACGCGCCGCCCCTCGCGCGCGGATCGGATGCCGGCACGGATGACCGCGAGCGATTCGGTTGCGTCGGCCCCACCCATTTCCGGCGACGCGTCGCCGCGGACTGCCGCGGCGAACTCCTCCAACTCTTCGACGTAGGTGTCGTTGCTCATCACCACCACCGCGTCGGCGCGGTCGCTTCCCCGTTTCAGAAAGCGCAGGCCCTGCTGCAGATCGTAGTAGGCGCTGGCCTCCTTGCCGTAAACGTTCATGACGTAGTGTTCGGACGCGGAGGCATAGCTGGCATTGACCGTCGACAACGCTCCGCCGTCGTGCTCGAGGATCATGCTGGCGACATCGGGGTTATCCCCCGGAAGCACGAGCTGCGCGAGCTGCGCGGTGACCGCGCGCACCGGCCCGATCAGATACGCAAGGACGTCCACATAGTGGATCCCGATCTGCAGCATCACGCCGCCGGGCATTCCTTCGGCGGTGTATCGCCACGAGCCGAGATCGATCTTGCCGAGACGGTCGCGGCTGATGTTCGCCTCGGCGTTGACCAGCCGGCCGAATCCCCCTTCGTCGATTTTGCGTCGGATCCAGCGGAACTGGCTCTCGCGCCGTCTCTGGTAGCCGATGGCGAGCACGACGCCGGCGCTTCGGCAGGCTTCGGTGATCGCCAGCCCCTCGGCCACCGAGTTGGCGATCGGCTTGTCGAGGAAGATATGCTTGCCCGCGGCCGCCGCCAGGCGCGTCGTTTCCAGATGAACGTTGTTCGGCGTGGTGTTGATGATCGCGTCGATCCCGCGATCTTGGAGGACCGCTTCGTAGCTCGGCGCCGCGGTGCAGCCGTATTTGGCCGCGAACGCCTCTCGCTTCGGTTCGGAACGGGTGTAGCATGCCGCGATGGAGAGCTTTCCCGACCGGACGATTGCATCGGCCAGAACATCGGACCACCACCCCATGCCGATACAGGCGACGGTCACCGGCTCGAGCGCCATGTCGCCGTCCTAGCTTCCGCCGATCGAGGCGGCTGCCGCTTTCGCCACGTGCTCGTCGAACTCGAAGCTGCCGCCGCTCACGCCGACACCGCCGAGGCATTCGCCGTCGACGATGACGGGACAACCGCCCTCCATCGCGGTCCAGCGCTCCGGGCCGGCCGCCAACGCCAGTCCGATCGCGTGCGTCACGTCCAGCGGCTGTCCCTGGGCGCCGCGCGCCGCCGTGGGCCGCATGCTGGAGGCGGCGCACGTCGCCTTCGTCGTCGCGGAGTGCACCGTATGGAATCGCCCGCCGTCCATGCGCTCGAACAGGAGGAGATTCCCGCCGGCGTCGGCGATGGCGACACTGATCGCAACGCTGGCCGCATCGGCCATGCCGATTGCCGTCGCCGCGATCTTTCTCGCCCCGGCGAGTGTCAAGCGCTTGGTATTGGCAACGTACATGCGGCGAGTCTAAGGGACGTGGCGGGTTTAGTCATGCGCGGATCCCTCGAGCTCTCGATGCA
>WNGQ01006134.1_pt1 | contig 11661 bp, 7 predicted proteins | sample 5407661 | NCBI WGS metagenome assembly WNGQ01 (sample SAMN13153382, study PRJNA577476) | soil metagenome | isolation source: 60 cm soil or saprolite under Garry oak tree replicate 2 | place: USA:California | collected 2016-06-15
ATTTTGGGTTTATCGAGCAAGGTGGCACCAGCCTCTACCCATCGCTGGCTCAGAGGGTCAGCAATCCGGAAGTGCTGCGCATCTTGCTCAGTATCGGCCCCACCGAGACCCAGCACTTTCAGACCTGGCAAGACAAGGCAGGCAATGCGCCACCTTTGACCGACCCCACCAATGGCTTGGTGTTTCCCGACCTCAATGCTTCTGGCGGGGAGGACACCAAGACCAACCTGATCATGCCCGAGCCCACCATCTTCCTCAGTCGCAAGTTCCCGGTCGTCTCGATCATTCGCCCGACCGAGCCAGGGGGGAGTGGGGGTGCAGTGGCCACGGTCAAGGCTTTCACGGCCGACGGGCTATTCATCGGCCAATCGCAGGAGTTCTTGACATTCCTCCGCGAGCTGGCGGATGAAGCAGATGCGGCCCAGCAGACAGTGGTAGGGAAGGGATAAATAAAGGGAAATTAAGGAGGGGGAAGAAGAGCGAAGCTGTATCATGCTAGGGGCGGCCCATGCGGCCGCCCATGCGTCAGCCTGTAATAGATACTACGTACGTGCCGCCGCAGCGGGCTCTTCGGCTGGTGGCAATTGTGACGTGCAGTAAGCGCAGCGCGTAGCCTTGATCGGAACTGTGCTCAGGCAGAAAGGACATTCGCGCGTGGTAGCTGGCCCTGCATCTTTTGGTTTGTAACGCGCCATCAGCGCATTCACCGGTTTCACCACAAAGAAGAATATCACCAGCGCCAGTATCAAGAAGCTAATTATTGTGTTGATAAAGTCACCAATAAAAAGCTGAGTCCCGATAACAGGGATGGTGGGAGCAAAGCCTGAAAGACCAGATTTGCTAGGAGCAGGGATGAGAGGCGTGATCATGTCTTTGACTAATGCCTGGACGAGGCCACCAAAAGCAGCGCCTATAACAATGCCGACCGCCAGGTCCACAACGTTACCGCGCAGAATGAACGTCTTGAACTCGTCTACGGTGCTCATCGCTCGTTTCCCTGCTCTAGACGAAGTTATGTTATTCCAGGTATTCATAGTAAATCTCTCCATCTAATTTGAAATAGCAGACGCGGCCAGGGGAAATACACCCGGCTCTATCTATTCACGCTTATAGTATCATAATTGGATACTGAGTAGGTAGATAATCTTTCCCTACCCAACAAATTGATAAGTCCTCACCCCCTCATTGTGTTGTTCTAATACTCCTGCTTGATTACCCCTACGCGCTCAACTTCACAATCGTCACACCGTCACCGCCCTCCTGGGCTGGAGCAGACGTAAATGACTTTACTAATGGGTGCTGCGCCAGTCGTTCCCTCACGGCAGCCCGCAGCGCACCCGTTCCCTTGCCATGCAGGATGCGCACCGAGGACATGCCCGACATCGCGGCGTCATTCAGGTAAGTATCCAACTCATCCAGCGCGGCTTCCACGCGCCAGCCGCGCATATCGAGCTGCGTCTCAACCTCTGGGCGATCCTCGTAGCGCGGCACCACCACCGTTGCCTGCGCCTTCGCCTTTTCTTTGCTCGCAGGAGATTTTCCACCGGCCTCCGCTGCTGCCTGCCGCTTGCTGACGCGTTCGATGTTATCCACGCTCACGCGGAAGCGCATCGATCCCATCTGCACTTCTGCCTCGCTGCGGTCGGCGGAAAGCCCGAGCAATTCCGCGTTCTGGCCAAAGCTGAGCACGCGCACGATATCGCCAATCTGCAGCGGTCCCTGGTTGTCGTCAGATAATACCTCACCCTGAGTCGCCCCGGCCTGTTTGCGTGAGCGGCGGGGCTCCTGGAGAGGAGCAACCTTCTCTTCCAGCTCGTGTGCCTGCTGTCGTGCCTCGCCCAGGCGAGCGCGAGATATAGTGTTGCGGCCTGCGTCAACTTTGATCTTCGCCAGCACCACCTGAACCTCGTCCAGTTCCCGCCTGGCCTGGGCGCGGGCCTCGTTAAGGATCTGCACTCGTTGCTCTTCTAGCTTGTGTCGTTCCTGCTCAAGCTGCTTGCGTTGATATTCAAACTCGGCGCGTTCCATGCTCAGGTGGAACCGCTCGTCCTCCGCCGCCTTGCGTTCGGCTTGCAACTCCTCCAGCAGGTTCTCCATGCGCACACCGGCGCTGCCCAGAAACTCGCGTGCGCGCTCAATAATGCCCACGTCCAGTCCCAGGCGGCTGGCGATCGCCAGGGCGTTACTGCGGCCTGGCAGACCGATACTCAGGCGGTACGTCGGCGACAGCGTCTCAACGTCGAACTCGACCGAGGCGTTGGCGACACCCGGCTGCTCGTGCGCAAAAGCCTTGAGTTCGGAGTAGTGCGTGGTAGCAACGGTCGTGACATGCCGTTCGAGCAGGTAAGTAAGGATGGCCCGTGCCAGCGCCGAACCTTCACTGGGGTCGGTGCCCGCACCCAGTTCGTCCAAAAGCACCAGCGCTCGTAACTGGCGGCTCTCCTGTTTTCCCACCAGGGATTCCGACAGCTTGCCGCGTATCTCGGGCGTTGCGCTCTTTACCTCTTCCTCGATGCTCCGCAGGATCTCTATAATACGGCTCATGTGCGAAGAGAAAGTGCTCAGGCTCTGCTCGATGCTTTGCTCATCGCCAATGTCGGCAAACACCTCCTCGAAAACGGCTATCTCCGAATGCTCCTCGGCTGGAATATGCAGTCCCGCCTGCGCCATCAATGTCAGCAGGCCCACCGTCTTGAGCGCAACCGTTTTACCGCCCGTATTCGGACCCGTAATCACCACCATGAAGAATTCGCGGCCCAGGTGAAAATTGATCGGTACCACCTTGCCCGTGAGCAAAGGATGGCGCGCGTTGCGCAGGTCGATCCGTCCCTGGTCGTTCAGTTGCGGCTCAGAGCAGCGCATCAAGCGCGCATAGCGTGCCTTCGCCAGGTGTAGATCCACCTCTGCAACTAGTTCCACCGCCGCTTTAAGCGCCTCCGCCTCGTGACCGATCTCGCCAGAAAGCGTGCGCAGGATGCGCTCGATTTCCTGCTGCTCTTCGATCTGTAACTGGCGCAGCGTATTATTCAGTTCCACCACCACCATTGGCTCAACAAAAACCGTCGCGCCGCTGGCCGACTGGTCATGTACAATGCCGCGCACCTGTCCACGGCTCTCTGCCCTCACAGGAATCACGTAGCGATCGTTGCGCATAGTCACTATCGGCTCTTGCAGGGCGTGACCGAATTCGCTCACCAGCCTGCGTAGGCGATCCTGTAAGCGCTGGTTGGCCCCCCGGATATCGAAGCGCAGCTTGCGCAGTGTAGAGCTGGCCGTATCCAGCACCTCACCCTCTTCGCTGATGGTCTCCTCGATACGCCGGGCGATGTGAGGCCGTTGCGGGATATACGCGCCCAGGCTTTGCAGCAGTGGAAACTTCTCCGGGTCAAGTTTCTCCAGCAGTCGTGCGACATGCATGGCGCTGCGGGTAGTCGCCAGCACCTCGAGCAGGTCACTTGGGAGCAACATACCCTCGCGGGCGGCACGCGCCAGCAAAGGGCGGATATCACGAGCGCCCTGTACGCTCGCGTTATTGTACAGCTCGAGCAGTTGGTGTGCTTCTGTTGTATAGGCGAGGCGACGCCGCGCCGCGCTTATGTCCGGTGTGGGTTCTAGCTCCATCACCAGCTCTTTACTGGCAGAAAAAGCAGCTTCTTTCGCCACCCTCTCCAGAATCTTGGGGTACTCCAGCGTGAGTATACTTTTCTGATGCATAAAAACTCTTCAGGAGGCGCAGGAGGACAGCATCCTCCCGCGTGTGCCCAGTTCTTACCTCTCCTCTGTCGTAACACAGGAGGACAACGTCCTCCTGCCGGGGTCCCGCGGCAAGCAAGCCCGGGGGCTTGCAGTCCGCGATCCTTCCTCTCCCCCTGTTGTATCACAGGAGGTGCAGGAGGACAGCGTCCTCCTGCCGGGGTCCGGGGTGTCCCCGGTCCTTCCTCTCCTTTCCGCTGCCGCCGGAGGCGGCAAGGAAAACTTGCACAAGGCGTTAGTTACAAAAAACTACTGTAAGATATCATATTTTAACACCGATTGAAATACGTTCCCTTTGGAACTTCCTTCACATATTCACGTATACCCTGATATATGTCACAAACATAACACGGAAATAGAAGGCAATAACCGATGATCCTCCATCTTGGCGAGCGCGTCTATTGGGGCGCGCCCGAAGTCATCTACCTGGAAGGAACAATCACACGACTGGACGAGGCCACGCAATCGGTCGTGGTCCATATTGAACGTGCAACGCCCAACTCAGCGCACCTCATCGGTACAGAAACAGCATTTTTCGCGGACGGCTTAGCCTCACTGAAGGGCAATAGCCCACCTGGAGTTACCAGCCAGCGCAGCGAACAGCGCCCGCCAGCGCCCCAGTTGAACGATGAAGAAAAAGTTCGCAGCGCAGCCTCCGTCGCCGTCCACCAGCAATACGGCTACGAGCTGCCGCCAGAACAGGAGCTTACGCTCATCGAGCAGGTAGCGCACGTAATCAACGCCGACCCGGCAATGCGCGCTCGCGTCATCGCCACTATGAATCAGATACTCTCCCGCGAAAAAATCTAACTAAAGGCTTTCCTATAGCCATTTAGTACAACAATTATACTAACACTGGAGTACCATGTACCTCGTACCTGACCGTCCCTCTCGCCTCGGAGAAAAATCGTCTAGCAAATGATAAACACACCCTCACACTATCACGCGCCCCCATCATATCTAAATGTAGGGGCAGGGCTTGCCCCTGCCCTGCCACACCCTCACACTATCACGCGCCCCCTATCATAGCGATGATAATTCACCAGGTGCCGGAAATAATTTGGCTGCCACCTGCAAAAATAAATGGAGGGGCGACCCTTGCGGTCGCCCTGAAAGTTTGCATCTCCTTGCAATATAGTAGAGCTTATTCTTTTACCTGCACTTTGCAACCTATATGCAATCTATTTCCTGTGTAGACTATCTATTCAAGAGCATTCACGCTATTCTTACATCCATACCATATTCTCAAGCTTCACAAATTGGCGTATACTTAAGAAGGGAAGCACTCACCAGGAAGTGCACTGCGCAATAGGGAGGTCATCATGAACTGTACACGCTGTGGCATGCCTCTAGAAACGAACGCCCGTTTCTGCCGGAACTGTGGCCAACCAGCCCCGGCCTTTACTCCGGGCAGTGTGGCTTCCAATCCTGTGCAGCCCTACCAGCCATCTATGCAGGCGCATGTAACAGATAGTAGCCCGACCAACCCTATGGAACCCGGGCAGGAGTCACCCGCCCAACCAACGGTGTATCACCAGCCACAAACGCCATACTACCAACCAACTCAGCCTGCCCTTCAGCCAAACCGGCCCGCAACGCCCCTGCCAGGCACTATGCCGAGCGCTGGGCAAGCCATGCGCCCGGGAACGCTTGCCGCAGCCGGTAAAACTCCCCGCCGCAGGGGACGTGCCATTGGATGCCTGCTTACCTTGCTCGTAGTAGCTTTGGTGATTGGAGTCGGCTGGGTTTTTGCACTGCGCCCTTTCCTGGACTCGCTTGCCCAGGCCCAGATTGACCAGGTTCTGACAGCCGCCGTGAATCAGATGCCGCCAACAGCAACCCAGTTACCCCCCGGAACGGTGCATGTGCAAGAGAACGCCATAGACAATCTGATCGTCCTCAATTCCGCGCCGTCTGACCCGGTGCAGCAAGCCCAGGTACACATCATGCCCAATCTTGTGCGCCTGGATTTTCAGGTTTACGGCCTGCCCGGAGCGGTAACCGGAGTGCCAGAAGTAGTCGGTAGCCAGCCCAATGGCCGGCTCGTTATGAGCAATGTGACCGTCGAAGGCATTCTCGCCCTCATAATGTCCCCTGACGAAGTGACGAGCCTGGTGAATAGACATTTAGCGGATGCTCAGGCACGTTTTGCACACCCGATCATCCAGGTCTCCCTCAAGGACCACGAGTTAGATCTGCTGGTGGGTCCGCCGCTCTCTCCAGTAGTTCCTGTCTCGCCCTGATCCCTTCCCGCGCCGTGAACGTATCAGCAGCATACCCGACATAAAAAGAAGTAGCACTCCGTCCGCGTCAATTGTGCCGCCCCGGTACTGCGTGTTCGGCGCTGCCCCCGTTTGATGCACCTTATCGAAGACAGAGGACACATTTGGTACGAGTCCGTCATTGTCCTCCCCGAATGGCCAGTAGACAATTGCAGCGCGTCCGATGATATTAACACGCGGCACGAAGCCCCAGTTGCGCGAGTCAGAACTGATGGCCCGGTTGTCGCCAAGCACGAAATAATCATTAGCAGGCACAACCAGGTTATATATCTGTTTATACTGGTAGGGATTGCCCTGCCGCCTGGGGTCAACGTAGGTCTCTTGTAAAGTGACGCCGTCGACAATAACAGTGGTGTCGTTGATGGTAATCACATCCCCAGGGACGCCGATAATGCGTTTGACGTAATCCTGCTGTGGCCCTGGTACAGGAGCTAGGAATATGATAACGTCGCCGCGCGTCGGGGGATGGAATAAATAGGTCCACTTATCTATCAGGATGCGTTCCTGGTTGTGCAGGTTTGGCTCCATGCTCACGCCTTCGACGTAGTAATTCTGCACGGCGAAACGGATAACTAAGAACATCAGCACCGTGAGAATAATCGTCTCAATAACCTCACGTACCAGTCTGTAGCGCTTTTCAAAATCAAGTTCCGGATTCACAATTTCACCCATCTATTTTGCTCTACACCTCTATCTGAACTGTACCAGATAGAGCCCCGCTAGGCAAGACCCCCGAAACTTCTCAAATGAGCGCACAATTTCTACCTGGGCCAGGCGATGTCACCCATTCTAATCGAGTCACGTGGCAGGGTCTGCTCACATAGGAAATAAAGGCTAGAGAATCGGTGTTTTATTCTATGGAGGTTTAAACATCTACCCGCCTTGCCGCCTCTCGGAGTCATTACAGCACTTGACAGCGATTGTATAGTAGTGTCATATCGAACGTTTGTCTCATATGTTCGGGTGGATGGTTCAATTCAATGTCTCAAGACAAAATTGTAATACGTGGTGCTCGCGAACACAACCTTAAAAACATAGATGTAACCATACCTCGTGACAAGCTCGTTGTAATCACCGGTCTTTCCGGTTCAGGTAAGAGTAGCCTGGCCTTTGACACCATCTTTGCCGAAGGCCAGCGCCGCTATATCGAGTCCCTCTCGGCCTATGCGCGCCAGTTTCTCGATAAGATGGAGAAGCCCGATGTTGATCACATCGACGGCCTATCGCCTGCCATCTCTATTGACCAGAAGGGTACTACTCATAACCCTCGCTCAACGGTTGGCACCGTCACCGAGATCTATGACTACTTGCGCCTGCTGTATGCCCGCGTTGGCCATCCGCATTGTCCCAGGTGCGGGCGCGAGGTCAGTCAACAAACCGTGCAGCAGATCGTCGATGCTGTACTCAATCTACCCGAGGGATCGCGCATCATGTTACTCGCCCCGCTCATACAGGGCCGTAAGGGTGAGTATAAAAGTATCTTTGAGGACATGCGCCGGGCCGGTTATGTGCGCGTGCGCGTCGACGGAAAAATCTTCGACCTGAGCGACGAAATTGACCTGGACAAACAGAAGAAGCATACCATAGAGGTTGTGGTTGACCGCTTGGTGATCCGCAATCGCCAGGTAACCCAACCCCGGCCAGAGTCGGATGGACAATTATCTCCCCTGCGTTTCCCTGCGCCCGCCGATAATACCCACCAGCAGCCTCCTTTAAAGCGTGTGGCCGAGCGGCCGGCCTTGTATGATGTCAATGCTGAGAAGAGATCGCAGGAAGCTGCGGAGATGCTGGCAGAGCCTCAACAGGAGAACCACGACTCCGCTTTCCGGCAGCGGCTGACCGATTCTCTGGAAACGACGCTCAAGCTGGGTGGCGGGGTGGTACTGGTTTCAATCATTGATGGTGAGGAAATCCTTTTTTCGGAGAAACTTGCCTGTGTTTACTGTGGCATCAGCCTACCAGAAATTGCGCCGCGTACCTTTAGCTTCAATAGCCCGCATGGAGCATGCCCAACCTGCACAGGCCTTGGCACGCAGCAAGAGATCGATGCGGAACTGATCGTGACCCATCCTGAGTTGAGCCTGCTTGGGGGAGCTATCGCTCCGTGGAGTAAGGTTGTCAATGGCAGCCAGTGGCACACTGCCACTCTGGAGGCGTTGGCGAAAGAGTACGACTTCAGCCTGCATACGCCCTGGCGTGACCTGACGGATGAGCAGCGCCGGAAGGTGTTGTATGGTACTCCCGAGCAGTTGACCATTCGCTATACGCCGCAGCATGGGCGCACGCACAACTATACCACCTACTTTGAGGGCGTCATCCCCAACCTCGAGCAACGCTACAAAAACACCCAGAGCGAAGGCGTCCGCGAGGACATCGAGGGCTACATGTCGGCACGTATCTGCCCCGACTGTCACGGCGCCAGGCTCAAGCCGGAGGTGCTGGCCGTTACCGTGGGCGGCCATAATATCGTGCAGGTGACAAACCTTTCCATCGTGTTAGCTCAGCGCTTTTTCAAGGAACTCGAGGCGGAGCTGCCACAAACGCCGTCCCTTCCTGTTAATGGGAATGGTCGCACAAAAAAGAAGAATGGCAACGGGACCGTTTCGAGTTCGCTCCTGGGCGATCCCCTGGCAAAAATAGATCCCCACGGGCCGCTTGTCGAGCAGACATTGACCGAGCGCGAGCGCTTCATTGCGCGGCAGATACTCAAAGAGATCCGCGCACGCCTGCAGTTCCTGGTGGATGTAGGCCTGGATTATCTCACACTGGACCGCGCTGCCGCCAGTCTCTCAGGTGGCGAAGCGCAGCGCATCCGCCTGGCCACGCAGATTGGGTCCGGCCTGATGGGCGTGCTCTACATCCTTGACGAGCCAAGCATCGGCCTGCACCAGCGTGATAACGCGCGCCTGATCAAAACGCTCACACGCCTGCGCGACCTGGGAAATACGCTCCTGGTTGTTGAACATGACGAAGAGACCATGCGAGCCGCCGATTACATTATTGATATCGGCCCCGGCCCCGGCGAGCACGGCGGTAGAGTCGTGGCGGAGGGCACGTACAAAGATATCGTGGCCAATACCAACTCGCTGACCGGGGATTACCTGGCGCGCAGGCGGCGCATCGACATCCCCACGCAGCGACGCGATGGCAGTGGTCGTTCGCTGGTCATCAGCGGGGCGCGCGAAAATAACCTGAAAAACCTGACCATAGACATTCCTCTAGGTAAGTTTGTGGTGGTCACGGGTGTTTCCGGTTCAGGGAAGAGCACCCTCATTACGGACATTCTTTACCGGAAACTGGCACATGTTTTCTTCCGCGCTCATGCTAAGCCGGGTGAGCATGATAGCGTCGCGGGCATGGAATACCTGGACAAGGTGATCGATATCGATCAGTCGCCTATTGGCCGCACGCCGCGCTCCAACCCCGCGACGTACACCAACGCCTTCACCGGTATCCGTGAGCTGTTTGCCCAGGTGCCTGAAGCGCGGCTGCGTGGGTACCAGCCAGGACGTTTCTCGTTCAATGTAAAGGGTGGACGCTGTGAGGCCTGTAAGGGCGAGGGCATCGTCAAGATCGAGATGAACTTCCTGCCAGATGTGTATGTGCCGTGCGAGATCTGTAAGGGGAAGCGTTACAACCGCGAGGCCCTGGAGATTCACTATAAGGGCAAAAATATCGCCGACGTGCTGGATATGACGGTCGAGGAAGCACTGGACTTCTTCGCGAACGTCCCGAGTATCTACAACAAGATGAAGACGCTGAACGACGTGGGCCTGAGTTACATGCGCCTGGGACAGCCTGCCACAACGCTTTCCGGCGGTGAGGCGCAGCGCGTCAAGCTGGCAACCGAACTATCGCGCCGGGCTACTGGCCGTACGATGTATATCCTGGATGAACCGACCACCGGCCTGCACTTCGCCGATGTGGATCGCCTGCTCTCGGTGTTGCAGCGTCTCGTCGATGCCGGTAACTCGATTGTGGTGATCGAGCACAACCTGGAAGTAATCAAATGCGCCGACTGGATCATCGATCTCGGACCCGAAGGCGGCGATGCCGGCGGGCAGTTGATCGCCCAGGGCACACCCGAGGATGTTGCAGGGAACGAGCAGTCATCTACCGGTCACTACCTCAAACGCATGTTCATTGAGGAAGCCGCGCTGGCCAGTGCCCGGCAGGTCAATCAGACAGTGGCAGGGTGACCTGTTCTTGTTCCCTGTCTTCCTGGTGCTCTGTGCTTCCCTCCTGCCTGACCCCTGGTGCCTGCACAAGGGAGTTGCCGTTGTCGCCTTTCGGCTCCAGGCCACCCAGCTTGATCTGCACCCCCCGTCGTCGCTGCCTCCGGTCGATCCAGTAAACCAGTCCGGCCATTGTCAGCACTACCACGCCAATGACGACAAGCTTAAAAAAGTGCGCATTAGGGATAACCGAGGCGCTGAGGGCCAATAATCCAAATAAAAATGTCAGTCCATAAAATACCAGGCAAATCTGCCTGGTGTTCAAACCCGTTGCCATCAGGCGGTAATGCAGGTGTGTTTTATCATAGTGGAGCGGTGACTGGCCACGGCGTATCCGGTTGATCATGACTACAGCAACATCAAGAATGGGCACGCCAAGTACTATTATAGCGAGGGCTATCTTCGCTCCACCCATGATCGAGAGGACTGCCAGCCCTAGCCCAAGGAGCATGGAACCGCTGTCGCCCATAAATATTTTCGCCGGATTCCAGTTATGCGGTAGGAAGCCAAGGGTGGCTCCTGTGAAGATGGCGGAGAGGATGGCGATGCTGTACTGTCCTAACACAAAGCTAATGATCGTGATAATGAGTGCTGCGATTGCTACCACTCCTGTGGCCAATCCATCCAATCCATCGATAAGATTCACCGTATTCATCATCCCGACAATCCAGAACCAGGTAAAGAGTACGGCGGGGATGGCTATCAACCCGATCATAGTATCATGCGTGAACAGGAAGAGTGTAGGTTGAAGATACCAGGGTGCTCCCTGAGCTATGCCGAAAGGATTATTGAACGTGAATATTAGAATGCCGTTGAACTCTGTTCCCCACGGCGCCAGAATTATGAGGACCGCCACTGTCTGAGCAATCAACTTGGGCAGCGGCTTTAACCCTATAACATCGTCATAGGCGTGTACAATCACCATCAATGCACCCGCCGCAATCAATAACCAGTAAATAGTGAGTTCATGCACGTGGGGATTGAGTCTAGGTCCGGGGCTGTAAAATAGTCTTGAGGCGATAAAAAATGCTATAAATATGGCGACGCCGCCTAAGCGCGGCACAGCTTTGCTATGCACTCTGCGAGCCGCCGGACGGTCAAGCCAGCCTACTTTGCGGCAAAAAGCCCCTATCAAAAATGTCAGCAAGTAGGCAAACACGAAGGCGCATCCACCACCGATCAACGCAGTTAGTATATCGCTAATGGGCAAAAAGAAGAGCGGTTGAAGATAGATGATGCTTGCCTGGGTCATAGAATGAAACTCCTCTCAACTAAGGAGATCGCCAGCCTGCCACAATATTGTAGTTGGCAGTTCCAACGTAATTTACCTGACTTTTAGTCTCTACTATATAAAACGCATTTTGACGAACTCTTGATACTGGTTATTTTCG
>WNGQ01006135.1_pt1 | contig 11661 bp, 15 predicted proteins | sample 5407661 | NCBI WGS metagenome assembly WNGQ01 (sample SAMN13153382, study PRJNA577476) | soil metagenome | isolation source: 60 cm soil or saprolite under Garry oak tree replicate 2 | place: USA:California | collected 2016-06-15
GAAATACCCGCCGGCGGACAGCGCGAGCCCGGCGGACATCAGGATCGCGGGACGGATCCGGCGCGCGAGCGCGGGCGTCAGCAGTGAGCCGAGCACGAATCCGAACGCCCACGGCAGCGTCCACAGCCCGCCGTGCAGCGGGGAGAGTCCGAGCACGAGCTGGAGGTACTGCGGCAGGAACAGGAAGGCGCCGAACAGCAGCAGGATCGCCCCGCCGTACAGCACGAGCGACGCGCGGAACATGGGGATGCTGAAGAGCCGCACATCGATGAGCGGATCCGCCAGGTGTGTTTGGCGACGCACGAACCCCCTCCCGATCGCGATACCCGCCAGGACGCCCGCCACGGCCGACATACTCACTCCGTCCTGAGCGATGAGCTTCAGTCCGTAAATGACCAACAGGACGGCGGCGCTCGCGAGTGCGGCGCTCGGCACGTCCGGTTTGCCGGCGTTCGGGTCCCGGTACTCGGGCAGCAGAAACGGCCCCACCGCGAGCAGCAGGATCATGACGGGCACACTGAGCAAGAACACCGCGCCCCACGAGAAGTGCTCCAGGATCGCCCCACCGAGCAGCGGCCCGATCGCACCGCCGAGTGAGAAGGCGATGATCCAGATACTGATCGCGGTGGTGCGCTCGCGCGCGTCGAGGAACATGTTGCGGATCAGCGAAAGCGTGGACGGCGCGATGGTGGCCCCGGCGATGCCCAGCAGAGCGCGCGAGACGATCAGCATCGTCGCGCTGCGTGAGAACGCCGCCAGGATCGACGCCGCCCCGAAGAACGCGGCGCCCACCAAGAGCAGGCGCCGGCGGCCGATGCGGTCGCCCAGCGTGCCCATCGTAATGAGCGAGCCCGCCAGCAGAAACCCGTAGATGTCGATGATCCAGAGCAACTGCACGCTGCTCGGGGCGAGGGCCTCGGTGAGGCGCGGCACGGCGAGGTGCAGGACCGTCAGGTCCATCGAGTACAGCAGGCACGGCAGCGCGATGACCGCCAATCCGATCCATTCGCGCATGGCGGCCTTGGGCGTCGCTGCGGTGATAGTGTCTCCCATACGCTCCTCTTCACGCGTCGAACCAACCTACCGGGAATCGACCGGTCGGAGTACCTGATGGGAACCGCGCGACCGACGCCGCGGTTCACAGGTCTGACGTTCTGCAGGATCACCGTGACCGAGGGGACGGGGCGCAATGAGCACGCGGGGGTTGGTACGATTCGCGGTTGTGGGCTTGTGGAGTGTCCTGCTGGCGGGGTGCTCGGATGTCATGGTTTCGTCAGGACCTCCCTCCCCTCCGCCGCCGCCCCCGCCCCCCGCGGCGGTGCTGCTCGAGGACATCGTGATCGCCACTCTCCCTGCGCCGTACTACCACTTCGAGTACGACCCAGGCGGCCGGATCGCGGTCGTGTCGTTCGCGTCAGGTTTGACCAACTACAACGTGACGTACGCCGGCGGCAGGATCGCCGAGCTGCAGAACAACATCCTCGTAAATCACGACCGGCTGGTATACGGGTATGACGACTCGGGCCGGGTCGCGGTGGTCAGGGAGGTCGATGACACCGGAGCGACCTTCATGCATGTCGTCCTGTCGTACGATGGACACAAGCTGATCGGGCTCGAGCGGGATCACCGCGTCGCGGGCGGCTTCATCATCGACAAGACGATGTCGATGACGTACGACGCGGAAGGTAACCTGCGGGACCTGACCGAGCACCGTCCCGCCATCGCCGGGCTCCAGGACGACCAGACGTCCGTGGTGCATTTCGAGCAGTACGACTCCGGGACCAACGTCGACGGCTTCGGCCTGATCCACAACGACTTCTTCGACCATCTCGTCCTGCTGCCCGGGGTGCAGCTGCAGAAAGGCAATCCCCAGCGGGAGACGCGGACCGGGGACGGCCTGAACTACGTGGTCGACTATACGTACGCCTATGACGACCAGAACCGGCCGCTCTCGAAGATTGGCGCGTTGACGATCACCAACGGAACCGATGCGGGAAGGCAGATCCAGATCAGCTCGGCATTCTCCTACTACTGACGGGTATTCTCCACAAAGGCCTTGAGTCGGGCGGCCGCCGCGTCCCACTGCGCCGCGACGCGATCGAGATACCGGCGTGCGATTTCGAGTCGTTTCGCATCGAGCGAGAACACGCGCTCCCGTCCCCGCCGCGCGTCACGCACCAGGCCCACGCGACCCAGGGCCTCGAGATGACGCGTGATCGCCTGACGGGTGACGCCGGTACCCTCACTCAGCCGTCTGATCGAGAGCGGGCCGTCCGCGGACAGGCGGCCGAGCAGCCCGAGCCGCAGCGTGTCGCCCAGGGCGGCGAACACCGGTGCGGCATCGGGGCGCTTGGACGCCGCGGCTCGACTAGGCGACATACTGCGCGAGCTTCTTGGCCTGGCCCGCCCAGCCCGCGTCGTTCATGCGGAATGCCTCGGCGCGGCGCGCGAGCGGGATACCATCGAAGCCCGATTCCACGATCGTGACCGCGGTGCCTTTCCCGCCGTCGATCTCTTCGAGACGGAACTCCACCAGCGTGGTAGGCTCCGACGAGTAGTCGACCTTGGGATCGATCGCGTAGGGGTGCCAGCGATAGGAGAAGAAGTGCTCGGCCTCGATCCGCTCGATCTGCAGCTCCAGCGTCAGGTGGTCGTAGTTCGGTATCGTCAGCCGGCCCCGGACGGTCCTGCCGGCGGCGAACGCGCCGTCGAGCTTCATGCCGAACCAGGTGCCGAACTCTTTCGCATCGGCGATCGCGCGCCACACGCGCGAGCGTGGCGCGCGGAGCACGACGCGCTTCTCGATCCGGTCAGTACTCATCGTGGTACTTGAGCCAATGCATGATGCCGTCCTCTTCCTGCCGGCCGAGCGGCGTGAGATCGAGCAGGTTGTAGGTGTTGAGGAGTGGATCGAGACCGCGCTGGTAGGTCGAGTAGGTGTGGAACACGCTGGTCCCGTCGCGGCAAAACACGCTCAAGCCTTCCCGCTCGCCCTCATGCGGCCGGCCCTCGGGCTGCGCGGTGACGGGTGCATAGTTGTAGGTCGTGTGCGTGCGGTCGAGCGTCACGCCAAAGTCGCCGTTGAAGTCGGTCCCGTGCGACGACAGCCACGGGAACGTCCAGCCCATGCGCTGCTTGAACGGCGCGATCTTGGCGAACGGGGCGCGCGAGATCACCGCGAACGCGGTCTCGCGCGCCGCGAGGTGCACCAGGCTGCCGGCGAAGTTGTCGGCCACATACGAGCAGGCCGGGCACCCCTCGTCCTCCCAATCGGGAGGGAGACCGAACATGAAGTGGTAGACGATGAGCTGGCGCTGCTTGCCGAACAGATCGCGCAGCGTACGGCGCGCCCCGGCTTCCGGCCCCTCGAACACGTACTCTTTCTCGAGCGCGACCATCGGCAGCGAGCGCCGTTCGGCGCTCAGCGCGTCACGTTGACGGGTGAGCTCCTTCTCTTTGACCAGCAGGCGCTTGCGGGCAGTGGTCCATTCGTCTCGTGAAACGATCTTTGGTTTCGGCATGGTCGCTCTCTGAAGGTCTTACAGCGGTGGCATGAGGCCGGGAACGGCCCCGGGCGCGAGGATGATCAGGATTCCGAACACGACGATCGCGAGGGCGAGCGGCACATCGATGGCGGGTTTGGCGGGCAGCAGCTTCTGCGCGCACACGAGGGCGGCGATCACGAGCATCCAGGTGACGCTCATGACGCCCAGCGCCGCCAACATCACCATCAGTCCGATACTGGAGCCGACGCAGTAGAGCCCGAATTCAAGTCCCGAGCGGGTGCGCGCTCGGCAGCAGCGGCGGCAGTGCTGTTTGAGCCGTGTGAGCTCGTACAGACCCGCCGCGATCACGACGAGACCAGCGGTGGTCGGACCGTGCGGGCGATAAAGCGCGTACAGGAGGGCGCCGACGAGCGTCCAGACGACGAGGTACGACGCGACGAAGGGCACAACGGTGCGGACTGGACGGGTGCTGCGACCGCGGCTGAGGACCGCCGGCACCAGGCCCGGCAGCATCATCGCCGCCATCATCGTCGCCCACAGGGCAACGAAGAACGCGAACGAGCCGAGCTGGGTCGCGACGCCCATGTCCATGCCGTGCATCTGGCGGACCGTCGCGACCCAGGCCGCGGCGGCGAGGCCGAGTGTCGCCGCGAGCGGGGCCACGGTCCGATATGCAACTTTCATGTTGCGTATTATAACGGCGACCCGTGAAATCCGCAACCCTGCTGTTGCATATTGATCGCGCCGCTGTGTGAGCCTCGTTAGCGCCGGTCCGCGCGCGCAGGGGCCCGCCTTCGCTATGATATTGCGTTTAGACAGACCGGCCTATTTCATTTCGTGTCGGCCAGGACTTCATGTTAGACGGACAGCGATGTGTGACGAAATAGCTTATACGGTTCTGTCTAATTCTCGTTAGGCGGGTACGACCCTCGGCGCTGAGGCAGGACATGGCGGGTCAAGAGAATCGGGAGGAGCGTCTCACTACTCCTCTACAGAAGGCCCTGTTCAAGCTGCTCTCCGAGCAAGGTGCCGGTGAGGATGGCAAGGACGCCGAAGCGCGTTCCTTCACCAACGCGCCGCCCGTTTCAGCAACGCTGATGCTGGACATGGTCCTTCGCTCGGAGCCACCAGAAGACCAACTCGTAGCCTTCCTTGCACACGGCGATCGAGGGAGTTGGGAGCAGGCGCGGCCTCTGGCTCGCCAGATCCTAAACGTTGTCAAGCTCGTCACCCGCCTAACAAGCGCTTGAAGCTGTCGGCGCGCGTAGATTAAGGAATGAAACTTTCGTCAGCGCGCCGCAGCTTAAGCGCGATTCGTTAGGCGGCCCTGCATGCCAGGCACGCGATTCGTCATTGCATTCCTCTGCGCCGCGGCCCTTGGCTCTCCTCTTGTTGGCCAGACCCGCCCCGGTGACACACTGCAAGTGGCTCGCACCTGCCTCTTCACGCGGAGGCTCGACGAGTCCACTCAGTCCGTTGCGCGTCGGTGTGCCGAGGACTTCATTGCGCGCAACGGTTACACTTTGTCCCCACCAAGCGCGGATTCCACGCTGTGGGCTAGCGAAGGCATCGAGATTGACTCCACGTGGGCAGGGGTCCTTCGGTGGCGGCACAACTCGCTTCAGTCACACGCCGCGACTGTTGGTTGTGACTCAATTGAGTGTGGGGCGATGTTCCAATCCGCCGGCGACCCATCCCCCTGTTTCGAGCGGATTGTAACAATGACCCGCGCGTTCAAGGGGATGCGGATGCAGCATCAGGGTGTGGCTCCGGCCCCGGGGACCAAGGAAGCACGACAGTGCTCTCGCTCCAAACCTTGAGAGCCTTTGCAGGGCCGCCTAACAAGCGCTTGAAGCTGGCGGCGCGCGTAGAATATTGAATGACATCTTTTTCATCAGTGCGCCCGCAGCTTAAGCGCGATCCGTTAGTCCTGGGAGAAAGCAGCTGCCGCCGCGGTCAAGCGGGCGGGGCAGACACTGCGCGACCTTCGTGTCGCGGAAGTCTCACAGCTGGACATGCAGTTGAAGGATGGCAAGGTCGAGGCCTATCGGGTGAAGATCAAGGTTTCTTTCAAGTACGAAGGCGGCAAGTGATCTGAGCGCCGCTGCCTGACAAGCGCTTGAAGCTGCCGGCGCGCGTAGATTAATGAATTTTTCTTCAGCGCGCCACAGCTTAAGCGCGATTCGTTAGGCCGCGCCCCGAGCGTCGAGATTAACAGTGTTTCGGTCGACGTGGTTTATGATTCTCTAGCGAGCACAGCAATGCGTGACTCCAGAAAGTTCTCCATCGTGCCAGAAGAACAATCAAAGCTGGAACCGTATCCGTTCGTCTTTGTGGAGGACGATGGCTCGGTGCGTGAACTTCACGCCGCCGAGCGTCTGTATCTAGAAACGCCCTTTGAGGAGCCGACGGGGCGCGTCCATACGTTAAAGCACGGTTCGACTCGCGGGATGGGTGGGGCAGCATAGCCGGCTTCTGTGAGCGTTCCCTTGTTCCCCATGATCTGCCCATTGCTGCCGCTCCCCTAGTTGACCCCAGTCCACCGATGAATGCGGAGCAGCACATCGAGTGGCTCAAAACGAAGCTCAAAACGAAGAGCGGGTGGACTGTCATCGAGCAACCAGACGGCACGGTAGTGTGCTGAGACGGACCAAGAATGAGGATGCGTAGCGTGGCGCGGCCTAACAAGCGCTTGAAGCTGGGGGCGCGCGCAGATTAGGGAATGAGTCTTTCTTCAGCGCGCCACAGCTTAGGCGCGATCCGTTAGGCGTACAGCGCCACGGTTGCTCGCTGGGCCTCGCTTGCCGATATTGGCATCATGGGTACGACCCCATTCGATTTTTCGCACCTGACCCCGGACGAACGTCTCGAGCTTGTCGAGGAGCTCTGGGACAGTCTGGAACCGGACCAAATCCCTCTGACTCCTGCCCAAGCCAAAGAGCTCAAACGCCGCGAGGCACTCCACCGTGCCAATCCCGGTCGCGGACGGCCGTGGCGAGAGGTGCTCGACGAGATTGAACGCAAACGCGGCTGATGCCGCCGCGCTGTTGCGCACGGTGCGCCACTAGACCCTAGCTGGAATCGCACTGAGGGGCCGGCGTTTTCATCTATGACGCCGGCCTATCAGCGCGGCACACGCGCTTGAAGTGTCGCGGCCGTAGATTAGGGAATGAATCTTTCACCAACGCCGCGCAGCTTAAGCGCGGTCCGTTAGGTAGCACCACATCATTCCTCAACTTCCATGCTCGACGTCATTCTGAAGCGCTTCGAAGCACCGGACGAGGTGCGCCAATTCACCCGCGGTCGGTTTGAGCTCGTGACGATCGGTGGCCTGACGATTGGTCGCGCGACGTACGAGCCAGGCTGGCAGTGGTCAGTCGATGTCGGGCCGGGGGTCGGAGCCGAGCGCTGTCGGGTGGAGCATGTGGGGCTTGTTCTTCAAGGTCGGGCGACGGCAGCGTTCGACGACGGACGGGTGTGGGAGCTGGGGCCAGGCACGCTCTTCCATATTCCCGCCGAACCGCATGACAGCTGGGTTGTGGGAGACGAGCCGTATGTATCACTGCATTTTCTCGGGGCGGGGCACTATGCCAAGTGACGGCGCGGGGAAGGTGGTGCCTAACAAGCGCTTCAAGGTGACGGGCGCTCACAAGTAGGGAGGAATTGTGCTGCCTCGCTGGCTAGCCTTTTTGTCGGCGGCTCGAACTCCTTGCGTCCGTGGGCGCCGTGCCCGCAGGTTAAGCGCGATCCGTTAGGCAACTCACCACTCTCCGGCTTGACTGGCACTTGAACCGACCTCTGTACGCCCGCCTACTCGGTCTTGTGGCAGCCAGCTGTTCCCCCTCTAGGTCACCCACACATGAATTCGATGGGGCCACCGCTTTGCAGTACCTGCAGGCTCAAACCCAGCTCGGACCCCGGATTCCCAACACCGGACCGCACGAACAATGCGGGGCTTGGATACTCAGTCGCCTGAGGACAACGGCCGATACGGTTGTAGTACAAGCGTTCAAGGCTCACACCGCGAACGGTCAGCAGTTGCAGCTCCACAACTACTTCGCCCGGTTCAACCCCCAAGCGCCCGACCGAGTACTCTACCTCGCTCACTGGGATACTCGCCCACACGCAGATAGTAGCCCAAACCCAGTCGATAGAGCCAAACCCGTCCTGGGAGCTAACGACGGCGCTTCGGGAGTCGCTGTTCTTCTAGCTCTTGCCGATGCCCTGAAGAAAACTCCGCCACGAATAGGAGTTGACCTGCTGTTTACGGACGGCGAAGACTACGGCGACTTCAGCGACACGACCGAGACATTGCTGGGTGCCCGCTATTTCGCCGCGCACTTGCCAGCTGGCTACCAACCTCTGTATGCGGTTCTATGGGATATGGTCGGGGACAAGGATCTCGATATCTCGATTGAGGCCAATTCTCGCGCTTTTGCGCCAGAGGTCACCACTCTCGTATGGCATGCTGCGGACTCCCTTGGCTACGGTAGGGTATTCCTGTCACAGCCTGGTCAACCCCTGATTGATGACCATATTCCGCTGCAGGCCGCGGGGATCCATGCAATTGACGTGGTGGACTTCGACTACGGTCCCGCCAACGGCTACCACCACACCATCTACGACACTTTGGACAAGGTCTCGGCCCAGTCTCTGCAAACGGTTGGGGACGTGGCTCTGGCGCTTGTACGATGAGAACAGTGCGCGAGTTGCCTAGCCAGCGCTTGAAGCTGTCGGCGCGCGTAGATTAAGGAATGGATCTTTCTTCTGCGCGGCGCCGCTTAAGCGCGAGCCGTTAGGCAGCGACCAACCCAAGATGGCAAGGAGAATCACATGGCAGAGAGCGTCTACAAGGTCATCGAGTTGGTCGGGACCAGCACGGAGTCCTGGGAGAAAGCAGCTGCGGCCGCAGTCAAGCGGGCGGGGCAAACACTCCGCGACCTTCGTGTCGCGGAAGTCTCACAGCTGGACATACAGTTGAAGGATGGCAAGGTCGAGGCCTATCGGGCGAAGATCAAGGTTTCCTTCAAGTACGAAGGCGGCAAATGATCCGAGCGCCGCTGCCTAACAAGCGCTTGAAGCTGCCGGCGCGCGTAGATTAAGGAATGAATGTTTCTTCAGCGCGCCACAGCTTAAGCGCGATCCGTTAGGCGGCCCGAATCGAGGAGGGGCGATGGGCTTGGATGCTGTGATGATCGTCATCTCCGTCGAAGACACCTTCGGCATCAAGATCTCCGACCCCGAAGCCGTCAGCTTGCGGACCCCGGATCAGCTCGCCGCATTCGTGGCCGATCGAGTCCAGGCCCTTCCGGATGATCTCTGCATCACCCAGCAGACGTACTATCGGCTTCGCCGCGGATTTCGGTTAGCCATTCCGGCACCGGCAACGGACCTGTGGCTCGAGACACACCTTGATCACCTTTTGCATCGAGATCAGTGGCCGCACGTGTGGGCTGCAGTCAGGAACGGGGCGGGGGCTGCGGAATGGCCCGCCGAGGTTCCCTGGCCCGGATTCCTCAAGACTGGTCCACGGACGATTCGCGATCTCGTGTGGCACCTGGCCATTGCGTTGAGCCCTCCTCGCGGTCGGACGCCCGCGCGATGGAGTAAGCAGCAGGTCGCTCATACCGTACGGAGGATTATTCTGGAAGAGTCCGGCGTGTCGCCGGCCTTTGATAGCAAGCGGACATTCGCCGATCTAGGCATTTCGTGAGCGGGCTGCCTAACAAGCGCTTGAAGCTGGTGGCGCGCGTAGGATATTGAATGACTGCTCTTTCACCGGCGCGCCGCAGCTTAAGCGCGATGCGTTAGCCAGCATCACCAATGACACGCAGGTCACTAGCTCTTATCTGTTTGGTTAGCGCCTGCAGCAACTCGCGCTCGTCGAGTATCGCTGCTGTTTTGGACAGCCTTGTCCCCGGAGCACACATTGGAGGGCAGGCTGCGCCCGTTGCGCGAACGCTTAAAATCGGGTGGGTGCCTTACTCCGCTTATTCAGACAAGAACTACCGGCTGGCTTCAGGCTTGAAGGGAATTGTGTTGTCTGTCGATGAGCATTTCACCGTTGACTCCCTCGCACACGATCGTCCGTCAGATTCGGCCCGGATCGCCGGGGTAGTGCTCGGTGTCGAGTCTCGCCGGGCGGTAACATCAGTCTTGGACGTGCTTACTCGCAAGCTTGGTCCTCCGCAGCCCTTTTGCTATAAACCGTCAGGTAAAGACCATCCGCCCTTCCAAATTGCCGGGTATTATTGGCCGGATCGAGATTCAACAGGCCTTCTACTGATGGTTCCACTTGATACTTCTCGCATCGGGACAGTGCTCGCATTTGGGGCGTTGCGGCCGGAGTTGCATCCGGACTTCAAGTTCGCAACGCGGGGTGCATGTGATGCTGCCTAACAAGCGCATGAAGCTGGCGGCGCCCGTGCTCAATAGCTCCCAATGACCGTGGACCACCGGTGTGCTAGACTCTTGTTTGTGGCCACTTCAAGTCGGCGCCGCAGCTTAAGCGTGATTCGTTAGGCAGCGTCAACAATGGCCCCACAACCTGCCACATCCTTTCGGATGCTCGCCGCAAGGGTGTCACGCCTCATCGGCGCCTACGCGGTTTGCGTCACTCTCACCGTGCTTGCGCGTCAGGTGGGAGCTGAACACGCCCTTCCCATTTTAGGGGGGCTTGGCGACCTCCTCGCTGCAATAGCGATCTCGGTTCTCTTCACCGTCTTTGCACTCTATCGTGACGACACTGTCCTTCTCACGGGCGTTTTTCTGACGATCATCGTCGGAGCGAGCACGGTGATCGCCCTGGCTATCGAAAGCATCGTTTAGACGGGTTCTCTTGGACCGGCCATCATGCTTGCCGTTATTGGCCCATTTCAGTACTTCGTTCTTGGTGTGGTTCTCATTCCAGGGTTCGCCGGCGCGGTTTGGGTGGCTGGGCGCCTACGGCGCTTCCTCGCACCGGCCACACTCGACGCACCGGATGACGTTGCCTAACAAGCGCTTGAAGCTGGTGGCGCGCGTAGATTAAGGAATGAATCGTTCTTCAGCGCGCCGCAGCTTAAGCGCGATCCGTTAGGCACACACGGAGATTAACGTGCGTTTAAGCCTACCCCCCTTGGCTTTCGTAGCACTTACGCTGGTGACCACCAAGACGCGGGCGCAGAGTCCGGACACCGTTGGTCGCGCGGTGACACTCCCGGGCGCTCACTGCGACGGTACCGCCCGCCAACCGACTGATTCCACGGTCACGTCCATTCGGGAAGGCGATGTACTACCGAGGCTCCTCTCGGTTGTCACGCCTACACCGCCGACGGCCGTGAAACACGCGGGGGCAACGACTGTGCTCGAATTGGTTGTCGATGCGACTGGCAAACTTGATCCGTGCGATGTGCGGGTCGTAGAGGAGACGGTCCCAGCGTGGACCGACGCGGTACTGCGCTCTCTCAAGAAGGCACGCTACGGTCCCGCACAGAGACATGGCCTGAACGTGACAGTCCGGTTCCGTCAGACGTTCACGGCTCACCGCACATGACTCGACTTGTCGGTGGGCGTGTGCCTAGGCCTCAGTGTCGCATCCCAAGGAGAGCCTCGTGCTAACGTGGGAAAACCTCAACGATGCCTTCGCCTCCGGAAGCGTCCGCACGGCTCCTGATTCAGAGCTCCTTGAATACCTTCAGGTCTGTAGTACAATAGCGATGCACAACGACAGGCTCGACGCCTTGTCAATCAACCGCACGATCACGCTCAATGCTCTCCTGACAGAAAACTTCCTTCGTCGAGAGAGTCGGGCGACGGGCAAGCTTACTTGGGTTGTCATTATCCTCGCCGTGCTGAATGTCGTGGGCATCGGCGTCCAGATCTGGCTCTCGCTCCGATACTGATGCCTAACAAGCGCGTGAAGCTGGCGGCGCGGTTTCTTCGAGGTAGAATTGCGTGTGGGCGCCCGCATTCATCTGTGAAGCGGTCGATCGTCGGGGCGCCTGGCTGGGCGGGGCGCCGCAGCTTACGCGCAGGCCGTTAGGCCGCCCCGACATGCACCGGACCTGAACCACGTGATTCCGCAATTCGCTACTCTCGCTGACGCTGTTCAGGCCACGTTTCCTCCCGACGAATGTCGTGTGCTCGCGATCAAAGAGCATGGAGATGCCGGTTA
>WNGQ01015256.1_pt2 | contig 11658 bp, 11 predicted proteins | sample 5407661 | NCBI WGS metagenome assembly WNGQ01 (sample SAMN13153382, study PRJNA577476) | soil metagenome | isolation source: 60 cm soil or saprolite under Garry oak tree replicate 2 | place: USA:California | collected 2016-06-15
CGCCAGGAAACGCGGGGACGTCGACCGCGCGGCACGCGGGTACAAGGACGTGTTGCGCCTGTCGATGGCCCTGGTCAAACCGGGCGGGGTACTGCTCGCCTGTTCCTGCTCGGGTCTGATCCCGATCGACCTGTACCAGAAGATCATCTACTCCGCGGCGCTCGACTCCGGTACCTCGTACCAGATCCTCGCGCGTACCGGCGCCGGCCCGGACCATCCGGTCTCGATCTACTGCCCCGAGTCGGAGTACCTCAAGGCGTTCTTCCTTCTGCGGACGGCGTAGGACCGACAACGATCACGAACTCGCCGCGCAGCTCGGTCGCGGCCAGCTCCGCGTGCACCTCGCCGACCGGCCCCCGCCAGACCCGCTCGAAGCGCTTGGTGAGGTCGTTCGCCACGGCGACGGCGCGGCCGGTACCGGCGACTGCCGCCAGGTCGCCGAGGGTACGCAGGAGCCGGTGCGGCGCCTCGAACAGCACGACGGTCCGGCGCTCGCCGGCGACGGCGGACAGCCGTTGCGCCCGCGCGGTTCCCTTGACCGGCAGGAAGCCCTCGAAGCACCAGGGGCCCGGCGGGAAACCGCTGAGCAGCAGCGCCGTCGTCGCGGCATCCGGCCCGGGTGCCGCGGCGACCCGGCCACCGCCGTCGAGCACGGCGCGGACCAGCCGCTGGCCGGGATCGGACACGGTCGGCATGCCCGCATCGGTGACGTAGGCGACCCGCCGCCCCTCCGCGAGCCAGCGCAGTACCCGTGCCGACTCGCGGTCCTCGTTGTGCTCCCGTACCGAGACGAGCCGCCGGGGGTGGATGTCGAACGCGCTCAACAGCTTGCGGGTACGCCGGGTGTCTTCTGCACAGATCACGTCGGCTGCGGCCAGCGCCGCCTTCGCTCCGGGAGTGAGGTCGCCGAGGTTGCCGATCGGCGTACCGACGATGACGAGAAACCCCATCATGCCGGCCGGACCAGGTGGCACACCAGCTCGTCGCCGAACACCGCCTGGTCGGCCAGCCGGTACGTGCCGTCCGCGAGAGCCGGCGTGAGCGGGTCGTCCACATAGGAGCGTCGGGCCGACAGGCTGCGCCGGGGCAGCGAGAGCACCACGTGCGGGCAGTCCAGCGCCGCGAGGACCTGGCCCCCGGCGCCGTTGCGCTGCTGCTCCAGCGTGGTGAGGGTCTTGAGCAGCAGCGCCAGGTCGGCGGGCGGCGGGGACGCAGCCGCGAGCAGGTCGCAGGTTTCCGCCTGCACCTCGACCGGGAACACCCCGTCGAGACCGGCCAGCGCGGCGCTCAGATCCCGGTCGATGTCGCAGCACCAGTACCGGGGTTCGGGCGCGACGTGCAGCCACGGCAGCGCCAGCGGGTTGAGCCCGCAGGCCAGGTCGACGACCGAGTGCGGCTCGCCGCACCACCCGGCGACCTGCTCGTAGAACGGATCCAGCCAGGCGATCCGCTCGGCGGTCGACGCGTGTGCCCGCATCGCCGAAAGGCACGCATCGCGGACGTCGGTACCGGACCGGATCGCTTCCACGCACCTGCGTACCGCGTCGCCGGGCGAGCCGGTCAGGAACGCGCCGAACGCCTGGTGCAGCTTGCGTTTGGCGTACTTGACGGCATCGGCGTTGTCGCGGAACCGTTCCGCCGCCTCGCCGGCCACCCGCCGGACGAACGCCTCGTCGAGATGGCGGTACTTCGACGCGGCCAGGATCTGTTCGGCGACCGCGACCGGATCAGGCCGGCGGGGCATGGCCGCCGTCCTTCCGTACCACCACCAGCTCCTCGGTCGGCAGCAGTACCCGGTCGAAGCCCCAGCCCCGCTGCTCCCCAAGAGCGGCCAGCTGACCGATCTGCACCTGCCAGAACGGCGCGCTGCGGCCGCGCATGGACTTCAGCGGGAACGACACCACGACCGTCCGCGTACCCAGCTCCGCGACCAGGCGCAGGCCGGCACCGGACTGCCGTTCCTCGATGCTGTGGTACGTCTTGAGGAGCAGCGCCACGTCGGCGGTGATGGATCGCGGGTCGACAAGCACGTCGCGGTAGTGCACCGCGCAGTCCGGGTACCGGCGGGCGAGGAACGCCCGGTCAAGCTCCACATAGGACAGATTGAGATCGTACCCGACGTAGCGCGCGTCGCTGACGTCGCGCAGCCACGGCAGGCTGAACGGGTTCACCGCACAGGCGAGGTCGGCGACGACGGCCGCCGGGCCGGTGGCCGCGAACACGGTGGGGTAGAAGCGGTCGAGGTCGGGCAGCCGCTCTGCGCTGGAGAAGTGCGCGCCGAGCGCGGTGCGGCAGAACTCGCGAAGGTCCGCGGCGCCCAACCGGTCGAGGGAGCGCAACAGGTGCGCCGGGCGGGCGGTGAACAGGTACCCGGCCGCGACCCGGTGCAGCTTGAGGCGGGCCCGGCGCTCCAGGTCGGCCTTGTCAGCGGCGTGCACGCTCTCCTGCCGTACCACGTCGGCAATGGTGTCCGGGTGGATGGCCCGGTACTTCGGCGCACTGCGCAGCCGCTGGATGACCGCCTCGACCTTCATGGCGCCACCTGCTTGCGCAGGGCCTCGGTGAGGCGGGTGTAGAAGCGCAGGTTGTGCAGCGAGGCGAGCGTCCCGGCGAGGGTGTCCTCGACCCGGAACAGATGGGCGAGGTACCCGGCCGAATAGCGGCCGCACAGCAGGCAGTCGCATGCCGGATCCACCGGACCGGTCGCGCGGACCCAGCGCTCGTCCCCGATCCGCACCGTCCGACTGCCCAATGTGGACGGATCAAGCGCGGTGTACAGCACACCCCGGCGCCCGTTGCGGGTGGGCAGCGTGCAGTCGAAGATGGTGTACCCGGCCCGCCACGCGCGGACCAGGTTCTCCGGGGTACCGATACCCAGCCCGTGCAGCAGGCTGTCCGCCGGCAGAAGTTCGGCCACCAGCCCGACCTCGTCGACGAGCTGCCCGTCGGCGATCGGGTACCCGCCGAACCCGTACCCGTCGAAACCCAGCTCCACCAACGCTTCCGCGCACCGCACCCGCCGGCCCCGATCCTGCCCGCCCTGCACCACGGCGAACAGTTTCGGCCGCTGCTCGGGCGCGACGCCGGCGAGCAGTTCGTCATAAGCCTTCCGGCACTGGGCCGCCCACCGGATCGTCAGCGCGACGCTGCGCTCCTGCTCATCGTCGGGCGCCTGCGGATGCGTGCAGTAGTCCAGGCAGTAGATGACGTCCGCGCCCAGCCGCAACTGCGTCTCGATGCAGCTGCGCGGGGTCAGTTCCCGGAACCGCTGCTTGGGCGAGAACCGGTACGACAGGCCGGCATCCGACACGCTGGCCAGCCCCTTCTGCCCGGACAGCAGCGAGAACACCTGGAAGCCGCCGGAGTCCGACACCAACGGCCCGGCCCAGTCCATGAAGCGGTGCACCCCGCCGAGCGCCTTCACCACCGACGTGCCCGGTTGGCTCGCGAGGTGCACGGTACTCACCAGGACCGCCTCGACGCCGTGCGCGGGCAGCAGCGCGGCCGGCACGCCGCGCACGACGCCTCTTGTCGCGTCGGGCACGAACTGCGGGAGCGCCAGTTCCCCCCGCCGGGTGGTCATGCTCAGCGGCATCGCTCATCGCCCCAGAGCAACACGTGCAGCCGGGTGGTCAGATGCCAGCCGCGGGCCAGCACCGGGTCGGCCAACTTCCGGCCGCGGTCCAGGATCTCTTCGGAGGTGGTACCGGCAGCCATGACCATCACCGGCGACAGCCCGAAGGTGTCGACGACCTCTGCCACGTCGTCGAGTTCGGCGACGTCGGCGACGACGAACTTGAACACCGCGCGACCGGTGTCCCGCAAGGCTTCGAGGGCCGGACGGCGCAGCGCCCGCGAAGCCGGTACCCCGCTGTTGGCGGTCTTCGGGGAGACGTTGAAGCGTTCGACCAGCGCGGCCACCTCAGGCAGCGGCGCGATCGTGCCGTTGGTTTCGACCTCGACGGTGACCACGACCCGGTCGACCCCCATGGCCGCGACCCGGGCGACGACCTCGTCGACGGTGACCTCGGCCAGTTCGGCCGCGGGGTCGTACCGCTCCCAGTCCCAGGTGTAGGGCGTGTCGCAGGCCCAGGTCGCGCCCGCCCCCTTGCCGCAGTCGAGGTTGCACCGGCCGAGCCGGACGAAGGCGGCCCGCCGGCCGAGCGAGAACCCTTCGCCCTGGAACGTCGGCCCGAACACCTCGGACACGAGCAGGGTCACGGCAGCTCCGCGGTCGCTTCCGTGACGATCCCGCCCCGGACGTGTTGCGTGACAACGACTGTGACGCGGCGCGGCTCGATCGTCCGCTGTACCTCGGCGGCGATCTCGCCGGCCAGTGCCTCGGCGAACGCCGGCTTGTCCCGGAACGACCAGAAGTACAGCTTCAACGACTTCGACTCGATGCAGCGCTGGTCCGGCTCGTACTCGATGACCACGCTGGAGAAGTCGGGCTGCCCCGTGATCGGGCACAGCGAACTGAGCTCGTCGGAGCTGAACCGGACCCGGGTGCAGGACTGCGGCGCCGGGAACCACTCCAGGTGGTCCATCGGCCCGCGGACCTCCCGGCCGAGAGCCGTGATGGTGCCTGGGGAAGATTCGGGCATACTTTCGATCCTAGATCTTGATCAGTTTGGCGGCGAAGAAGCCCTCGAACGCATCGGTCGGCAGGACCCGGACCGCGCGCGCGAGGCGCGGATCGAACCGGTGGTCGCGCCAGGCCGCCAGCCCGGGGCGGAAGTTCGGCTCGGTGAAGCCGAGTAGCGTCCTCGTCTGAAGGAACTTGTATTTCTCGATGCGCTCCACCGACCAGTACCGCAGCGCATCCGATCGGCGGAGGTCGATGCGTCCCTCCCCGGAGCACTGGACGTCGAGCAGGATCCGGTCGAACGACTCGGCCGGCAGCTCCTTGTCGAGGTACTGCGCGGGGAAGGTGGTCAGCTTCTCGTATCGCACGCGGTACACCTCGGCCAGCGCGCGCAGCTTCTCGGCACGCGGCCGGACGGCGTCGTTGAGCCACAGCTCGCAGTCGTTGCCGACCCGCGCGGCGAGGTGGAAGGCTTTGCCGCCCGGCGCGGCTGCGACGTCCAGAATGACCTCACCGGGCCGCGGATCCAGTGCCACCACGGGAATCAGGCTCGACGCGTTCTGGAGGTACACCTTGCCCTCGTCGGCCAGCGGTACGGCGCCCGAGTAGTCGGTACAGTAGTAGGCATCCGCGCACCAGGGCACGGCGACTCCCGCCGGCTCCGGCGGGTCGGGGTGCAGCCGGTTGACCCGTACCGTCGAGGCCCGCGCGCCGGTCAGCAGCCCCGCCACGTCGCTCTCCCGTACCCCCCACACCGCGGCGATCCGTTGCCGGAACTGGCGGAGCTTATTCACCGCGGTACACGCAGCCGGAGGTGCACGTTTCGCGGATGACCACGGCGGACAGCGGAAGCTGCCCGGCCAGCCGCTGCCAGATCCACTGCGCGAGTACCTCGCTCGTCGGGTTCTCCAACCCGGGTACCTCGTTGAGGTAGTTGTGGTCGAGCTGCTCGTGCAGCGGACCGAAGGCGGTCTTCACGTCCCCGAAGTCGGTGACCCAGCCGGCGACCGGATCGACGTCGCCGCGCAGGTGGATCTCGACGCGGTACGAATGCCCGTGCAGCCGGGCGCACTTGTGCCCCGCCGGCACGTTCGGGAGCCGGTGCGCCGCCTCGAACGTGAACTCGCGGAAGATCTCCATCAGGCGGCTGGATCCGTCAGCCCGAGCTCGGCGAAGCCCCGCGCGCGCAACAGGCACGAGTCGCAGGTACCGCACGGCCGGGTATCGACGGGGTCGTAGCAGCTGTGCGTCAAGCCGTAGTCCACGCCCAGTTCGAGTCCCCGCTGGATGGTCTGCGCCTTGCTCAGCGTGATCAACGGGGTGTGGATCGTCAGGTGCTGGCGACCCTCCACGCCCGCCTTGGTGGCGAGGTTGGCCATCGCCTCGTAGGCGGCGATGTACTCCGGCCGGCAGTCCGGGTACCCGCTGTAATCCACCGCGCTGACCCCGAGGAACACGTCTTCGGCGCCCAGTACCTCGGCCCAGGCCAGCGCGAAGGACAGGAAGATCGTGTTGCGCGCCGGCACGTAGGTGATCGGGATGCTCTCCGTGTCCAGCTCGGCGGCCCGGTCGTGGTGCGGTACCGGGATCGCGTCGTCGGTCAGCGCGGAGCCGCCGAACGGCCGCAGGTCGATGTCGACGATCTCGTGCTCGGCCGCGCCCAGCTTCTCGGCCACCCGCCGGGCGGCCGCCAGCTCCACCGCATGACGCTGGCCGTACCGGAAGCTCAGCGCGTGTGCCCGGTACCCCTCGTGGATCGCGATCGCCAGTGCCGTCGCGGAGTCAAGACCGCCGCTGAGCAGTACGACGGCGCTACGCTCGCTTGCCAACCTCTTCCTCTCAGCCGATCCAGACCGTCTTGATGTTGCAGAACTCGCGGATCCCGTGCTCCGACAGCTCCCGACCATATCCCGAGTTGCGCACGCCGCCGAACGGCAGCTGCGGGTACGAGGTGACCATGCCGTTGATGAAGACCTGCCCCGCGTCCAGGTCGCCCGCGAACCGCTCCTGCTCGGCCGGGTCGGTGGTCCAGGCGTTGGAACCCAGCCCGAAGTTGGTACCGTTGGCCAGCTCGATCGCTTCCTCGTACGAGCCGACCCGGTACAGCCCGGCGACCGGCCCGAAGACCTCCTCCGACCACATCCGCATCGACGGGTCGAGGTCGGCGACCACGGTCGGCGGGTAGTACCAGCCGGAGCCGTCCGGCACGGTACCGCCGCACAGCACCCGGGCGCCCTTCGCGACCGCGTCCTCGACCTGGCCGGCGACCCCGTCCCGGCCGGCTGAGGTGGCCAGAGGGCCGACGTCGGTACCCTCGTCCATCGGGTCGCCGACGGTCAACGCCGCCATGCCCGACACGAAGAGCGAAGCGAACCGGTCGTAGACGTCGGCGTGCACGATGAACCGCTTGGCCGCGATGCAGGACTGGCCGTTGTTCTGGCAGCGTGCGGTGACCGCGACCGAGGCGGCCTTGGCCAGGTCCGCCGACGGCATGACCACGTACGGGTCGCTGCCGCCCAGTTCCAGCACGGTCTTCTTGAGTACCCGCCCGGCGATCTCGGCCACCGACCGCCCGGCGGGTTCGCTGCCGGTCAGCGTCGCGGCCCGTACCCGGTCGTCGGTCAGGATCGCCTCGACCTTGTCCGAGCCGAGCAGCAGGGTCTGGAACGCGCCGTCGGGGAAGCCGGCCCGGCGGAACAGGTCCTCCAGGAACAGCGCGGTCTGCGGCACGTTCGACGCGTGCTTGAGCAGGCCGGCGTTGCCCGCCATCAGGGCCGGGGCGGCGAACCGGATGACCTGCCAGAGCGGGAAGTTCCACGGCATGACCGCGAGTACCGGCCCGATCGGCTGGTACCGCACGTACGCCCTGGTTGCCTTGACCGCCGCCGCATCCGCCGGCTGGTCGGCGAGGAGCTGCTCCGCGTGCTCGGCGAAGAACCGGCACCCGGTCGCGCACTTGTCGACCTCCGCCTTGGCGGCGGCGAGCGTCTTGCCCATCTCGGTGGTCATCGTGGCCGCGATGCCCTCGCGTTCGGCGCCGAGCAGGTCGGCGGCTGCGCGCATCCACTGCGCGCGCTGCGCGAATGATGTGCCGTGCAGTGCTGCGAACCCGCCGATCGCCCGGTTGAGCCGCTCCTCGACCTGCGCGTCCGACATCGCCTCGAAGGTCTTGACCACCTCGCCGGTGGCTGGATTGATCGTCGCGATTGCCATAGGCAAACGCTACCGCGTGGCGGGGTGGCAGGCCTTTCTCAGTTGTGCGGGCGGTGGTACCGATGAAGGTGTCCTCGGCCTGCTGCTCGACGCTGCGGGTCTCCACCGAGCCTGCCGGGGACGGGGCCAGGTCGGCGGCGTGCACACCGAAGACATCAAGCCTGACGGGATTCGGTGGGGACGTCGCCCCGCCACCCCAGAGCGCAACCGAGGATCCAGGCCAGCACGAACGCCTCCTCCCGCCACACGTCGTACCGCCCGGAAGGCCCCCCGTGCCCCGCTCCCATCTCAGTCTTGAGCAGGACGTCGGAAGCGGGGGACAGCGCGCGCAGCCGAGCCACCCACTTAGCCGGCTCGTGATACAAAACCCGGGTGTCGTTAAAACTGGTCACCGCCAAAATCGGCGGATACGAGCCAGCGGACACGTTCTCGTACGGCGAGTACGACTTCATGTACCCGTACACCTCGGGATCCGCCAGCGGATTCCCCCACTCCTCCCACTCGGTGACCGTCAAGGGCATCGACGGATCCAGGATCGTGGTCAGCGCGTCGACGAACGGTACCTCGGCCACGAACCCGCCGAACGCGTCCGGCGCCAGATTCGCCACGGCGCCGACGAGCAGCCCGCCGGCGGACCCGCCCCGGGCGACCAGCCGCTCCGGCGACGTCCAGCCGACCTTCACCAGGTGCCGCGCGCCGGCCAGGAAGTCGACGAACGTGTTCTTCTTCGCGAGCATCTTGCCCCGGTCGTACCACGCCCGGCCCAGTTCGCCGCCGCCGCGCACGTGTGCCACCGCGAACACCACGCCCCTGTCCACGAGGGACAGTCGAGGGATGGAGAACCACGGATCGGTGGAGATCTCGTACGAGCCGTAGCCGTACAGGACGGCCGGGGCGGTACCGTCGCGCGGCGTGCCACGCTTGCAGACCACCGAGATCGGCACCCGGGTACCGTCGTCGGACAGCGCCCACTCGCGGTGCTGCTCGTAGGCGTCCGGGTCGTACCCGCCGAGCACCGGCCGCTGCTTGCGCAGGGTCAGCGCCCCGGTTGCGAGGTCGCAGTCGTAGACCGAGTCCGGCGTGACCAGCGAGACGTAGTGCAGCCGGAACGAGTCCGTCTGGTACTCCGGGTTGGCGTCCGGCCCGACGGAGTAGATCGGTTCGGGGAACTCCATATCGTAGGAGGCACCGCCGGACAGCGGGATCACCCGCAGCCCGGTCAGCCCGTCGCGGCGCAGCGACACGACGAGGTACATGCTGAACGCGTCGACCGCGAGCAGCCGGGTGCCGGGCTGGTGCTCGATCAGCGTCGTCCACTCACCCGGCGCATCGACGGAGGTATATGCGACGGCGAAGTCCTCAGCGCCGTCGTTGTGCAGGATCAGGAACCGGTGCCCATGGTGCTCGACGGCGTACTCGACGCCCTGCCGGCGCGGCGCGATCACGGCCAGCGGGTCGAGCGGCGCGTCGGCGGCCAGGTAGTGCACCTCGGAGGTCACCTTGCTGTGCACGTCGACGAAGATGAACCGCTCGGACCGGCTCAGCTCCACGCCGACCCAGAACCGCTCGTCGGCTTCCTCGTACACGATGGCGTCGGTGTCCGGCGGGGTACCGACGACGTGGCGCCAGACCCGGTACGGGCGCCAGGCGTCGTCCACGGTGATATAAAAGAGCGTCGATGCATCCAGGGACCACGCCGAGCCGTAGTACGTGTTGGTGATCTCGTCGGGCAGTACCGTGCCGGTGGTCAGGTCCTTGACGTGCAACGTGAACCGCTCGTCGCCGGCGAAGTCGGTCGAGTACGCGAGCCAGCGGCCGTCCGGCGAGACGTCGAAGGTACCCAGGGCGAAGAACTCGTGCCCCTCGGCCAGCACGTTGCCGTCGAGCAGGACCTCCTCGCCGGGCAGCGACCGGCCGTCCACCGGGCGGGGTGGCGGGGTTCGAGACAGCTCGGTGGACGGCGGGTCGGTCTCGTCCGGGTGGACGACGACCCGGCACTGGATCGGGTACTGCCGCCCCTCGACCATCCGGGTGTAGTACCAGTACCTGCCCTTGCGGACCGGTACCGACAGATCGGTCTCCTGGGTCCTGGTCTTGATCTCGTTGAACAGCGTCTCCCGCAGCTCGGCCAGGTGGGCGGTGGCCGCCTCGGTGTACGCGTTCTCGGCCTTGAGGTACGCGACCGTGTCCGGGTCGTCCTTGTCCGCAAGCCACTGGTACTCGTCGATGACCGTGTCGCCGTGGAAGGTTCGCTCGCGCGGCACCTTCTTGGCCGCCGGTGGGGAGTCCGTCACGCCCGCAAACTTAGCTCTTGGCGCTCGCTTCGCTCGCGCGGCCCCGACGCTCCTCAGGCGCCGTCTTCCCTCGTCGCTGCGCTCCTCAGTCCAGACGCCGCCCGCGTCGGGGCGCTCGTCGGTCCAGACGCCGCCCGCGTCGGGGCGCTCGTCGGTCCAGACGCCGCCCGCCACGGGCCGGCTGCCTCCGCGTCGTTGCGCAGAGCGAGGATCGCGATGTCGTCGCGCGGCGGCTCCGCGGAGAAGGCCAGCGCCGTCGCGCGCAGCCGGGTGGCGACCGCGCCGGCGCTCAACCCCGCGAGGGTACGGGCGGCCGCCCGCAACCGTTCGATGCCGAACAGTTCGTTGCCGCGCCGCCGCTCGGTGACCCCGTCCGTGTAGAAGATCATGGTGTCGCCCGGACCCAGGGGTACCACCAGGTTCGGCGACTTGACCTGCGGCAGGAGGCCGAGCGCGGTGCCCGGGGTACCAACGAAGATCGCCTTTCCGTCGGCGCCGAGCAGGACCGGCCGGTCGTGCCCCGCCAGGTGCAGGGTCAGGTCGAGTTGGCCCTGCGCGCTGCGGGCGACGGCGGCCATGGCCAGCGTGCAGTACCGCCCGCCGCCCCGCTCGACCAGGGTCTCGTTGATCCGGGCCATGATGTCGGGTACCGGCCGGCCGTCCCGGACCAGCACCCGGATCACGTCCCGGACCAGCCCGGTGACCGTGGCCGCCTGGACGCCCTTGCCGGACACGTCGCCGATCACCACCAGCCAGCGGCCGTCCGGCATGGGTACCAGGTCGTAGAAGTCCCCGCCGACCTCGGCGTCCCCGAGCGTCGGCACGTACTCGGCGCCGAAGCCGATCCCGTCCACGGCCGGCAGGGCCGGCGGGAGCAGGGACTTCTGCAGGGTCTGGGCGACCCGGGTGCGCTCGGCGTGGATGCGCGCGTTGTCGATCGCGAGCGCCGCCCGGCGGGCGACGTCATCGATGATCGCGAACTCCTCGCCGTCCTGGTGGAGGTTCACCGAGCGCCCGACGACGAGCAGGCCGAGCCGCTGGCCGCGGGCGACCAGCGGTACCGCGAAGCCCTCGACCGGCGGCTGCAGCACACTCTGCACCCCGGTGCGCACCGCGTCGCGCAGCCGGCTCATCGGCCCGTCCGGGCCGACCTGGTGCAACTGCTCGACCAGATTGCCGACCAGCTCCTCGTTGACGTGCGCGGCGGCGGCGTAACGCGGGTCGCCCCACTCGTCCGCGCTGTAGATCGCGCACCACTGGCCCAGCCGCGGTACCACCAGCCGCGGGATCAGCGCCAGGGTCAGCTCGATGTCGAGCGACTGGGCGAGCAGTTCGCTGACCTCGGCGAGGAAGGTCAACCAGGCCTGGCGGCGCAGGTCGGTGCGGCGCAGCCGCTCGTTCTCCAGCGCCAGCCCGAGGCGCTCGGCCACCAACTCGGCCAGCGGCTGCGCGTATGGGCTCGGCGCCTCGCCGACGCTGATGACCAGCTCGCCGCGCCACGGCCAGGACACCGCCAGGGGTACCGTCACCAGGCGCTCCGGATCGACGCTGAGCACGCCGTACTCG
>WNGQ01009636.1_pt1 | contig 11657 bp, 6 predicted proteins | sample 5407661 | NCBI WGS metagenome assembly WNGQ01 (sample SAMN13153382, study PRJNA577476) | soil metagenome | isolation source: 60 cm soil or saprolite under Garry oak tree replicate 2 | place: USA:California | collected 2016-06-15
CATTTTGTGCTCAAGGAGATACACGAACAACCGGAGGCTATGCGCCATGCGCTAACGGGTCGTGTTCATGAAGGGCAGTTACACCTGGCAGAGTTGACACAGATGAAACAGGCTGGTCTGCTCGACAAGGTGCAGCGCATCGTGATCGTGGCCTGCGGTACCTCATATCATGCTGGCTTAATCGCCAAGTACGTGATCGAACGCTGGGCACGTATTCCTGTGGAGACGATCACTGCAGCCGAGTTTCGTTATTGTAACCCTATCGTCGGGCCGGAGACCTTATGTATCGCCGTAACACAATCAGGCGAAACAGCGGATACATTGGTGGGCATTCGGCAGGCACGCGAGCAGGGAGCGCCTGTGATTGCCATTACCAATGTCGTCGCCAGTGCGATCACACGCCTATCTGATGCAGTGTTATATCTGCAAGCCGGGCCGGAGATCGGTGTCGTGGCAACGAAGACCTTCATCACGTCCGTCACAGTGCTGTATCTGCTGGGTTTGTACCTTGCACAGCAGCGCGGTCGTATGACGAGTGAAGAGATAGGGACGTTACTGGAAGCCCTGGAACGTATCCCCCCTCAGATTCAGCGCATACTTGACAATGCCATAAGTCCTGATGACGTAATCGAGCCTCTAGCGAAGCACCTATCACATTGCAGTAGCATGATGTTTATCGGGCGCGGAGTAGGCTTTCCTACAGCCCTGGAGGGCGCACTCAAGCTCAAGGAAATTTCCTACATCCATGCTGAGGGACTACCCGCCGGCGAGCTAAAGCACGGTTCAATTGCCCTGCTCGATCCAGATACCCCACTGATTGCAATAGCAACGGCTTCCCATGTGTACGAAAAGGTAGTCAGCAACATGCAGGAGGTACGCGCCCGCGATGCTCGTGTAGTAGTGGTAGCAACGGAGGGAGACGAGAACATACGCAAGCACGCCGACGATGTGCTCTACGTACCCGCCACAATAGAGCAGTTGAGTCCCTTGCTGGCAATCATTCCCTTGCAGTTATTCGCCTATCACGCTGCAGTTGCGCGTGGCTGCAACGTCGATCAGCCAAGGAATTTGGCGAAGTCGGTGACTGTGGAGTAGAAAGCAACGCTTGGCTTTCAATATTGTAGGCATGGAATTAAGTTGTCCCTTGTGGAATTAAGTTGTCCTTTTCTGGCGTCTGTGGAATTAAGTTGTCCCTTGTGGAATTAGGTTGTCCTTTTTAAGGAGGATAGCTGTAAGCATCAAATTAAGTTGTAAACTGAAACCGCTGGCGATTGTCCAACAACAATAAAGTCGGTAACTGGATTTTTGTTTACGTACAATAAAGTCGGTAACTCTAGCTTTTAGTGTACGCACTCACGAACAAGAATCTCACGGACTGAGTCGCCGTTATCGAATGGCGACTCAGTCCGTGAGATTATCTGATTAAACTTTTGGTGCTATTTTCTTTTCTCGAACGTTCACTGACCTTGGTGTAGGCGGAAAATAAAGTTGTACCGCATGTACAATCGGTGTGCTGGTAAAGAGATCTTCAATGCAAGCAGAATTCTGAGGGAGGATGCGTGAGTAATGTTGGTGGTAGCGCAGGCGGAGGCGGATTCGACTTTCAAGCGAGCCTCATTGCCTACATAGCGATCTATATTCTTGCAGAAATAAGTCTGCCAGGATTAGAGCGAGCTGGCATTCCAACTGCTATCTCAGCAGAAACAAGCGGCCCTGGTGATGATGTGCAGATCGAGTTTTCCGATGGGGAAGTCTTCGTTGAATTACAAGCAAAGAAAGGGTTACGCGCCGATACGCGCTTTGATGAGGCCATCGACAAAATAGCTTCCGGGCTGAACCGAAACTCTTCGTCAGACGTAATCTTGGCCGTCGATCCCAGGTCAACACAACGCATTCGAGAAAAGCTCCCTTTTGATCTTGACCGTTTGCGGCAAGGGCGCAGCGATTCTCCCCAGGATCAAGAGTTGCTCAACCGCGTTCTCCACATCTTCACTAAGATCGCAGCAAGCGAAGAATGTGCGGTTGACCTCATCAGCCATTTTTTCGTGACAGTCTTCGATCTAGAAGGGACGGCATCGAGAGAGACACACTCGGCAATCAACCTATTGCAATCACACATCCTTCTTGATAAAGCGCAGGCACTGGCCGCCTGGGATATTCTCGTGCGTGATGGTCATCAGCTTATTAAAGGGCGGGGACGACGTGATGCAGCCGGCTTGGTACGTCTCCTGCAAAGCCGCGGCATCCGACTTCCCGGGTCACTGCTCCCATTGGTGAAAGAGCAGTACCAGCAGTGGCTCTTAACATATACAGCGACATTCACGATGCCAGGGCCCAGTCTTGGGAAACCTCTTCCTATCGAGAACGCCTGGGTAAAGCTTCGGATGTTAAGCAAGCAACCCGAGACGATCTCACAAGGCCTGGAAGCTCAGTTGGCGGCTTATCATGAATGGGAGAGATTGGCGCTTCGAGAAGATTTATATGAAGCGGAAGATGTAGGGCAAATAGAACATCGTGTGGTGATTATAGGGGGGCCAGGCTCGGGGAAAAGTACGCTTTGCCGAAAACTGGCGCATGACTTAACGGCGCGAGAAGAACTCGTTCTGTGGGTACACTTACCCGAAGTGGCAAGCCGTATGAGCAACAGTATGAATATACACGACGCTTTGATAGACGCGGCGACAAATGGCCTCCCTCTCGCTGCCTCATCGCGAGATGCGCTGTACAAAAAAGTGGACTGCCTCATCGCCGATGGCCTTGATGAATGTGGTTCCCTCCTGCTTCAGGTTGCAGAAGGCTTGCAACGCTGGGCCTCCGCACGGCAAGGCACACGCGTTGTGATCACAACGCGACCGGTCGGTTATGACGCGAGCTTTTTCAAGGGGTGGACGCACCAGGAACTTCTCCCACTCTCGAAGGATCAGGTTGAAAGATCCGCCCACCAGATTATTGTGGCCACCTCTGCCAGCAAGCCGTTGCCGACGAACATTTTCAGCGCTTTGAAGGGCAACTGGGCAAAAACCATGTCGCATCCCTCGCCGCCCGGAATCCCCTGCTTCTCGGCTTTATTGTCCAGCTTACGATGGCTGGGGTTACCGTTGCCCCCACGCGTGCGAACCTGTATGAACAGATACTCGATCTCTGGTACAAAACGTTGCCGAAAGGTCGAGAAGTAGCGGGAAAACAGCCAGGGTCGTCTCTTGCCCAGCGTTCCCTCGATATTCTCGGATGGCTGCTTCAAACGGTTGACAAGCGAGGTGATCGTTTGCTGAAGAAACTCGTACAACAACTGTCGGCCCACCTTTCTCAGGAAATGGATCTGAAACAGGCGCAAGCGCAAGAGTTAGCAGAGGCTTGCCTCTCCTTCTGGCAGGAACGAGGAGTAATAGAGCGCCTCCAATTCATGAACGAAGACACCTATGCATTCGTTCATCCCACACTTGGTGAATACGCCGCTGCACGGTATTTCGTAACTCTTGACCCTGCGGAGATCCAAAGGCATGTGCTGGATAAACGGGTTGATCCTCGATGGAGAGAAGTCTTGCTCCTTGCAGCAGGGCTAGGGGCGGTAGATGGCATGGTTGAGACGTTGTTAGCCGTACCCAGTCCAAACCAACATACTGCCCCCGAATTGTTCCTCGCTGCTGGGGCTCTAGCGGAAAGCGATCGTTACTCCCCCTCCCTCGCAGCAGAGGTAGCCGACCAACTGAGAGCGCGTCTGCTCTCTTCAGATCCATCGGTAGTATACCAAACTGCAAGGCAGGCGAAAGGTTTTGCCGCTCAGGCCCCTGATCTCGTAGGGCCGATCATCCAACCTTTATGTACTCATCAACAGCAATGGACACGTCTAGCCGCAACAAATGTAGCGCTGGCCAGTGACCCCGGACGTGTAGAGGTAAAGCTTTTGGAACTGCTCCTGCGGGAGGTTCTAACAAACCCGATCACAGACGAAGGAAATGATATATCCCACTATATAGATACAGGAGAATGGATACCGGATAGCGATGACGGCTGGCATGTTCAAAATGACGTGATCGCACTGGGTGCAGCGAGAATCGCTCGTACGCGTCCAGATGGAGCAACGATAGAACTATTGCAGGCCCTCTACCTGAGTTCCGCTGTGGGCCGCGATACGAAGAGCACGCTTGCCTCAGTCCTCGTAGAACTCGGTGACCAGGATTTTGTAGAGCAACACGAACCCATCTCAGCACAATCCATATGGAACTCGTATAAAAGGAGTCTCTTAGCCGATCAAAAAATGCTCGAAGTCATCATTCGCATAACGAATGTTCCCGTTTCTCCTTCCCAAAGGCGAAGGAAACTGACAGCCCTGACGACCCTCATCCATGCCTTACCTGTTTCCGAAGAAGATCCAAAGCATTGGGATGTACTTTACCGACTGGATGAGGTCACCGCGATCGAAACGGTTTTGTCAGGATTTATCCAGCTGTACAAGATTAATCTGAAAGAATTGGCTCTGGATGCCGCCTGGGCGCTAGCAAGAGTACAGGAAGCACTACAGAATGAACGTCCTGACACTGCGTTACAGCAGCTTCTCCCCAAGATTCCGGTGAAGCTCGATTGGCCACAGGACCCGAACCTAAATGTATCCCCGCTGGCTCTCGTTCGTGCCTTAAATCATCCATCTGCTATCATCGCAAATGGAGCCATTTTGCTTTTAATAGTGGGGGTAAAAAGAGAAGAGCTAGAGAACGCCTTTCAGGAAATGAATCGGGAAATACGTAAGAATGAGCAAATGAAGATAATCATTGCGAGGATAGTATCCTACATGTGGAAAAACGAGGTACCATCCTGGTTACAGGATCTATTAAAGCCAAACGAAACCATCAAATGACAGGCATCATTCTCGAATATTCCTTGGTCGAGAATATCAATTTGACTGTTGGAGTAGCACCAAAAAGGTTGAGTATACTCCTGAACTGGCTACTTGAAACATCCGTCTGAAAAAGAGTTGCTAATCTCTTTAATAACCTTTTGAATAGATCCTTATTCAAGGGTAAGGGAAATCATGAGGTTACCAAGTGTACAACTTTATTTTCCGCAGCAGAACGAGTAAAGCACCAGCAAGAATGCCGAGTGTACAACTTTATCATCGCTACCTCTTACAACACGTTTGAAATTTGAGCTTGGCGAGCAGCTGGACAGTGTACAACTTTATTTTCCGTATATAGCGATCACTATTATCTTCGGTGGTCGCCAGTTGCCTTTCTTGATAAATAAAGCATTTGGATGGGGATGTTCGCATTCATGAGCGTATGCAACAAGCAATGAAGATTGACACTCTTGAGAGAACTAAGTTTAAGATTTCAAAGTCAAGCAGGGATTAGAGGGAGATTTTAGCCATTCTTGGATCACATTATTGCTTACTCCCACACAGTATGCTAAAATCGACAAACCGCTACTATTAAACAAACAGGCATGATATAACAAACAGTTTCTTTCCATCAGAATCACAATGTACGTCGAAAAAAGGTGGGTGGATATGATCGAGGCAGATAGGGTCACAACCAAACGAATTATATGCAACCAGCAGCTTTTTTCCGAGGCGTACTTGCGAGAATTACGCGCAGGAAAGTTTCCCCACGATGCTATTGATGTGAGTCTGCAGATAATACGTGAATGGCGCGAAGCGTATCCCGATCTTGAAGTCGGGAATCACCTGCGGCAATATATTGGTCAATGTCTTAGCGCATTGCATATTTCGTACACTCCACAACAAAACCTCTACATACTGCATACTGACGAGACAAAAACAGATCAGGCGGGCATTTGCTTGATTGTGAATGATGAAGATCTTGGAAGTACCATCAAAGGATGCCATCATCAAGTCAATCTCATAAAGCAACTACGCAGTGCTACTTTGCATTGGGGTATGATCACTAACGGGAAGAGTTGGCGACTCTGCTATGCCGCTGCTGCTGCTCCCTATGAAGTATTTCTGGAGCTAGACCTGGATAGGCTTTTACAGGAGAATGATTTCTCAGAATTTCTTCTGTTTTATCTCTTTTTTGGACAGCAGGCTTTTACTCACGCTCAGACGAAGGATACCAATGCGCAACAGATAGGCCTTGACCGATATCTGGTGGAATCAGAAAAACGCATAACGGTGATTCAGCGCTACTTGAGAAGCCAGGTTGAGCCAATTTTACAATCGCTGTGTCTAGGCTTCGTACAAGACGAGGCTGCCGGCTCATACACCCGTGAGACCCTTGACGAAATATACCGGAACGCTATTTTCCTGTTATATCGCATCCTCTTTTTGTTTTATGCAGAGGCACGTGGACTGCTGCCAATGCAGGATGCAAACTACCAACAAATTGGCATCGACGGGATTGTAGAAGATGCGCGCCTTCATCAGCAAGAGGGCATACACGATCATGATCCATTCTCTCTCTGGAAGCGACTTACCCATCTCTTCGTTGTTGTAGATGATGGTGATGAATCAGCAGGAGTCCGCCCGTATAATGGGGGCCTTTTCAGCGATAGAGAGAAGCCATATTTAAAAACCCATAGGATCACGAACGCTTACCTGGCACCGGCACTCTTTGAACTGAAATACATGCGGGAGAGAGTAGGCACTTATCCGATTGACTATTGTGATCTCTCAGTGCGTCACCTCGGCACCCTTTACGAAGGTTTGCTGGAGTACCGATTGAATCTCGTAGATCAGGAACCTGTGGTTGTACGTGAGAACAAGGGCAATCGCGTCTATGTGCCAAGGAGTCAGGCCGGTCTCGTCAAGCGCACTGAGACGATATTAGAGGTAGGTGCTGTCTACTTTGCTGACGATAAAGGAGAACGCAAGTCTAGCGGATCCTACTATACTCCAGAGGATGTCGTACAGTATATCGTGTCGAACACGGTTTTGCCGAAGCTGAAGGAACACCGTGGAGTACTGGAAATGCTCCTTGTTGATGTGCAACGTGAACTAACCGTTGCGGCGACGAAGGACGAATACCTTCGCATTCAGCGCTACGCAGACCAGGAGGCGCTGAAGACGATCGAAAGGGATCTACTTGGCTTGCGTATCCTTGATCCTGCTATGGGTAGCGCCCATTTCCTGGTTGCCGCAGGCCAAGTGGTGACGAACTTCATTGTTGAAACACTCAACATGACTGAATGGACGAACAGTTCTATCAGCAGTGATCCTCTTGTCTGGAAACGCCGTGTCGTAGAACGCTGCCTTTATGGAGTAGACCTTAATCCTCTGGCTCATGAATTAGCAAAGCTTGCCCTCTGGCTGAGCAGCGCAAGCATTGGCAAGCCTTTGACTTTTTTGGATCATCACTTGAAGGTTGGCAACTCGCTCTATGGCGCTCCATTAAACCGTTTGCACTTGCTTCCCACCTCTAAAAATGCCAGTGAGCCTGATCTCTTTCAAGAAACTCGTGAACAGACCATCCAGGCCGTTGTGGAGAAGCTTGGCCAAATCACCAGTATAGATTCTGACCACATCGAAGATGTAAAGTACAAAGGTGAAATTAACCGCTCTATAATCGACTTTACGCAGCGCCTGCGCGATATCGCTAACGTCTGGCTGGGTACGCTTTTTGGCCTAAAAAACAGCAATAATAATCACATAGATGAGCACGAGTACTACCATCTCCTTGAAGAGGTAACGTGCAATTATGCTTCTGAGTCCTGGGAGATGTATGTCAGTACTAATTATGTATTACGCGAAGCTCGTCACCTCGCAGATTCCACACGATGGTGCTTTTTCCATTGGGAATTGGAATTTCCAGATGCCGTGGTCGGTGGGAGGTGCCTGTTTGATGTGATTATTGCTAACCCTCCCTATGTTGGTACACAGCCGAACCGAGCAATTATAGCACTTTTTGAGACAGCGAAATGCGGTGACCTGTATGCGTGGATATTTGAAAGAGCATTGAATGTCAGGAGTGAGACCTGCTCAATAGGACTGATTGTGCCGCTATCGCTTACATTTGGGAAATCACAAGCTTCACTTCGTCAATTACTGCTTACCAGCCATTTAAACTTCTATATCGCGGCATTTGACAACAGACCAGATGTACTATTCAACGAGGGCAACTTTCGTGAAAACCTACAGCGAACAACTATAGTAATTGCTCAAACCTCATCAGGGCAATCTATTATCAAAACAACGGATTTGCTGAGGTGGTGGAGTTCCGATCGCCCATTCCTTTTCAGGGAATTACATTTTACGGACACTACGTACCTCTGCTCAAGGGTCAGCTTTCCTCGTATTGGTAACGATGCTTTAGCAGAATTCTGGTCGCGCTTTAAGGCTATGGAGCGTACCTTTTCCGACCTTTGTACTGGAATGTTTTCGGAAACACGCCGCCCTGAGCCAGATTCAATATTTCTTACAGTTCCTCGTGCGACACGCTACTTTATTTCCGCTGTTCCCGGCTCAATGCTTAGAAATAAAGTTCTGTCTTTCTCATTTCGAGAGAAAGATAATATGGACCTTGCTAGAGTGCTTCTTAATAGCGATATCTTTTATTGGTATTGGAGGGCTTTCGGAGACGGATTTTGCTTGAGTATAGATCTAGTAGGTTCTTTTCCAATACCAGATCACATAGATGGTGAATACGTAAAGTTGGCAAGGCAACTCGATGCTATTTTGGATGAATGTACCTCTTTCGCAACGTTTCGAGGAGCGAAGATACCTAATTATAACTTTAATCAAAGAATAGATGTGCTGCTCGGCTTAGATGAATGGTTAGTAAGACAGGTTGCGCCCGATCTGGATCTGCCACGTGATATCTTTGCACAATACAAATCCAACTCGTTTTTACGACCACTCGACTTATCTGCAATACTTAGGGCAGAGGCCGATGAAAATTGGGTGGCAGAAGAATGATGCGAGATAATGAGTCTTTAAAGCCGAAATTACAATTGAGCAACGGCTACTTTGTCAATTTCACTTACCTGGCACGCATTCTCAATGCTGTCTGCCAGGATCAGCGTGAGCGCATCCCACAAGTCGAGCTTGCCGCTGCAATCGGTTTCACTGAGAGACATGTGAAGCATCTCTGTGGCATTGCGCATGCTCTGGGCTTAACCGAAAGGGTTACCTATAAGCCTACGCCACTGGGTCGTCTAGTACAACACGAACCAGTATTTTGCCCGTCTCGCTTACTTACGCCTGGAAAATGATATCTATGTCCTGGGTAATGCTGTATCCGTGACTCCTTTCGTCCTCGGCGCGTGTATCGTCTGCTTTCGTGATCGTCATCGCTCCATTGATACGGCTGTTTCTGTAACAGATCTACTTAGCACATCAAATGGCCCTGGAGTTGTGCTCCAACTTGAAGAGGATCGCTTTCGTGGACTCCTGGAACAGTTAAAAGTGCAGCCAGGGTTCTCCCTGGAAAGTCAGGCCGATCTCGACCAGGTGCGCCTTACCGATAACACACCTGCCTATATATGGATGGAGCGTTACTATGTCAGTAAATGATGTTGCTCGCATAGATATACGGCAGTTCCTGCGACGACAACAGGGCGAAAGATACAAAGCTTTCGTCATTCACGGCCCGCCGCTGGCAAGCAAGACAAAATTTGCTCGTAAACTGGCCGAGGTAATTCCGGGTGGCGTATATCTGGATATGCTCCGCTATGTAACTGAGCGACCTGAATTGGCACAGCAGATCGACATGATCGATGTAGCGGCATTGCAGCGCCTCGTCATCACGTATGCTGCCAACACGGGGGCACGGGTCCTCCTGGTAGACGAACTGGATTTTCTTATACCTGTCTGGGGTGATGATCTGACTGAATTCAAGCACATGGTCAGATCGCTCTCCGTTGCTCAGACATCCACTATCATTGGCTTTATTCTGCAAACTCGCTACGAATTGGAAGAGTGGATACTTCCAAATGGAGCCAACAACCAGAACCGCATCCTGCACATCGAAAATATCCAGGCATTACAGCCCTGACCCCTTAAAGGCTAGTTAGGAGAGGCTTTAGAATGGAAGAGCCGACTATTCAAGAAATCGTTGAGATCCATGGAGGTTATACCTCATTTGTTGACTTGAAATTAGAGTTGTTCGATGATACCAGAAATACTGGGCGTATGTCTCGCTATCGCCCGATCGCCTCCCACAGGCAGGCCTTCCAGAAACTCGCCCGATCACTCAATATCAAGGACAATCGCTGCTACCTGCTAACCGGCGCGTACGGCACTGGTAAATCTCACCTCTGCCTGATGTTTGCCAACTATCTTCAAACACCTGCTGGCGAACAACCCATGCCCAAATTCTTTGAAAACTATGCCGAGGTGGACCCACAGGCAGCCGAGGAGTTGAAGGCGAAACGCCGTTCGGGTCGTTATCTGATCGCACTGTGTGATTGGGGCGGTAAGGGAGACTTCGAGGAGGTTGTCTTACGGGCGGTAGACGAGGCACTGAGGCGCGAGGGCCTTGAAGATATTCTGGATACTCCCTACTTGCAAGCCCGTAAAAAAATAGGAGAGTGGAAAGGCTTCGTAGAGGCTGGCGATTCTAAAGGTCACTTCTTCGGAGATTTCGAGCGAGTACTCAGGGAACAACACCCGGAATATACGCTGGCCTCCTTCGACAAGCGGCTGGCGACGTTTGATTATGAGACCTTAGAGGCCTTTAAACGCATCCACCAGGACGTAACAACAGCGCCTTTCACCTATGATAAAGCGGACCTGCTTGCTATTCTCGCCAGTATCCTGGGGAGCATTGCCTTCAAAGACCGCTTTTTAGGCATCCTCGTACTTTTCGATGAGTTTGGCGATACAATGGAACGAGGCAACATGAGCCCAAAAATGTTCCAGCAGTTTGCTCAGCTCTGTGCTGAAACACCAAGCAACTGTGCCCCGATTGCTTTTGTGGGTACCTCTCATAAGCCGCTATCTGAGTATGCCAAGGCGTATAATGCTATAGAATTTCGCACGGCAAGCGACCGGATTGAGCAAGTACCACTATCCCCTAATGGTGTAGAGGATATTGTTGCTGCGATAGTCGTTCCCAAGAAGGAAAGCATGCTGTGGCAGCAGCAGATCGCATCGCGACAAACCTTTGACGATATGCTGTCCGATTGCAAGCGACTGAACTTATTTAACTGGCTCAAGACCCCCAAGATTCGCGAAACCATCATTGAGAACATGTACCCAATGCATCCAATGGCGACGTTCGCTTTGCTGCAACTGGTACGTGACGTGGCATCCAATAATCGCACTATTTTCACCTTCTTTTCTGACGAGTCGGGCATTGATGCCGAACCAGGCTCCTATGGCCATTACATCGCCACAACACCTATTGAGACCGGTGGGAAGCTCAATCTTTACACAGCTAACCGGCTTTTCGACTACTTCGGGTCGAGACTTCAGGCCGATAACAAAGAGCTTCGCGAAACAGTGCGCAATTACGTGAAGGACTATGAAAGTTCGATGCGAGAACAAAAGCGTGTAGCTGCCGCTGATGCCAGTAGTCGGCTCCAATACCAGGAAGATCTGCTTGTCGCAAGAATTCTGCGGCTTATGTTGATCTATCAGATCATCCAGATTCAGAATACGCAGGAGAATATGACATTTGGCCTCGACTGTAAGACACCATTCGAACGAACTGCACTGGAAAATCGCTTGCGTGAACTCTCAACAAAAGGTATTCTCTACTACCGCA
>WNGQ01006144.1_pt1 | contig 11651 bp, 9 predicted proteins | sample 5407661 | NCBI WGS metagenome assembly WNGQ01 (sample SAMN13153382, study PRJNA577476) | soil metagenome | isolation source: 60 cm soil or saprolite under Garry oak tree replicate 2 | place: USA:California | collected 2016-06-15
TGAGGACAACGTTCCGTGTTGTTTCCCTCAGAAGGATATTCTACCGCTTGACGAGCACTCAAAGGCAGTCGCCACCAGGAGAGCCGCAATCGTCCTGTCCGGCTCATACAGAATTTGTCATTTGTGATTGTACCATCGACCTGCGCATCGAAGGTGCCATCGTTGCTTACAATAATATTGCCCGTGGAAGCAGAGGGCTGCTCTGCCTGTTGAAGAGGATTGGCATGAGCGACAGAAAGACTGAGATCGTACAAGCTTTGGAATGTGGAACGATGAGAAGTAGGGACAAGAGCGACGCTGGTCCCATCGAGCGTGAGATTGATATGGCTGCCCGGCGGAAAGTTCGCTCCGTGAACGATCACTGATGCCCCAGGAGCAATGTTCCCAATGACCGTCAGACCGGGAGAGAACGGAGGGATCAGTTTCAGAACAGGACCGACAATGATACCGCCAACCACAACGATGACTAGGGCGACAGAAATAGTAGCGGGAAGAAAAGCGCACCCCCATGAACCTTTTTGCGGATCATAGCGGATGCCAAGGAGGGCGAGCAGACTAACCAGGAAAGAACGCTGCTTTTTCTTCGAGGGAACTGTTCCTGGAGCAGTCTGTGTACTCCTCACATTACTGGAACGTTGTACTGGTCCTTGTCTCTGAAAAGAAGCCCCACATCGCTGACAGGTTCGGGCGGTATCGGGTGACACCGCCCCACATCGCGCACAGCGCTGCATGGTCCATCTCCTTATGTGCATCTACTAGCAAGTCCAGTTGCCTGTAATCTGAGCCTGTCCATTACTTACCGGGTTGGTAACTGACATTGAGATGCTGCCCGATTTCTCACCACTATTCACAGTAATGCTGCCCTGTTGACCAAGGCTGCTCCATCTATCACCATTATCATTTGGATTTTTAACTCCCACGAAGCTCCCTGCTCCCAGGCCAGCACTGCTATATTGATTTGGGCCAGTATAGTTTTGAATGGTAAGAGTCACCTGGTAGGTCGTGCCATTGAGACCGCCAATCACATCGACTGTATAGGTGCCTTTGGAGACTCCACAACTATTGACAGTATTTACCGCTAACTGCCCGGAGAGGGAACCGGAAAAGGCAAAATTAACTGATGTGGTAGCTGTTGGCGTCGGCGAGGGCGTTGATGAAGATAGCGGTGTTGTTCCCCCTCCTTGCGCGGTATTCGGCCCCGGCATAGTCACGGTCTGCTGCACCTGGGCCTGAGCACGTCCATCCTGTCCTATTGCCTGAGCCTCAATGGTATGCTGGCTATTCGGTTGCCAACTCTTGGGAATGCTGACCTGCGCATCGAAGGTGCCGTCGCTTCTTACCATGATACTGCCTCCAGAAGAGGAGAGCTGCTCCGTCTGTCCAGGAAAACTCATCTGAACTGTAGCAAGGCTGAGATCGTCTAAACCGTGAGATATGGAACGATGAGCAGTGGGAGCAAAAGCTATGCTTACCCCGTCAAGGGTTAAATTGATGCGGCTGCCCGGCGGGAAGTTCGTCCCATGGACGATCACTGACGCCCCAGGAGCAACCGTCCCAATGACCGTCAGACCGGGAGAGAACGGAGGGATCAGCTTCAGAACAGGACCGACAATGATACCGCCAACCACAACGATGACTAGGGCGACAGAAATAGTAGCGGGAAGAAAAGCGCACCCCCATGAACCTTTTTGCGGATCATAGCGGATGCCAAGGAGGGCGAGCAGACCAACCAGGAAAGAACGCTGCTTTTTCTTCGAGGGAACTGTTCCTGGAGCAGTCTGTGTACTCCTCACATTACTGGAACGTTGTACTGGTCCTTGTCTCTGAAAAGAAGCCCCACATCGTTGACAGGTTCGGGCGGTATCGGGTGACACCGCCCCACATCGCGCACAGCGCTGCATGGTCCATCTCCTTTCGAGGTATGGAATTCATCCATTCATTACTAGGATGTCTGTCGAACGTCTTATGAAAAACCAAGCGCATCAGCTGCTTCTTGCTCTGCTTCCTGGTGAATGAGAACGGACAGGTCCAAGGTCACAAAATGGTTCAAGAAAAGCGGGTGAAAAAACTGGTAGCCTCGGCCCACTTTGCGTAACAGCATGCGTTCGGCAGCGTAGTTAAGAAAAGCTGAGTAGTCCCAAGGGATTGATCCGTCTCGCCAGAGGAGCCAGCGCAGAAGGAAATGCTTGATCCAGGCCATGCCGCCATTGAACAAACCGAACCAGAGGCCGACGATCCATCCACACAGGACACCATCGATGACATTGGAGAAGAAAAAGGAAAACATCAGGCAGCTCACTCCTCCAAAGATCAGCCCGGCAATGAGCCCACGGCGCCCGGAACGCCGAATCCCATCATCAGGTCTTCGAAGAGGGTACTGCTCATCGAGGCGCTCACTTGTCCAGCCACTTTCAATGATGAGCAGCAAGGTACTGCCGAGTGCTACAATGATCCCATCGGTGAGGAGGGAAGAGAGCGGCACATCCAGACCGAAGATAGTGAGCGTAGGGAACGCAAAGAAGAGAAGAATGCTCACTACGGAGAGGAGCATGATACCAGCGACAAGAAGAGCTCCTATCGTTACCCCAGAGAAGAGAGAACCCGCCAAATACTGTTTGACTTGTGCCCATGACCAGATCACTTTCTCGGCAGGCTCAATCTCCCCTTTCACCAGAGTTGGCCTGGTGAGCAAGAAACCAATGAGCCCAAAGGCGAGCCCTCCGACAACTCCAAATCTGCGTACCCCCTCGACGGCTGCACCCACGCTGATCAACAGTCTGAACAGCAGCACAAGGATCAGCGAGAGACGACGCGCTTGCTCTTGTGGGAGCCAATCGAATTGTATGTGGTCCAGGTAAAACACGCTCTGATGAGAGGTCGCTAGGCGTTGTGCAAGCCATGCTAACCAGGAGAGGGTTTGATCTGGTGGATACTGGGTCACCTGCTTCCGGCGATAGAGCGTGCTTTCTATATAGGAAGCAAACAAGTGCTGGCGTCTGGCCTCCAAAGAACCGGATGAGAGGACCGCATTGAGACGAGCGTTCCGCGCGATTTTCAGGAGGAGACCAAGAATAAAGGGACAGATTGCCAGTTCTTGCAGATCAGGGTCGCGATGCATGGCAGTAAGCACTGCATCCAGCTCTGCATCTTTGTTCGTGAGCGCACCATCGATCTGCTGCGGCGTCAGGCTTTGAAGACAGACAGCCTGCCTCAGGCGCAGCTTCTGCTGGCTTTGTCTGATCAAGTATTCGTAGTCCGCACTGCGACAACACACCACCAGAGGATTCATGCTGTGCGCATCCTGGTAGACATTAATCGCCTCCACACAGGCCGCGCGGGCAGACTCTTCTACCTCATCTAAACCATCGAGCAACGGGAGAATCGCATGGCCAGCAACCCATTGCCTCGCCATTGGAGTCTCCCTACCGTACATGATGTGCAATTCCTGGACCAGCCACTCTTCGAGCGCAGGTTGATGGATGGACCAGGAGGAAAGGAGAAAGACGACCGGGATGGGATGTAGTTCATCTTGAGAGGCACGTGCAAGCAGATCGCGCAGTAATTTCAGCAGCAGGGTGGTTTTCCCGGAGCCAGCTTCTCCCAGGACTAAAAGCTGTCCCAGCGCTTTGTCATAGACATCGAGGAGATGATCATCTGTCAAGAATGCATCGGCACCAAATGTCGCGCGTTCCTGGACAACGGTCAGCCAGGGGTTGGCTACGGCATCAGGCCATTGCTGCAAACGCAGGGTCATCTCAACCTGCTCTGCAAGTGCAGCATGCAAATGCTGCATCCAGTCCGTTTCAACCAGAGACAGCAACTGCCTTCTGTGGCGCTCTTGCTCGCTTTTAGGAGACGATGAAACCCCGTGAAGGATTGCAGTGTTGTCTTCTGAAAAGGGAGAAAATGGGAGGGGTTGGCTGATCGAAAACGTTCTGAGCAATTCGTTGGTAACCTTGCCGATCTCTTTTGCCACGTCCCTCCAAGCTTCATCGCGGTTCTTCCAGATCGTAACCGGTTTAGCATCCTTTGGGAGAGCTTGCAGGCTGCCAAGGGTGCTATTTCCGATGGGAGTCTCTTGCCAGTCAACAGGCCGCACAATGATAGGAACAACAACAGCTTCTTTCCGCTCGTGCCGGGCCATGGCACGCTTCATTTCCGTATCATAACAGTAATCGGAGTGGATAAAGTCCGGGCTAATCAGCAGTAAAATCACGTGAGCTTCGTTGAGGTGCCTCTTGATCTCCTCTTCCCACTCAGTTCCTGCCCTGATCTCACGATCGTACCACACGTCGATCACGCCTTGCCTTCGCAGTGGGCTTAAATGCCTTTTGAGTTTCTCCAGGAGGTCTTCATCTTCACGTGCATAACAACAGAAGATGTCAATCGTTCTGCTCTGTTGCTTCATCGTGGGCGCTCCTAGCTCCAAGCAATCGTCTCAACAGCCTGCTGCAAATCGTCTTTTGTTCCTTGTACATACAACATGGTCGTATCAAGTGAGTCATGGCCCATGATTTGGGCAAGTCGGTGTAACGGCACCGTTCCTGCCATGCGGTAGCCAAAGCGATGTCGTAGATCGTGAGGGCTGACATCACGGAGCTTCGCTTGCTCGGCATATTTTTTGACGAGATACCCTAATCCTCGCTCGGTGAGCCGTGTATGCCGTTTCTCTGAACGAAACAGTGGGGTAGCATCCTGAGCATGAGACCTGGTGAGGAAAGGGTCATACGCTTCAAGGGCAGCACGCGCTGTTCCATTGAGGGGAACTTCACGGTACTTGTTTCGCTTGCCATGCACGATAATGCTCCCGCTTCTCTTTCCCAAGTGAACCTGGGCACGCGTGAGTGTACAGACTTCTCGCGCACGTAGGCCGGTATGGAGTATGAACACAATGATGGCTTGGTCCCGTACAGTGCCTTTCTTCTTCACAGCAGCAACGAGTGCTTGTTCTTCCTGATCATCGAGATGGCGAGGTGAGGTGACTTCCTCACCTACGAGTTTCACCACCTTCGCTGGATCATAGGTAAGTTGCCCCGTAGTCATGAGCCAAGCAAAGTAGCGCTTGAGGCTAATAAGGGAGCGATTAATAGAGTTCGGTTTGAGTTGCAGTGTTTGGAGATAGGTTCGGTAATGGGTAAGTGTTGGAGAGGTTATATCTTCAGGCACAAATGATCTTGTGTCCTCACAACCCTGTTGCCAAAGAGACTCACACCATGCCATAAACTGGCGCAGATCGCTGAGATAGTTGCGAATCGTAGCGCTGCTTAAATCTTCTTCCACTCGAAGCCGTCGTTCATAGTGCGCAAGGATGCGTTCCCCAACACCGGACAACACTGGTTGTTTGGCTCTTTTCGCAATCGTTTCCATATCCAAAAACCTTAGCAGATGAAAGAAACGACAGTCGTTGACGACCTTAGCAGACATATCTCCTAGATTCTTGCGCCATATACTGCTGCTAAAGTATCTTAGCGGCAGTATATCACATCAGGAGATGGAAGTATACTGATGATGCGGCAAGGGAGTAAAGCTATGACTTCTATTGATCGAACGATTTATCGCCGGATGAAACGCAGTTATTCCACCAAAGAGTTGATCGAAGCCTATACCCCAACGGAAGAAGAGCGCCGCTTTGTGAGTACGATGACCCGAACCGTGCAGAACCAATTGAGACTCATGATCTGGATCAAACTGTTTCCGTGTCTGGGCTACTTCCCGGCGCTCAGCGAGATTCCCGCTCCTTTGGTGGACCACATTCGCAAAGCGCTCGACCTTGCAGCAGATGTGGTTCCTGGATACGATCATGATCGGACACTGTACCGGCATCATCAGTTGGTGCGTGAGTATTATCAAATCATTCCCTATGGTAGAGACGCCCGACGGGTTGCCCTGCGCATCATCCTGCGGGCGATCCGCACCATGGACAACCCGGCTGATCTGATCAATGCCGCAGTTGATGAACTCATCAAACAACGCTACGAATTACCTGCGTTCAGTACGCTGGACCGCCTGGTGGGACGCATTCGCACGCTCGTCTATGGACATATCTTCCGAGTGGTCAATGCCAGAATGACTCCTGAGATCCAGCACATGATCGAAGGACTCCTGGAAGTGCAGACGCCTCTGCATCGCTCAGCGTTCTCCCAGTTCAAGCTGGTTCCGCAAAGCCCAACGCTTTCGCACTTGAAAGCCTGGCAGGACCGGCTGGATTGGCTGATGGAGTTGGGATCGATGGAATCTATCCTCAAGGATATTCCTCCAGCAATCGTTAACCATTTCGCGGCGGAGGCTCATGCCCTGGACACCAGCGAACTCCAGGATTACGCTCCAGCCAAGCGCCTGACACTGGTCGCTTGCCTCATTCACCAGGCCCAAATGAGCACGCGCGACGATCTCATCGAGATGTTCCTCAAACGCATGGCGACCATCCAGGTGCGGGCGAAAGAGGCGCTTCAACATGCACGAACGGCACAGCACAAGCTCACTGAGCAACTTGTCGAGACGCTCACTGATCTGGTCGAAACGGCAGTCGAAGATCAGGAGCAAGATGATGCCACCGTCGGGAAGCACCTCCGCGAGGTTCTGGTCAAACGTGGTGGCCAGGAGCATTTGTTACAACAGTGTCAGGAGGTCGCCGCATCCCTCTCTGACGAGTACCAGCCCCTGATGTGGCAGTTTTACAAAAGTCACCGTCGAGCCGTCTTCGAACTCGCCCGTTCTCTCTCCATCCGTTCGACCACGCAAGACCAATCCTTGGTCCAGGCCTTGACATTCATCCTTTCCCAGGAAAACCACCGGAGCCTCTTTCTACCTGATACACTCGATCTCTCTTTCGCCCCAGAGGTCTGGCAACACCTGGTGCGGGTCAAACGCAGAAAGCGTACCAAACTGGTGCGTCGCCATCTGGAGGTGTGTATCTTTATGGCGGTTGCTGACGAACTGAAAGCGGGTGATCTGGCGGTCGAGGGGTCGGAGCAGTTTGCCGATTATCGCGCGCAGTTGTTGCCTTGGGAGACGTGTGAATCGCAGGTAGAGGACTATTGCCAGGAGATTGGTTTGCCCGCAGATGCGCACACCTTTGTCGCGCAGCTACGGGAGCGTTTGACGGACATAGCTGCCCATGTGGATGCGGCTTTTCCTGGCAATAAATCCGTCGAGATTACCGCCAAAGGCGAACCCGTGCTCAAGCGGATCAAGGCAAAAGCAGTTCCCGCAAGCCGCATTGCGCTCCAAGAAGTCCTCCGCCAGCACCTGCCAGACCGATCCGTGCTGGATATCCTCTGGGATACCAATGAAGATGTTCACTGGACCAGGCATTTTGGACCCATTTCCGGTTCCGATCCCAAGTTGCCGTACCCTGCGGAACGCTATGTGGCTACAGCCTTTGCATATGGGAGTAACATGGGAGCGTCTCAACTGGCCAAACATACGCGCGGGCGGGTGAGTGAGCATGAGTTGACATTTACTAACCGTCGCCATATCACCGTTGAGAAAATGGAGGCGGCCCTGACGGACCTGATCAATTGCTACCACCAATATGATCTTCCAAAGCGCTGGGGAGACGAGCAGATTGCCGGAGCGGATGGCACGAAACTGGATCTCTATGAGAACAACTTGCTCTCCTCCTATCATATTCGCTACGGGTCATATGGAGGGATTGCGTACCATCTGGTTTCGGATCTCTATGTAGCCTTGTACTCGCACTTTTTGAGCTGTGGTGCCTGTTATCTCGAAAGTGTGGTTATGTCTCAATTGTCTCATCTTGGATAGGGTCATTGTATTTATTCTGTACTCTGACCCTTAGACCACGATCATGTCTCTCTTAGGAGTGTTTCGACACGAGCAAGCAGGTCTGAGGGTCTGATGTGCTTGGCAATGAAAGCATTAGCTCCAGTTTCATAAGCCTCATCGAGATAGTTAGAGTCAGGGTGGGCGGTTAGTATAATGATCGGAACATTATTACCTTCCATACGTAGTCGCCTTACAACTTCAAATCCTTCCATTACTGGCATAGCTAGATCTAGCACAATAATATCCGGTTGATGTTGTTGCACATGCGCTAAAGCTTCTCTACCATTAACTGCTAAATCAGTGCTGTAGCCCATGTTAGTAAAAAAGGCACGTAAAGAGTTAATCTTCTTGTCTACTTCATCATCTACAAAAAGAATATGTGCTTTTACCGTTTTATTTCCGAATTTCTCGTTAACAGGTCTTATCTTTCCAATTTCTGTATCTCGCTCTTTAGGCTTTGTTAATTCTTTAACCACTTTTTTTATGCCTATTTCAACATCGAAAAACGCCTCATCCCGGCTATGCCAACTGCGACTAGTGATAGGCTTGCCATCAGTTGGAAGAGCTTGGAGTTTTCCAAGTGGAGTATCTTTCCAGTCAGTTGGGCGAAGTATGATGGGAATTACATGTGCTTCTTTAGCATCGTACCTTTCGAGAGCTCGCGTCATTTCGATGCTGTAGCAGTAGTCCGATGCTATAAAGTCTGGACTGACCAGCAAGAGAATGATTTGCGCAGTGTTAAGATGGGTATCAATTTCATGTTTCCATTCTGTTCCTGCATTTATATTGCGATCATACCAGGCAGTAATTAGGCCTTGTCGCATTAGACTACTGAGGTGTTTATCAAGATTTCCCCGCAATCTTTCGTCTCTATGAGAGTAAGAGTAAAAGATTTCTATCACTCTTGGAGGTTGGGATAATGCATCCACAAATCTTTCCTTCCCATCAATTACTGAGATATCTATGATTGCAGGATCTATGCTGACGTTCCTTTGTCTACTCAAAATGACTCTTCTTTGTTTATGGGCTACATTGGGCTTTTATCAGACTCCAGCCCGTTCGATGGCTAAGCGCACATCTTCCTCACTTGGTGTAAGATAGATACCAGTCGTTGAAAGCCGACTATGCCCCAGCACACGCTGAACTTCCGGCAACTGTGCGCCACGCTCCAGCATCCGCCGTGCCAGGCTGTGGCGCAGCATGTGGGGTGTGGCGGTTTCCAGTCGACGGGCCAGATCCTGCAAAAACTCGTTGCGTGTGATGTTCTGCTCACGTTGGGCCTCGGTTCGCAGCTGTTGTGCGGCAGATTGCCCCAACTGTTGCATCGTTCGTTGCGCAACCCGCTGGGTGATTCCTACTCTCATTGGTTGCCCTTTTATCGTCATTGCGACGCCAACCAGGAGTAACTCTCGTTCCTGGTCACTCCCAATGGCAGGTAATCCTTCGGGACAACGAACACGCTCAAGGTAGCGGCGCAGCAAGCGCTGAGCATCAGCATGGAGTGGAACACGACGCGCTTTTCCCGCTTTTCCACTTCGTACCGTGACGGTTCCGCCCCCCAGATCGAGATCACGCAGTTGCAGATCACAGGCTTCCTGCACCCGTAATCCCGCATAGATGAGCAGTGCTAACAACGCCTCATTTCTTGCACGAAGCAGTGGGTGCTGCTCAGCCCGAGCCACACGAAGTAACGCATCAACTGCCTCTGTAGGAAGTGAGCGAGGCGCAAGCGGGTCGGTGGGAACATCTTCAAGATCGCTGGCCGGATTTTCTGTAAGCAGATGGCTAAGCGTTGCCCACTGGCAGTAGCCACGCAGGGAGGCCAAGCCGCGATTAATCGTGGCAGGAGCGGCTCCGTCGTCCCGTTGGCGAGCGAGTCGCCAGTCGCGGAGATCTTCATGCCGCAGCAACACTGGGTCGAAGGTTCGCCGTCGTATGAGCTCCCACCAGGCGACAAAATGGGTTAGATCCTGGCGGACAACTTTCAGCGTTGCTGGAGCACGCCGTTTGGTCTGTAAGACTTCCAAATATTGTTCGATAGATGAGTGCAACTCAAGCTCCTCATACTTTAAGTAATAGCTCTGCCTATTGTATCACAGCCATGCAGATTCTACGACATGTCAAAATGGAGGTGAAGCCATCCGATATTGTCACTTTGCGCGCTGAATGGCACTGTTTTTCTGGTTAGTTGGCACTCCTATCACCAGGAAGTCACGGTAAGAGAAAAAGCAGCGCATCTGATCTGCAACATATTCCTTTCGCCAAGCTGTAATTTCTGAAATGTCCAGCCAGCCGATGTCATAGGATCATCACAAAAAGAACTATGTACTCCCCGCCGCCTGGACTGCTCTTGACATGCGTACAACCCCTGACTCTATTCTGTCTTCGTCGCCGCTCCTGGTGTCCCAGTTCACAACAATTTAATGAGCGTCGTATCCGTCCACTAATCGTTGCACGCGAAATCAGTGGTGGAACTCGCAGTCCTAAAGGTTCCCAGGCCCGTATGGAGCTTGCTAGGCTCTTTGGTACTTGGATGGCACAACGCCTCAATCCTTTCCACCAATGTCTGGCCATTCTCACGTTGACGTCTTCTTTAGATCAAAACTGAATGTTTCGCGAAATAAGTGTGCTTGTATCTTGCAATTTTGGAAATTTGCTGATATATTATTCTTAGGATGAGTATATTCGGTCCCAAAGGTTGCCGTTTTTGTAACATCTTTCGTTACTATCTCCGTAGTAGCTCAACCTTAGTACTTGCATCTACACCTGAGAGGAAAGGTTTTACGCCATGGGTGAGAGAACCGTTAGGAGATACACTGTCGATAGTTCTGCAATGAGAATGAATATTGAGAACAGAATTGAACGTCTGAAAGAGTGGGCTGTCGTTAAAGATGTTGGTGTAATATTTCCCCCCCGATCCTGTTGGGAAGTATGGGTGGCTGGAGAACTCAAGGATACAGTCTTCAGCGAAGGAGCAGCCGAAGAGGAGTTGCGCAAATATCTGAGCGGAGAATACACATAAGATGGCATGCGCACGCCCAGCCTGTCCGTACAAGCTTCGGTCATGAGCACATCAATAGGTAAAGCAGATACCTGTCTTCATTTGAGCCAAAGCTCGACAGACAGCAGCCCCTATTCCCGACTCCGGCTTGTCATTATCACAATAGCAAGAGGACGGCGATCACTTGTGGCACTCATACCAATTGTCTCTCCTTTCTATCCTGCCTTATTCTTCTGGGTTCCACTGCAGCTTTTCCTCAGTTTACTACTCCCATTTGTTGCTGTCTAGAAGCGCTGTCCTTTGCTTCTTACCGTGACTTCCTGATCACGTATTCCTGTTGGTGATACTCACCCACTCAGCATTCCTCGTGCATAGGCTTAAAGTCACAAGTATATGGATCTAAGGTCTTGCAGGAAGTGAGCGAAAAAAATCAACGTTGAGCAAACGGAACGAGGATAAGAACATGTTGAAATCTTCCTCTCCTAAGAAAGAGTTGTAGATTGTCCAGATCTCGGGAAGTACATAAAGTACTCTCGGCTTAAAGTTGGTATAGGGGAACCAGATACCAGCCTGGCGCGCCCGCAAAAAGAAAACCCACTCGCCTCCGTATTGACCTGAAGGAGTCTGCCACACGAGTCGTTTTGCTTCTATTGGCTGTTCTCTCTCCCCTACTATCTTATTTTCAAGCCAGGGTTTGTGCAGATACTGACCAACTCCCACCATTAGAGCCTGGGCCTCGCGTCGTGTAAAATCATCTATTGATCTCACTACAAAATCCTAAAGTTTGGAACTGAACAGCCGATAGAAGGAGGTATGAACACAAACACACCACTTCCAAAGGATTGGCGCGAAGGACGACGGT
>WNGQ01006146.1_pt1 | contig 11651 bp, 16 predicted proteins | sample 5407661 | NCBI WGS metagenome assembly WNGQ01 (sample SAMN13153382, study PRJNA577476) | soil metagenome | isolation source: 60 cm soil or saprolite under Garry oak tree replicate 2 | place: USA:California | collected 2016-06-15
GTATACCATTGATGATCAAAAACCTGCTGTGCTGCCGCCACAAGCGTCTCAAAGGCTGACCCATGCTGTGGCTGGAAATCCGATGCTGGATAGCTCGTCAGGAAGCTTGTATCTCTTCCCATGCTCTCATACCATGCCATTGTCGATCGTCCGTACTGATCTTGTAGTGGTTCATCGATAGTAATGCCAAACTGATCGGCTTGCATAAAGACGGTGACAAGTGCTATCCCGAGAAGGACGACAAGCAGGCATATGGGCAAGATGTGGCTGAACGCGTGCTGTTTCACGCTTTTTCTCATTTTCCTTACCTCCCGCCCCATATCATATCATCGCGTTCAAGCGCAGGGTGCGGGTGTGGACAAACCCACGAAAATTGTTCAGTGTGCAAATACCTCACTGTGCGTTGAACAACGCTGTTAGGCTTTCATTGCAGCCTGTACCCGTGCGAATATCGTGCGTATATCATTGTAATCAGCGTCCGTTACAGTTGCGAAATGATCAATTCGCCCTTTGTGCAGCTCGTCGGCTGCAACAGGATCGTTATGCATCGTAATCAGGGCTTCTTGCAGCCGGGATTTCAGATTGCTATCGAGGCTCCTGGCTACAACTACGGGCGGGATACTGGATGGACCCAGCCTGGCAATCACTCGCAGCTGTAGCTCAAGGTCGTTATTCTGCCAGAGCAACGTATCAAGCACGTGCGAGTCGATAGCCGCTGCATCCGCCTGCCCTTCCAGCACCAGTTGAAGCGAGCGCTGGTGAGAGCCGGTCTCTATCATTGTACCAAAGTAGCGCAGCGTTTTGCCCAGCTCCAGCAAGCTAGAGTAAACCAGGTTGTATCCGGAATGGGATGTTCGCTGGTTGTATGCCCACCTACATCCGCCTAAATCATCAAAGGAAGAAAATGGGCTATCGCTGCGAACGATGACATCTGAAAAGTAGACAGGCTTGTTCTGGTAACGTTCTCCCCGCAAAACTGGTGCCGCCAGTAGCTCAACAGGGCTGCCGGGTGAATCCACCAGGCGCACATAGGGCAAGCCGCAGATAAAGCCCACGTCCGCCTGCCCTGCCACAAAATCCTCAAGGGAATGTCCGACGCTCAGCCTGGTGGGATATCCCACTTTTACACCAACATAGCGGGCGATATGCTCGTACGTACAGTAGAGATTGGGCGCGAGGAATGTTGCAAAGCGGATTGCCGGTGTATCGTGCAAGAAAGTCGCGTGCATAATGAGTCTCTCCTTAAGCCATCAGCTTTTCCAATCGGTAAGAAAATGGCTGTCTTTGTCAGACACCTGCGAGCCCAGCATAGGGTGCAGCTCCATCGCGGGTGAATATTTGCTGGCCGGTACCGTTCTGCCCAGTGCTTCTGCCATCGCGCGCACATAATGGGGAGCCCCTCCGCAGCACACGCCAATGTAGTTGACCCCAAGCCTGTGCGCCTGGCGTGCAAATGCCGCCATTTCAAATCTGGTGCATAAAAACGGCTCTAGCATGATCGGGAAGGCCTGTTCGTCATTCCGCGTACGCAACGACTCGAACGTTGGCGCGAGTGAGTTGGTCTTGTAAGGAACCGGCTGCGCGGCGACATAGCAGCTTACGGCTGAGCGAATTGCTTCGATGATCGGCAGCATGGTCTCTGGTCCCCGGTCGCAATTCAAGCCCACAATATCTGCGCCGTGGTCCGCCAGAATCTTGCACGCCTCGACATAATCGTAGCCATCGCGCGTCGATTCCTGCTGCACCGTTGCCAATGTGATCATCGCGGGCAGCTGGAGCTGTTTAATCACCTCCAGCGCGATCAGCGCTTCCCCTAAGTAATCATTCGTTTCGGCTATGACAAAGTCGATGCCTTCTTCGACCGCCCAGCTCAACTGTTCCTCGTACATTGCACGCACGATGCTCGAGGTCTCCTGCACATTTTGCGGGTCGTAGGCCCAGGTATTACAGATATTGCCCGCAACGAGCGCATCTCCTTCACGCGCAACCTCGTTGGCCAGCCTGACCGCCTGGCGATTCATCCATTCCAGGTCATGTTCTCTGCCCACGTCCTTCAATTTTTCGCGATGGGCATAGTAGGTCAGAGCAACCGTGACCTCACTTCCCGCCCGCAGGAACTCCCGGTGCAGCTCTTTGACCGCCTCCGGAAAATCCAGCACGACTTCTGGCACATAAGGACCAGCTTTGATATAGCCCCTTCGTTCAAGTTCAAATACATATCCTTCCGCGCCCAGGACAACGCCCTGCTTCAGTCTTTCCTGGATGCCCCTGGTGGTTGTGTCTCTCATTTTTTGCTCCCTCCTCCGTCTCATCATCCTTCAGGGTGATGTGGGTAAAAGAATTTACGATGCGTCAGATACAAAGCGTTGTGGCGAAAAACGGCCAATATCGTAGACCGTTCCATCCTGTAGTGCCAGTTGCATCAGTGTCTGGCCTACCCACGGCGCATATTTATACCCGGTACCCCGCCACCCTACGCCAACAAAGATACGCGGGAAGGTGGGCAGATTACCGAGAATGAAGGTGTCATCCGGAACCAGGTCATAGAAACACTGGTCAACCTCTGTCACATCTATTGCTTCTGCATCTCGTAAAGCGGGCATACATTCGTCCACAAAGCCGTGAACGTCGTGGATGTATGTCGGGGATTTCCTCACATCTGGTGGGTTATAGAAGCCAATCTTCACGCCAGGCGTTTTTCCTGTATAGATCGGATGGCCGTAAATACCTATATCCAGGTATGCAAAGACCGGCAATGCCTCCGCTGTAAACAGTTCACGCTTTTCCGCAGGAGGAATGAAGTATTTGCACTGGCTGGGCCGGTCAGGTATGAGAGAAAACTGCATGCTGCACCCGGTGATACGCCTGAGCACCTCGTTCGTTCCCAGTCCCGCTGTGATAACCAGAGATTTTGTGCTGAACCCGGCATTGCTGGTTACGACACGAACCTCGTCTGTCCGCTGCTCGACAGCAACGACTTCTACGTTCTCCATTATGTTCACTTGTCGTTGCTGTAAGATCTCCAGGAGCGTCTGCGTAACGGCCGGGAGATAGAGAAAACCGGCCTCGACATCCAGGCGCGCCAGATCGACAGCAAATTGGGGGAACCGCTGCTGTAGCGTGTCGCGTGTGAATGCCTCTGTGTGCAGATGCAAACTGGTAAGGGTGCGATAACTTTGCGCAGCATAGGTGGCATCAAGGTCGGGTGTAACATTCTCTTTAGCAATGTTCAAGCAACCGCACTGAATAATCAGAGGCCTAGTGGCTTTGCGCTCTAGCTCCAACCATAATCTGCGCGCTTCGTAGGCAAGCCTGGCATAGAACGGATCGAGATAATCGTTGCGAATCGATCTGGTGTAGCCAAACGAGGCGGTCTCTGGATTGCCGATGCGCGACTTCTCGAGCAGGATGATGTTGTTGGTAAAGTAGGAGGCGGCGTAAGCGGTACAGAGACCCATGATCCCGCCTCCGATGATGATCAGGTCCTGTGTTTGCTTCTCCATCTATCAGGTCTCCTCGTAAGTTATTTCTCGAATGGTAGGCCTTCGTTCTACCTCTTGATACAGGTAGTATCTCGTTTTCTGCAAGAGCATGTCGTCCCCGGCCAGCCCTGCAGGCATGATCCCATTGTGCAGCCGTATCCATTCATAGCAGCTCGGCGCTAACTCGTAGGCAGCATACCTATGCGTCTCGGAATTTTTGAGACGTATTTTCACCTCGGGATCATTGAGCAAGACGAGGTTGCACCAGTTACCGTCATGGAGTTCCAGTATAGAATTAACAAAGAGAAATACAAAGCACACTCCTGGAGTGCTCATGTGAGTTACGCCTTAATGTATGATAGAAGAGTTATTGGGATTCAAGAGCGGACAACTGAATCAGGCTGAATGAACCCGAGGTGTAGACTTTCCAGCTACTTTCACTATCGGTAGGGCACGCTCAAAGAAAAACGTGCGCATGGGGTTCAATCAGCGGGCAAAGATGGTTCCCGGGGCATGAGTGGAAGAGCAGAAAAGAGGAAAAAAAGAGCGTGTGGTTCTGGCGAAGAATGCCGAATGAGCCGTTAGTGATGTCTGTTTCTTCTGCTTCATCTGTACACAGACTCCAGTATGCTAATGCTGTCCAGATTCATGTGGTATTGGGCCTGGAAGGGGTCCAAAAAGGAGATGTCTTAATTATGAGTATAAGCCAGGGGTTAGATTTTGTCAATGCCGCAAATCGCCGAAACGCCGAATCGCCCCTGATAAATCGCGCTGTTCAATCCGAAACATCATGACATGTGTAACGCAACCGTGGTACATTATTCAGCATAGAGCTTCTGTTTGCGTGAGATGGGGCGGATGGCCTGTATCTCACACTACCATATATGAAAGAACAAAAACATGGCAGGCTATCTCCTTTTAGAGGGCGGCGCTGAATTTGGCGGGCAGATGGCAGAACCCGACCTGCGAGCAATGGAGCTTGCGGGTGGCAAAGACGCACTCATCTGCATTATTCCTACGGCAGCTGCTCCCGATAACAATGCTCAGCGCGCAGGTAACAATGGCGTAAGATGGTTCCGTAGCCTGGGAGCAAAACAGGTCGAGTTACTTCCGCTGGTAGATAAAGCCTCGGCTAACGACCCGCACATAGCCGACAGGATCAGCCAATCGCGCTTGATCTACATGTTGGGCGGCTTTACGGGTTACCTCTGCGAGACGCTGAAAGGAAGCGCAAGCTGGCAGGCCATGCTCAGGGCTTATGAAGTTGGAGCTGTCATAGCCGGCAGCAGTGCCGGGGCTATGGTTATGTGCCAGTACTATTTCGACCCTGCCAGGGGGCAGGTCGTCGAGGGCCTGGAACTTGTACCCAACGCGTGCGTCTTGCCGCATCATAACACCTTTGGCAAAGGCTGGGCCCCGCGCTTGTCCAAGCTCTTGCCTGATGTAGTGCTGTTAGGCATAGATGAACGCACAGGCATGCTCGATGAAGGTGACGAGGGTAAAAAGGTTGGCTGGCGCGTCTATGGGCAAGGTGCGGTGACACTGTATCGAAGCGGACAACCAAAGGTGTACAGGGCTGGAGAGAGCTTCAGGGATGATTTTCTTCTGTAGGAGACAAAATAACGAGCGGAATTTCGCGGATCGTTTTTTTCTGATACTCGGCATAGCCGGCATACATCGCCACAAGGAGGGGCCAGAGCCGTTTGAGTTCCTCTGCATCTGCTTGCCTTGCTGTCACTGGTAGCTTCTTCCTTCCCAGTTCTACCCCTGCTTGCGGATTGGCTTGCAAGTTCAGCCACCAGGTGGGATGTGTAGGTGAACCACCATTGGAAGCGAAAAGAATTAGATTGTCCCCATCTTTCAGGTAAAACAGCGGTGTTGTGCGCTGCTTCCCAGTTTTTCGTCCTGTGGTAATCAACAGCAAGATCGGACTCTTGCCGAGTCGGCCGCCCATCCTGCCACCCGAGAGGCGATAGAAGAACGTATGTATTCCTGTGAAGACACGTTGTGCTTTACTTGTTTTTCTTGCGGGACGGTTTTTATCAACCGTTTGATCTTCAACTGACATTCAGTCTTTTACCTCTTCTGCCCGCTTTAGTTCCTCATCTATCTTCTGCCAATGCATACGACGAATACGCGCCCGTTCTATAATCGTTTTCTCTTCATCGTTAGCAGGCAATAGTGGGGGCACAGGAGTTGGTTTACGGTTCTCATCCAGGGCCACATAGATCACGTAGCTGCTGGCAATATGCCTTACTTCTCCAGTTATCACATCTTCCGCCATAACCTCGACTCCAACCTCCATGCTCGTTCGTCCCACATAGGACATTTCACAATGGACAGAAACGACATCTCCAATAAAAGCGGGAGCCAGAAAATCAAATCTCTCCACTCTGGCCGTGACCACAGTGGGGTTCTGGCTGTGCTTGATGGCAACAATGGCGGCTGCCTCATCTACCATACGCATAATCACACCACCATGCACATTGCCATGCGCGTTTGCATCTATCAATTCCATGAGTCTCCTGGTGATGCTCCGCGAGTAGGCAATACTCTGTCCCTGCGCCAGATTCACTTTAGGCAAAGTTTTGTATCTCTTTGCTATTCTCTCGAACGGGTTCATACTGCTCCCCTCACTTCAACAAGCTATTCGTTACATAACTCTATTGAATTATGCCACAGAACTGATTTTTTGAGTATAATACAGAATACAGGTGAATAGAGTAAGAGCAAGGAGAAATTCCCACTATGGCAGAAGACTTCGAATATATTTCCCACACTCGCCTCGTCTACCACGAGGGTTACCGGTACGCCTATCTCGGTGAGGTGATACAACCCGTGATCTACGGCGTCCAGGGCGCTTTGCGCACATATTATGGCGCCAAGGAGGGGCCGCCGGTTGCCTCAACTCTCGACCACATCGTGGCAGCGGTAGCTGGCTGAATGTACGGCACACTTGCCGGTGCCCTGTCAGGGCGCAAGATTCGTTTTGACCGCCAGTCATATACCGCTACCGTTGATGGTCGTATAGCCGGGGTTGGTAAGACCATTCGCATTTACTCGATTGCCGTTCACTATGATCTCACAGTACCTACGGAGTCGCGCGAGGGAGCTGAACGAGCGCTCAAGGTTCATCCCAGCGGCTGTCCTGCCCATCAAAGCGTAAAGGACGCCATCAAGATAACCTGGGATGCAACCCTGCATGTTGGAGACGAAGTGATCTCACTCAACAGTGAGCAGGAAGCTGAGTGAGGATAGAGTTGTGGTAAGTCCAGACATGACTTTATACCGCAGGCGGAGAATCTCTTGCAGGTTGCTGTATTCCAGTGGATAGGATTGTACAATTTCCCTGGGCTTGAGACCGCAATGAAAGAGGAGAAAGGCCAGACGCTGTTGGCGTGCATCCGAGAGTAAACTCTGGATGTTCTTCCATATCTCATTGCTATTGTCGTGGCCTGCTGAGAAAGACTTCCTCTGATAGCCCGGTTCCGCTATAGATAGCTCTCTCGAGCAGGAGAAGTTCCTCAAAGTCTCGATGATAATACCATCGAGACTTGCCTGTAAGTACTTTAGAACAGCAGTAAGAGTGCTCAACTCCACTTCCTTATCCAGGGCGATTGCCCCCCAGAAATATGCAAAGGCCTGCACCACGTAATACTCTTCATTCTCGCAGCAGCATACCTCCTCTCTCCTGGGATGAACAAGTAGCCAACCAAGTACAACTTCACTCAATTGCTGTTGAAACTCTTCTCGTGCACGCTGGTCATTGTGTAGTAATGCCTGGTGGAACATCTTCAGGCAATGCTCATCTACAGAATTGCTCATTATGCCTCTTCTCCCTTGTATGTTTTGTGTACATTCTCTATGACGCAATTCAGGTACCAAAACCCTACAGGTCTTGCGTATATTAAGGGGATTTGAAATCGAGAAATGATATTCAAACAAGTGTTCTATAAATTAGTCAACTTGTTTACTAGAATTTCGCTCGAAAAATTGAATAATTGTAGGGTTTGGTTTCCTTAAGACGTCATAGAAGATAGTGCGGACATAACCTTTACTGAGAGGGAGTCTGTCTCATGTCTATACCGGCTCGTGATCCTGCACTTTCCACGCTGCCCACTGAGACTGTATGGTTTGTAGAGGTAGTGGGCGATGCACAGGCAGGAAGTATAACTGCCTTCAATACCCTATTTGAGTACTACAACCCTCGCATCTGTACGTACCTGGCACGTATGGTAGGTAATGATGAAGAGGGGCGTGATCTCGCTCAAGAGACATTTATCAAGGTCTGGCGAGCATTGCCGAGAATGAATGATCAATTGCACTTTGATACCTGGCTCTATCGTATTGCTACGAATACAGCAATTGACCATCTGCGGCGTCGAAAGTTTCCCTGGCCGCTCTGGAAAAGTTTCGCAGAGCAGGAGGCATTCGGGCCCGTGATCACTGCAGGACCTGAAGAACAGGTAGAGGAGGCGGAACTCGTCAAACTGGCTCTGGCACAACTATCGCCCCAGTATCGAGCATGCCTGCTTTTACAACACGTCGAGGGTTTTACCCAACACGAAATAGCTAGCGCGCTGAGCCTCAGTGAAAAGAGTATCAGCATCTATATCAATAGAGGGTGCGAACAATTTCGTCAAGCCTATAAACACCTGACAAGTGGAAAAGACGCTACTAAAGACCCTACTAAAAGAAGGAGATCAACCCAATGAAAAACTCGATGCTCGTGCCTTGCGTGAACTGGGCAGAAAAACTTGCTGTCAGTAATCCCGATGATCTATCATATTCTCAACGCGTTGCGCTCAATGAACACCTGGCTTCATGTTCGACATGTGCCACAGCTCACGCTAACCATCAGGTAATAAGGATGCGCATTTCTAGCCTGCCCGCTGTCGAGCCTCTGGCTAATCTGCCATATGAGCTATTAGCAGATGCAGAAAGGTCTATCACTCGTAAAGAGCGAGTTACCTGCTTGCTTTCTAGCATCTTCGCATGGCTGAAGTCTCTACCAGTGGCTTTTACTCACTTCCTGCAGCGGGTCGATTATGTTAGCGATAACCAATATTGCTACGCATTACGAGATGATAGTGGTTTCCTTCTCTGGAAGTATAAGAAGAGTAACGTATTTTTTTCTTCACTGGCGGTGAAGGACGGGGTGACGTATGTTACCCCTTTTGATGCACAAGTATTCTTGCTTGGGTCCCGGTTGCGGCCTATTGGCAACTCTTTCCTTTGGAGGTAGTGATGTGGTTGGCTGAACTTTATATCATGGAGACCATTCCAAAACGGGGCTAACTGCTGTGTTTCTCGATAGGTACGGTTACCCCTGTTCTGGAACGGTCTCCATGCTCCCTTGCACTGAGGACAGTCAATTTCCAGCGCGCTCCCTCCACATTGTTCACATACGTATACCTTTTGCAATACTTAGACCAAAAACAGTTTTTCAAACTAATCAGTCGGCTTTCCAGGCTGATAGAGTTATGCCAAAACCCAATTTTTGGTCCAACGATTGGGACAGGTATATGTGCATAAAGACTTGGCGAGGTTTCCCCAGGTACGTGCGACTGAACTGATGCCATAGCACAAGCATGCCGGTGTGTCTAATGAGTCGGAGCCCGTATAGCTCAGGTCCCTCGGTTGGTTGCGTCGTTTGTTCCATGGGTTTCTCCTCGGCTAAGATGCGCTACTAACTTGAGAACGTGCCGCGGACGCAAATCCCGACACCCTCGCCGCGTTGCTCAACTATCCTCGACTTGGCAGCCGCAGACGGCGTGCCCCAGGTACGCTGTGGACGAGCTATGAAGGGCGGCCGATACCTTCGCGAGACCATCGAGAGTCAACGGACCGTGGTCGAGCGGCTCCTTCAAGATGAAGACTCTTTATTTGTCCCAATTGTCCGTACATGATGGGGTATAGACTGTTACTTTCTCTTGCAGGGGCGCAATGATGAACATTAACTATTAAAGTTACCAATGCGTGACCACAAAGGTTGGTAGATCAATTTGTTAATGTTCATCATTGTGCCCCTACCTTCCTAACTGGTCCTTGTGTTTCAAGAAGTACGTGGTGAGAGCGCCGAAGATGGCGATCATCACGAGCAGGGCGAACCAGGCACCCAGAACATGCCCGGTATCGTGAGCATAAGGGAAAGAGGAATCGTTGGGAGCGTACCCCATCGGGAACGCGGTCAAACCAACCGACGATCCTATACCGATCATCGACCAGCGCATCGCGAACAATCCGCCGAATACCTCCCCAAAGCCTGTCAGCTTGAAGATCACGCCGAAGCAAAGGATTTGGAATATTAAGAATCACGTGGATGATGCTGTTGGCCTGGTCGCTGTTGGCCGTCAGGCACGAGATCATGAGACTTATCATCAGGCCTACCAGCGACGTGAGCGAAAGCGAGACGTAAATTTCCAGTGGAGGCGGCAGCAAGACCGTTTGCGGGAACGGCGAGATGACATTGACGACGATTGCCAGACCAATGCCTGTGCAGCCCCTGTCACGAGGGCGACTTTGCCTGCTAAGCTTGCCATAGAAACATCTCCTTGTTGGGTTCTCACTCGTGATATACACAGCAATACCACGAGTGAGAACCCAAAGTCTATCCACTACCCCTGCGGAGGTGTATCATATGGGTTAGCTCGCTGAGTTGGATCGTATGAGCCGGGCTGCGGTGGATGCTGTGGGTACGGTTGGCCTGGTTGTGGTGGTTGGCCATACGGATTGCGCTGTGGTGGATACGGAGCAGCGTACGGGTTGGGTTGCTGTGGGTACTGTGGGTATTGTGCAGGACCTTGATAGGGCTGCACGTATGGATTGGCCTGCGGCAGTGCACCCATTGAGGCTGGCATTGCAGCATTGAAACTGGGCTGCTTCTTGTTTCTGCCCCTGAGCATCGGTAGGCCAAGTGCTAGCCCACCTACAATGAGTCCAACCACCAGTAGTTCACCCCCGACAGGCCAGTTATTCTGGTAGAAGCCGTTGGGGTTCTGGGTAAACTCAGAGGTAGCAAATGTCCCTGTCGGTTGACCATTGCTGCCAAGAACCGTAATCTGCTCTATCGTATAGGCATTCCCTTGCAGATGGGTGTTGTAGTTGCTAGCCGTCTCATCAACGCTGGTAGTCTGATCGGTGCGATACACGAAAGAGATGACGTCACCACCCCTAAAACTGTTGCTAACTGATGGAGTGAAATCGTTCTCATTGATGACATAGAGGTTGGAATCGTTCTGCAATTGCAGATAGCCGATGGTGCTAGACGAAGAACTGGGGGGCACGAGGAAATGTGCAACAGTTTCCATGCTCACACTCTGGTAAGCGACGGTATGTGATCCGATGCCGGAGACGAGACCGCCAATGGCGAGTAGCGCACCAACAACGATCAAGCCCCACCGATTGGTAAACAAGAGAATAAGTAAACGAACCAAGGTATCCTCCTTTTTTGTGTAACCGCTCTTCTAAAACTGATAGACGGAGCGTGTGTGATGTGAAGCATATCCTGGCCGTTCGTGTATAGGATGTATGTTCTTCGGAATAGATTCTATTCCAAAGAACGTCCATTCTTCCGAATATCACGCTCGTTCCTTTCAATACTACAGATATATCGAGCGTGTATTCGGAAGAATATGCTTCACAGGTGAGTTAGCATGATTTACTTCAAACAAGGTATTCGAGTCGGAGACCATTCCAAAACGGGGGCTAACTGCTGTGTTTCTCGATAGGTACGGTTACCCCTGTTCTGGAATGGTCTCCTTCGCTGCATTCTTGCAAGGCTTACGGCAATTGCCAGACCTTTACATTCGTAAAGACCAGCTCGGTGCTGCTGGTACCGAAGTCAGCATCGAAACCGATCTGCCCGTGAGAATAGGTGCCATCGGTAAAGCTCGTGACGCGCTGCTGGTTGACGTAGAAAGAGTACTGGTCGCCGTGCGCCACAATGGCCAGGCTATTGGTCGAGCCGAGGCCCGTGGTAAATGACGAGGCAGTTCCCTCTGTCAGTTTGCGCGCGTTGCCGCTGGCTCCGGTAGTATCGACGATAGCTAGGACGAAGTAGTAGCCATTGTTGTCAATAGAGAGGCGATAGAATTTGCTGTTGTTCTCGTCGGCGCGGAAGAGCAAGCCTCCGGCCGCGCCATCCCCGCCGCTCTTGATTACCATCTC
>WNGQ01019966.1_pt1 | contig 11649 bp, 12 predicted proteins | sample 5407661 | NCBI WGS metagenome assembly WNGQ01 (sample SAMN13153382, study PRJNA577476) | soil metagenome | isolation source: 60 cm soil or saprolite under Garry oak tree replicate 2 | place: USA:California | collected 2016-06-15
TGGCGGTGCGGACGCAGGCTGACCGCGAACTTGCCCCATACCGCAGCAAGATGCCGGCGTCTCAGGTTGACCAACTGCGCAAGCAGTTTACGCACAAGCGGCTGCTGGAAAAGTATGGTGCGCCGAGGCTGAGCTTGTTCTACATGTGAATGGTTTTACTGAAGAACGTACTTTATCTGTTACAATAGTTACAACAGTTACATAAAAAGAGGAGCTTGCGTGTCCACTCGATCAGTCGTTATTAGCATGCGCTTGCCAGTCAAGAGCGGGGACCGCCTAAAGCGGCTGGCGACGCGTCATGGATGGACTGCCAGCGACGCCAGCGCGCGACTGGTTGAGGAGGGCCTTCGCCGAGCAGAGTTCGCATTCATTGATTTTCGGGATTCTACCGCGGGCCGGCAGGCCTACATACAGGGCAGCACCCTTGCCGTCTGGGAAGTGTTGCTACTTGTTCGTAGCTATAAGGACGATGTCGCCGCGGTTGCGACACATCTCAACTGGCCAGAAGCAAAGGTGCAGGCGGCCATTAATTACGAAAAGGCGTTTCACGGTGAAATCGAGATCGCACTTTCCGAGAACGCTTCGGTGAATTTTGAAGCCCTGAGGCGCATGCTGCCACAGGCTGCGAAATTCGTATCTCGTCGCGCAAAAAGACGATGAGATGCTCAAGCTCCTTCTTGATGAGCACATCTCGCCGAAGGTGGCAGACGGACTCCACCGCCGTAATCGCGCCTTAGTCGCACACTTCGTCGCTGAATGGGAGAACGGTGAATTCTTGGGACGGGACGATGCTGCTTGCCTGACCAAAGCGGCCGCACAGGGGCTCACCTTGGTCACTTACGATCGAAGGACTATACCGCCTCTCCTCAAGACTTGGGCGGAGCAAGGGCGAGCCCACGGTGGGGTCATTTTTATTGACGAAAAGACCATCTCACCGTCGAATATAGGCGGCCTGATTCGCGCAATGGAGCAACTCTTCAGAGCTACTAGAAAATGGGATTGGGAGAACCGCGTCTGCTTCTTGCAGCGCTGAGCTTACACACCGAATCACATCTTCCCGTGAAACACGTACACCAGTTCAATCAGCAAAATCAGTACGACCAGTGATTCCAGCACAAACGTCCGCGACTGGTGGAACTGGTCAATCAAGAAGCGGTAGAGATCTTCTGCGGTGCGCAGTTTTGCCTGTGCCAGGCTTTTGTAATCGGGCACGCCGATCTTGCTTGCGGCCAGGCGATAGAGGCGGGCGGAGAACATGTCGCTCAGGAATTTGATGGCATTGTCGGCGCGCTCGGTCAATTCTGTGACGTCGAGAAGCACAGTCTGCAGTCGCGACGCCTCTCCCGGCAGCCGCCAGCTGCCGAGCAAAGAGGACTTTTTTTCCAGCGAATCATACACGCTGGCCAATTCGCGCGTGAGCAGGTCATCGTAGTGGCGGAACTCTAGCAACTGCGAATTAGCGTATTCGAGAAGCTGCAGAGTGGTTTCAGAGCCGGCAGCGGAGTCGTACACGAAGGCCGCGTTCCACCCCAGCACGGCAAGATCGTTCGGATAGTAGGACATCGCCGACTGCAAAATTTCGCGCAACTCGTCGTCCGATAGCGCGGAGTTTTCACCACGCACAACCTGCGCGATCTGCTGCCTGCACGAGCCGAGGAGTTGCGCCGCCGCCGGATTCCCTGCAATTTCGCGCATAAAGAAAATGAAATAGTCCTCGTTTAGCCAGGTTGAGTATGGTTTCACCAAAGCCGGTCTTATCCGCGCAACTTTCTCTTTGGCAATGGCTTCCGCACGGCTTGGCAAATCCGTACCAGAGATCCATTTGCTGGAAAGCGAAATCAGATCTGGCCAGACCCCGGCAAACGGAAATTCAAACAAAACGCTAACCACGCCGTAGTCGTAATATTTAACGCGGACCTGCGCCTTCGTATCGCCAGGGAGTTGCGCGTCTTCGACCACTGGAGGCCGTTCAAAAAATAACTGTTCGGCCGCAGCATGCTTAAGCCCTTCGCCCAGACGACGCGCCCCCAAGATGGAACGGACTTCGTCGAGCTTCATCTCTTCGCAGACGTCAAAGAGAAACAGGCCAACGGCAGAGCCGCGCAAAGATGGATTGGGATGAGAATCCACGGCGAATTAGTCTATCGTGAGATGGGACTCTCTGCGTACTCCGTTGTGCTTCTCTGCGATGTCTGCGGTCAAGAGCTTCTAACCGCAGAGGGCGCAGAGAAAACCCATTCTGACCAATTAGAATTCCTTCTGTGCAGCTCAAGTTCGAAAAACTCGTTTATGGCGGCGACGGACTAGCCCGGCTACAAGCCGATGAACGCGGTCCTGGAAAGAGTGTTTTCGTTCCGTTTGTGCTCGAGGGTGAGCAAGCCGAGATCGATCTGACCGAGCAGAAGTCCGGATTCGCGCGAGGCCGGGTTGAGCAACTGCTTCAATCTTCGGCTCACCGCATTCAGCCAACATGCCCGTATTTTCAGCGCTGCGGAGGGTGCCACTACCAGCACTCGAACTATGCTCATCAGTTGGAGATCAAAGCCGCTATTCTGCGTGAAACTCTCAGGCGGACGGCCAAGCTCGATCTCGAGTGCGAGCTCTTGGTCCACGCATCTCCGGAATTGAATTACAGAAACCGGACGCGACTCAAAGTACAAACTACACCGCAATTTGCATTGGGCTACTACAGATTCCGGTCACACGATCTCTTACCAGTCGAGCAATGTCCGATTAGCTCGCCCCTGATCAATCGAGCGATCACCGCGACCTGGAAACTGGGCCGCACGGGAAGCATTTCCGCCGCCCTGTGCGAAATCGAATTTTTCGCAGATCATCGCGACGAAGCCTTGCTGATTGAGGCCTCCTGCACGCGCGGAATTCCGTCCTCCGATGCGCAGCAGATTGCCGAGGAGTTGAGCCATCTGCTGCCTGATGTCCAAGGTGTCGCCATTTTCGAGCAGCCTGAGCCGAACCAGTTCGCCGAACCGAAGCGAATCGCAGGATTCGGCAAACCCGAAATTCAATACTTAGTCGCGGGCGGCTCTTATCGGGTCAGTGCCGGCTCATTCTTTCAGGTAAACCGGTTTCTCATAGGCGAGCTCGCGGATGTCGTATGCAAAGATGCAAAAGGCCAGTGCGCTCTCGATCTCTATGCTGGCGTTGGTCTTTTCTCGGCGGTGCTGGCGCGAAGTTTTGCACAGGTAATCGCCGTTGAGGCGTCACAGACTTCCCATGCCGACCTGCGGCACAATTGCGGCCAGGAGGTGAAGGCAGTCCTGGCCACGACGGAGCAGTATTTGCAACAAGTCTCCTCAGACCTGCGTCCGGATTTGGTCGTAGCCGATCCCCCACGCGGCGGGCTGGGTGAAAACGTAATTCGCAACTTTGCCAGGCTGAATGCGTCTCGCTTGACCTATGTGTCATGCGATCCTTCGACGCTGGCCCGTGATTTGCGAATGTTGCTAGATCTCGGATTCAAGATCGAGGGGGCCCATTTGTTCGATCTGTTTCCGCAGACCTATCACATAGAAAGCGTCTTTCATCTGGCCCGTTAGTCAGCCAACTGCCGATCACAAATCAATTTGGCAACTGCAACCTCACCGCCCATTGAAAACAGGAATGCGGTATGGGGGGACGGGCGTCTCGCCCGTCCGGTCGCGTCACTAGCTTCAGGGGCGCGAAATCAACTTTCCGCTCGCCAGCCTTTGCTTTATGCGGCTCTGGCATTTGCCGGCGGACTTTGGGTTGGCAAGTACATGTGGCGTCCGCCGAATTGGTGGGTCGCTGCCGCGCTCGTCTTCGTATGCTGCGCGATCTACCTCCTGCGCCGAAGGACGCTGGCCGCCTCCGCTCTGGCTCTCGGTGCACTTTTCGCCACCGGCGCGCTCACGATGCAGGTTCGTGGTTCCTACTCAGAAGAACCGCTGAGGCTCGGCAATGGCGAAGAAGTCGTGGTCATCGCGCACGTCATCGCCGAGGGCGATTTACAGCAGGACGCACCAGGATCATGGCACCAGAGAATTGACGTTAAGACTGAAAAGGTTGAAGCAGAGTCGCAGAGTTGGGAGACACGCACCGGAGTCCGGCTGAACATTTATCTGCAGGAGAAAACTGTTTCTCCCAACCGGGTCAGCATGCCACTGTTCCGCTATGGTCAGCGGATCAGATTTCCGGCCACTCTGAATCCTCCGCGCAATTTTCGCAATCCAGGAGCATTTGACTACGCCGGATATCTACGCGACAAGGGCATTTCAGCGACCGCGTCCGTGAAGTTCAACCGCCTCGAAGTGCTACCTGGATTTTCCGGCAGCCACATCGAGCAGTGGCGTACTCGCATTCATCGCAGCATCATCACAAAAATTCATGCGCTGTGGCCGGAGCAGGCTGCAGGCCTGATGGATGCGATCGTAATAGGCGAGGAAACTTTTATTGAGCGCCCGACACGTGTTGATTTCCAGAGGTCGGGGACCTATCACGTACTCGTCGTTTCCGGAATGAACGTCAGCATTCTGGCGCTGTTCACGATGTGGGCATTGCGACGGCTTGGGCTCGGGCAGGTCGTTGCGAGCGGGTGCGCCATTGTTCTTATCATGGGGTATGCCGCTGTGACCAACGTTGGACCGCCGGTGTGGCGCGCAGCTCTGATGTTTGCGGTGTATCTCGCTACGCGTCTGCTTTATCGAGACCGCGCCATGCTCAACGCTCTCGGCGCCGCAGCTCTTGCGCTGCTGATTGTGGATCCACAGTCGCTCTTTGGCGCCAGTTTCCAAATGACCTTCTTGTGCGTTGGGCTAGTCGCTGGAATTGGTGTGCCGTTGCTCGAACGGACCATCGAGCCATTTTCGCGCGGGTTGCGGAATCTGGAATCGTTGGCATATGACCGCCACCTAACGCCTGCGGTGGCACAGTTCCGGCTGGATTTGCGACTACTGTTGAACCATCTGGAACAAGTATTGCCGACCTGGATTACTCGAAAACTGTTTATTGCGGCTTTCCGCTTTGCCTTTGGATTCGCCGAGCTGGTCGTGATGTCCGCAATTATGCAATTTGGTCTCGCGTTGCCGATGGCTTATTACTTCCATCGAGCCACGTCGGTCGCTATGCCGGCCAACTTGCTCATCATTCCATTTCTGCAATTGCTCATGCCCGCTGCCGTGATCGCGATTGCGGTGAGCTATGTTTCTCTCACCCTGGCCAAAATACCAGCCGCAATTGCAGGCATTGCGCTACAAGGGATCGCCGGAACCGTGAAGGGTCTGGGAGGCCTTCAACTCGCGGACATCCGCGTGCCGACTCCCAGCATTGCTGCAATCGTATTTGCCGCCGTCGCCATAGGCATCTGTGCTGTGTTGATGCGGAAGGAACGGCTGCTCGCGCTTTCCGGAGCCGCAATACTTGCCGCTAGCGGGATGTGGATCTGGACTTTTCCGCCGCATCCGCAGCTTCGTGCCGGCATATTGGAAATGACGGCGATTGACGTTGGCCAGGGCGATTCTGTTTTCCTCGCGCTTCCCGATGGAAAAACCTTGCTCGTGGACGCCGGAGGCTTGCCGTTCTGGACCCATTCGCAAATGGACATTGGCGAAGACGTGGTCTCGCCTTATCTCTGGTCGCGCGGAATTTCGCGAATTGACGCGATTGCCCTCACGCATGCCCACGCCGACCACATGGGCGGGATGCCGGCAGTCATCAGCAATTTCCGTCCGCGCGAACTGTGGTTGCCCGAAGGAATTCCAGATGAAGAAATTCGCGGGCTGCTGCGACAAGCGCATCGGCTCGGGCTCAAAATCACCAGCGCCGGACTTGGAACTGCGGGCTCAGATGCATCAAGCAAGAGCAGAGGACAAACGCAGAAATGACGAATCATTGGTGATGAAGGTCAGCCTTGGAAAGACCTCCGCTTTACTCGAGGCTGATGCTGAAAGACCCACTGAAAAGTTCTTGGCCGACGAATATCCCGCCGCCGACGTACTCAAGGTGGCGCATCATGGCAGTGCGAGCTCGACGAATGAATTTCTATTGGAAGAGGTGCGTCCGAAGTTTGCGGTGATTTCGGTGGGAGCGCGAAACGTATATCACCATCCGCGACCGGAAGTTCTAAGCAGGCTGCAACGCGCCGGGGTGGCCACTTACCGTACCGACCTCGATGGTGCAACCAGTTTCTTCCTGGATGGGAAAAGCGTCACTCCCCAGTTGGCGGTTCTTCCGTGACCTCGGGGGCATTTTCATCTTCCAGCTCTTCTGCCGGAGTGCGGCGATACTCTTCGATGATCTGTAGCGCGCGTGGTGCATCTTCTTCGCGGACCAGAATCACCGTACCGCCGATTGGCAATACTTCCTGCGGCGCATCGAGTGCCCTGATTTCGCAGTCAATACTTTCGGACTCGAGCAGGCCGCGGACAACCATTGCTTCTGATTCCCGCTCGGTGTCGAAAACCCTCACGAGTCTTTGATCGGGATTAGGCGACGGTTTGGTTGCCATTCATGCCTCCAACCACCATTTTAGCCCGGCTGATCCTCTAGCTCTGCTCCACAACCGCCATCGAGCTCTTCTTCCGCTTGTTCGACTGTAGGACCTTTTTACGCAGGCGCAAAGACTTTGGCGTGACTTCAACGAACTCATCGTCGGCAATGAATTCGATCGCCTGCTCCAGATTCAGTTGCCGGAAAGGAACCAGGCGTATGGCTTCGTCCGCAGTCGAGGCGCGCATATTGGTCAACTTCTTCTCGCGGACCACATTCACGTCGAGGTCATTATCCTTAGCGTTTTCGCCAATTACCATGCCTTCGTAAACGTCGACACCTGGCCCGACGAACAACTCGCCGCGCTCCTGCAGGTTCCAAAGCGCATATGCGGTCGAGACTCCGGGGCGATCAGCAATCAGCGCTCCGGTCAGGCGATGGGGAATTTCTCCGTGCCACTCGGTGTACCCCTCGAAAAGCGAATTCATCACGATTGTGCCGCGAGTGTCAGTGAGGAGCTGGCTTCGCAGTCCGATAAGACCCCGGCTTGGCACTTTGAACTCAATACGCACGCGCCCATAACCGTGATTGTGCATGTTGACCACCTCGCCCTTGCGAGTTCCCAGTTGCTCCATTACAACGCCGACAAATTCTTCGGGGACATCCACCGTGAGGCGCTCAACCGGTTCCATCAACTTGCCATCAACTCGCTTAGTCACGATCTCGGGTTTCCCGACCATGAGTTCGTAGCCTTCGCGGCGCATCATCTCGATCAGAATCGAAAGCTGCAGCTCGCCGCGGCCCATCACGATGAATGAATCGGTGCTGCCCGTGTCTTCTACTCGCAATGAAACGTTCGTCAGCAGTTCCTTTTCCAGCCGCTCGCGTAAGTGCCGTGAGGTCACGTACGTGCCATCGCGACCGGAAAATGGCGAGACGTTCACGGTAAACAGCATCGCAATCGTAGGCTGGTCAATCGTGATCGGTGGCAGTGGCGCAGGATTCTCCGCGCCAGTGATGGTCTCACCGATGGTGATACCTTCGACGCCGGCGACCGCAACAATGTCGCCGAGTTCAGTTACGGTGATGTCTGTCCGCTTGAGCCCGGAGAATGAAAATAGTTTCGTGATCTTCGTTTTCTGCACTGATCCGTCAAGTTTCGCGATCCCAACTTCTTCACCTGTCCGCATAGTTCCATTGAAAACTCGCGCAATCGCCAGTCGGCCCAGATAGTCGCTGTAGTCAAGGTTCGCAACCAATATTTGCAGCGGTCCGGAAGCGTCTCCGGTTGGCTCCGGAATCGTACTCACGATGGATTCGAACAGGGGCTGCAGGTCCTGCTGGGTTCCCGCTGGATTCGTGCTCGCGGTCCCCGCTTTCGCGTTCGTATAAAGGACAGGGAAATCTAGCTGTTCCTCTTTTGCATCGAGATCAATGAAGAGGTCATAAATCTCATTCAGCACTTCCTGCGGGCGGGCGTCGGAGCGGTCAATCTTATTGATTACGACAATCGGCGGCAGTCCAGCTTCGAGCGCTTTGCCCAGCACGTAGCGGGTTTGCGGCAGTGGGCCTTCGCTTGCGTCCACCAACAGCATGACGCCATCCACCATCTTGAGCGCGCGTTCCACTTCGCCGCCGAAGTCGCTGTGGCCCGGCGTATCCACAATGTTGATTTTCGTGCCGTTGTAAAACAGCGCCGTGTTCTTCGCGAGAATCGTGATTCCGCGCTCCCGCTCCAGTTCGTTGGAGTCCATGACGCGATCGACATGGGCTTCGTTGGCGCGAAAGGTACCGCTCTGCTGGAGCATGGCGTCGACCAGCGTTGTCTTACCGTGGTCCACGTGGGCGATGATTGCGATGTTGCGAATGTTCATTAAAACAAGCTCTTAGCTCTTGGCTCTTAGCTGAACCAAGGAATTGGCATTCTGAGCGCCGCGCGGCAACATCCCATTGGGGATAATGCTCAAGTCGAGGAACCTGCTGATTTGTCACCCCAGGGGAGTTCCCGTCGAAAGCGTCCACTAACACTATAAATGGTTGCTGCTCTGGGTGACCGAAGTGCCATTGATCGAGGCCTCTTTCCGAAGGAGAATGACCGCAACGCTGGCGGCTGGCGACTCATCTAATGCTTAAGTAAGGTCAGAGATGCCGCACGGATCGCGGAAAGAAGGGTCATTGCAAACTGCAGATACACAATCTAACGACGCTAAACAGGAAGCTGCGAAGATCCGGCGGCTGCAGATCATGATCAGCATGGTCATGTCGGTTATCAGCCAGGACCCGAACCTGACCGTTGAAGAAGCCTCCGAACTTGTTGCCGGAACCAAACGGGCCGCACTGGCAATGTTCCCGGATAAAGAACTCGCCTACGACATCATTTATCGGCCGCGCTTGCAGCGGCTGATGCAGGAACGATACCACCTGCAGTAATTGAATCGCAGTGACCCTCACGGCCACCAGCAAAAGGGCGCACGGTACATGCGCCACACGAAAGCAAATTTTCTTCACGTTTGAAACGTGGGCAACGGAGATCCGTGCTCACGTGGACGGTCGGACGCTTATCCCGTTAGGGACTGCGGCGGTTTGAGGGCCTTAGGCGGACTTCTTTGGACGCGCTGTGAACTCGATTACTTGGCCGCGATTCGAAGGTGAAATCCACTTTGTGTTCGAGCGAAAATCTTTAGGAACATAGAACTCGATTACTTTTGCCATGACTCGTCTCCCCCTTTTGCCCCGCAGTCCCAACCTGCGCCTCAATATTTACAAACCCGTTTAGGGAAGAAAAGTCGCTATCTTGGAACACCTGGCGGATGCGGGAAATCCGCCATTCAAGTTCTTGTTGTCCGCGCCGATGGTCTCATGTGCTGGGAGTCAAGCGCGCATGAATGTTTTGATCGTCGAAGATAGCCGGTTTCTTCGCATCTCGAATGAGCGCGCGCTGCAGAAGGCGGGATATGACGTCATTACTGCCGCTGACGGCGAGGAGGGGTTGCGGCTTGCCATCGAGCGCAAACCTGACTTGGTCGTTCTCGATCTTATGCTGCCGAAACTGCCGGGTTATGAAGTGTTGAGAGAGCTGCGGAGACGTCCGGAAACCGCGGGGATCCCAGTTATGGTGGTCAGTAGCCTGCCTCAGTCGAACGATCAAAAGCTGCTCGATCAGGGTGCCACTTCTTACTTTGAAAAAGCTGGACTCATGCTGGACCAAGGCACTGATCTATTTGTTCAAAACGTGCGGAAGATGCTGTCCCAAGCCAAAGCCGCCGCTTTCCGCTAGGCCGCCTCCGTCGAGGCTCAAGTTCTCTCGAACATTGCCGATTCATTTGGTGAAGACGAGGGGACAATTTGAATATCCTGATCGTGGACGATAGCCGGCTGCTGCGCTTGAGCAACGAGCGCGCGCTCGTGAAAGCAGGCCATCACGTTGTCGCAGCCGAAGACGGCGAACAAGGGCTTCGCCTGGCGCTGGAGCAGAAGCCCGACCTGGTGGTGCTCGACATGATGTTGCCAAAATTATCGGGGCCAGAGGTGCTACGCGCACTACGTCAGAATCCCGACACCACTGCCATTCCGGTTCTGGTGCTAAGCGGCCTTCCACAGTGCAACGAAAACAAACTGATTAGTGAAGGAGCAACTGCTTACTTCCAGAAATCGGGGTTGTTGGTGGAAAACGGTCCTGACCTTTTTCTTAAAGCGGTCGAAAGGTTGCTTGCAAAACGCGCCTTGGCGAAAGCCGCTGCCCAGTAATCCCCACCCCACAATCCACAGCAATGTTGGTGATAGATTCTTAGTTGTCGCTATGAAAGACCTCGCCTCCTGGGCACTCAATACTGCCACACAGCGCGGAGCAAACTACGCAGACGTTCGCATTGTGAACGATCGCAGCCGTGCGCTGGCGACCAAAAAATGGAAAATCGGCAATGCATCTGATTGCCAGTCGCAGGGGATGAATGTGCGCGCGATTGTAGACGGCGCCTGGGGATTCGCTTCATCAGCGGAACTCGGGCGCAAGTCCGTTGAAACCACCGCCGCGCTCGCGGTAGAGATCGCGAAGGCATCAGCGCAGGTCAAGCAAAGCCGATGTCAGTCTGGTTCCGGAGAAAGCCGTCAAGGGCGAGTGGACAACCCCTTTCAAGGTTGATCCGTTCAGTATTTCCATTGAACAGAATCTTGCGCTGCTGATGAGAGTTGATGCCGAGCTGCGCTCGGTCAAGGGCGTCACGCTCGCGGAAGCGAATATGAATTTCCAGCGAGAAGAACAGTGGTTCTTTTCGTCGGAAGGCGCGGAACTTCATCACGAAAATTACGACCGGCGCCGGATACGTGGCATATGCGTTCGCGGAAACGAAATTCAGAAGCGGTCTTATCCGAATTTCTTTGGCGGCCAGTGGCAGAACAAAGGATACGAACTGATCGACGAGCTTCGGTTAGTCGAGAATGCGCGGCGCATCGGGGAAGAGGCCGTGGCGCTGCACTCCGCTCCTCAATGTCCCGAGAGTACATTCGACATAATTTTTGGAGACCTCAGCTGGGGTTGCAGATCCACGAGTCGGTCGGGCATCCCATTGAACTAGACCGCGTGCTCGGCATGGAAGCGAATTTTGCCGGTACGTCGTTTTTGACGTTAGAGAAATCACGCGCATCGTAAGGTCCCTCTTCCACCCTCCAAGCGGAGAGCGGATTCGGGATGACAACCTTGAAAAGGAAGAAAAGGTTGAGGTTGTTGCGGTGGGAACTGGTTTACAGCGTCCTCTTAAACAACGGCACCGCAATCGAGAACGTCACGATCGCGAAGACCGACAGATAAAGCATGTCCGGCCAGATCGCCATCAGTCCCGTTTCCTTCAGCAGCAGCGATTTGAAGCCGTGCACGGCAAACGTAAACGGATCAACCACTGCAATCGCTCGTAGCCACTTCGGGAAGGCCTGAATGGGATACACCGACCCGCTAGGGAAAAACAGCAACGTATTTAGAATTCCGAAAATTGCGCGTGGCACCAGCGGGTCTTCCACGCGAACCATCAGCAGAAACATCATGGTGTTAAATGCTACCGAGGTGAGCAGGATCATCAGCATCAGTCCGAGAATGGTTCCGGGGTGGAAGATCGTCCCCACGCCCGCCAGCAGTGATCCAATCGCGGTAATGACGATTCCGGTCATCACCGCCTTGATTGCGCCCGCCGC
>WNGQ01006150.1_pt1 | contig 11647 bp, 14 predicted proteins | sample 5407661 | NCBI WGS metagenome assembly WNGQ01 (sample SAMN13153382, study PRJNA577476) | soil metagenome | isolation source: 60 cm soil or saprolite under Garry oak tree replicate 2 | place: USA:California | collected 2016-06-15
CACCCAACCATAGACCCGGGTCTTCCCGCGAAGAGATCAGATCTACCCCGACAGGGGCCGATTCGCGCACACTCTTGCCCTTCGTCCCCCCTCTCCACGAAGTGTCACGCAACACTTCGCCCCCTCCCGCGCAATTTTTCCTACCCTCCTAGCGTCCTGTCGCCCTACCGTCCGATGTGCTCGCCCGCGTCCGCTCCGCCGCCGTACTCGGGATCGACGCCTATCTCGTGGACGTCGAGACCGACATCGCGAACGGCCTGCCCACCTTCGCCACCGTGGGGCTGCCGCAGGGGGCGGTGAAGGAGGGGCGCGAGCGGGTATACGCCGCGCTCGCGAACAGCGGCTACACCTTCCCCTTGAAGCGCATCACGGTGAACCTCGCGCCGGCAGACATCCGCAAGGACGGCTCGGCCTTCGACCTGCCGATCGCGGTGGGGATCCTGGCCGCCACCGAGCAGATCTCGAACGAGCGCCTGGGCCGCGTGGCGGTGCTCGGCGAGCTAGGGCTCGAGGGGGCGGTCCGCCCGGTGCGCGGGGCGTTGCCGGTGGCGCTGGCGGCGCGCGCGGCGGGACTCGAGGCGCTGGTGTTGCCCCGCGAGAATCTGCCCGAGGCGGGGGTCGTGTCCGGCGTGCGGGTGCTCGGCGCGGGGAACCTGGCCGAGCTCGCCGATTTCCTGGACGGCCGCGGCCAGCTGCCCGAGGCGCAGGTCGATCTCGCCGGGCTCCTCGCCGAGCGGGCGAGGGACGACATGGACTTCGCCGAGGTGAAGGGCCAGGCGCACGCGAAGCGCGCGCTCGAGGTGGCCGCGGCCGGGGGGCACAACATCTTGATGATCGGTCCGCCGGGATCGGGCAAGACGATGCTCGCGCGCCGGCTGCCGACCGTGCTCCCCAAGATGAGTCTCGACGAGGCCCTCGAGACGACGAAGATCCACTCGGTGGCGGGCGTGCTGCCGCTCGGCGAGTCGCTCGTCGCGCGGCGGCCGTTTCGCGCACCGCATCACACCATCTCCGATGCGGGGCTGATCGGCGGCGGCTCGTACCCGCGCCCGGGCGAAGTGAGCCTGGCGCACGGCGGCGTGCTGTTCCTCGACGAGCTGCCCGAGTTTCGCAAGAACGTGCTCGAAGTGCTGCGTCAGCCGATGGAGGACGGCGTGGTGACGATCGCGCGGGCCGCGATGAGCCTCACCTATCCCGCGCGCTTCACGCTCGCCGCGGCGATGAATCCCTGCCCCTGCGGCTACTTCGGCGACCCGCAGCACAATTGCGTCTGCGGACCGCTCGGCGTGGAGCGCTATCTGGCGCGCGTTTCCGGGCCGCTGCTCGACCGCATCGACATCCACCTCGAGGTGCCGGCGGTGAAGTATCGCGCCCTCGCGGACCAGGGCGGAGGCGAGGCGAGCGACGCGGTGCGCGAGCGCGTCGATCGCGCGCGGACGCTGCAGCGGGACCGGTTCGCGAGCCGTCCCGGGGTGTACGCCAACGCCCACATGGCAGCGCGCGACATCCGGACGTTCTGCCGCGTCTCGGACGGCGCCGAGGCACTGCTCCGCACCGCGATCACGCGCCTCGCGCTGTCGGCGCGGGCCTATCATCGGATTCTCAAGATCGCCCGCACGATCGCCGATCTCGACGGCGCCGCAGCGCTCGAGTCGAAGCACGTGAGCGAAGCGATTCAATACCGGAGTTTGGACCGGAGAGGGTTGGGGTAGGAGGGGCTACGCCGCTCTGAGTTCTAAGAAGGCGGCACGCTATGGCGTAATTCCGAAGCTCTCCTTGAGATCGTGACGCACCGGGTCCGAACGGAGCCACTCCAGCGTGACGAGCTGAGCGGCCCGGCGCGTATAGTCGGGCCCGAAACAGTTGACGAGGAGTTCCTCGTCTCGCGGGCTCAAGTGCGCGGCTAGCATGGCAGACCGAAGAGCTTGGCGTCGCGGCGCGAACTGGAAGAGGCCGCCGTAAGAGACCCGCTGCTCGCCGGGAGCTTGCTGCGGGGCTCCGCCGCAGTGCGCATTCAGATGGATCATGATGCTGTTGACGACAACTGCATGCGCCACGAATTCGTACGCGGTGGGAGGACGCGCGTCATCCCATCCGGACGTCGAAATGACCGATACCGTGCCGTCGTTTTGCCAGAAATGATCCTCGCCGAGGGAGTCGCTGGTGATGGCGATGAAGGGCCTCCCGCGCGCCTGTGCCTGTGCGTAGCACAGGAGCGGCCGTGCCAGTGACCGGCAGCGCGCCTGCTGGTCGGGCCCCAGTTCCGCTGCTCGGAACTCGTCGAAGTCGATGTCGAAATACCAGCTTCGCTGCAGGCGGTTGAGCTCGTACAGCAGATACGCGACGGCGTACTTGTCGAACGTCGGCGTGCCGAAGAATCTGACTTGGATGTGGCTCGCCTTGTGCGGCGAGAGTGCACTCAGCCCAACGGCGGCGGCGGCCAAGACAGCGCCGGCGAGGGCGACCCGGCGCACAAACGGCTGCGCTCGGGCCATGCGTTCGCGCCAAGGAACCGGCGCGTTCGCCCGCGCTGACTGGGCGAGCATCGCTCCGACAGCTGCAAGCGCGAGGAAGCCGACAGTGCCTTGCTTGAAGAGATAGCTCCGAAGGTAAAACGCTCCCGAAAGTGCGACGCCACTCTCCTGCCTCAGCCACTCATACAACAGCACCTGAACCGAAAGGTAGAGGGTCCCGACGGCTACCGCCGGTTGGATCCTCTTCCAACCAGGAAGGGTCGTGAGAAACTCGACTATTGCGGCCCAAAGACGCAGTAACACGCAGCGCTCTCGACGGTGCTAGCGGGCGGCTGCCCCGCGGGTTCGCAGCTCGATCGGTTCGTGCAAGCTCCGCACCGTGTATCGGATGCTCGCTGGTATGTCCTTCGCGTGCGAAGATCCGATAAACACGAACACGTTCTCCTCTTCGTTCGCCTCCACTCGGGCCGGGTACACGATCGACTTGCGGAGTGCCTCGCCAAGCGAGGCCCACAACGCGGGGTCGGCGGTGCTCAAGTCAAGGGTGCCACGGACGCTCCCGTTCGCGAACCGGATCTCGACCTGATCATCGTCGCTGCTGAGCGCTAGCGTCTGCGGGCAGCCATTCAGGATTCGCACGCGCAGGACCTTGTACCGATTCTGCACCGAGTTAAGCAGAAACAGAACTTGCTCGAGTTCGGTGGAGAAATGGATCTCCTTATCGCCGGGGCAGAGCCTAGAAGCCTCGTACACGATCTTGCGCCCTTTTCGACCGTCGCCGGAGAGGTCGCCCCAACGGCTGGAAGAAACGGCCGACGTGATGATACAGACAATTAGTAATGCCGTGCAGCGCATAAAGTCTCCCGCGTTGGAGTCGAGCGTGCGCACCACGCGCCCGCGCGGACTCCTCTCAACGAGGTCGGTCATGAGTGCAGACGTCAAGGGGAGTGTCGTTCTTCTCCCGCATTTTTGGAACGGCCGGGGGTGGGGTGGGGCGTACCGCGCTGCCGTTTGACACTTCCCACGGGCTGCGTTACATCCGAGCGCGAGATAGCGCCCAGTTGATCCACCCCCGTGCGGAGGCCTTGCCATGCGACCCATGAAGAGAATCTTGATCCCGGCCGTCGTGCTGATCTGTGCGGCGGCGCGGACGTTACCGGCCCAGGACCCCGTCCAAGTAGCGCCCCACAACTTCACCGTGCTGCTTGAGAACGCGAGCGTCCGGGTGCTCGATTTCCACAGTAAGTCGGGTGACAAGATCCCCATGCACGCGCACCCGGCGTACGTGACCTACAGTCTCTCCGGTTCCGGCAAGACAGTGTTCACGGCGCCGGATGGGAAGACCACGGAGCAACCGTCGAAGACCGGGCAGGTCAGGTGGCACGATGCGGAAACCCACGCGACCGAATACATCGGGACCGGTGGAGCGCACGTGCTGCTTGTTGAACTGAAAGCGCAGCCACCGAGCAAGCCGAAGCCCTGAACGCCAAGACCGGCGGCAAGCCGACCCTCATCGGCTTCCCGTACGACGCGAGCTCCTCGTTCCTGCGCGGAACGGCCGCCGCGCCGCCCCTCATCCGGCAGGCCCTGCACTCCCCTGCGGGGAATCCCTGGACGGAGACCGGCATCGATCTGGGCCAGGACGGCGCGCTCGGCGACGTGGGCGACGTGGCGCTGGGCACGTCGAGCGCGGAGGTGCGCACCGCCATCGAAGCTGCCGCGCGCACGCTGCTCGAGGCGGGCGGCCGCCCCATCGCGCTCGGCGGCGACCATTCGATCACCTACCCGATCGTGCGCGCCGTGCGGCGGTTTCACCCCCAGCTCAGCATCCTGCACTTCGACGCCCATCCCGACCTCTACCCCGAGTTTCAGGGCGATCCCTACTCGCACGCGTGCCCCTTCGCGCGCATCATGGACGAAACGCTCGCGGATCAGCTCGTCCAGGTGGGGATCCGCACCATGAATGCGACCCAGCGCGCCCAAGCCGAACGGCATGGCGTGCGGGTGATCGACATGCGCGCCTGGGTCGCGGGCCGCCGCCCCGCCCTGGACGCGCCCGCGTACGTGTCGATCGATCTCGACGCCTTCGATCCGGCGTTCGCGCCGGGCGTGGGGCACCGCGAGCCCGGCGGGCTCACGGTGCGCGAGGTTCTGACGGTGCTCCAGGGGCTGCGGGTGCCGATCGTGGAGGCGGACGTCGTGGAATTCAACCCGCAGCAGGACGCGGCCGGCGTGACGGCCGCGGTGTGCGCGAAGCTCGTGAAGGAGCTCGCGGGGAAGATGATCGCCGGCGCTTAGGACGGCGGGATCGTCAGGTGGATCACGTCTCCGGGATGCACGGTCATCGTTTCCGAGATCGGGTTGCCCCGGCCTCCGATCGGGTGCACCTCGAACCGCACTTCCGAGCCGTAGCCCACGAGGTCGGGACGCACCATCAGGATCCGCGACGAGAGGCCCGGCACCATGCCGATCCGGACGCGATCGCCGCCGCTCCGCACGATGAAGACGTCCATGTCGAGGAAGTTCTGGTTCTCCACCGTGATCGCGACCTCTGCCATCGGGTTGGGCGGCGCGGCGGCGGGCCGGTGGCACGCAGTGGCGAGGAGCGCCACGGAGAGCAGCGCCCGAGCCGGAGGAGCAGTGCAGCGCATGTTGAGATTATAGCCTCGTCGCTGGCGCGCCGCTCGGCCTCCCCCTACCTTGTCCCCGCCACTCACCTGCGGCTCGCATGACCGATTGGCTTCAGACACGGCTTGGGCTCTCCCCCGAGCTCCAGACGAAGCTGCTCAGCACCCTCCTCATCGTCTTCGGGCTCTGGCTGCTGCACCGGGTCGTTCTCACGCTCCTCTACCGCCGCGTGCGCGATCCCTGGAGCCGCTACCGCTGGCGCAAGGGCATCACCTACGTGGCCCTCGGCCTGGGGGTGATCCTCGTGGGGCGCACCTGGTTCGTCGGGATCCAGGCGCTCGCGACCTTCCTGGGGCTGCTCTCCGCCGGGCTGGCGATCGCGTTGAAGGACCCCGTCACCAACCTCGCCGGCTGGATCTTCATCCTGTGGCGGCGCCCCTTCGAGGTGGGCGATCGGGTCGAGATCTGGGGGCACAAGGGCGACGTGATCGACGTCCGGCTGCAGCAGTTCACCTTGAACGAAATCGGGAACTGGGTGGACGCCGACCAGTCGAGCGGCCGGATCATCCACATTCCGAACGGCAAGGTCTTCACCGAGCCCCTCGCGAATTACGACCGCGGCTTCCGCTACATCTGGCACGAGGTGCCGGTGCTCGTGACGTTCGAGAGCGATTGGAGGAAGGCGAAGGAGATCTTGACGAAGATCGCCTTCAAGCATGCGGAGCACCTCACGGCCCAGGCCGAGCAGGATCTGCTCACGGCGTCGCGGCAGTATCTCATCAACTACACGAAGCTCACCCCGATCGTGTACACCCGCGTGACGGACAGCGGCGTGCAGCTCACCATCCGCTACCTGATCGAGCCCCGCAAGCGGCGCGGCACCGAGCACGCGATCTGGGAGGACATCCTCACGGAGTTCGAGCAGCATGGGGACGTCGACCTCGCGTACCACACGGTGCGGTCGTTCAAGCTCAGCGAAGAAGGAAAGGAGGCCCGCCCGGCACGGCCCGCGCGGCGCGCGGCGCCGCGGCCCAGCGATGTGCACGAGACGAACGAGTGACGGCGGGGCGAGCGGCTAGCCTCTCTTAGAGCCTTTCGAGCTCTGCGACCGTGCGCTCGTTGCGGACGTTCCCCGTGTTGAGGGTGGATTTCGGCTCGAGCAGCAGCAGGTGCGTCTCTTGCGGCGCGATCGGCAGATGCTCGACGCCCCGGGGGACGATCACGAACTCGCCTTCCGCGACCCATACGTCGCGCTCGCGGAAGCGCAACAGGAGCCGGCCCTTCACCACCAGGAACAGCTCATCCTCCGCGTCGTGGTGGTGCCACACGAACTCGCCTTTCACCTTCACGAGCTTGACGTACGAGTCGTTCAGGTCACCGACGATCTTGGGGCTCCAGTAGTCGTCGAACAGCCGCAACTTCTCGGCAAGATTCACGCTCTGCATGCTACGAGGCCTCTTGTCGGACACTCGAACGGTCGGATGGTCGGACGGGTGAGGCGGGCTCTGTCCGACGGTCCGACCGTCCGACCGTGCGACGCAGTTTGTGTGACAACTGGATCCATACGACGGCGCCGACGATCAGCGCCATTGCGAGGAATGTCCGGGCGGTCACCGGCTCGTTGAGAATCAGCCACCCGAGCAGAACCGCGATGACGGGGTTCACGTAGGCGTACGTGCCCACGATCGTGGGCGAGGCGTGGCGCAGCGCGTAGGTGTACGCGGTGTAGCCGAGGAGCGAGCCGAATACCACGAGGTAGGCGACGGCGCCGACGCCGCGGGGCGTGAGGTGCCAGCGGCTCCACTCCCCGAGCGCGGTGCCGACCAGCGCGACTGCTGCGCCGCCGGCGAGCATCTGCAGCGCCGCACCCACATAGGGGCTCGCCTCGGTGGGGTGGCGCTTGCCATATACGGAACCGAGCGACCAGGCGGCGCTCGCCGCGGTGAGCGCGATCGGCCCGCGCAGATCGGCGCGCAGGATCTCGGCCGGGCTCGCGCCCACCAGCAGGGCGGTGCCGAGAAAGCCGAGCAGCAGCCCCGCCACCACGCGCCAATTGAGATCCCCCGCGCCGCCCGGGATGATCGCGTCGAAGAACGCCATCCACAGGGCCACCGTCACCACGAAGATGCTGGCGATCCCGGAGGGCGTGTACTGCTCCGCCCACACCACGAACGCGTTCCCACCCGCGAGCAACAGCACGCCGACGATCGCCTGCGTGCGCCAATCGACGGCACGGCGTGGCAGCGTGTCGCCCAGCGCCAGCGCGAGCCCGAGCAGCAGCGCGCCCGCGAGCACGAACCGGAGGCCGGCGAAGAGGAACGGCGGCAGGACCCCCACACCCACGCGGATCGCGAGGTACGTCGAGCCCCAGAACACACACACCACGAGATAGGCGACGAGCGCCTTGCCGCGCAGCCCAGCCATCAGTCGGGCTCCACCGGGATGAACCCCGGCTTCTCGAACACCGTGCCCAGGACGATCGTGGTGCGCGTGCTCATCTGTGTCTTGGACGAGCCGCGCAGCTCGCGCAGCACGTTCTGGAGGCTCTCGAGATCGGGGGCGGCGACCTTCAGGATGTAGCAGTCCTCCCCGGCGACGTGGTGACACTCGAGCACGCAGGGGTGCTTCGCCATCTCCCGCATCCGCGGCTCGTCGCCGACGTAGTCGGAGTTGGCGTAGCGGACCGCGACGAATGCCGTCACCGGGAAACCGGCCTTCGCGCGGTCGAGCCGCGCGCCGTAGCCGGTGATGAAGCCGGCCTCCTCGAGCCGCTTCACCCGCTCCATGATCGCCGGTCGCGACAGCCCGACTTCGTCGGCGATCGCCTGATAACTGGCACGTCCGTCCGTGGCGAGTTGCCGCACGATCTTGCGATCGACGGCGTCCAGCTCGGTCTTGTTCGTCATTTCGCAGCCCTCTGGGCAGGGGGTCCTACTAGACGTAGATCTGCTACGACTTTCTGCAACGTATCATCAGTCTAATAGGTTTCCAGCTTACGAAATATCCGATTCGTGTGGGCAAAGTTGTCCTTTGATTGAGACAGTCTGGGCCGTTAGTATTCCGCCGTGTCAGCGCCCTCCGCCTCCCCCTCCCCCTGCCCCAGGCTCCGCGCCCTCGTCCGCACTTTCCCCTCGGCTTTGGTCGGCTACTCGGGCGGGGTTGATTCGACGCTGCTCGCGGTGGTGGTGCGCCACGAGCTGGGGCGCGAGCGCATGGTGGCCGCGATCGGTCGCAGCGCCTCCTATCCCCGCGCCCAGTGGGAGGCGGCCTGCGAGCTGGCGGAGCGGTTCGACGTGCCGCTCGTCGAGATCGACACCCACGAGCTCCAAGATCCGAGCTATCTCGCGAATCCCACCAACCGGTGCTTCTTCTGCAAGACGGAGCTGTGGCGCCGGCTCCTCCCCGAGGCGGAGGCGCGCGGCCTCGCCGTCGTGTGCGACGGCACCAACGCCGACGATCTGGGGGAACACCGCCCGGGGTATGCCGCGGGACGGGCGGCGGGGATCCGCTCGCCGCTTGCCGAGGTCGGGATGACCAAGGCCGAGATCCGCGCCGCGGCGCGGGCGCTCGCGATTCCCGTCTGGGACGCGCCCGCCGCGCCGTGTCTCTCGAGCCGGGTGGCCTACGGGATCACGATCACGCCGGACCGCCTCAGGCAGGTGGAGCAGGCGGAGGCCTACCTGCGGCAGCTGGGGGTGACAGGCGATCTGCGGGTCCGCCACCACGGCGACCGTGCGCGCATCGAGGTCGAGCCGCAATGGATTCCCTGGGTGACCGAGCGGCTGGCAGCAGTCGCCGCGCGCCTCCGCGAGCTAGGCTTCGCCGCCGTCGCAGTGGATCCTCGCGGCTATCGCCGCGGCAGCCTCATCCTGGAACGCCGGCGACGCGCTTGAGGCTCTTCGTCGCCGTCAATTTTCCCCCGCAGGTCCGGCAGGATCTCTGGCAAGCGACCGCGCCGCTCCGCGACCTCGACCTTCCGATGAAGTGGGTGCGCCCCGACGGCATTCACCTTACGCTCAAGTTCCTGGGGGACGTGCCCGAGGAGCGTGACGGCGAGGTCCACGCGGCGCTGCAGCGCGCCGCGGCCGGCGCTCGGGCGCTGACCTTGGCGCTGGGGGCCGCGGCGGCCGGGGGGGCCGGGGAGATGGGGTTCGGGGTGTTTCCGGACTTCACGCGGCCACGCGTCGTGTGGGTGGGGATCGCCCCGGAGCCGGCGCTCGAGATCTTGCAGCATCGCGTGGAGCAGGAGTTCGCCCCGCTCGGGTTCGCGACGGAAGCGCGGCCCTTCCACCCGCACGTCACGCTGGGACGCGCGGCGCGGCAGGCGCGGCCGCGCGATTTCGCTGGCCTCGAAGCGGCGCTCGGCCGGGTCGAGTTCGTGGCGTCGGTCCTGGTGGGGGCGCTCGATCTGATGCAGAGCACGCTCCAATCTGGGGGCGCGGTGTACAACGTCAGGCACAGTGAACGGCTGCTTTAAGGGACTGCTCCGGCTCGTTTTCCTCGCCGTCGCGCTTACGGCGGCGCTCGTGGCGTGGTGGTTCCGAGAGCCGATCCTCCGCACGGCGTCCCGGTGGCTCGGTCCCCGGTCGACGAAGCTGCCGTCCGTCGCCGACACGGCGGTGGGCGCGCCGACCCCCAAAGCGCTGTCCTCCCAGCAGACCAAGGTCGAGCGCCTGAGACAGCCCAGCGGACCGGACTCGGTCGTGCTCTCCCCCAACGAGATCGCCGCGATGGTGGGCAGCGGGATCGACTGGTCCGTGCGGAAGAGCTTCGACTCGCTGCGGGTGGAGCTGCTCGAGGGCAGGGTCGCGGTGTACTGCCGGCTCGACACGCGCCTCATCCCGCCCGAGGCGCTCGGGCCGCTCGCCGGAATGCTCAACCCGATGGAGCCGCTGCGCATCGCGGGGCCGCTCGCGATCGAGCGGCCCGGGATCGCGCGCTTCACGGTCGAGGAGCTGTCGCTGCGTGGCTTTCCGTTCCCGGCGCCGGTGGTGAAGCAGCTGGCCCAGCGCGTGGCGGGCGCCGACTCGACGGGCGCCGTGCCTCTGCGCGTCTCGCCCGCCTTCACCGACGTCGCGATCCATCCCACGGGGGTGGTGTTGTACCGCACCAAGCGGAGGAGAGCGTGAGCCGGCGCGTGCTGGTCGTGGACGACGAAAAGGGCATCCGCGAGGCCCTGCAGCAGCTCCTCGAGTACGAGGAGATCGAGGTCCAGGCCTGCGCCTCGGGGTCCGAAGCGTTGCGCGTGTATCCCGAGTTCCGTCCGCACCTCGTGTTCCTGGACGTGAAGATGCAGGGCATGGACGGGCTGGACACGCTCCGCAAGCTGCGCGACCTCGATCCCCACGCGCAGGTCGTCATGATCTCGGGCCACGGGACGATCCAGACCGCCGTGGAAGCCACGCAGCTTGGCGCCTACGATTTTCTCGAGAAGCCGCTCGACACCGACCGCGTCCTGCTCACCCTGCGCAACGCCCTGCAGCACATCGATCTCGCGAGCGAGAACGTGCGGCTCAAGGCCGAAGTGCACGCGCAGTACGAGATCGTCGGCTCGAGCAAAGCGATCAAGCAGGTGATCGAGCGGATCGAGAAGGTGGCGCCGACCGCCGCGCGCGTGCTGGTGACCGGCGAGAACGGGACCGGGAAGGAGCTGGTGGCCCGCGCCATCCACGCGCTCTCCCCGCGGGCCCGCGGGCCGTTCGTCGAGGTGAATTGCGCCGCGATCCCGACCGAGCTGATCGAGAGCGAGCTGTTCGGTCACATGAAGGGGAGCTTCACCGGCGCGTTCGCCGACCGGGCGGGGAAGTTCGAGCTGGCGGACGGCGGCACGTTGTTCCTCGATGAGGTCGGCGACATGAGCCTCTCGGCCCAGGCCAAGGTGCTGCGGGCGCTCGAGGAGGGCGTGATCTCCCGCGTCGGCTCGGGGAAGACGCTGGAGGTGGACGTCCGCGTCGTGGCCGCGACGAACAAGGACCTGCAGGCCGAGATCGCCGCCGGGCGGTTTCGCGAGGACCTGCTGTACCGCCTGAACGTGGTGCCGATCGAGGTGCCGCCGCTGCGGGCGCGGCGCGGCGACATCCCGCAGCTGGTCGAGCACTTCGCGGAGCAGCTCACCCGGCGCGGCGGCCTGCCGCCGAAGCAGTTCGACAAAGAGGCGCTGCAGCGCCTCGCGGCGCACGATTGGCCGGGCAACATCCGCGAGCTGCGGAACGCCGTCGAGCGGCTGCTCATCCTCGCGCCGGGCCCCGTGGTCGCGCCCGCCGACGTGGAGCGGATCGCGGGGCTGGCGACGGGGGTGGCGGGGGACGGAGCCCGGGGGACGAGCGCGGCGGATCTCGCCGGGGCGCCGTGGATGCGCGCCGGCACGTTCGAGGAGTTCAAGCAGGCGGCCGAGCGGACCTACATCCTCGCGAAGCTGAAAGAGAACGACTGGAATGTCTCGGAGACCGCGCGCACATTGGATATGCCGCGCTCGAACCTGTACAAGAAGATCGAGCGCTACGGCCTGGCTCGGGAGGGGTAGTGGCGGGAATGGAGAAAGAGCG
>WNGQ01014520.1_pt1 | contig 11645 bp, 10 predicted proteins | sample 5407661 | NCBI WGS metagenome assembly WNGQ01 (sample SAMN13153382, study PRJNA577476) | soil metagenome | isolation source: 60 cm soil or saprolite under Garry oak tree replicate 2 | place: USA:California | collected 2016-06-15
CGCGTACCACGATGTAGCCCGTGGCGACTACTCGGACGTCTCTGTGAGGACCCCGGCCGGTGAAGTCCCTTGGTCAAAACTCTCGCGCCTCAGCGATGAGGAGATGAAGACGCTCATGACCGATGTGGTCAACCGAACCTATTTGCTGCTCCGAACGCTCTTCGATGAGGACGTGGGTTCCTATCTCATCCGAACCCTCGACCAACAAGACCTGGTACCCCATTGGCATGATCCTCAGTGAACGCTCACAGCGCCGTCACGATGTACGTCGCTTGACGCTTACCTTGAAATGCTCCATCCAACGGTGCTGCGCACGCCCGTTTTTCTCATTCTAGCTTGAGCACTTGCGGATTTCTGAGCAGCTTCTTTTCTAGTTTGATCGTGCTGTAGTAAGGTGCAGTAACACTTCAACCGGGCACCATGATAGTTGAATGCCCACGAGACAAGTTCCGGCGAAGAGAGAATTAAGGGACAAGAGGACGTTTGAGGCGTTGCTAAACCATTCCTTTCGAGCATCGCCCTCTATATTTCTACTTGTCGTAATCCTGGTGCGCACAACCTTTCATGCTCTCCAGGTCTCAAAAGGGCGCAGAGTTCCGCAACCGTCAGAAGTCCTCGGGAATGATTGCGAGCATCTGGTTCGCAAGTTAAGCTTTCGAAGATTTCCCATGGAACGTGATTTTCATTTTCGTGCTTGGCATACCAAACCATGAAGGACCGTTCTTTGAATATCGATTCATTTTGCAGATCTCGCTGGCCTCCGACCCTTGCGCTTCCCTTCGTTCTTTTCCTTTCTTCCATCCAAGCCGCCGTGGCCGCCGACATCAAGGGCACGGTCGCCAACGCCCAAGGGGGCGAGCCGCTCAGCAAAGTACAAGTGGCGATTCTCGGCACCAGTTTCCTGGTCGCCACCGGGCCTGATGGCCGTTTCCAGATCTCCTCAATTCCTGCCGGCAGCCATGTGCTCCATGTCAGTTGCGTCGGATACCGCACCCTCTCTGTGTCCTTCCAGCTCGCCGCGGAAGAAAGCAAGGAATTCCAGCTCACGCTCACTCCGGATAACTTTCGCCGCACGGATGTAGTTGAAGTGCGAAGCGACGTTTTCGAGCCCAAGGATTGGACTGCCGTCGGCGACCTGACGCTCACCAGCAGCGAACTCCAGCAGACCTCCACTGTCCTCGCCAACGATCCATTCAGGTCATTGCAAGCGTTGCCGGGCGTCTCTGCTTCGGCCAACAACGAGTTCCTCGCCCAGTTCTCGGTGATGGGGGCACCCTATGAACAGGTGGGTATTTACGTGGATGATGTCTTGGTTCCGAACCTTCTCCACAGCGTCGCGAGCTTTCCCGATGCCCCCACGCTCAGCCTGCTTACAGGAAACGATGTCGAAGACCTCAGGCTCATGCCGGTCGCTTATCCCGTCCGTTACGGCGACGGCAGTGGAGCGGCCCTGGCCATCCGTACGCGCTCTGGCAGTGAAGGCGCTCCCCTGTTTCACGCCTCCGTCGGCCTTGCAGACAGCGAGTTCCTTGGAGAAGGTAGGTTCGGCAACGCGCATAGAGGAACTTGGTTGATGGACGTCCGCAAGAGTTACTTCGGATACCTGGAACGCCTGGTTGCGGGGAGCCGTTTCTCCCAAGATGGCTTCTATGACGCGGACCTGAAGTTGACTTACGACCTCACACCCACACAGACTTTCAGCCTTCTCGCTACCGGCGGCAGTCTCGGAATCAACGATCCCAAATTGTCGGCTGCGGCAAGTCCCGATGAACTGAAAAAGGGGACCAACGATCTTGTTCTGACGCGACTCGGCTGGCGGTGGACCCCTCGCTCCAATCTGTTGATCGATGCTCATTCCGCGTATGTCAGCACCCGTTTCAACGAAACCAACGGCGCCGACACGCTGATCAATCGGTCTGTCGACCGCGAATGGTCCGGTGGTGCGAATCTTTCCTGGAGCTGGCATCCCGGAGCGGTGCTCCAGGCTGGGTACTCCGTGCGACAGCCCCGACAGGACTCTGCTGGCAACTCCTTTCTTGGCGCGGTACAACCGCCTACTTTCTTCTCATTCCACACGTCGGACGTGCGGCAGGACGCCTACATTCAACACTCCGCCCAACTCTGGCGCGACCGCATCCGCGTCGAGGGCGGCCTTCGCTGGGCAAGGTTGGACACTCTTCGCGTACAGCCCCTTACCGGACAGCTATCACTGGCTTTCCAAGCCTCCCGCCATACTCAGATCCAAGCCGCCTGGGGGAGTTACGCCCAATTGCCTTCCAGGGGCGGCGTTGGCCGGCTATCGCTGGGCCTGCTATCGCTCGGTTTCGCTGAACTGCCGAGATCATCCTCGCAGTATCTGTTTGGCATCGAGCAGCGCTTCGGCGAGCGTACGCGCTTTCGTGTGGAGGCCTTCGACCGCGAGAATGAGCAGCGCGAGGACGTCTATCTGTTTCCATCCGGTGATCGCCTTCGCCCGTCACCCGTTGTAGGCAGGGATTACTCTCGGGGACTTCAGTTCATCTTGCAGCGCCGCAGCGAAAATCGTCTCTCCGGATGGGTAGGTTACACACTGACGTACGCCCGGTCTCGCTCCTACAGCTTTTCACTGCCTCCGCCGACTGGTTCCATCGGCTTGGACACGTTGTATTTGCCGACGCTACAGGACCAGCGCCACACCTGCAATCTCTTCGGCAGTTACCGCTTGACCTCCAGCCTGCGTGTCAGCCTCAAGGCGCTCTACGGCTCAGGATTCCCGGTGAACACTTTTCCGCAAGTCCTGCGCCTCGGCCCGTACGAGAGGCTTGACCTGCGCGCCGACAAGTCCTGGCTCTTTCGAAAGTGGAAGCTAAGTCTTTACGGTGAGCTCCTCAACGCGACAAATCACAACAACCGCAGATTCGCAGGCTTGGCGATCACTACGGGGCCCAGCCAAGTGGTCGTCTTCACCAACGACGGCCTTCCCGTTACACCTTCCGTCGGTCTGGCCTTTGATTTCTGATCTATACGCATGGCTCGTTTCTAGCAGTAGCTGAGCTAGTCTCTTTCGCGAAACCCCTATTTTGGCTGCAAAAATGGGCGTGCAATAGAGATTTCAGGCATCGGATAATCGGAGCGCGGCCTGTCAATAGCAACGTAAACTTGCCTCGTCTACTTACGGTGTACGTGTCCAGTGACGCCGTGCGCTCTCCTGCCAACACTCCACAGTGCCGTTTCTGGTTAACCTTCGTGTAGTCGACGACCCGTCCAGAACCAATGATGATCAGCGCCAGAAGCGACCATCTCCAAGAGATAATTATGCTGACAAACCTTAGTGTGTATTCTCCTTGGAGTACGGCACCATGAGGTTCTCATGTTTCGAAAACTCCTTTTCGCGTTTTGCGTCTTAGTAACACTTTCTGTACTCTCGCTGATTGCGGCCAAGATCGTGATTGCCCGGGCTGCTAAGGACAAGACCTACTCCGACGTATCGCTGGTTCCCCACCGCCGCGTAGGTTTGGTTCTCGGTTGTCCTAAACGCGTTTTCGGTGGTTGGTCTAATCCCTATTTCGAGAACCGCATCGCGGCGGCGGCGGAACTCTACCGCCACAGGAAAATCGACTATCTCGTCGTCAGCGGCGACAACCACGTGCAGGGCTATGATGAGCCCACCGACATGAAAAATGCGTTGGTGGACAAGGGCGTGCCGTCCGCTCGCATCTATCTGGACTACGCAGGCTTCCGAACCCTCGATTCCGTAGTCCGAGTGATGGAGGTATTTGGCCAAGATAAGGTCACAATCATCTCGCAAGAGTTCCACAATCAGCGTGCGATTTTCCTCGCCGATCATCATGGGATCGATGCTATTGGTTTCAATGCGCCGGAGGTGGGCTTACGTTACGGCCTCAGGACTGTGGGCCGCGAGCAATTCGCCAAAGTAAAAGCTGTGCTGGACGTTTACCTGTTCCACAAGCAGCCTCATTTCCTGGGGCAGAAGATTGCTGTTGGCTATCCACCTACCTTCCTCGATGCCCAAAAGGCGTGGCAACTTGCGGAAATCATGTGCCGCCAGTTGCCAAATGTCGGGAACTACAATGAGTACCGCTCGGTCTCGGACGCCAAAGTTGGTCCCGGCGCGAAACCGACGTTTGCCGATCAGGTTTACGAATCGCCCGTCCAGGACGATACCTACGATGCGCTTCTCAGTCTCGGAACTTACTCTATGCCCTGCCTCGTGAATCGCCTGACGGATGCACGGTGGATGCCCGACCCGCGCTCGGAACCCTTGCTGGGCGTCCCGGTCGTTGGAGACGTAGCCTACATGATCTTATTTGCCAAAGGCGTCCCCGACGTCTTGCCTGGCCTGGCTCACAAGAAACCCTCTGACTTGCGGATGGACGACTATTTCCTACTTGCGGATGGACGACTATTTCCTTTGGCCCAGCGTTGGCGACCACCGGCAGCGATTGCAGAACGCCGTGCGCGCGTGGATCGGCGCTCACCCCGATTGCTGTCCTGTCTTACCAATTCTTCTCAAGAGCGCTCCCGCGCAATCCCGATTTCGAATGTCGGACGCTGAACTGGGCAGGCTCCGCACACAATTTTCCCAGCTTCGGCCTGGAATGAGTCCCAGCAAAGTTCTGAGTATCGCCGGTAAGCCCGACGCAATAGACGCGGATGGGGACGCGCCCGAGCACTTCCGAGTCAATTTGCTCGGCTTTTGTTCGAACGACCACAACGAACACCTGGCCTATATCTATTTTGTCGAACGATGGACCGACGAAGTCCCCCGCCGCGACCCCTTGCACGATCGCTACCTCATTCTGTACTTCTCCGCAGCAGGTAAGCTCACTCGCATGTTCTCCAACGTCGCCGATATCCCGCCAGTCTTCCCGCAATCGGCGTCGTCCTGGCTGCAACTCATGTGGGGAGAAAGCATCAAGAATTAGTAATCGGAAAGCAAAGCCAGCTGGCTTGGCAAGCGCCATGACGCACTACAGGATGCTACGGCAACACTCGAGGAAGAATCTAGGTGCGCCCAGCGGATTGTGCGGGCTATTCTGAAGTTGGGGTCATTCGCAGTCGATTGTCCCATTCGAGAAGTCTTGCCCACTGTCGATGCGGATATAGAGTGTAGTGGCTTGGCTCCGCGAGGACTCGAAACAACATTCAATATGTAGTAGTATAGGAGTGGATGTGGAGTAGAAAAGGATAGTCCAATGATGGCGTTAAAAACCAAGCAGATTAGGAAGCAGCCGCAAACTGAACGGGCTGCGCGCAAGTCAAAGTTTCAGGCTGATTTGGCTCCTGCTGAAGACCGCATGGTTCGCGGTTTGAAGCAAGAGTTGCAGCTTACTAGCAACACGGATTTTCTTTCTGATGCCGTGGCGTTGTTCCGCTGGGCAGTATGGGAAAGAAAGCGCGGTAACCGCATTTTTAGTGAAGCTGAAACGGGTGAGCGGAAGGAATTGGTGTTTCCGCGCCTCGAACGCGTCGCCCCTGAACTCGCACTCCCACGCGTGGAGATCCCTTGGACACCGCGCGAGTTAGAGAGTCTCGCAGATCTTGCATCGAGAGAACCGGCTAATCCAACGGAAACCCTTATCCGGGCAATGAGAGGCTGAGTGGCCGTTCTCATACGTCGGCTCGAGGAGCAGGACGAGGTCGCGGCCTTCGACTGCGGTGATGAGGCGCTCAACAACTATCTGAAGCGCTATGCCTGGGCTAATCAGCAGAAAAGCTCCATCGGAGTGACTTATGTGGCGCTTGATGAGAGGGCTCCGCTCAGCGTGATTGGGTATTTCACTCTTGCGACAGCAAGTGTGCCACGAGACGCTTTCTCAAAGAAATATGTGCGCGGGCTTCCGCCATACGACTTGCCGCTAATCCTAGTTGCACGCCTTGCGGTAGACCGGCGATTCTCGGGAAAGGGTCTTGGGCATGCTCTCATTTCCGAAGCCTTCAAAATCGCACTTCGAGTTGCAGACGCTGTGGGATGCCGCTGCATCATTACGGACGCATATCGGGACCGGGTCGATTGGTATGCGCGCTATGGTTTCATCGCCCTGGAGGGTACCGCCGAGAGCGGTCCCCAAAGAATGTTTCTCGACATAAGAACAGTCCGCATGGCACTGAAGGGCTCGCAGTAGGCCCATCCTTGCTCGAAGCAAATGCGGCCACCTTACTTATCTTGCAACTATTTCGAGCGCAATGCGGCACGCGTGCGTTACCCGAAGTTCCGCATGAAAGTCCTGAGGCACGAGCACCTTTTCAAGGATTTCTGCCCCATGAAGAAGAGACCTTTTTGGAGAAGCCACGCTCATATTTTGTTGCGTCCACCCCAAGAAAATACCATAAGCGAAGGTAACTCCTCAGAAGTGGGGTTCCCGTCAATCTGATCGGGCCGCTTTTTCCAGAGGTTCACTTGATGTCCGCGATCGCTGTTACCAGGCCACTAAGATATCCAGCTACGGCACGTCTTTCGGACTTTCCATCCGTTCCTAGTTTTTTCGAGAACTAACGCGTTTCCGTGCCCACAAAGGCTACCGCACACAAAGCTGTAGCCCAACATCGCCCGCCGATGGCTCTTGTCAAAAATTATCTCTGAAACCGAGAACAGCCCACTCGAGAAAGCCAGTTTCAGAGACTTGTTTAGCTGCTCGTCGGTTACCGGCTCGCGTTCATCGATGGCCTTCTTCATGAGATTTTGAGGGTCATTCTCTCTGACCTTGGATTCCTGCTGTTCTGAGTCAACCAAAACTACATTTGGGGTAGGTGCGGCAGCGAACGCGTGTACGACTGAGACGGAATTGTTCGTTTGTTCCGGCCGGAATCCTTGCACGCAGCCCGTATCGAATTCCAGAGGGTAGGTCTTGTTGGACAAGTTCAGTGCACCGCGTGAGTCTTTCATATAATCGCTCAGAACGGCGCGATAGACAGCCATTTGTTCATCGGTCATCGCGTCCTTGCTGACCTTAGGTTTCGGCGGTCCATCCTGTGACAACGCAATTGCCCCGCCGAAAGAAAAGACAACCGCCAACACGATGGGAGTGGCTAGACGCATCTTAGTCTCCTCGCATTTTAGAACGTGAGTGGAGCGCCACACGGTTTTTCAATTCCCTGCTAACTCAGACACCGTTGAGAGCGCAGAGGTTTCCCGGGCTCGCGGTCAAACTCCTTCCATTTGTCGCGATCGCGGACAAGTGGCCGATGCAACGGTTTCAAGCCGGGCATCAGTTGCCGTGCTCCTCTCCTCCGGAATTTCAATTCTCCGCGAACGCTGTCTACCAGGACGGACACCCGATTGGATTAGATAGGGGCTTTGGACGGCGCTAATTTAATTTGAACCCTGGGTTGGGTTAGGAAGTGGCGAAATGTCCGCCTCTGTTTGGGCGTAGTCGTAGTGAAGATGAGTCCGGTTCTCAAGAAACTCTTTCAATGCAGGGTCAGGACGCTCGCTGAAGTCGCCAATGTCCGCGGAAGACCATCGTTGACCATCGTTAAAGTTGATGACAATACCGGCCCTTCGTGTCACTTTGCCATCACGGTCGCGGAACCCGTCAATAATGGTCATCCGGCCTACATCCGCATAGCGGTAGTCCCGCCACGTCTATCAACCGGTTTCGTTTCAACAAAATAGAGTCGACCTTTGTCCAAACAGGGAACCTTTCCGTTCCTCTTCTTCAAACGCTCGTTTCTCGCCCGTCCGAGCAGGTAATCCACACCTTCAGCTTCCCGGCTGCTCGATGGTGCTCGCGAGTCTCACTTTCCCTGTGGCAGGCGCGGATCTAGAAATTCCGAGATTCGCTGCGCCGCCGGAGGATCCTCGTTCGCCAACACCGCGATGACGTACCCGGATTTGGGGTAAATCTTCAGGTCGCCATTCATGCCGGGCGCGCCGCCACCATGGCCCGCCCATCCGTTTCCCTCCTTGTCGCGCTGATCCTCAAACCCATAGGCATATTCTGTAACGAGCCTCATTTTTTCCCTTCTTCATAAGCAAGATTCTTCAAATTAGATCCGGGATGTAGGGTGGTGATCGCGAAAGCGCACCGGGTTGCAGCGTGAACCGCGGAGCAGATCACGCCGGGATACATTTCGATGGGGTATTCCTCCGTCTGTGGTTGGTTGAATTGGATGTAGGATCTCGAACGGTGGAAGGCTCGGCGGTTTTCTCTTCAGGAATCTCCGAGCCCTCCATTAGACCAAACCAGGGAGTCTTGACACTCCCAGGAAGGCTTCCATGCAAATCCTACATCCGTTCGCCGGCTCCATCCAGCGTTACTTCGACGAGATCGCCGATCCAGATCGCTACCGTCCGGACCACTGCCCGCAGTGCGGAGCAAAACATCCTCTGACTGGTCATGGCTTCTACTACCGGACACTCGTGGATGCCGCCTTCGACGGAGTCATCCGCGTTCGCCGTTATCTGTGCCGTTCCTGTAAACGTACGGTCTCTTTACTACCTGAATTTGTCCTTCCCTGGCTACGTTTCAGCATCTCCGTGATCGCGCTGTTCCTCGTCGCTCGATTGCTCAAGGGTCTCACGCTGGTGGCCGCCGTGCGGGCGGCCGCGCAAACGGTGATGTCTTATCAGCGCGGGCAGTTCTGGATCCGCCGTTTTCAAAAACAGGCGCCCGCCCTGAGCCTGGCTTTGGTGCCGCTGGAGACGCCGGGGCACCCTCGGGACCCGGTAGCGGATTTCGTTTCCAGGACCCTGCGAATGCTGGAATCCATAGGATGGATTGTCGCGCATCGTTTCCTGTTTTCGCAGCTTCGTGTCCATCTGCTGGGCTGGCCTGCATGTCTCATTCCGACAGGGCGGCGAACCACGCTGGCCTCCGAGTGCCCCGCTCCCTGAGCTTTCCCACACAGCATTTGCATGGCGGAAGGTCGCTGCTCCTGGTTATGGTCCGGGGCATGGAGATGTTCCGCATGGATGCAAAATCCGAAAAATTGGCGCTGTTTCGCTATGGGCTGATCGCGCCGCTGGTAATTGAACGTCTTCCCCGCGGCGAACTCACGCGTCGCGCCCAGGAGATCGCTGCCCGCACCTACGACATCCCTCATTCGAAACGAACGGCGGTTTCCGTCGATACGCTTCTCGATTGGGCGCTGCGCTACCGCAACGGCGGTTTCGAAGCATTGGCTCCCAAGCCTCGCCAAGACCGTGGACAGTCCCGCGCCGTCACTCCGCAACTGGCCAGTCTCATCGAGCGCCTCAAGCGCGAGAATCCGCATCGCACCGGCACGACTCTGCTGCGCGAACTGGCCTTGTCTTCCGGTCAGGACACGCCTGCGATCTCCGCTTCCACGCTCTACCGTTTCCTCAAACAACACGGTCTGTCGGAAAAACAACTGCTCGCACCACCGGCGCACAAGAAGTTTGAAGCCGAACACAGCAATCAGATTTGGCAGGCCGACATGCTGTTTGGCCCCTGGGTCCGGCGGGTGAATGGCGGTCGCATGCAGGCCTTTCTTCACGCCACTCTCGATGACGCCAGCCGGCTCATTCCCCATGCGCAGTTTTATGCCAGTCAGGGACTCGATGCTGCACTCGACTGTCTGCGCCACGCCGTCGCCGCCCGTGGTATACCAGCCCGCTTGTACATTGATAATGCGAAGGTCTATCGCTCGCCGCAACTGGCGCGGATTGCTGCCTCGCTCGGTACCCTGATCGTGCACTCTCGCCCCTATCAGCCCGAAGGCCGTGGCAAGATCGAAAGATTTTTTCGCACCGTACGCGAGCAATTCCTCACCAACCTCGACCCTAAACACGCGCTCTCCCTCGAGGAGTTAAACGAGCGCCTGTGGATCTGGATCGAAAGCGTCTATCATCGCTCCGAACATAGCGCGCTCGGAAGCACTCCGCTCGCGCGTTGGCAGCGCGATAGTGAGCAGATCCGCCAACTCCCGCCCGCCACCGATCTGCGCCGTCTCTTCTTCCATCGCCTGGATCGCGTGGTGCGTCGGGATTCCACCTTCCTGTTGCACAACCGTCTCTACGAGGCTCCGCCTCATCTGGCCGGTCACACCGTCGAAGTGCGCTTCGATCCTCTCGATGCCGCAGAGGTCGAGATTTGGTTTCAGGGGCAACTGGAAATCACAGCGCGGCCCGTCGACCCGGTGGTCAACGGTCAGTTGCCTTTTGTGAAACGGACAGCTTCGGCCGAGCCCGAACCCACCGGCATCAACTTCGTCGAACTGCTCAAACAGAAACAGGAGAAGGAGTAACCGTCATGGTGGAAACTTTCTTCGGCTTTAAGAAAACGCCTTTCTGCGACAGCCCCGATCCTAAACAGCTGTTCTCTTCGCAGGCCTGGAATCAGGCCAAGGCGCGGCTGCAGTTTCTGGCCGAGCATCACGGCGTCGGCCTGCTCACCGGGGAAGTCGGCGCCGGTAAATCGACCGCCGCCCGCTGCTTTACCGCCGCGCTCAATCCCAACCTTTATAAGGTCCTGTATCTGCACTGGACTCCCGGATCGACACTCGATCTGCTCCGCCAACTGGCCCTGGAGCTCGATCTGGAACCCGCCCACTACCGCGGAGATCTGGTGCGCCAGATCTCCCAGGCCATCGTGCGTCTCAACCAGACTAAGAAACAGCATCCCATTCTCATCTGCGATGAAGCCCAGTTGCTGTGCCATCCCGCGCTCGAACAACTTCCCCTGCTGTTGAACTTCGACATGGACTCGAGCCGCTATCTGACCTTGCTGTTGGTGGGCCAGCCGCTGCTGCGCCGCACCCTTTCGCTGCAACTGCACGAACCACTGCGTCAGCGCATCGCTGTGCAGTATCACCTCGAAGGACTTTCGCGCGAAGAACTCGATGCCTATCTCGTGCAGCAACTCAAGGCCGCCGGCGTAACCCAGCCGCTGTTTGATGACACCGCGAGACAAGCACTCTATCAAGCCACCAAAGGCATTCTCCGCAAGGTCAACAAACTGGCCCTGACAGCGCTGCGTCTGGCGGCTTCTCGAAAAGAGTCTACGGTTGGGGAAACGATCTTGCTGGATGCCACCACGGAGGCGATGCTGTGAGCGATGCCGCATCGACAAAGTCCGCCCCACCAACGGTTCTGTCTCTGGCGCAGTTGCTCGAACAGCAGCCATCGACTGCGCCGGCCAGCCTGGTGGAGCCAGGACTGCTGCCACCGCAGGGTATCCTCTTTGTTGGCGGAGAGCCCAAAGTGGGTAAGTCTCTGCTGGTTGCTAACCTCGCCTTGTCACTGGCGGCGGGCGTGGACCGTCTTGGCTTTTCCATCCCGGCACGGCGCCGTGTTCTCATCTGCCAGTTCGAACTTCCTGTCCCGCAGTTTGTCAGCCGCCTCTCGCTCATGCGCCGTGCGTTGGGAGCGGCCGCCGATCAGCATCTTCTCGTGGACACGCGCGCCTCAGGTCATCTGCTCAGCGCCGCCCAAGGTCTGAATCACTTTGTCTCCGCCGCGCGGGCCGCTGCCGCCGAGATCCTGGTGCTCGACCCGCTCTACTCCACGCACGATCAGGATGAAAACGATACCCGCGCCATGGCCGCCTTATGCCAGTCACTGCTGCGCCTGCGCGATGCCTCCCGCGCCGCTCTCGTCGTCGTGCACCATGTCCGCAAATCCATCGGCCGTCACGAGATCGGCAGCGCCTTTCGCGGCTCCAGCGCTCTGCATGCGGTGGGCG
>WNGQ01013889.1_pt1 | contig 11644 bp, 12 predicted proteins | sample 5407661 | NCBI WGS metagenome assembly WNGQ01 (sample SAMN13153382, study PRJNA577476) | soil metagenome | isolation source: 60 cm soil or saprolite under Garry oak tree replicate 2 | place: USA:California | collected 2016-06-15
AGGTTCAGCCTGCTCTCATGAATTGTGTCCAACAGATTAGTGCGCGCTCCATCGTCGGTTGACCAGACGACCGTTGCTTGAGCAGCAAGGATGATTCGCAAAATTTTGCCGCGAGACACGCGCCGCAAGGGATAGCGCAGAGTCCAAATCTCGTAATTGCTCTGCACTCTGCGCAACACATACCGCTGGAATGCCGGTCCGACGCAGTCAAGACAAACGCCGTCATGGCAGCTGCGCACGAGCGAAATGTATTCGGCGTGCGACCAACAAAGCGGCATCGCCGCCCCGGTTGGACAGCCACGTTTCATATGGGCATCCGGCTCGCCACCGCGAGTCCGTCCTGTGGCGGACAAGTCAGGCCCGTCCCATAACTGTTCGGTGATCATCCCACCCTGGTTCGCAAAATTCTCTATTGCCGCAATGAACGGCTTTGGATCGCGCCCGGCAGCCAGTTCGTAATGACCGCGTTCTCCCGTCAAGATTGGCCAGCAACGTCCGACACCTGTGCCGTCGAATACGCGGCCGTCCTCTCTTTGTCCATAGCCATCGTGATTGTAGCGACGCCAGCCGGGGCCCTGTGGCAGGTCATGTTTAAGCACGCGATCGATGACTTCGATTGAATCGCGAACGATTGGATCGTTCGCGTCGCGAATACCGAAGCGCACCAGATGCAGGAAATCGCCGCCGACCACATTTCGAGCTGGGTGCAGGCCGCCGCCGTTGGCCAGTTGAATCATCGTTGTGTTCGGATCAGCGTGAGGATCAGGGGCCTCGGGGTCGGTCGGATTAATGCGGATGTAGTGACGAAGGAATCCCTCGACCAGCTCACCCTGTGTTGTAACGGTCCATTCTTCGACGTGCGCCGCCAGCCAGTCGGCGTACGCAAAAACAAAATCCGCAGGTGCAGTTTCGCCGTACTCCGTGGCCCATTCCGCGGCGCAGACGAGAGCGGCAATCACCGTAGCGAGGGTCGAAGGCGAGTAGCCGGCGTTTTCCTCCCACCGATCCTGGCTGGTAACTGGGCCTTGCAAGATCAAGTGCGCTGCAGCGCGCACAATCATTACGCGAGGATTAAACAAATCGAGCGCGTCGCGTTTGTGCAAACGCCACGCCAGAAGTATTGGCGCGGCAACCTGGTCGAGTTGCAGGCCAGACCAATAAGCGGTCCCGTCGATCCAACTATTCTGAGGAAAACTGCCATCCGGCCGCTGAATGGCAGCCAGCCAGATCAACGCGCGCAGCGGCGTGCCTGTCTGGCCCGTCGCAAGAAGTGCTGTTGCACTTTTCACGAGGTCGCGCGTCCAGACGAGATGATAACCACCTAGATCGTTGTCGCCCTTCGTTTCACCCCAGGGGATACTCATCGATGCGACGATTGCGCCTTGAAAAACTTTGTCTTCGTGCGCCAGCAGAACGCAACGGCTCAGCCGATACATTCCGCCGCCGTCGGACGTGTCGGCGCTGAAGTCGAATTTCGGATTTACAACTGCGCGTTGCCATTGGCGAATATATCCCTGACGATGTGACTCGAACGGCTCAGCCAACGATTGGAACAACTTGGCAGTAGTGCTCTGGTAGCTGCGGCCAAATGCTACGGCGACTGTAAATTCGCCGGTGGCTGGCAGATTGATTTCGCCGGTCAACGCGATATTGCCGTCCTCGGCTGTGGGAAACTGCCAATCCATTTTGAAATTGTGCATAAGATCCTGCCAACCGTCGCTGAAACCGACATAGCCGACCGACCGGCGAGAGAAGCCGGTGCTGCACGCCATGATCAGGTGAATGTTTTCGCGCTGCGCGCGGATGACTTTGATACCGCCTACTTCAGAACACCAGCCGGAGTTGCCGGCGCCACAACCCGCGATGTGAGGAGCCAGCAACGCGTAAAGTCGCAACTTCCCACGTAGCGATTCATCCAGTACTTCAACTTTGGTGTGTACGAGAAGGACCGACTGATGTGGATCGGCGAAGACATGTTTTACGACACGATAGCGGCCCCGCGGCTCGGAATTCGTAAGACGGTAAAAGAGGCAATCGCGCTCTGGGTATTCGATCAGATGTGTCAGATCGCGTTTTTCCTCGTGGCAAAACGTTTCTCCATCGCTTATGAGAAACTGAAAGTCGCGCGTGTTTGGTTGATCGACGTGCGGATAGTAAATCTCGTTCACGATGCCGTGACTAAGCGTGAACCAGACGCGGCAACTGGTATGATAGGCTGTGCCCACGCCTTCTTTCGCACTCGAAGTCCAGCGTGGCTCGATCCCAGGCGCACCAAACGCCACTGAACTCTCAGGCGGATTCATCCTTAAATGTAAGAACCAAGGAGAAGTCCCTTTTTGTCGTGGTTGACGCATCCATGCTTGGAATAGTGCCCCATTGAATCGGGATCACAAACAGGCAAAGGTCAATGCCGTAGCGTGAAATCGAACCTTGCTGAAACCATATCTGCAGAAGCCCAGCGAAAACCACAGGAAGTGTCTCAATTGGTCGAACACCTTTTCCGCCATGAGGCGGGAAAGATGGTCGCCACGTTGACGGGAATCTTCGGAGTGGAAAACCTCAATCTAGCTGAAGATGTCGTGCAAGAAGCGCTGGCGCGCGCGTTGCAGACTTGGCCGTTTTACGGAGTCCCCAAAAATCCTTCGGCGTGGATCATGCGCGCATCCCGCAACCTCGCGCTGGATGTCGTCCGCCGGCGGAAGGTGTTCCGGAACAAGCAGGCTGAAATTGTTCGCTTGATGGAGCGGGAAAAAGCAGGGCCGGACGAGGCGATTTTTCTGGAAGAGCAAATTGCCGACGACCGCCTGCGTTTGATTTTCGTTTGTTGTCACCCGGCGATTCCCGCAGACGCGCAGGTGGCGCTGGCATTAAAGACGTTGTGCGGCTTCGGCGTGACGGAGATCAGCCGGGCATTTCTCACCAGCAAGGCGGCAATCGCCAAGCGATTGACGCGCGCGAAACAAAAAATCCGCCAAGCGCAGATTCGGTTTGAAATTCCCGCAGGCGAAGAGCTGGTGCAACGATTGGATACCGTGCTGCAGTCACTCTATCTTTTATTTAACGAAGGCTACAAAGCGTCTAGTGGCGAGAATCTGGTTCGGGAAGAACTCTGCAAGGAAGCGATTCGCCTTGCAGATTTGTTGGCGCAACATCCGGCTGGCAATCAACCCAAGACCCATGCGCTGCTGGCGTTGATGCTGCTGAATGCAGCGCGTTTCCCGACGCGGCTGGACAGCGAGGGCAATTTGCTGCGCCTGGAAGAACAGGACCGGACGCAGTGGGACCAGGCGATGATCGCGCGCGGTACGTTCCACCTTGCGCGGTCGGCGGCAGGCGATGAGCTCAGCGAATATCATCTTCAGGCGGGGATCGCCGCCTGCCACTGCGCAGCGAAGGACTACGAGTCCACGGACTGGCAGCGCATCCTTTTGCTTTACGATCGGCTAATCGAATTCGATCACTCGCCAGTGGTCGCTCTAAATCGCGCTGCGGCCGTCGCGAACGTTCGCGGACCAAAAGCGGGACTCCAAGCTGTGCGAAGCATTCAGGGCCTCAAGAAACTGAGCTCGTACTATCTGCTCTATGCTGTGCTGGGCGAATTCGAAATGCGATCGGGCAATCTGCGCGCCGCCGCCGAACAATTCCGGAAATCGTTTGAACTCGCAGGGACGAAATCAGAACGAGCCTTTCTATTGAAACGACTCCAGCACTGCGTTGACGGCCAGGCGACTTAGCCAGAAAAATTTTGTCCTAAGTCGCCGCGCTGATTCGTCGTATTTCCAACAGAAGAAAAAATCACACATCAACAGAAAGGAAAACATGAGCAACTCAGAGAAGAAACAAAATGCAAGTATCGTTTGGTTTGAAATCCCGGCTGACAATGTCGAGCGCGCCAAAAAGTTTTATGGCGACTTGTTCGGCTGGAAAATCGAGAGATTGCCGGGGACGCAGGAGTACTGGCACATCGATACCGGCGGAGCCGACGACACTCCCGATGGCGCGCTAAAGGCGCGTAAACAACCGCAGGAGCCGATCGTCAACTACGTTAGCGTGAATTCGGTGCGCGAATTCTCGAAAAAAACTGAAAAGCTCGGTGGCAAAATCTGCATGCCGAAAACGGCCGTGCCGCAGATGGGTTATTTCGCTGTGTGTCAGGATACCGAGGGCAACACGTTTGGAATTTGGGAGAGCAACGAAAATGCGAAATAATTGTCCCAAGCCCGTCTCCTCATTGGTCGTATCATTGAAACATCCAAAAAACTATCGACAATCAACTATCAACTAAAAGCAATACTATGAGCACACAAAATCAAAATGGATACATGCTGCTATTTCGCGGCACCGACCTGCGCAAAAGCCTCTCGCCAGAGGAAGGCGTGGTTCAGGCGGCTGACCGAAGAGGGCAAAGCGGTAGCCGGAAATCCACTGGAACGCGAGGGGAAAATCGTTTCGGGCAGGGACCGCATCGTCTCCGATGGCCCATTCGCCGAATCCAAAGAGGCGATAGGCGGGTATTTTCTTCTGGACGTCGCCACGATGGACGAAGCCCTCGCCATTGCCAAGGAATGTCCCGGTCTGCCATATGGCATACGCGTGGAGGTGAGAGCGGTAGCGCCGGAATGTCCGCTTTCGGCTGAAACCCAACGCGAAGCGCAATTTGCTACGGCCTGATCTTAATCCTCAGTTCGTAGGCCGACGAGAACCGCGGAACGGAGGCATCTTATGTGCCCTGTTTGCGTTGCAAATGCGACGTTGGCCGCGGTTAGCGCGATCTCAGCCGGCGGGTTGAGCGCGTTCGCCGGTAGGAAATTATTTTTAAAAACCGAACGAAATGATCAAACGAATGAAACCGGAGGAGAAAAAATGAAAATCGAGACAATGGAACCGAAAACAAACACAAGCGAACTCAACCCTTCTAAAGTCGTGTCGAGAGACGAATGGCTCATTGCGCGCAAGGACCTGTTGACGCGTGAGAAGGAATTGACGCGGTTGCGCGATGAAGTGAGCCGGCATCGACGCGAGCTGCCATGGGTTAAAATCGACAAGGAGTACGTATTCGATGCGCCGGATGGCAAAGAAACGCTGGCCGATCTCTTCGACGGTCGCAGTCAATTGATCGTCTATCACTTCATGCTCGGCCCTGGCTGGGAAGAAGGTTGCAAGAGCTGCTCGTATTTGGCGGACCACTTTGACGGCGCCAACTGGCATCTTCCGCATCGCGACGTGACGTTTGTGGTGGTCTCACGAGCGCTGCTGTCGGAGATCGAGCCATTCAAGAAACGGATGGGTTGGCGTTTCAAATGGGTCTCGTCGCACGGTAACGATTTCAACTTCGACTATCACGTCTCAGCGACCGGGGAAGAGAAGGCGAAAGGCAAAATGTATTACAACTATAAGACCCAGGAACTCATGAGCGATGAACTACCTGGTCTGAGCGTGTTTTACAAAGATGAGAACGGCGACGTTTACCACACCTATTCCACGTACGCGCGCGGGCTCGATATTCTCGTCGGGGCTTACAATTTCCTCGATCTCGTGCCAAAAGGTCGCGACGAAGACCCGGATTCGACGATGAACTGGGTTTGCCACCACGATCGGTACTGAAGGAAACTGCACAGACTAAACAAATTCTTATCTGAAAGGATTGAAATATGCCGCGCGTAGTTCACTTCGAGATTTATACCGACGATCCGGAAGCGGTCCGCCCGTTTTACCAGGACATTTTCGGTTGGAAGATCGAGAAGTTTCAAGGCCCGGTTGAGTACTGGCTTGTTACGACCGGCGATGACAAAGAGCCGGGAATCAATGGCGGCCTTACCCGTCCTCGCGAAGGTCAAAGCCCCGGCACGCTGAACACGATTGGCGTTTCATCGCTCGATCGGACAATCAAAGACATTGAAAGACGCGGCGGAAAAATCTGCGTTCCCAAAATGGCGATTCCGAAAATCGGCTGGCTCGCGTATGCACAAGACCCGGCCGGCAATGTCTTCGGCATCATCGAGCCGGACAACAACGCCAAATAATCGAAAGGAGAAGAAATCATGTCAGCAAACACCATTCGACTTCACCGAGTGCTCCGCGCGAGCCCGGAGAAAATTTATCGCGCGTTTCTGGATCCCGATGCGATGGCCAAGTGGCTTCCGCCAAACGGATTCACCGGCAAGGTTCATAAGATGGACGCAAAAGTTGGTGGCAGTTACAAAATGTCGTTTACGAACTTCTCGACAGGTAAGAGCCATTCCTTCGCCGGAACGTATGTCGAGCTGACGCCGCATGAGCGCATTATCTACACCGACAAATTTGACGATCCGAACTTGCCCGACGAAATGCAGACGACAATCACGCTGAAACAAGTTTCGTGCGGAACGGAACTGAACATCGTGCAGGAAGGCGTCCCAGCTGTGATTCCCGCCGAAGCGTGCTATCTCGGCTGGCAGGAATCGCTCACGTTACTGGCGAAACTCGTCGAGGCTGAAATTCCGGATCAAACCTGAGGCTGTCTTGGAAACGAGGGCATCTTTGCACATGATTCTATGAAGATTCCATTTACCGGTGGCTGCTCTTGCGGCGCGATTCGTTACGAATGCACGGCCGAGCCGATCATGATGTTCAAATGCCATTGTCGCGATTGCCAGCATGTAACTGGCAGCGGATTCGCTCCCGCGGTGCTGGTGCCGGCAGAGGCGTTTCGAGTCACGCGCGGACAATTGCGTTACCATTTCACATCCAGCATGGCCCGCGGAAAACACAAACGCGGCTTTTGTCCTGAATGCGGGTCCCGAATTACGGGAGGCGAATTTGAAGAAGGGGAACTGCAGTTTGTGGGAATCCTGGCTTCCACCCTCGATGATCCAAGTTGGTTTCGTCCGCAGATGGATATTTTCGTTTCGGATGCGCAACCGTGGGACCAAATGGATCCTGCGATTCCGAAATTCGCGCAGTACCCGCCGCCGACAAAGGAATAGAGACACGAATCTCACGAACAGACACGAATCAATTTCAAGGTTAGGAGTTCCGTGGTAATTCGTCTAATTCGTGTCCGGAGATGAAATTGGAGGAGAAAGCAATATGCAGAAGATTACTCCATTTTTGTGGTTCGATGATCAAGCCGAGGAGGCAGTGAAGTTTTACACATCGATCTTCAAGAACTCGAAAGTCGGAAAAGTTCTCCGCTACGATGAAGAAGCAGCCAAAATATCACAGAGTGGCCGCCCGCCGGGATCGGTCTTGACCCTTGAATTTCAGATCGAGGGACAGAATTTTGTCGCGTTAAATGGCGGCCCAGCTTTCAAATTTAATGAGTCGATCTCATTTGTGGTTAACTGCGAGACGCAGGAAGAAGTCGATTATTTTTGGCAGAAGCTGACTGCTGATGGCGGAAACGAATCGCAGTGCGGTTGGCTGAAAGATAAATTCGGAGTGTCGTGGCAGGTCGTTCCCACTGTCTTGATCGAGATGTTGCAGGACAAAGATCCCGAAAAAGCCGAACAAGTCATGAAAGCGATGCTTCAAATGCAGAAGATCGACATCAATAAATTGAAAGCCGCTTATGCGGAAAAATGATCCGAATCGTTATGGCTTCAGCAAAACAAAAACCTCGAACGATTGACGAATACATCACGAAAGTGAATTCCGATCAGCGGGCGACTCTGGAGAAGCTTCGTCGAACCATTCTGGCCGCCGCGCCAGGAGCAGAGGAGTGCATCAGTTACGGAATTCCTGCGTTTCGGCTAAATGGGCGTTCGTTGGTTTTCTTCGGCGCCTGGGCGAATCATTGCGCGTTTTATCCAGGAAATTCGGTCACGTTTAAAAAATTTCGGAACGATCTGAAAGCGTTCCAGATCAGCAAGGGCACGATTCGCTTTTCACCGGAGAAACCCTTACCCGCGGCCCTCGTGAAAAAGCTGGTCAAAGCTCGGATGGGAGAGGTCAAGGGTTGATACGATGCGACAGAGAACAGATGCTACATCTTGGGAAATGAATTCGTGTTATCCGCGTAATCCGCGGTTAGAAATCTAAATCATGAGCAACATACGAGTATTGGTCGGCACAAGGAAAGGCGCGTTCATTCTAACAGCGGATGGCACGCGCAAACGATGGAAGGTGAGCGGTCCGCATTTTGCGGGCTGGGAGATTTATCATGTCAAAGGTTCGCCGGTTGATCCGAGCCGCGTCTACGCGTCGCAAACGAGCGGCTGGTTCGGACAGATCATTCAGCGTTCTGACGACGGCGGGAAAACTTGGAATACGCCCGGCAGTAGCGCGGAGGAACTGAAAAGCCCCGACGGTATGCCGAAAGGCGAGAGCAACAAATTCGTTTACGACACTTCGCCCGAGACCGGGAAGCCGCTCACTACGCACCAGTGGTACGATGGAACACAGCATCCTTGGGAATTCAAACGCGTGTGGCATTTGGAACCGTCGTTAGACGATCCCGACACCGTTTACGCCGGTGTGGAAGATGCGGCGCTGTTTCGTACCACCGATGGCGGCAAGTCGTGGCACGAATTCGCCGGGCTGCGCGGCAGCGACACCGGGCCGAAATGGCAGCCGGGCGCAGGCGGGATGTGTTTGCACACGATTCTTCTCGATCCAAAGAACCCGCAACGGATGTACATCGCTATATCGGCTGCAGGCGCATTCCGCACCGATGACGGCGGAAAAACATGGCGTCCAATCAATCGCGGGTTGCATTCACAATACATTCCCGATCCGAATGCGGAGGTTGGTCATTGCGTTCATCGGATCGCGATGCACCCATCGCGTCCGAACACGCTCTTCATGCAAAAGCACTGGGACGTGATGCGCACCGACGATTCCGGCGATTCTTGGCAGGAAGTCAGCGACAACTTGCCGAGTGATTTCGGTTTTCCGATCGACGTTCACGCGCATGAGCCGGAGACGATTTACGTCGTGCCAATCAAGAGCGACTCGGAGCATTACCCGCCTAATAGCAGGCTGCGCGTGTACCGCAGCCGAACAGGCGGCAACGAATGGGAAGCGCTCACGAAAGGTCTGCCGCAACGCAATTGTTACGTGAATGTCTTGCGCGACGCGATGTCTGTCGATTCGCTCGAGCCGTGCGGCATTTATTTTGGAACGACTGGCGGACAAGTTTACACATCGGCCGATGCCGGCGACAGCTGGAAGCCGATTGTGCGTGATCTGCCTGCTGTTCTTTCGGTGGAAGTCCAAACGCTGCCGTGATCCCTGCTGGCGGATCGGTACGGTAGCAACATTGTTTGCATTGAATGGCACCCAGCCAAGCAACACGCGACTCGCGATGTTCTTTCTCATCGCGTATGCGATCAGCTGGGCGGCTTGGACTACCCTTTTCGCCCAGCACTTCTCTTTTTTGGTAGGACCTGGGCGCTGGCTGTATTTGACGGCCGTCGTAGCGCCACACGCCGCGGCGGTCGTGACCACAGCGGCTGAGGGTGGGCGCGGTGGACTACCAGCATTTTATCGCCGGGTCCTGCGGCAAGTACCATTTCGATGGGCAATTCTCGCGATCTGCGTGCCGCCGATTATCTATCTGATACGTGATGCGGCTGCCGTCGGCTTCGGTTTGCCACATGGCACGCTTTTTCACCGCTCGCCGCGAACTATGACGGCGCTCGTATTCGGCCAATTGGTTGTAGTTGCAGGTGAGGAACCGGGATGGCGTGGCTTTGCTCTTCCGCGATTGATCGCACGCTTTGGCCCAATTGTGGGAACCCTACTCCTCGGCATCGCGTGGGCTTTTTGGCATCTCCCGCTCTTCATGATCGCAGGAACGCCTCAGTATGGGACCGGCTTTCTGCCTTTTGCTCTGATGTTGATGGCGTGGTCTATGGTCATCACATTGCTTGTGATGCGCGCGCGGGGCAGCGTCGTTCCGGCGATGCTGTTCCACGCATCCGCGAACGTGTGTGCTTTCACGATGTGGGAGCCCGATGCGCAGCTACTGGCGCTCGGGCCGTGGGTTGTAGCAGCTGTTATCGCGGGTTGGCGGATCCGAATGCGAGCTGAATCGTAGTGCTTTTGCCCGGTTGCGTTCTGATTCTGCCAAGGAATCTATGACACAGCTCGTCAGTTTGTGTTTGGCTCTACGATGTCGCCACTATCAATTTGTCCCTTGTCGACATCGCGTGTTGAGGAACCGAGGATGCGGCGGAAGTTGTGGAAATAGGAAGGCAAGCCCTCGGCGTGAAATGGATCTGCATTGTCGGTGAGCATGTAATGGAGATGTGGGATAAATGCGTCGCCCGAAAACCCGATTGCGCCGATCTGATCTCCTTGTTTTACCTGGTCGCCAGATTTTACTCGAACGCTACCAGGCTTCATGTGATCGAAATGACTGTACTCGCCGTTGCCGTGATCAATGACAACGAAATTGCCATTAGACCGCTTGTACTTGTCAGTTTGCGGCAAATCCGCATAAATTACTTTCTTGTACTGGTAGCTGTTTTCGGGAACATCATTCACAGCGAACACCACGCGACCGTTTCCCGTCGCGTAAACAGGTACTCCGTAGCCGTACCAATTCTTCTTTTCGTATGGAGTATCCTTGTACATCTCGCCATTGGGATTCACCGGGCATAGATCATAGGCGTATCGGTCGGCATTACCGGAGGGCAAGAATTTACGAACCTCTGGATCCGCCGGATTGAGTCGTCGGTGATGTGCATAAAGATCATGGCCATCGAAGACGATGGTGCGCGCCCGGACTGGGAGGACAAGCTCTGTCTTACCGATGTATTGTTGAGGGGTTACCGTAACTTCTGCCAAGAATTGATAATCCAGCGGTGTAGCCGTCCGATAATCCGATTCGTTAAAGAAAAATGTGTAAGAAACCTTCGCCAGAGTGATCTCGTCTCCAAAAGTGGTGAAGGGGTTGAAAATCCCGATTGCGCTGCCGGCCGGCAAGTCGCGCGTTTCAATCGTTGTCATCCCACTTGGATGGCCGTTTTCGTCCAGTTCACGTCGCAGTTCGAGTTTACCGTCGCTGTCGAAGATCGCGATTTCGATCCGATTTAGATGCAACGGTTTTGATCCTGTATTTTCCAGTACGAAATCGAAGTTGATCGACTGCAGTGTATCACGCCGCTCGATGAGAGGTCGTTCGGGTTTGACTGTCACCTTAACAGCCGCTGGCGGAGAGGTGGCCTGAACAATGCATAACAGCAGGAATGCAGTGCCGGCAATCACCGTGAAGAAGACGGCTTTCCAAAAATTATGACGCTCGTTTTTGATGGGAGTAACGGAAGTGGGGCGACTCGCGTTACAAATTCCATGTGGTATTGCTTTCATCCTCAACAATTGAGTGTTTCCGGTGAGATGCACCGCGGATGCCAGTCCGATTCAAGATTTTTTGTCACACCGTTGGGATTGATTTCCGGCATTCGCTTTTTGTCTCTCCACCTCGGGACCGTGGCGCACGTTTTGCAAGATTGTACGGTGCTGGATCCGATGCGACCTGGATCGTAGTGCCTTGCCGGGTTGCATGCTGTTGAGATATCTATGAGGCTTCTTTGTAGCATCATTTAATATGATTCGTGTTGTTCTCCCACCTCATCTACGCACGCTCGCGCGCGTTGACGGCGAAGTGGAACTCGAGGTTAAGACTCCCGTGACCCAGCGTTCAGTGCTCGATGCGCTCGAA
>WNGQ01023640.1_pt1 | contig 11636 bp, 14 predicted proteins | sample 5407661 | NCBI WGS metagenome assembly WNGQ01 (sample SAMN13153382, study PRJNA577476) | soil metagenome | isolation source: 60 cm soil or saprolite under Garry oak tree replicate 2 | place: USA:California | collected 2016-06-15
CAAGGGCGGCGGCGGAGCGGATTACCGCTGGAACCCGCGCCTCGCTTTCCGCTTGGAAGGCGACTACGTGCGCACCGGCTTCTTTAAGCAATCGCAGAACAGTTTCCAACTTGCAGGCGGAATCGTTTTCCACTTCTGAGCTTGAAGGATTCGAATGCCATAGGGTGAAATTACCTCGCCCGTCACCGAATGGCATGAGACACGCCTTGACTTGCTCTACACTTAAGCGCGCCTGCCCCGCCTCGATCAATTCGACTGGGCCTATCTTCTCAGGTATTTATTTCGGCTGCATCGTCTCGCTTCTCGGCCTGTCCCGTGCCGTCATATCCGTTGAGACTGATGGAAATCCCTGGTTTACTGGACAGCGGGACGTTCACCGAGAACATCACGCCAGCTCCAGCACCCTAGCTTCAACTCGGGAGCACCTGCGGGTGCTTCTGGGTGGGGGCTATGATGATAGGTGGTGATGAATATGCGTCGGTTGCCACCAGTCAGGTAGTAGTGTTTGATGATCACGAGGTGCACGTGCCCACTGACCGTAGAGCCATCAGAAAGCGCCACGGAGTAATCTCCGTCGTAGGTAGTGTTCCACTCGGTGCTTGTCGATGTTCCGCCAGGCAGAAGTACATAACCCGTCCCGGTCCCGGTGAAGTTGTTGGCAGCCCACTGGAAAGTGTCGTTGATGTACCGGAGGATGGTGCCATTCGTGAAACTTCCGTCTGCTTCCTGACCAGGTAAATATCGGCAAACCCTTCGCTCGTTGTGCCGTCAAAAATTGACGCGAAGCAAGGATTATTCGATGTGGTGGTGCAGCCCTGATTGGCTGGGCCAGCGCCGATTGTTTCCGTTGATTGCGCCATGACTGACAGGCTAGGACCGAATAACAACACGAGACATACGAGAACTGGGGACATTTTTTTCACTTTAGCCTCCTTCCTGATCGGGATTCTACGCTCAGTCAGAAGAGTTTGGGATTCTGATTTTCTTTTTCTTCACGTTGCTCGTTTCCAGCCCCTCCCGGACCCCACTGTTCCGCTCGCGCCGGACAATGCAGGTCAGCCAAGGACCGCGCCGACCGCCATCCGTTTTTGGTGTCATGCTCACCGATCAGGATTTCCTGTCGTGCTGATGCTTGTGAAAGTCGTAGATGGCCCAGAGCCAAACGCCGCGTGTCCTATAATAGTTGTCACACAGGAGGAAGCGCGCCGCGGGTTGCTATCGCCACACGATGCCGGCTTGGGATTGGGCCGAGCTGAAATGTCTGTTGCGTCTATGCCCGATTGCCGTCGCCAGCCTGACAGGAACGGTTTGGAAAAAGAAAGATGCGGAGCTTGATGCCACTCAGGAGCCACTCGCAGCGCGGGCTGCCTGTTGGCTGGCTATTTGTTCCATCATCTTCTTTTGCATTTCCTTAGGTGTGGGTTGTGCAATGTGGGTAGCGACCATCCAGGTGTACCCCTCGGGATCGACAATGGTTCCACAACGGTCGCCCCAAAACATATCCATCACGGGTCCCTTGGACGCGGCACCGAGCTTTACGGCGTTGGCAACCGTCTTGTCTGCGTTCTCCGTCAGCAGATACAAACTTGTCGGCGAGGCACCGATTGTTTTCGAGCTGCGGGAACTGCGACATTTCCGACCCCAGCATTAATGTCGTGCCGCGGAGTGTCAGCTCGGCATGGATGGCCTTGCCGTCTGGACCATCCATGATCCCCCGTTTGGAAAAGCAGAATGCCACCGTTAGCATTGCTGTTACGGAACCGTACAGCTTTTTATTGAGAGGATCGATTTTTCTGGGCATACCGCTCTTTTCGTGAGGCGAGTATTCGAGACGAATTTCGGCGGACGTTGTTCATCATGCCGCTCGAAGAAACTTCTGTGCAGCGGAGATCAGAAATACTTGAAAGAGAAACGTCCGATCAACGCGCGAGTCGATGGCGTCGATGGCGGGCGCACTTCGCTGGGCTCTTCCCGCGCACGAGGGTGCCGACGAATACCAGTCATCACCGTGATTCTGTCCGATTAGCAACATGGAAATAATCGGATCATGGCTGACGTGGCTGATGGGCTCCACCTGACATGACAGGAAATTCCTACTAAATGTTCTCAGCACAAGTTGGCTCTGTCCTCAAATAGGGCTGTACGCGAACGAACTCCATTTCCCGCGCCACGATTTTGAGCCCTAGGTTCGTTCCTGTTCCCTGCCGAAGCCAGCTCTCGCTCGTGACTGGCCAACATTCTTCGGAAGATGAGGACAGTACTCTTTCTTAGTTGTGCATGGCTGCATCCCAGGCAAACGAGTCCTCGTGGGCCGTGCTCGCCTGTCGGAAGTGCCCAAAGATGAGTTCCTAGATCGCGCCGCACATGCTGCGGCTAGCGGCGAACGCATCCCACTCTTGCCGAGTCGGCTTCTTAGAGCTCTCTTCCCCATGGAAGGCACTGTATACGCCACGCATAGCGTTGCGATATTCGTCGATCATTTTTCGCGTGTACAGCTTGGCGTACACCATGACCGTGTCCATCGTAGCCTTCGTTCCTCAGGGTAAACGGGTGTGAGCGGCGGAGTGGAGCGTCGAAGCGAAAGCGTGCTATTGGCTAGTGCGGGTTGTCGGGAATCTTTGCGATCTCTCCCGGCTTGATCGAGAGCAGCACGGCCAGGCAAGCGGGTACGTGCGGCAACAGGTCCTGCAAAGCGATCGATTTCGAGCGGAAAATGATGATGGCGACTCGCCGCCCGGCCAGATTCTGCTCGTACTCCAAGCCGCGGTCCACCGTCAGCAAAACATCGAAATGCCCAGACTCGGCGGCGTCCAGAAGCTCGCCGTTCTTGAGGCCGGCGAAACCAGCGTACTCCGCCGACTCACACTCGTGCCCAGGAAGGTAATTTCGCAGTCTCTGATTCACACACTCGTCGAGCAGAACCCGCATTCATGATTTGCCGGACAGAAGTTGCTGAGCTTCTTCCAGGGCGGCGATGGCCATCTCGCGGGTCACGGTGGGAAATCCTTCGAGAAATTCCTCCAGCGTCTCTCCGCCTTCGAGCGAGTCGAACAGCGCCTGGAGGGGTACACGTGTTCCACGGAAGACAGGAGTTCCCCCGAGAATGTCGGGGTCCTTGACGATCACATCGCTGTTCGATGCCATAACGACAGTATACCTCAGAGGCAGTGACAAGTTGCTAGCTTGGATTCCCATACCGGATATTCTTTCTAACAACGAGTCGCTAACCGAACTGGAGACGGAGATTTGACTGGGCACCCTGCCGCGACTAGGAAGTTCGGATAACCGGAGAGTTGCAGGTTTGAGCGTCACCTGGACATTCCCACGAGCGCGCACGACGGCGTAGACCCAAAGACATGAGGCCTTTCGGTCCAACTTCAGTCCAATTCAAGGGCGTGGTCGCTTCGGGAAGGGATTTCCGCATTTCGGGCATCCCCATCGGTCTATTTGCCGTCCGGCGAGTATCCATCGCCATAACAGGAAGATCGAAGGTGCCGCAGCTGCAAAGCTAGACAGCAGATAATTCCGAGTCAAATAGAAAACAGCGAGGAAAGTGCCCGTCAACGTAGACGCAGTAACGCCAGGGAACGCATGGTGGGCTAGGACCGCACGCCTATAATTTTCGGGTCTTTAGCACAATTCGTGGGTAAAAGGGCGGTGGAAAAAGACGCTCCGCGGAAAAGTCCAAAGGCAGGACTTTCCCACTCCGCTTGGAAATCCCGCAAGAGCCGCGCGATTTCCACTTTTCCCACCGCCCCTGCAACAACGAATCAGTTTCCGTTTTCACCCTGAAAGAAGAATAGCTGACCTCCATCGGATTCGATTAATCTGCAGTTGTCAGAAAGAGATTCATCGACCGAGGAGATCAGCTATTCAACTCAAGGTTAAGACCATCCTGAACCGGGTGCAACATTTCGTGGGCTTTGTCTACCAAGAGGTGCGCCTGTATGGCCACAAAGGCCGGGCGCTCTCGATCGAGATCACCGTGAAATCTCATGAGGGCATCCGAGGGCGCTGTTCGCAGTGCCAGCGATCAGCGCCAGGCTACGATCGCTTGCCGGAGCGGCGCTGGCTGTTTGTGCCCTTGTGGGGAATCCCGACCTATTTCCTCTACGCACCGAGGCGAGTGGAGTGCGCCGAGCACGGGGTCGTGGTCGAGCACCTTCCTTGGAGCGACGGCAAGCGCCCGGTGACGTGCGCGATGATGGGTTTCTTGGCCCGCTGGGCGCGCAGGCTGAGTTGGCGAGAAACCGCACAGGTCTTTCAGACCAGCTGGGAAGCCGTGTATCGCTCGGTCGAATGGTTCGTGGAGTGGGGCCTGGCCCACCGCGAACTGCAGCAAGTCGAGTCCATCGGGGTGGACGAGATTCACTGGGGCCACGGCTTGGGGGCCGACAACTTCTTGACGGTTATCTATCAAATCGACGCGCACTGTCGGCGCCTGTTGTGGGTCGGGAAACGGCGCTCGCAGAGGGCGCTCCGGAAGGGGCTGAAGGCGCTGGGGCCGGAGGTGGTCAAGGGTTTGCGCTTTGTCTGCAGCGATATGTGGAAGCCTTATCTGAACGTCATCGCCACCCAAGCCAAACAAGCGGTCCACGTGTTGGATCGCTTCCACATCACCGCCCATTTGAACCAGGCCGTGGATCAGGTTCGCCGAGCGGAGAGCTCCCGCTTGCGGGTGGCGGGAAAAGCGAATGCCGAGCGGCTCAAGCACATGCGCTGGCCGCTGTTGCGCAAGGGCAGTCGAGTCCGCGGGCGAGCCCGGCAAAAACTCCATGCTCTGTTGGCCAGCAAATTGGCCACCGCCCGAGCATGGGATCTAAAGGAAACTTTCTTCTACCTGTGGCACTACAAATCCGTCATCTGGGCCGGAGCGTTTCTGGATTACTGGTGTGAGCGAGCGATGCGCAGTCGGCTGGAGCCGATGAAGAAAGTCGCCCGGATGCTACGCACCCATGAAGAACTGTTGCTGAACTGGTTCCGCGCGAAAGGAGAGATTTCCAGCGGTGCCGTCGAGGGTCTCAACAACAAAATTCGAGTAGTGACCAGACGATCTTACGGCTTCCGTACCTACGATGCGATGGAAATAGCCCTATATCACACGCTCGGACGGCTCCCGGAACCAGAATCAGCCCATAGATTCTGCTGACGAGGCGAACCCATTTCAAGCTCCCGCTACTTATGGCAAAATGGGATGAACTGACTTGGACCAAATTGAGGTGAAATACCGGCTTCGGCGCAGGCACCCAGACCGAATGTGACTGTTACGGCTCCACTCGTGGAAATGCTCGCTCCTGCTCCAAGCACTGCGCCACCTGCTCCGCTAATGGAACCGCTCTGTCCTTTGATCGCGTTGATTGAACGAGGGGAAAGTAGGACCAAAGGGCCAGCCGCGAAGCCGGCACCAAACCACGAACCAGCAGACTGCATTTTGATGCCAGCCACGCCTCCCGATACCGAATTGAGGAAGCCGGCATTTCCGGACCCGTCGGCCACTATCATTGTTGAGGCAGACCCGCCTAGGCCAATGTTCCAACTCGTACCCTTTGGCCCCGCTCCGGCACCAGCATCAGCACCCACGCCAAAGCCAATCGTCCACCCAGTAAGATTGGCGTAGGTCTGGGCGGCATATAATTGCGCCCGTTGTAGAAAATTGAGGGAACGCGAGTCGATACGGGCCACGCCTGTGCCGCTGCTATTGCCGCCTTGAGGGTCGGGTGGGCCATAGTTATTGAAAGTGCCGGTGTACCAGTCATAGTAGAAGCCTTCTTGATCGAAGCCCGCGAGAAACAGAGTAAACCAATCGACCTCATCTATAATAGAATCAGCCTTGAACTTGGTCCGTGAGCTGAAGTGCAGATAACGTGGCCGTTGACGACAAAAGGGCCCCACTGGGGACACACGCCCGCCGGATCAACCAAGTTCATCGGATCATTGATCACGTAAGCGTAGGCGTTATGCGATTGGAGGTTGCCGATCAAGCCGCCGATAGGGTCGGTAGAAAGGAAGCGTCCGAGACGGGAAGAATAGTAACGGGCGAAAGCGTAATGGAGACCAGTCTCGGAATCGTATTCGTATTTAGCCCGTTGTCGAAATCAACGAACGTATCGGACTGCCAGATCGCCGAACGCAGTTCCTCTCGTGTCACGACTCCGCCGGGTCGTTGCAAGAGAATGGTGAGGAACTGAAAGGGCTGTTCCTGCAGCTTGATCCGCACGCCCTGCTTGCGCACCTCCCCCGCGCGCACTGCTACCTCAAATACTCCAAGCCGCAGGATTTCAGCGTGTCCATTCCTCATTGCAGTTTCTGGATGATCGATAATTTTCTGAAACTCCGCGGCTGCAGCACTGCCGTCGTGCAACATTAGGTAAGCACGTCCGCGCTCGTAGATCGGGATCAACCATAGCGCGCCCAGCTCATAAGGAGTTATCGCACTGAGCAGCTCAACGGCCTTCTTCGCATCCTTGCGAGTAAGTGCTACTGCGGCGCGGATTGTCGGCAGCCAATAGTGTTGCACCACCGTGTTCAGCGGAAAGCGCTTGTCGAGTTCGGTGGCCAACTTCTCCGCACGCTTGACATCACCCGATAGCGCAAGAGCCATCGCCACCCAGGGAAACTGAGGGTTACTACCCACCACTACCACCCTCAGCGCTGCATCGGCATCGGCACGCGCCTGTTGCGTATCGCCAAAGTGTGCCTCCATCAGGTCCAGACCCGCGCAATTCTCGCAGCCACCCGACGTCTCAGGCCGGAACAAATCCCGAGCCTTCCCTAGTCTGCCGTGGTAAGCCTCCGCCCGCGCCTGCCAGAAATGGAGATAGTCCGCGCCCTGCTTTCCCTTCGGAGGTCGCCACCAACCGCTGCATCTCTCCTGCATCGCCTTTCAGGAAGGCCAAGTTGTAGCGAACGTAAAGCAGATTCCGGCCCTCCAGCTTTCGCTGCTCGGCCAGCTTCAGCAGTGCCTCCGCCTCGCCCAGACGGTTGAGGCAAATATAAGAGTCGCCGACGCTGACATAGTTCTCTTCGTTCTCCGGTTGCAGTCGCAGCGCCTCGCGCGCCTCCTCCAATGCCTTTGTACACTGACCCCAGGCGGGCATAGGCCATCGCAAACCTCGGGTCCAGCTCCACGGCCCGCTGGAAGAACGGAAGAGCAGCTTCTTCACCCTTCGCATGCCGAACTTCTCGGACTAATACGCGCCGTGGAACCACGGCCAAACTGTTTGATCTTAAAGCGCTTACGCGCGAATCAAGGTCCAAACAGATTTGGCCGGTAATTTTTGTACCATCGGGGAGTTATGGCGTGCTGGCTGGAATTGAAATGTCGAGTGCGGCCACATCTATCGGCAGCCCGTCAGTCGACTGTTTCTCCTACCGGAGTTCCCGCAAAACTCCGATACGAGAAGATACCGGCCCGTTCAGCCGATTCTTCTTGCCAGCTCGCGCGCCATTTGGTGCCGAGCTGCAACAAGATCAGAGCAGCTGCAAAGAAAGCGCCTGCGAAAAGGAAAAGTCCCCCCGAATACTGTCCGGTTCGCTGCTTGATCGCTCCGAGAAGAAAAGGCAGGAAAAAGCCTCCCAAGCCGCCAGCCGCGCCGACCAATCCAGTGAGAATCCCGACGCGGTCTGGAAATCGCTGCGGCAAAAGCTGAAACACGGCTCCATTCCCCATGCCCATCATTCCCATGGCGAAAAACAAAAGCGTTACCTCCAGCGGAAGGACCGGGAGCCTTCCTACACCTCCGAGGCAACCCGCCACGCCAGCCAAGAGCAGCAAGAGCAAGCGGTAGCCGCCGATCTTGTCCGAGAGCCAACCGCCCACGGGCCGCAGGAAACTTCCTGCAAGGACGACAATGGTCGTGAAGTCACCGGCGCGCACTTTTGAAAGTCCATACTGGTCATGGAAGAAAGTGGCAAGAAAACTGGCCAGGCCCACGAACCCGCCGAATGTAAAACTATAGAAAAAGCAAAACCAAGCGGTATCAGGTTCCCGCAAAATAGTTGCGATCGCTTTCCATTTGGGTGGTTCACTGCGGCGCGGACTGTCTTTCGCCAGCAGAGCGAAGAAGACCAACACAACAATTACGGGAAGCATGGCCAAAGCGAAAGTGTTCGCCCATCCAAACCTCTGAGCGAGGCGCGGCGCGAACAGGGTCGCGATGAGAGTTCCCGAATTCCCCGCGCCAGCGATGCCCATGACCAGCCCCTGATACTCGGGCGGATACCAGCGTCCCGCAATCGGCAGAGCTACAGCGAAACTCGCGCCTCCGATCCCCAATAAGAGCCCAAGAACATAGAAGTGCGCGACCGTATGTGCGAAACGCCAGCCAAGAATTAGCGGGAGCAAAGTGAACGCGAGCCCGAACAGGCCAGTCCTGCGTTCGCCAAAACGCTCGCCGAGAAACCCGAGCACCGGCCGGAACAGCGCGCCCCCTAAAAGAGGAATCGCGGTAAGCAATCCTTTCTGGTAGGGCGTGAGCTTGAGCATTTCGGACAGGAACGGGGCGAGCGGACCGAGCAAAACCCACACCATGAAACTGACGTCGAAATATAGAAACGCCGCGATGAGGGTCGGGAAGTGGCCACTCTCCAGAAACTTTTTCTTGTTCATCTCATCTCCTTGGACGAAACGAAATTTGTTCCATCCCGTCCGGCTTCATGCCCGGACCCCTGGCTCTTGGGCTCCCGCGCACGCCCCAATACTGCGGAGACGCCTGACCTCTCTCGACGCGCACGGCGCACTGCTTGTAATTCGGCTCACGAGAAATCGGATCGAAGGCGCTCTGAGTAACCTGATTGGCATTTGCTTCGGCGTAGTGAAATGGCATGAAGACCTGTCCCGGCGCGATGATCTCCGTAACCCGGAGTTCCACGCCTCGCACACGCCCGCGAGAAGACACCACATCGACAGAATCGTGCGGCTTCAACTTGAGCATCAGAGCATCCCGCGGATTCATCTCCAGCCATGCGTTGGGCGACAAACGCTCAAGAATCGGCACCTGCTCTGTCTTCGTCCGGGTATGCCAATGCTCGACGGTGCGCCCGGTGTTCAAAATGAATGGAAAATCCGCGTTCGGCTGTTCCGGAAAGGGTTCCCACTCGACTGCGAAGAGCCGCGCTTTTCCATCCTCGGTCGAGAAACGACCGTCGGAGTAGAGCCGCGTAGTCTTCACTTCCGTGGTGCCGGCCGGATACGGCCACTGAACTCCTCCGCGACTCTCAAGCAACTCGTAGGTGAGCCCGGAGTAATCGCAGAGGCGGCCGGCTGAAACCCGCTTCCACTCATCAAAGGCATTCTTCGGTTCAGTCCACCCCAAAAAAAGCTCGTCGTAGCAGCCAATCTGTTTTGCCAAGTCCAAGAAAATCTCAAAGTCCGCGTGGGCCTCGCCCGGAGGGTCAACGGCGCGGTTCACCTTGCTGACGCGGCGTTCCGAATTTGTATATGTGCCTTCCTTTTCCCCCCAGATCGCCGCGGGAAGAACGAGGTCCGCGACTTCGGTTGTGGGCGTGGGATGGAATCCGTCTTGCACCACGAGAAAATCCAACCCGTCGAGACTCTGCTCGAAGACACCCAGATTGGGGAAGGAAACGACTGGATTAGTGGCAATTACCCAGAGAGCGCGAATTTTCTTCGCCACCGCTCCTTCGATGATGTCTGGGTACGCCCATCCTCGCGAAATTGGTATGCGTTCCGTGCCGATGCCCCACAGCGCCGCCAATTCTTCGCGGTCCGCCGCGCTCTCAAACTTGCGATAACCCGGAAGGCTCGATGTAAAACCGGCCTCGCGCGTTCCCATCGCATTGCATTGCCCGGTGATGGAAAAAGGAGACGCTCCCAGTTTTCCAACATTCCTGGTGATCAGCGCAAGATTATTGATGACGTTTACGGTCTCCGTACCCTGGGTGCTGTGGTTTACGCCCATCGTCCATCCGATGAACGGGGCTGCAGCCCGTCCATAGATCAGCGCCGCCTTGTAGATCTGCTCGGGCGTGAGCCCGGTGAGTTGCGAGACGTAGTCGGGCCTGTACTTGAGCACCGACTCCTCGAGTTGGTCGAAGCCTGTGGTGTGCGCGGCGATGTATTCGCGATCGATGAGGCCATTCTCAATCAGCAGGTGAATCATGCCGTTAAGGAGAGCGATGTGCGAGCGCGGCTTTAGCGGCAAATAAAGATCTGCCATCATCGCGGTCTTCGTCACGCGAGGATCGGCCACCATCAGCGTCATGCTCGGATTGGCTTCCAGGTATTGGCAAAGAATGGGATGGTTGTCGGCGATGTTTGCGCCGATCAGAAAAATAACGTCCGCTTTGGTGAGGTCTTCGTAGGCCCCCGGCGGTCCGTCGCTGCCAAACGAGCGCTTGTATCCAGAGACGGCGCTGGCCATGCACAGTGTCGTGTTTCCATCAAAATTCTTGGTTCCCAAACCGAGCTGGACAAGCTTACCCAGTGCGTAAAACTCCTCGGTGACAAGCTGGCCGGTACTCACCACGCCGAGCGCGTCACGCCCATATTTTTCCTGAACGCCGCGGAATTCCTCCGCCATGACTCCTAGCGCTTCGTCCCAGCCGATGCGCGCGAGTTTTCCACGTTTGTTGCGCAACAGCGGATAGCGGGCTCGGTTGGAAGCCTCCAGCGTGTAATGCTCGGAAAGGCCCTTGGGGCAAAGCTTCCCGGAGTTCACCGGATGATCGGGGTTCCCGCGCACACTCACGGCGCGGCCATCCTTCACCCCGATGAACATCCCACAGCCAACGGAGCAGTAACCGCAAGTGGTCGAGACCCAATGTGTGGGAATTTTTTGCTCCGATGTGTAGCCCATGACAGGATCATCGGCGTAGGCGTATTTTTCCTCGAGGATGTCCAAGCCTAGCTGGCGCTTCAGATTCATGCCGCCGCCCTTCCGGCGGACACGTACGAAGCGGCCATGTTCTTCGGAACCACGCTTACGAAAAAAACATATCGTCCGAGAACTTCCCCGGCTAAGGCAGTGAGAAGTGAAGCGCATGCGCCCGCCCAGGTCGGCACGAACAGCGGCAGAATGATTCCCCCCAAGCACAGCAACGCGCTGCTCCCCAGGAAGGAAGATGCCAGAGTCGTGGAAAGCAAGCGCGCCGATGCTTGCAGTTCGAAGGAATCAGATGCTGTCAGCCAGAAGAATTTGCCGACTTCGTTAAGCAAGTGCCCCGCTGCCGCAACAACCATCGCGATGCTCAGCCAGCGTCGGTCTCCAATCCCGAGGCTGGCCGCAAGTAAGGGACCGAGCAGTATCCCAGTAAGAAAAAATCCGGCCACGGTGCGCTTGGAGTTCCACGCGGGCCGCGCCGGGACGAGATAGATGCAGGAGCTCGCGGTTATTCCCGCGGCGCCAAGCAGGGAGGTCAGCGCGCCAATCGCCAGGCTTCCGGGCAGCTGGAACCAGAGCAGTGCCGCGTACAAAAACGCCACGCCGGAGAAACATCCAAATAGCAGGACTTCGCGGCTAAGCCAGGATCTCTTCCACATTTTCAAAGCGCGATAGGCATAAATGGGGCGCCCCAGATGTAGCGTCGAAGCACCCAGCGCCAGCACGGCTACCAGCAGCGACACCAGCGCCGCAACTCCCAGTCGCGTGGTCTTTCCCAACATCTGCAGCAGCCAG
>WNGQ01006168.1_pt1 | contig 11632 bp, 14 predicted proteins | sample 5407661 | NCBI WGS metagenome assembly WNGQ01 (sample SAMN13153382, study PRJNA577476) | soil metagenome | isolation source: 60 cm soil or saprolite under Garry oak tree replicate 2 | place: USA:California | collected 2016-06-15
AAGAGAACCGCAAAAGTCAAGCCTGCTTCTGTTGTGTGACCTGTGGACATACCGAGAACGCTGATCGGAATGCCGCTATCAATATCTCTAGGGCACCCGTCATGGTGCCTCTTGTCTCGCCCGGTAGCCCGTCTGCATGTAACCAGACGGGTGCGTAAAGGCAGGGACAAGCCATGGGGCGCGCAGTCCCAGTGGTTCATGACACACTCATCTGGCTTCATCCACTCCCGCCGTTCTCCGTTTATTGTAGTCCACAAAAATCTAATGTGCTACTCACCAAGTCGTTTCCTACAATGTGCTATTCTTAGAGGTAGCATTCTGGATATATCACGCCGTTGCTGCGCAAAGAGATGGTGATGTATGAGACATCCAGCACACAGATTACTGGGGCAGTTTATGGAGAAGATGAAAGATCATGCATATTCGTATTCGCTACTTCGCATCCCTACGCGAGATCGTTGGGCAGAACGAAGAGATATTGACCCTACCAGCACAGGCCAGAATTAGCGATGTACAGGCGCAATTGCTCACACGCTATCCGCGCCTGCAAACGATTCTCGAACGATGTTTATGCGCCGTCAATCGCAGCTACGCGAATGCTGATACGGTACTCTATGATGACGACGAATTAGTATTTATCCCTCCCATGGGAGGGGGCATGCAATAGCAAGCAGAAGGAAAATAGCGATGGAACCCCTAATCCAGTTAACACGACAGCCACTTGATCGAGATGCGCTCATCGCCGCCGTCAGTGACCCCGCAATGGGTGGCATCGTAGTCTTCGAGGGCGTGGTGCGCGATAATGCCCGCGGCAAACAGGTACGCTATCTTGAGTACGATGTATACGAAGAAATGGCCCAGCAACAGATACGACAGATCATTGCGGAAGCCGAACAGCGCTGGGGAGCACAACATGTCGCCGTTGCCCATCGCTTCGGTCGCCTGGAAATCGGTGAAGCCAGCGTCATCATTGTCGTTGCAAGCCCCCACCGGGCGGAAGCATTCGAGGTCTGCCGCTATATTATCGACACACTGAAGAATACAGTCCCTATCTGGAAGAAAGAGGTAGCCAGCAACGGCGAAGAATGGGTAGAGGGGTAACACGGTGTGACATCTATATCTTTACCCCTCTAGTTATACTAACTTCGCGCATCCATTATATAACCGTATATACTCTTATACTTTTACCATCGCATCTTATGGATTTTTATCCATAAGTACTATTTCTACTCTTATAAATTGTCTTCTCTCTAATTTTCTGTTATAATCACTTTGCTATGTATTTGCTACGCCTAAACTCTGCTATTTCTGAGTTGAGTTTCTTTTAAATCCGATACATTATTGCGCCATACTTACAGCGCGGATTAGTTGAAAGATAGAGGTGCACCTATGATTAATGATGAGCGGGATGAGCTGTTTACTGTTCGCGAAGTGGCACGCCAATTGCGCGTTGACGCCACTACCGTGCGCCGCTGGATAAAAAATGGTGCTTTAGAGGCCATCACGTTGCCACATCGTGGAAAACGCCGGGAATATCGCATTAGAAAATCGACGCTTGAGTCTTTACTGCGCGAATCCACTCAGAGGGTATAAACTGGCGCTCGCGCCAGAGAAGATCGGTAGAATGACATCGCGCTCATAGTAGCGCGGTGTTTCGAAGGTTTCTGCTCTTTAGAAAAATGCCTGCTGAATAATTATCTATAGCTTTTACATAAGTAGTTGATCCTTTCAAGATTATCCAGGAACTCGCGACGCCAGGTTTTTTCTTTAAAATATGTATAGCATATCCTGTCTGCTACCAGCTACCTATGTGCAGCGCAAGGCAGACAAGTGCCGTTCCCACGAGCAGTAAGCTGACAGGTAACAACTGAAACAGGCCACCTCCACTCTTCGCCGCCAACATAAACAAGAACAGTCCGCACACATACAAGAATATACCAGTGAGAATACAGAAACGTTTCTTCAACTACGCCTGCCTTTACAGTAAATACTGCACCAAACTATATCAGAGCACAACAGCTATTTCAACAAGATCGCTGTATCATCACCTTATATTGCTATTGCACGACCCTATGAACGGAGACGGCATGGCCGATAGATTGAGAAATTATTTCTCCTTACATCGAGGGGATCAGGGGATGGGGCTTCTTGACGAGCGATCTTCTCTGTGTTACACTCACGACGTAAAGTACGTTATGCCGCCACCCGCCGGCTCTTTCTCCAGCACGGGTATCTGGCGGTACGCATTGATGTCATCCGAGCGGGAAGGGTTTTTCCTCGAAGGAAACCCACAACTCTCGCAATGCCTACAAGGAGGCGCTCTTTGTTGGTGCCCTGAATCATCTGGTGATGGAGCTAGCAGGCTTTTCTGGCAGTCTGCTCGGCCTTTGCGCGCTCCATGATCTGCCATCGTTGTGCCTGGCACCGACGTACTTATCCCACAAGACCCCCTCAATGAGAAGCCGGACTGGTTATCTGTCCCTGGTGGGATGATCATTGCCGAAGCACTGCGCTTCCCGCAGCCCGGCACCCTGTTTTGCTCGACCGTTACCCGGCCAGGAATCTCTCTCATCATGATACTCCTGTGAAGTCACGGAGCAGCAAGTGGAGTCTTCCGTTGGCGCGCGAGGCGGTGACACGCGCTCTGCCTGGCAGACCACGGATCTGGTGTTGAAGAGGAGAAGCCTCTCCTCTCTCCTGACCAGCGCTCTTGCCATGTCCCAATTCCAAGGGGGAAGCCAGAGAGCTATATGATTCCCTTTTTCACGGGAGGCGCGTGCAAAGCCACTAAGAAAGCCACTAAGCAAGAAAGGAAGATGCGCTATGTCAATTGAAGCAAACAAGGCCATTGCCCGTCGTTTGGTTGAGGAAGTTCAGAACCAGCAGAATATCTCTGCGATGGACGAACTCTATGCCACCAACTATGTCTACCATGCCGCGCATGGAGTCCCTCCCACACTTGAGGGGAACAAACAGTTTTTCAGGATACTTTTCGCAGCCTTTCCCGATCTGCATCTCACGATTCACGGTCAGATCGCTGAAGGGGATAAAGTGGTCACACGCAAGACCATGTCTGGCACCCATCAAGGAGCGTTTGTGGGCATGCCAGCAACGGGGAAGCGCATGGCACTGGAAATACTTGAAATCTTACACATTGACGGTGGAAAAATTCTCGGGTATTGGGTGTTCTATGATCGACTCAGCCTGATGCACCAACTTGGTGTGCTCCCTCTGCCGACACAGCCGAGGTTTTGCACCTGGAAATCATCCTTTTGATCAGCATCCCAGGAACGATGACGATGATGATCCAATGGTTAGTTGAATGTTGATTTAGATCAGATAATGAAAGGAGGTAGCCGCCACTCCACGCCTCCAGAGGCTCCAGCAGGAGAGCCTGCACTATCAGTAGCAGCAGCGCTGGGGGACAAGCCCTGGCTTGTCCCCTTTGGAAGAGCAAGTGAGAGCTTAGCCGTTGCGGCGCACAAGCTCCACGACCGGGATTTTCCTGGTCGTCTTACGCGCGTAGTCAGCGAAGTTCGACATGTGCTGCTCCTGTTTGGCGTAGATCTGGTCACGGACTTCGCCTTCTACAATGACCGCTGTGGCCTCGAATTGCTCTGTGCCCACCTCGACCGTTACTTGCGGATGGGCCACCAGATTGTGATACCAGTCGGGGTTCGTTGGTGCGCCACCCTTCGAGGCGAAGATAAACACATGCTCACCATCGGGGAGATAGACGAGCGGAGAGATACGCTGCTGCCCGCTTTTCGCGCCTGTCGTCGTAAGCAACAGCAGGGGAGCGCCCTCAAACATTCCCCCAACCTTCCCCTTGTTCGAGCGAAATTCCTCGATAACCTGACGATTCCAGTTGTTGACATTCGTTTCTGCCATACATACTCCTCTTCATTATGTTCGATGGCGAGCATTACCGCGCTTTACCATCGCTGCATGAGATTTTTCAAACCATACTCGTAACAACATGTGCTTGCCTCTTATTATTCCTTTATGGATGTTACTTGCTTTTCAATAGCGCTGCACCCACACTCTCTCCACCGTTCCCCTGAAAGGCAGATGGCAGGGGTCTTACAAAAGAGCACACTGCTTTTGCACATCTTGAACGAGACTGCACGCCACAGGTCTCGTTCAGACTTGCAAACCTGTCATGCTCCAGCGCTCTCATCACATTCTCCCCCTCGTCTTTCGAGGAAAATGAGCTTGCACTCTCTGATGAGGAGAAAAACAAGCTCATTTTTTCGGCTATTTATGGTATAGTTAGCAGTATAACCAACAAGCGTTTCAGGGAAGGTCTTCTTTATCCTGCCAACGGCCTGGGATGCATCCAGGATTTCTCTCGGAGGTCGTTGATGAATCTATTCGAAAAGCAGTCTCGACTTAATCAACTCTTCGCGCAAAGCCCGGTGAAAGCCGCCTATCTCGCGGGAGCTCTCTCCAATCGTACATCCTTCGGCCACCTTAGCGATGTGGATATCGCTATCCTGCTGATGGATCAGATCAAGTCGGACCAGTTCCTCGATTATCAGCTCTACTTCTTTAGTGAGCTGGCGAAGCGCCTGGAGAGTGATACCATCGACGTAGTCATTCTGAACCAGGCGTCTATGCTGCTCAAATTGCAAGTCATTAAGTATGGTCAGATCCTCTACAGCCGCGACGAGAAGCAACGCATTCTTTTCGAGACGCGCGCAGTGATGGATTATCTGGATTTCAAAAGGTTCGACGAGATCCAGAATCAGGCTCTGAGCCGTCGCTTGCACGGGCAGCTTTTGCAGATTGATGGAGAACTGGTACAAAAACAGCTTCAACGCATGCGCGAAGCAGTAGTCATTCTGAAGGACCTTGCAAAGACGCAAAGGGAAGAATTCATTGAGGACTTCCACCTCCACGGTCTGGCGGAACGCTACTTACAGCAGGCCATCGAAGCCTGCCTGCAAATTTGTACCATGCTCGTATCCTCCTTTGGATTAGGGCGTCCCGAGAGTTATCATGACCTTTTGAGTACGCTCGCGTCTCATCAGATCATCTCAAAACCGCTGGCCTATCGCCTGGAGGTATTGACCAATCTACGTGATCCTCTGGTTCATGACCCGGACACCCTGGACTACAACCAGATCCACGACTACCTCCTGCAACGCCTGGGAGATTTTGATGAGTTCGCAACCGCCATAGAAAAGAAGTCCTGAGCCGCTAGCAAAACAAGCATCGTGGCTCATCTCTCAGGCTGGCCTGAGAGATGAGCCACGATGCTTGTTTTGCTAGCGGCCATAAATTAGCTCAACGCGACATTCAACTCTTCGGCCTGGCGCATGGTCTCCTGAGCTTTCTCAGGAGCACCCGACTCCTCGTAGATCTGCGCCAGCGTTTCATAGGCAATCACCATAGAGGGATCTAAGGCCCTTGCCTGTTCAGCCGCCTCGATGGCCTCCTCATAACGCTTCACCTCGCGCAATGTATCGGCGAAATCGTTATAATAGTCCGCATTCAAGGGATCAGCGTCGATAGCGTACTGGTAATTTTCGATAGCCGCATCGTAGCGCCCAAGACCATCATAGGCAGTCGCGAGCTGATAATACCCATCGGCATCACCCTCCGCTCGTGAGAGCAGAGCCTCAGCCGCCTGCAATGCCTGCTCGTAGCGACCCAGTTTATTGTAGGTATCGGCCAATCCGGCGTAAGCATTAGCGAGATCATCTCCCCCTAACGCGTCCCCTTTCTCAACCAGTCCCTCATACACCGCCAGCGCCTCGTCATAACGCTCAGCATCGAAGTAGGTCTCAGCCAAGCCAAAACGGGCCGAGATGCGCTCTGCGTCGAGTTCAGTAGCGCGGGCATACGCTGTGATTGCCTGGTCATTGTCACCCTGGAACGAACGCCACGTCCCAAGATGCTCCCAGGCTTCGGCATCTTCAGGATCGAGATCTACGATACGTGCGTAGATCTCGGCGGCACGTTCCGGCTCATCCATCTGTTCATACACCGAGGCCAGCACGTCGTATCCCGCACGCTCATCGGGCGCCAGAGAGAGCATCTGATTGGCCACCGAAAGCGCGTCATCATAGCGATGCATATCCAGATAGAGGCTGGCCAGCTCACCATAGCGCGGAGGATCGGCTGGGTCGCCATCAAGATGCTGCTCCAGTTGCATCAGTCGCCGCATCTGCTCGTTGACTTGCTCACGTACCATACGCAGATTGGCGGCAGCCAACGTATTGTCGGGATTGAGAATAAGCGCCTGCCGGTAGACCTGGATGGCATCAGAATACAGATTTTGTAGACGATAAGCATCACCAAGATTCTGATACACATCGTCATTGCTGGGATCAAGATCTAACGCCAGTTGAAACACTTCCAGAGAATCTTTGTAGAGACCGAGGTCTCTGTAAATCTGTCCCAGGTTAATGTAGGCTTCGAGCAAGTGTGGATCAAGATCTATCGCTCTACGGTAATCAGCGATCGACTCGCGCCGGTAATCTACCTCCGCGTCTTTATCTTCACTAAGATACTGTTTTGCGAGGGCAAGATTGTAGCGAGCACGCGCATTATCAGGGCTCAACTGTACCGCATGCTCAAAGGCATCTACCGCAGCTTCAAAATCCCCCTTTTGAGCGGCGGCGTTGCCTCTGTCGGTCCATGCTTGTTCATCGTTCGCCAGTTCTTTACGATCTACAAACTGCACAGGGAACGTGCTCTTGTTCTCTGCAGTTTGCTCTTCTTGTCTATCATCCATACGCTGCTCTATCTCCTCTATGCTAATGCTTTTCTTTACTATCGAGAGCCTTACTAAACTCGCTGTAGTATAGCATGCTCCGGCTCCCTTTTATAGTACGCTTCAGGGCAGAAACATGTAGAAAAGATGAAGGTTCTCTTTCTTCATCGCCCACATGCTACCTGCCTATGCGCAGCGATAAGCGGAGATCAAAGCGCGAACTGGGATAAAACGCTTCAGTATATTCAATTGGTGCACCCGTCTCGTCAAAGGCAGTGCTGGCCACACGCATGCCCGCCTCATCGGCCGCCACACGCAGCAACTCTGCTTCACGAGGCGAGGGCGTATCGCCCTTAAAGGTGTATTCGGCGATATAGGGACTTAATCCTTCTGTCGCCATAAGATGATACAACGAACCCTCTGCCGTCTCTTTGGCACGCTGGTAAATACTGGCAGCGCGCGGATATGGCAGATAATTGATCTCATAGGCGACAGGCTCGTTATCAGCCCTACGCAGCCGCTCAAGCCTGACAACTTGCTCCTCGTCAGTGAGACGCAATTGCTCGCGCACGGCCTGCGATCCTCGCACCAGTTCGCTCACAAAGAGGATGCCGCCAGGTTGCTTCCCGCGATGCTTCAACTCTTCGCTGAAACTTATCAGCTCGCTGACGGTATTTCTCTGTATACGAGGCTCACATACAAATGTCCCGCGGCCATGTTGACGGTACAGCAATCCCTCATGCACAAGCTCAGTGAGTGCCTGACGCACGGTGGCGCGACTTACATGATACTGCGCAACCAGTTCCGGCTCAGATGGGATCGCCGTATGGGGCGCAAGATGCCCCGCCTGAATCTGCTGCTTCAGTACCTCTTTCAGCTGGTAGTAAAGCGGCAATGGGTTTGAACGCTCTAAAGTTGGCATATGTGGTTTCCCTTATGTCCAGACAACACAAATTCATCGTTAGTAGAAGATGTGAAGAATATATCACAAAACAACGAAAGCGTCGAGGGGGTAGGAGATGAAAATTTGACCTGGCATCTTTTTTTAAGATGCCAGGTCAGGATTTATCGCTATCAGGCAACCGCGATGCCGTTTTCTGACAGTACACGATCGATCTCACCCTTCAATCTGCTGGGGTGTGGACCAACCAGACGACCAATCACTTTACCACCGTTAAAGATCATCAACGTGGGGATCGCTTGAATGCCCAATCGGCCGGGAGTGAGACCATGCTCATCAATATCCATTTTCGCGAAATTTAGCTTGCCGTTATATTCGTTGCTCAGACGCTCATATACCGGGGCAATTGCGCGACAGGGACCGCACCAGGCCGCCCAGAAGTCAACAATCACGGGATGATCTGACTTGAGTACTTTCGTCTCAAAATCCTGGTCTCCAACATGAAACAGATTAGCATGTGTATCCGTAGCCATAGTATCTTTTCACTCTCTTTCCTAACGATAGATGCATGGACTTGCTCATTGAAGATATCTTACTATCTTAATGAACACGCCCATGTGTCGATCTATTCCCACACTTCCCTCTTTATAGGGTTGAGTTCTTCTCTGCACCACGTCCTCGCGCTACGCGACTACGAAAGCACACAGCTACGCTTAGTTGCGCCGGTTGCCTGACAGGATAGTCAGCAACTGCAAGATGTAGAGGAACAGGTTCAATACGGTAATAAAGATGGAGGCCGTCAGCCCTATGGCGTTTGGTGTAGTATCCGCCATATACTTGGCGCGCTGCACATACACCAGCACATAGCCTGAAAAGATCGCCACGCCCACCACCGAAATGATCAGGTAAAAGACGGTGGCGTGGAAGAAGATCCCCACCAGGCCAGCCACCAACAGGATAATCAATCCGACAAACAGGTAGTCACCGAGCCGTGTGAAATCACGCTTAGTTGTCCAGGCATATACACCGAGGCCCAGTGAGGTGATCGCCGTAATCAGAAATGCTTGCGTTAGAATGGTACTGTAGTAGGTCTGATAAAAACCTATCAGCGGCGCGAGGGATAGGCCCTCCAGAAATGTAAACAGGTAGAGCAGCACCAGGTTCACCCCTGGACGCTGGATCAGGAAATTTAACGCAATCAGCACCACCAGCCCGGCCAGGGCTACAAAAATGGAGGAGCCATAGGTCAAACCAATGGCCATACCCACAAAGGCTCCGATCGTCGCAAAGATGAAGGAAAACGCCAGCAGGCCCATTACTTTACTGATCAGGCTGCTGGACTGTGTCCCCTCATAGCCATAAGGCAGGGTTTGGTACTGGTACCGAGAGCTAAAACCGAATGAGTTCCTTCGGTTATTGCTGTAAGGATAGTTATTTCTTGGGTTATACATAGTAAACCTCGTGGTTGGAATACTAACAAGGATGCATAAGATACGTTCTAATTTTTCTATAGAACATACTCTTCAGCACAATGAGGAGCTCTCCTCGCTGTGTATATACGAACAGTCCGCGTACCAAGTTGTATTCCAGCTAACGCCATAACGTAGCTACTCACTCTCTACCAGACCACCTCTGCGCTATCGACCAGACTATTGCTGCTCATCAGAAGTCATATAGTGCTTTTATGCTTTTTATTATTCTTTTTGAGCACCTACTACATCACGCTCCACACGCCACAGATTTCGCAAAATGCCACTCCTACCTCACCGAAGTTCTTGCTGCGCGTGCTCCAGTGATCATAGGCAATAGCCAATGAGCCACAATTCCAGCAGCGCGCGCGTCCCCCCGCTTTCGTCTCCTGAGCAAGCTTGTGCAGGAGCGTGGAGCGAGCCTCGCTTGACCCGGTATAACTGGGATTATAAGCAAGGTGCAGCAAATTACCCAGCGGTAATGCGATTTCATGCGTCGGATTTGGCATCGGTGGTTGTGCCACCACGTGTGGCACGGGCGGCGCTGACACTGGTGGCGCGGGCGGCAGTGGCGCCTGCATAGGGCGTCTGAATGATGTCCGGCGGCCCGTGGTCTCCGGCGGCGCGGGTGCCGCAGGCGGCAACGGAACATATTCCTGGCGCTCTCCATGCTCACCACGATCACCATTTCTCGTGCTCGGCGACGTTGGTGTAACGCTGCTCGCCTGGTATGGCATGGGTGCTGATGGCATGTCAGAGGATGCCGGAGCGGCCGGCGATACCACTGAATTATCGTTCGCGGTGTCTGTTGGCGCGCCGCCTGGCTGCTCAGATGAGGTAGCCCCGGCTGTATCGGCGGCGTTGTCTGCGTTGACTGCATTCACACCCTGATCAACGTGATTGTTGTTCTCCGGCTGATCGGGAGGGTTGGCTCGTCTACGTCGAGTTATTGGCATAGGGGTTCGCTCCATGAAATAGTAGTATAATTCTTGTGCACGGATGATAAATGTAGCACCCGTATTATACCACAGCGGTAGGGTCAAAAAACAACGGCTTAAAATGCAGGGCAAGCTCTCATCCCGATACAGATGTCGCTCGCCCTATCAATGTGTCACCAACATAGTGAAGGTTCAGATCTTCCTTAATCTGTACTCAGTAATGAATATTCTTACTTAAAGAAATCCGCATTGACTTTTATAAAGCTCTTCCACTCATCCGGCACTGCTGACTCTTCGAATATCGCTGTTACAGGACAAGCAGGCTCACATGCTCCACAATCAATACACTCATCAGGGTTGATATAAAGCTGCTCGCATTCATCGAATTCAGGTTCACTCGATGAAGGATGAATGCAGTCAACAGGACATACATCTACGCAAGATGCATCCTTGACGCCAATACAGGGCTGTGTAATCACATAGGTCATTGTCTAATATCCTCCTCCTTGACGCGCTATGCCAGTTCTTGCGTTCATAGCGGCAAAGTTCTGTTTTCGGCCAATTTCAGTATAGAGGGTTGCGCAAGTGATGTCAATTATCTTTTTCGCTCAACACCCCTGCCATCGGTCTCTTGACAAACCCTTCCTTGACTCAGTATATTTGAAGTGTTGATTATTCATATTGTAGCACGACAATGAAGGAGGCTCCCATATGTGGCATCGCTACCAGCAGTGGTCTGCGCCACATCGTCTATACCCTCAGGAGCATTCCTCGGTGGTCGCGTGCATGCCACCGCCTTCCGCGTTTACCCCGCCTCTCCCGGCCCAGGGGGATTTTGTGCCCATTTCATGGAGAGCGCCTCTCTGTATGAAGCTTCTGCCTGATCGCTGACAACGCTTACCAGAAATTTCGCTCTCTCCTCACCGTGGGTACATCACTTGCTCCCGCGGTTTTTTATTGCCTGGTCGCAAACGAGGCGTCACGATGTCTTTTATACCCTATTCTACGTGTTTTACTATCTACTTCTGCTACAGAAATGAGGAAACGCAATCATGCTTACAGATGCATCACCTTCTTATCGCCGCGATTTGGGCAACGGCCTCATTTTGCGCTGGTCAACCCCGGAGGATACCGAACATATTGCGCAACTGGCCAGCATAGTTTTTCGCTCAAAAGAGACTGAGCCACCTAACCAACGGCTTGCCGATGAGATACGCCGCCTCATGCGCGATGATAATCCCCTAATGGGACCCTACGATTATGGCGTGATCGAGGATACCACGAAAGAGGGCAACCCGCTCGTCGCATGCACCTGCCTCTGGCGCCATGATTGGGAATATGAAGGTATCCCGTTTAGTGTGGGACGACCAGAAATCGTCGGCACTGATCCGTCCTATCGCCATCGTGGCTTGATTCGTGCGCTTTTCGAGATGGTTCACGCTCGCTGCGAGTCCGAGGGTCGCCTCGTACAGGCCATTACGGGTATCTCATACTTTTACCGCCAGTTCGGCTACGAGTACGCCCTGGACCTCGGTGGCAAGCGAGTTAACTACCTTCCACTCATCCCTAAATTGAAGGATGGAGAGAGCGAACAGTATACGCT
>WNGQ01027182.1_pt1 | contig 11630 bp, 7 predicted proteins | sample 5407661 | NCBI WGS metagenome assembly WNGQ01 (sample SAMN13153382, study PRJNA577476) | soil metagenome | isolation source: 60 cm soil or saprolite under Garry oak tree replicate 2 | place: USA:California | collected 2016-06-15
TGGCTGCGACAGAGCAGATCGACATGTCCTGCCAGTTTACTGACGGGGCGACGTGTGCCTTTGGCGACGGCACGAAATTTGCCTTTGTTGGGAGTAAAGAGGGTCAGGATACGATCAGCTTCCCCAAGGTCGGTGCGCTTGAGTACAATGCCTTCCGTGGAATAGCTGCGTTGTTGTCGCATGGGGAACACCTCTCCTTTCGTCCTGCCTGAGCGAAGCGCACTCCTTGCATCTTGCCTGAGCGCAGCTAGCACGCAGTGCGTTGGCAAGATGCCTTACAAGAAGCACGCAGTGCGTCTGGTTGGATGGCAGGACGGATAGGTGCCGAGTACAAACAAAAAAAGACGTGACCTGCATCATCACGTCATAGATGGAGGCGACGAGCGGATTCGAACCGCTGGTGCAGCTTTTGCAGAGCCGTGCCTTACCACTTGGCGACGTCGCCGTATGAAGACAACTGGGAGCGGGAGACGGGGATCGAACCCGCGACTTTCTCCTTGGCAAGGAGATGCTCTACCACTGAGCCACTCCCGCATATATCTTGCGTTCGCATGAGTAAGATATCATACTTGTGGTGTTTTGTCAACTGCTTTTTACACCATCCATTGCCTGATAAGACCAACAACCTCTGCCTGGCTAACCGTCTGCTGTTCTTTCCGCACGAGGTCTCGCACCGTCACCTGGCCAGCCGCGAATTCATCTGGCCCCAGGATAACCACGAAGGGTATACCCTTCTTGCCCGCATAGCGAAGCTGAGTGCCTAGTGGATCCTGCTCAAAGTACATCTCAGTCTTCAACTCACCCTGGCGCAGGATGTTCGCCATCTGCAGCGATGCATTCACCAGAGTTTTGTCGAAAACCGTCACCAGCACCTGGGCTACCGTCTTGCCAACATTTGGAGGAAACATGTTTAGCTCCTCCATTGCGTCGATGATACGCTCGATACCAATGGTCGTTCCCGTGGCAGGGTAACTACGCTGGGAGAACATGCCCACCAGTTCATCATAACGCCCGCCGCCGGTAATGCTGGGCATCCTGGGTTCCTCAATGGTCGTCTCATAGATAGGGCCCGTATAGTACTCCAGCCCGCGCACCATCGCAAACTTGACCTGGTAATACTCTTCAGGAATATCAAGCGCCTTCAGGTAGCCGATGATCTCCTCAAGTTCGGCAATCCCCTCCAGCGCAACTGGATAACTCCCCAATCTCTCTCGTAGTGAAGCCAGCACCACCTCGTTCTCCCCTTCAATCTGGAGCAGATCGAGCATCTTTTCGATGACATCATCGGGAATCTCGTTTCTCCGCAGTTCCTCTCTCACCCCCTCCAGGCCGATCTTTTCTAACTTGTCAATGGAGCGGTACAGGCCGCCAAGCAATTCATCCGGCACGCCAGAAAATTGCCCAATGCCGGTCAGAATTTTCCGGTCGTTGATATTGATGACAAACCTCTTGAAGCCCAGCCGCCGGAGTACCTCGTAGATGACATTGAGTGTCTCGGCGTCGGCCAGCATACTCGCGCTGCCAACTGTGTCCGCGTCACACTGGTAGAACTCGCGATATCGTCCTTTCTGCGGGCGTTCCGCGCGCCAGACCGGGGCAATTTGATACCGCTTGAAAGGCTTGGGCAGATCGGGATACATGCCGACTACCCGGCAAAGGGGCACCGAGAGATCATAGCGGAGTGCAAGCCTATCCTTCCCATCCCCGTACGTTGCATTATAAATGAGCCGCTCCGCGTCTGGTCCGTACTTGCCCATAAGCGTGTCGGCTAATTCAACGGCGGGCGTTGAGAGTGGTTCAAAACCAAATTCCTCGAAGACGCCGCGAATTACATCGATCACATACTGCCGCCGGATCATCTGCTCCGGCAAGATGTCCCGCATGCCTCGTGGGACGGATGCCACCACTTTCTTTGCCATTTCTTACACCTTTTCGTCGATTGTACCAGAGCCAGGTAGACACCGTCAAGCTAATTTGGGAGTATCTTCCGCCCAATCTTTTCAGCTACCTCCTCCAACCACTCTCTCGACGGCAAGTGATAAGGACGGAACATTTCACGGTCACCTGTAGTCGTATCGAACAGCACAGCGTAATCCTGGCTGAGTTCCGTAGCGCCAGGCCATTCCAGCAACTCCATCGATTCGTTTTTCGAGGGCGTGCGCAAGACAACCCGCCGGTCAAAATGCTCAAGCGCATCGCTGCCGGGCATGCTTTTCAGGCTCGTAAGTCTGTCACACCACATCAACAGGTGGATACCGAGATCAGGCCCCTGGTGTAGGATGGTCGCGAATTGTTCAGCCAGCGTCGGTGAACCTGCATGTTCATGTTGAGCAGGCTTTTGACGTAGTTCATCCATACGCTGCAAGCCGTGTAAAATGAGCAAGATCGATGAATGCTCGAAAGCATCTGACGCGCGCCGTTGTTCAAGTACCTCGCTGATATGGGTGATGACCTGGGCAAGACCGGAATGCAGGTTCTGCCGCGTCACCACACGCGGTATATAACCCGGCAGCAATTGCCCCATCACCTGCAAAGCATCCTGTTTCGAGCTGGTCTCAACAATGTAGCATTGCAGGCGTTGGGGTGGATATTGCGCGGCAAGGCTGACGAGAGAGGTCACAGCCATGCTCATCGCCATCTCCTCTTGCTTGCCGACAATAAGGAGATGGCTGCCGCTTTCCCGCGAGAAAGTGACGGCGGTTGGCTCTTTCAGCGTCACCGGGTGACCCAGCCAGGCCTTCACCGTATCACCGGGCGCTGGCCATTGAGGCTGATCTAACAGTTCCTTCAGCCGCGTATTGTGCTCAACCGAGGCGGCGTCGGAAATGTACTGGCGCACCGTTTGTAAAAGTTGCGTGGACAATGGCAGTGGTGGCAGCGTATCTAACAGCAACTGGCACGCTGAGAAATCGGGGTCCAGCCAGGTAAAGCGCGGCCCATTGCCGGTGATCACGCTGGAAATGCTTTCCAGCGCATGTAATTCAAAGCCGAGAAGAGCGGGGAATGGCATATCAAGGTCGCCGACGATGATGGTTGAAACACCGCAGCGCGGGCCATTTCTAGCGATCACCAGCAGTTCATTCGCCGCCGCGGGAGAGAAATTCGCCGGAAAGCCCATCACCACCAGAATATGATAAGGTTCAGCCTGATGGCTGCTCTCATTGCCTTCCTCTCCCTTCTCTCCTTCCGCTCTATACTCACTGCGCTTGCGGTGAACATGGCGGATATGATCGGTTACGCCGCGTAATTGCTGCTCGATTTCCTGCGTACTGACCCAGGCATTGCCCGTTCCCAGCATGTCATGATGCTCAGCTAGCGGTGAAAATGGATTCAGCGTATTGCCCAGTTCAATAGGATCGATGATGGTGAGGCGCACATTCCCTGGTTGCTGCGTCACCAGCAGGCGTATCAACAGCGATTGTACCACCGCTGCCGCGCTCTGCTTTGCTACTCCTGCCGCCTTGATGAACAGATTGCAGCCCTCTGGACAGGAGATGAGCGCCGGCAGTGGTGGAAGGGCCAGTTGCGCAGGCAGCATCAGCGCGCCGATACGAGCGACAGGAGGAGTAATATGCAAGTGTTCCCAGGCATCCCAGGACGCATCATCCCAGCCCGCGCCAGCATAACTCGTTTCATGAAGAAAAGTCGCCACATCAGCGCGCAGTTTCATCAATCGCTCCTGCAAGATGTGCTCAAGTTGATCGTTTTGTTCTTCGTGACGCTGTCCGATTTCATGGAGTTGCGTTTGAAAGATATCCTCGATGCTCGCGCAGCGCTGCTCATGAGCGAGTTCCACCAGTGGTTCGACATACCCGAGCATCACATAGGCTTTTCTGAGCGGATAGAAGAGCCTGTAAAAGCACCCCGAGCACCCCGCCAGTACAGCGATAAAGACGACCAGAGCCCAGCCTGCATCTAGAAGCAGGTTACCGGGCGGGCCAGACGCCCAGAAGAGCAGCAGGCCGAAAATTCCAGCCACTACCGCCGCGATACGCAGCACCCATGTGAACAATATGCCCGGACGCGCATAGCGTCTCAGAAATGCATGCACCCTGTTGCTGGCGGCGGCGGCAGTTGTGCGACAGGTCGCTACCTGCACTGCTGCATCGAGGCTGCGCGCAGGTTCTTCAGGAGGAGGCGTGAAGAGATGTGTGCTGGCCCACCAGCTCCAACCCGATGCCGAGAGTTCGCTGCGCGTCTCCGCATAGATCTGGCGAACTTCCTCAATAGCGTGGTCTGCCTGCGCCATCGCACTCTGCCGCGCCTGGTAAGCAACCTGCTCTTCCTCGCGCCGTCGCCGTTGCAGGTCGGTTTTGCGCAGTTCATAGCCCTGCACCAGTGTCTGCGCCTGCCGAAGCAGCACGCGCTCCTGCAGGACAAGTGGGTGATCAGGCGCGCCCGTATTGGGCAATGGCATTACTACCGGCTCGGATATCTGCTCCGTCTGTCCAAAGGGAGTTCCAGTATGCGCTGGCGAACCAACTACAAAGGGTGATGGGCCAATCCTGGGTGGAACCTGCTGCGTTGTACTGGAAGGTGACGGCCTGGTAAACCCGGCATGCCCAACTCCCATCGTCCCAGGCGCTTGTAGCACCACCTCCTCCAGAGCATCCGCGAAATCCTGGACATGTGGGAAGCGCTGCTGCGGTTGTTTCGCTAACGCTCTCAAGACAACCTGGTCTACACTTGACGGAATGCCAGGCATCCTGCTTTGCAGGGAAGGTGGAGGCGCAAAGCTGTGCTGGGCGAAGAGCGCGGAATGCGACCCCTGAAAGGGAGGATAGCCGCAGAGCCACTCATAGGCGACGACTCCCAACGAATACTGATCGCTCGCCAGGGAGGGTTTGCCGTTCAGGTGCTCAGGAGACATATACGGCAGGGTACCGAGGATGTTTTCGATGGCTTGAGAACGCGAACTGATGGCGGTCAGAGCGATCCCGAAGTCACTGAGCAAAATTTCGTCGTTGCTGCCAATGAGCATATTCGCCGGTTTGACATCCAGGTGAATCAGTCGTTTCTGCGTATGCGCGTACTGCAACGCCGCCGCGACCTGCTTGACGTAGGAGACCACCACCATCGGCGGCAAGGGAATGCCCCGAGGATGGCGTTTCGCCAGGGTGCCATTAGGCGCGTACTCCATCACCAGGAAAGGCGTATTGTCTATCACCGAGAAATCTAAGACGCGCACAATATTGGGATGATGCAAGTCGGCAATGACACGGGCCTCGTGGCGAAACTGCACGCTTTCATCGCTCCCGCTCATGCGAGTATCCAGCACCTTCACCGCCGCCAGGGTGCGCAGGTGAATATGTTCGCCAAGGTAGACATGCGCGAAGCCGCCCTGCCCAAGTAAGCGCACCAATCTATAATTGCCAAGCTGCTGTCCTTCACGATCTGGCATTGGTTGACCCTCCTCGAAAAGGCCATCTACACCACCCCTTGTCCCTACACCCCTCTGATCTATTATATATGACGCTGCTTCATTAGGAAGGTAAAATCTCGCCTAATCCTCGACCACGAACCCACGTTCCCTCAATAACTCTACTATGCGCGCCAACCTGTCCTGCGGAACACGCACTAAACGGTTTTCCGAAGGGACTTCTTCCTCGAGCAGCTCGCCCACCTCTTCATCGGCCTGGATATCGTGCAGCGCCTGGGCAGAGAGGCGCAGCATGGGAGCAGCTTCAACCGAAATAACATTCTGCCTGTCATACCCTCCGCCCCACAGTTTGAGACGAATAAGGAAGGAAGGCGGCACACCGTCCAGGCAATACTGCTGCAAAAAGCGCACGATATGCTCGAGTGGGATATCGGGGCTGCGCTGGATAGATGATGGTGTAATGCGTCTCCAGCCCGTCGCCTCGTCATAGGTAGTGATACGTTCAAGTTCTGCCGCCAGGTACAGGTTCACTACGGGATAGCAGGGCTGCAACAGGCCATCCCCGAGCAGTCGCCACTGTGGTTCATGCACTGGCATACGCCCGCTTTCCAACACCTGAGTATAGACCGGCGCCACTACCAGCGCGGGCAGATATTCGCGCTGCCACAACAGTTCTTGCAGGTTGGCCAATTGATCGGAGACCACTTCTGCCAGCAAGGGGGCCAGCCGACGACCAAACAACGGGCGAGTTTTCGCATCCGCGAAGAGTTCATCCAGTAAAGCCGCGTCGTCTACTTCGAGTAAGGTCATACGAGGCCAGAGTTCAATGCGCCGCGCCTGTCGTTCCCATTCCATCAGTGAATAGCAGACGTTTTGCGGCAGGCTTCCCCCGCCCGCCTGCTCCAGGATCTGCTGAATTTCTTCCGCGTGCATGCCCATCTGTATAGCGCGGGTCACACTGGCCTTTGTCAGGCGATACTGGGCGATCTGCTCGAGCCGCGTGCGCTCGGCAAAACGATCTAACCGAATCAGCAGCGCTTCTGAGACGGGTGCAAGCGCCAACATTTCAAAATTTGGCTGCACCACCAGTTTGCCCCAGGGCAATTCTTCTATATCGAACGCGGTCTCGCCGGTGATAAGCGCGCTTTGCGGCAGCAGGCGAAAAGCATCCATATCGTTTTCTTCATGCAGCTCTACCAGGCCTAACCAGCGCAGCGGCCCTGACAGCATAGCTCGAATGAAACCGCCCTCTACCAGGTGCCAGCCCTCGCGGTGCGTTAACCAGCCATGCCGCAGGCGAAAGTCCCAGCCATAGGGGTTGCTTCCGGTGGAGTAGCGTTCCGCGCGCGCCCCATACTGGCGCGGGAAGAGCAGATAGGGAACGTACAACTTGGCGCGCGCGATAAAGGCGGGCAAGGTATGCCACTCGCCTGACTGCGCCTGTAATATCCGCTCCATCACCATTGCGCGCGCGTGTATCACTTCCGGATGAGCCGGATCGAGAGGGCCGGGTCCGGGCCTCAAAATAACACCTGGCAGGTAGTTCAGTTCGTTCCAGAAGGACGTCTCGAGCCATAGGCGATAGCAGCGCCGCGCCCGTTCCAACAGTGGTAGAGCAAAAAATGCATCGGCAGGCGCAGCCAATATTGCCCCATTGCGTTCATACAACAGCCCCAATTTCATGAGTAGCAGGCGCATAAACAGCAGGTGAGGTCCATCAGCTTCGGTGCGTATGCGCTCGATATCAGCCGGGGGTCCCAGTTGCTCGATCACCTGCCGCAGCGCTGGCCGCGAAAGCAGCTTGCTGCTGACCAGGGATAAACCCTCACGCACGCTCGATACCAGCGACCAGTAGAGATAGAGCGAGCGCTGCAAGGAACGCAGGTCCTCTTGATAGTCAGCCGCCAACGCATCGGCCTGGGAAGAGGGCGCAATGAATTGCGCCCCTACATGGGAACGAAGAACGGCTTGCGCTGCATCCATAACCGCCTGCGGCACAATCAGCACGCCATCGTAAACCCCATTGGCATAGTCACGCCCCACAAAGTTGGTTTGTTTGCCCCAGAAGAGCAATCCCAACATCAGCAGGCGATGCAACGCTTGCTCAAAGACGCCATGTGGATGCGGCGTAGGATATTGCAAGGCGCTGGGGGGCGCGGCCTCGGCATAGGGACGCAGCGAACCTATGCCCAGGGTAGGAGTATCGCGTTTGTAACGTGTTCCACCGGTATGCGGCTCTGTTCCAGGAAATGCAGAGACATCGCTGCTCTTCTCTGAGGGCGAAGGCGCAATGAATTGCGCCCCTACATGCTTATCTTTACCCGTATTGAGCAACTGCGCGCTGGTGAAATAAAGGGCAAGGTCGCGACTATTCGCGCGCCCTCCGCAGGCAACCAGTTCGTTCAGAATGCGTGTTTCTATCTCGCCCAGGCCGCGTATGACCTCCTGGCAGGCTTCAGGATCGAAAAGCGCCTCACCAATTTCTGGAAGGTTCAAAGAGGACAAAGAGATGGCATCTGCCGGATTAGTAAACACGGGCAAGTGACGCGCCTTGACCAACGCCTGCAGGTGGTAAGGCGGCACATTCTGTAATAGATAAAGGTCGCTTACATCCATATTATTCATCCCCATGCAGTAGTGGCGTTTGACCGCGCCGCTTCAACTCTTCAACCAGTTGCTCTCCACCCTGCTTGTTCAATAGCACGAGGGTAGGATGAATTCTGTGCGCAATCTGTTTTTCTATCGAGGTCGTCGCCCCCAGTTCGCGCATAGTGAGGGTATCGGCAACCTCCAGTAATGTCACATCCGTATAAAGCCGCGCGCGTCCATAATGCGCGATACGCCGTTCAAGTTGATACAGCGCTGAGGCCATCGAGCTATTCTCTATGCTAGAAGCGTCTACCACGCGATGTAACAGGTCAAGCAGCGGCGCGAACACCTCTCCACGATGAAGCGCCTCACCAAGCGATTTTGGCGTAAGTCGATAGGAAAGCCGACCAGCCTGCACCCCTTGCACTTCAGCAAATCGTTCGATCAGTTCAATTACCGGCCAGTTTTCGGGCGATGAAAGTATCGATAATTCGCCCTGCTCCGACATTTCGATAGCGGGTTCCGCAGGCCCATTGGCAAGAAGGCGATCCTGCTCAATGATGGACAATCCATTCAACAAGAAGCCCGCCATCGACGTGAGGCGGAATGCCAGCAAACGCCCATCAGCAGACAGCGCAAGGTCACTGGCTCCCCACCAGTACAAAGGACCTTGCAGTAACCGCGCAAGATAGCGTCCCTCGGCGCGTAACCAGTCATTCCACTGCGTGGGCTGCAAAGGCCGACCCTCTTCCTGCTCGATCCACCAGTGCGGAGAGGCAAAGGCGCGCTGCCGGCGTTGTAAAAACGTGGGGTTCAAACGATATACAAAACGCGCAAAGGCGGTGAAATTGATCCATTGATGCAGGGGAGCCTGCGCCAGCAGCATTATCAATGCCTGCCGGGCATCTCTACTCTCTGCCTCCAGTTCTGCGACTGCGCAGGCGCAGTCCTTCTTCCTGTAGATCAAATAACTCTATATAGGTAGATTGATGAAGCCAATGCATGAAAAGTTCGGAAGCGACCTCAGCTCGTGCCGGGCCGAGCAGCAATTCGGCGGCATTTGGCAGCATGCGCAGTATCGACATAGTGGCATTGGCGCTTTCGTGCTCAAGATAGAGAATGTCCGCCAGGCGTAGTATGCGAAAAGCAAAACGTAAAAACGCGGACGGGCGCGGAACAACCGATTGTAGCCATTCCAGTAGCGAAGCCGAGGGCAGGCCGGTGGGAGCAGGCAGCGCAGTTGATCCATCGCCTGTCTGCGCTGTCACTCCACGCACAAGCTCCCCGGTGATAGGCTTTCTGGCGCGCTCGTGCCTCTGGTCTTCGCGCTCAATGCGATAACCATCCAATGCGCGGGCCACCAGCAGCAGGTCTGCTAACAGGTGATATGGTTCAACGTGGCGTATGATTGGAGGAGCGCTCGGTGCCTCGATATCAAATGAGGTGATCGGCAGCGCAATGTGTAATGCTGCGCGCACCTCTTCTGGCACATACCAGTTCACATCGAGCAGTGACGCGCTCAATCCGCTGCGTGGTTGTAAGGATGTGTTGAAACTTGCCCGTACCAGCAATGCCTTCCCCTGAAGGGCAAGCAGCATATACTGCAACTGTTCCGGTTTGCCGAGCGAGAACCGTTCAAACAGGCCGCGCAGTTCATCATCATTCATGTGCCCACCGGCCAGGATCAAGGTAGCCAGGAACTGGCGCTGCGCTTTCTCCAGTGTTCCCACTACATGTCGTACGGCCTCGGGCTGCTTGAGCGCAGCCACGATAGCCTCGACCAGTTCCGGTTTGCCGAGTCCGTTGGTGGTAATATCATATTCACGCGCAATACCACGCAAATCGCCCAACGCCAACTGCGCCAGGAATTCGGCAGTATCCATTGCCGGACTAGATGGACGCCATGCAGGACTATAGGTCAATGGCCCAACCGATTGAGGAAGCTTATGGCCATCTAGACCAGCTTGATAGTCAGACGCCAACGAGACTGCGTCTCTACGCTGCGCGTCAGGCGGCTGTAAGGAACGATTCATATAGGGGCTGGCAGGAATCGACCCCTGGTTTTTCGGGGCTGGCAGGATCGAGGAGGTGACATCAGGGGAAACGAAGGTGAACGGGTGTGCCAGCCATTGATAAAGCAGCGCGGCTGCATGCGCACATATTGTCATGGAACCGCCAGCCGCTCCTCTACACGTACAATGACTATTCCAGTTCTGAGGATCGCGTATCTCAACCATAACAAGAAAGCGCTTCGACGCAGACGGTGTACCTTCTATTGCTATTGCTGGATTTGTCGCTGTTACGCCTTCTTCATGGGGCGTGTTTGACAGATCAACTACACCTGAGAGCCGCGCTCCCTGACGATTCGTTGAATGAACGGCACCTATACGGCAATACTCTTGACCCTGCGACGCTGCTGTCAGCCCTGCTCTGCTGATAATATCAGCTTCACGCATGTGCTGTAATGCGCCAGGCACAACATCATACATCTCTCATAGCCTATAACTACGCTTGCTCGCTGGAAGATTCATGTTGCATTATGATAGCATGTAGTGAACACGGGGTCAAATGCGAAAATCATATTCAACTCCCTCAACAACGGCGGCATCCACGACCTGAAAGCCGCCCTGACCTACCTCACCGAACAGCCCGGCGTTGACAGCCAGCGCCTGGGAACTATCGGCTTCTGCATGGGCGGCAGCTTCGCCATCGCCTGGGCCTGCACCGACAACCGCCTTAAAGCCATCGCCCCCTTCTACGGCATGAACCCTCGCCCCCTCGAAGCCGTCGCTCGCATGTGCCCCGTTGTCGGCTCCTACCCCGACAAAGACTTCACCACCTCCCACGGCCAGAAACTTGACGTTGAGCTAGATCGCTACAATATCCCCCACGACATCAAAATATACCCCGGCACCAAGCACTCGTTCTTCAACGACAAAGGCAGCCGCTACGATGCAGCAGCATCCGAGGACGCCTGGGGACGAATTACGAAATTTTTCGGGGAACACATTGGCGCGTCCCCCAAACTGTATGGGCGGGGGCTGCAGTGAAGGGCGGTGGGCCCGCCCTCGATAGGCATCGAATCGTTCGATGGCATTGGACTAACCCGAACGAACAGGGCAACACAATCACCCATCACGGCAAATCCTCAAACGTCTTGCGGTACGGCTCATCACCCAAAAACTGCTTCCACTCCTCCGGCGTCAGATTGCGCTTCAATCTAGGCTTTACAGCAGCGATCAGATCCTCCGGTCGCCACAACCAGATTTCCGCCATTTGACCACTAGCGGTAGCCAGGTACTTCCCATCTGGGCTGAAGGCAACATCGCTGACACTACTTTCAAACATGAGGCGCACAAGTTGCTGACTGCTGTCCATCTGCCATATTCTGGCGCTCCTATCAGCGCTCGCTGTCGCAATCAGCTTGCCATCAGGACTGAACGCTATAGCCCTCACCCAGTTCTCGTGTTCCAGCCGCACCACCCGCTTGCTACTACTCACTTCCCATACTCCTGCTGTCCTATCAGCGCTCGCCGTCGCGATCAGCTTGCCATTGGGGCTGAACGCTACAGCACTTACCTCGCTCTCATGCCGCAATATCGCCACTCGCTTGCCACTGCCCACTTCCCATACTCCCACACTCCCGTCAGCGCTCGCCGTC
>WNGQ01010516.1_pt1 | contig 11629 bp, 14 predicted proteins | sample 5407661 | NCBI WGS metagenome assembly WNGQ01 (sample SAMN13153382, study PRJNA577476) | soil metagenome | isolation source: 60 cm soil or saprolite under Garry oak tree replicate 2 | place: USA:California | collected 2016-06-15
CGGATCGTTTTTTTGATTCCACAACTGTTTACCAAGGCGCGGCGCGAAAATTAGATCGACAGATTGTCGAACGCCTGAACGCGTTCGCAATCGGCGATTGCGTCCCGGATGTTACTTTTGTGCTCGATATCGATGCAGCGACCGCCTGTTCACGAATGCAAGAACCGCGTAGAACGGATCGGATGGAACAACAACCTGCCGAGTTTTATAAACGAGTCCGCGAAGCGTACCGAGAACTGGCCGCTCGCGAACCAAATCGCATTGCGCTGATCGACGGCTCGCGCGACGCGGACAAGATCGAGAAGGAAATTTGGGAAATAGTTTCTTCACGTTTCCCGAGACTTGCTTCAGAGGCAAAATCGAAAATCGAAAATCGAAAATCGAAAATCTGAGATGGCTTTTTCGCGCAGAGCGGCGCTGGGATATTTGCGGCGGGCCCACGAACAAAATCGGCTGGCGCACGCTTATTTGATTTCCGGACCACAAGGCAGCGGAAAGCGGGTGCTTGCGGCGGAGCTGGCCAGCCTCGTCAACGGAACAAAGGTGAGCGAGGTTTTCTCTGCCAAGGCCCGGGAGATTTTCGTTGCCCAACCCGAATCGAAATCCCGGCGCATTGTTATTGAGCAGATTCGTAGTCTTGAGCATACGCTGCAAATGCGTGCGCCAAAAGATCGATGCAAGGTGGCGATTATCGTCGATGCCGACCGGCTTCAACCCCAGGCCGCAAACGCGTTTCTTAAGACACTGGAAGAACCGCCGAAGGATTCCTTTCTGTTCCTTTTGAGCGCCTTACCGGAAGCTTTGCCGGAGACAATTCTTTCACGGTGCATCGCAATCCCGCTTGCCTCCAACGGCGAGCCTCAAAATAGCGTGGAAGAGGAAAAGCTGGTGAAATTACTGCAACAGGCTGCTCGTGAGCAAAGTTGGGGTATTCAGTATGCATATCGGCTGGCTCAGGAATTTCAACGCCTGCTGCGTGCGGTTCGGGAGCAAATTAAAGACGAAACAGATCAGGAATTAAAAAAGGAGGAAACACGCTACAAGGATTCGACTGATGGTGCCTGGCTGGAAGAACGGGAGCAATACTACAAGGCGCTCACAGAAAGTCTCTACCTGCAACGGCGCGCCGGACTGATTGAAATATTATTCGCCTGGTGGTCTGATGTTCTTCGATCGAGCAACGGTGTAGAGAGCGGTAATCTGTCCAACGCAGGAAGAGAAACAAGCGCGGTCGCGAAGCGTTTCAGCACTGTCGAAATTTTGCGACGCGTCCACTGTCTCGAAGAATTGCGAGATCATCTGAGTCGCAATATTCAGGAAGCGCTGGCCATCGAAGTCGCTTTCCTGGGGATCTTTACGATATGATGCCAGCGATGATGACGGTTCAGATGAATTAAGGTGCGCAGGCCAATAATGACTGCATTCTGAGCGCAAAGTGCATGAGGTTGCATAAACGCGAAAAAGTTGTCCGTTCGCATTTCTGAAGACGGGTCGACCCATCCACGAAATTATGAGATTTGAGAATCAAGTCGCGGTTGTAACTGGGGCTGGGCGAGGGATCGGCCAGGCGATTGCAATGCGGCTGGCGAGCGAAGGATCGCGCGTCGCGTGCATCAGCCGGACGGAGGCGAACGCACGGAAAACTGCAAACGAAATTAACGCGACGCAACCGGATGCAGCGAAGGCTTATGCAGTCGACGTCGCGGATCATGCCGCGGTGCAAAAAATCGGTGCCCAAATTCTCGAAGACTTTGGGAGGATCGACATTCTGGTTAACAACGCCGGCGTGACGCGCGACGGACTGAGCATGCGAATGTCGACCGAGGATTGGGACATCGTCATCAACACGAACCTCAAAGGCGCGTTCAACTTCGTGCAGGCCACAGAGCGCGCGATGATCAAACAGCGCAGCGGCCGCATTATTAACATCAGCTCGGTAATCGGACTGATCGGAAATGCCGGTCAAACAAATTACGCGGCGAGCAAAGCTGGTTTGATCGGCCTCACCAAATCGCTCGCACGCGAATTAGCCAGCCGCAATATCACTGTGAACGCCGTGGCGCCCGGATTCATTAGGACCGACATGACGGCAGGATTATCGGATGAAATCAAAAAGACGCTCCAATCGAGAATTCCGCTCGGAAAAACCGGCACGCCCGAAGATATTGCCAGCGCTGTGGCATTCCTCGCCTCAGCGGAAGCCAGTTACATCACAGGGCAAGTGATTTGTGTCGATGGTGGGATAGTGATGTGAGATCACTTTCGAGTGCGGCGACCTGTCGCCGCTTTCCAACCGCGGACATGCCCGCGCACTCCAAAAGTAGTTATGTCCGCAGTATGATCGTAATCCGTCCGTCGGCCAGAAGAACATCGTCGGCTGAGATGCGGCACTGGTAAACTGCATTGGTCCCGTCTGCGAACAGGCGGTGCGCGCAAATCCGTAGCGGCGAAGGGATGTCATCCAGTCGTATCATGTGCAAGCGTGCCTCCCGCAGCGCCGCCAAATATCCCGGAGACGCCGTGGCGCCTGCCGCGTGGGCTCGCAATCCGCCGTGCACTGCAATGGCTTGCGCAGCGTATTCGAAAGCATGCACTGCCGACAATCTTCCATCGCGGCGCAATGGATTGGCCGGATCACGATGCGTATTACTAATGCAAATAATCGATCGATCGTCCCATTCGCTTACACTCTCCACCAAACACATCAGGCCCGAGTGGGGGATGAGCCTGCGGATCTCCGATTTGTTAATCGGGACAGTGTTAACCGTTTTTCGAGCGTTCATGGAAGCGGCCGTTAATCCCAAAATGGATAAAAGTTAAACCAGTTGGATGGGGCAAGGCGTGCGTAATGCTCCAACCGCTCGACATAGCACTGCATCCAATGCTGGATGTCCTCCATGCGGCGATCGCGATTCAAAATTACCTCGTCGGCGAAATGCTCGAAGTGAATTTCGTAGCGTTTCCCGCCGCGGTAGAGACCAAAAAACAAGACAACAGGGCAACGCATCATGGCGGCAAGCAGGATTGGGCCGGCTGGAAATGTAGCCGGCGCACCTAAAAATTGACATTGCGTGGTCTTGTCGCCGCTCGAAACGCGGTCGCCTAACATGCCGATGAGGAAGCCCGCATCCAGGCTCTCTTTGACCCTCAGCAAGGTATCCGGCCGATTCGGCACGATTACCGTGCTGGCGATCTTCGGATTCAGCGCATCCAGAAAACGCGTAATGTTTTGGTTGTGTGCGGTGTCCATTAACACCTTGAGCGGAAAGTCCTGCTGCGTTATTCCGAGGGTGCGCAACACCTCGAAGCTACCCAAATGTGAGCCCAAAAGGATACAGCCTTTGCCGCTTTCGATTTGCTGGTGCAAGATTTCTTTCTTATGAAGCGTCACGTCGAAGTGCTCGAACTCGCCCCTGAGCAGATAAACGCGATCTAAAATCGTGGCGGCGAAACAATGAAAATGGCGGAAAACATTCCACCAGTGGGGCGAACGGTCGCGGGCACGTCTTAGATAATCGTACGATACTCGCCGCGCTGCATGTGCGCTGAGTAGGAAGTAAAGCGTTATCGGATACAGCAGAAGCGCTGCCGCCCAGCGCCCAATGTGCATGGCGATCCAGGCGATGAGCGATAGCAAAGCGGGTGTCCCGCGCTCCGGCAAGGCCGTCCAACTATGCGCGCGCAGAGCTTTAGCCCCGAGGGCTTTCGGGGTCATTTGTGGACAGGGTGTTTTGACCGCAGATCGCAGCGGTGAAAAAATGCGGATAGATCTCGCGAATGCGGTCGATATTAGGCGCCACTTGGGTGCGCTCAAGGCCTGCGCGCGCAAATGCGCGGCGCCAGTGATCCGCAGTCAGAAAGCCCGGATTCGGGCGGATTTCGGGATCTATCTGGACCTCTGTAAAGCTTTCCAGAATTTGAAACATCAGTTCCGGATAGATTGGCTGATTAAGATAGGGCCGCAGGCATTCGCCGATCACCAGCCATCCATCCTCCTTTAGAACGGAGCGTGCCTGATTCAAGCTAAACAAAAGATCCTTGGAGACGTGTAGCACATTAACGCCGTAAACGAGGTCGAACTCGCCGGAAGCGACGCCCTGAGTGGCCCACGATGAGTTGAGGTCGAGCGCGCCCCATTCGAGGGCCAGACCAGGATACCGCTTTGCCAACCCGCGTTGGCCGCGCCGCCGGAAGAACGCATTCGGCTCTGTAATGAGGTAGCGTTCTATCTGCGGCAGAAGTCCACGTTCATCGAAGCAGCGCAGCAGGGTTTCACTGGCGCTGCCGGCGCCGGCGCCGACTTCTAAAATTCGTAGCCTTGATCGACTGGACATGCGATTAGCTGCGAGCATTGCACCGACCCAGTTGTTCACCGCATAAGTTAGATTGTCGTTGCTAAAATAATTCAGCCACAGCGTTATTCCTTGCGGTCCGAACAAGCTGTGATCGGCGCTCTGCTCGCCACGCGCGACGGCCGTATAGAAGCCTGCTGCGTAATCTAACAAATCTAAAGTCGCCGCATTGGCCGGATCGATATCAAGCCCCACTGCACGCAAGCGCTCGAGTTCGGGCTTCCACGGCGCATGTCGCAGATGATAAGAGCGAGTGTCACGCTCGATTCGTGCCTCCATGCAGCCGGTCTCAACCAGGCGCTGTAAAATCCAACCTAAAGCGAAACTGAAACGGGGCTGAAAAAAGCGCACGTGACAAAGTTCATCCGCAGATCGCCACTCGCCGAGCTGGTCAATCACATCCAATCGGCACAACAGATCGATGGCTAGTTCGATGCTATATCGCTCCATCAGTTCGATGCTTTGATACAAGCGTTCGCTGAACACCGGCGGCGGGTAATCCTTGAGCCAACGTGCCAGGCGCGCATCTCGCGGCAGAGCTTTGAAGATAGGCGTGCCAGATGTCGCCGCGTTCACGAAATTACCTTGTGCCGCAACGGACCTGAAGTCGACCTTCAACTATCACGCGACCTTCAACACGACAGGCGAAATCGACTTGGCCACCAGCGTTACAGCCGCCCGAAACACAGATAGTGAATGGCTGCTCAGGCTTCAAGGGCGCGAGAAACTTGACCACGCGTATGGCGCTAAGGCGAGAATCTTCGCGCCACTCGGTCAAAGCCGCGAGGATTTCATCGAGAATCAACACACCCGGCACAACAGGCATCCCGGGGAAATGCCCGAGCAAGCTCGGATGATCCGGGTCGATTACGCGGCGAACTTCAAAGTTCATCTGACGACTTTTCGCTCATCCCGCCACATCCAGCAACTCGGAGAGGTAGCGCCTAACGACTGCCATACGACATGCATCGAGCACATTCTTAGTGGGATCGTGGGTACTATAGTGCGGTTCGCGACCGTCCGGGAAATCGGAATACCGATTCTTGACGCTACTTCCAAATAAGCTCTTCCGCCCGTCCGCTGGATCTACGAACCGCCTGCGCGGATAAACCGAATCGATCACAATACGCCGCAAAGGGAGCTGCGCCCTCAGCTCCTTGGATGCCAAACTGCGAGAGATTGTACCGATGAAGTCCAAACTGTTCTTGCGGCTGGCTTGCCAGTATGAGGCGCATCCGTTGCGCGGCTTCCCGCGACAACAACCAGCCGAAATGCTCATAAATGCGCCGGACGGCGCCGATGGGATCGCGCCGGATCTCGATATAGTTCACGTCGCAAATGCGGTAGTCCGCCAATCGATCGCGCTCTTGCAAGAATCTGTCCAACGTTTCCGACCAGTACTGGATCGCCTCGCGGCAAACTATGAGTGGATCCACCGCATTGCTAAACACGCGGCGAAGGATCGTTATGAGACTCGATACCGAAGCCATCGCATCGAGCGGCGCCCGGTGGGTCTGGACGAAGAGCGCATCGGGGTAAACGGCAAGCAGGGTTGGCAAAGCAAACATGTGCGTAGGGGCTTTCAGTACCCAACGGCCCGCGCTCTGCCGGAATTGCAGATGCTGAAGGAAATGGCGGTGATATTCGTATGCCGGCAGCAAATCCTGACGAAAGAACCAAGCTCGATACGATGGGACATAATACATCGTATCAAACTGATCACTCATAAACGTGGGCGTCATCAGGCCGACACATTCTTGCGGGAGCTCTGCACCAACGGCGTGCACGTGGCGGAACGTGGGCGCCAGCCAATTGAGGCAGTTACAACTTTGCGTTGCGCGTTGAATTCGTCGTTTCTCATTGTCGCGAGTAGGGGGGGATGGCGTCATGACTTCCCAAGTAAGCGGAGCTCGATGTTCCGGGTCCGCCGCGAGCAACGTATGCAAGAGCGTGGTACCGCTACGGGGCAGGCCGACGATAAAGAGCGGTTCGCGAATTTCCTGTCGCGCAACGTCTGGATAAAGCTGCCGATCCCGGTGCATGAACAAACGTGAACACAATGTGCGTATGAGATCGGTCCGAAGAGCTATTTTCCCAATCAGGTTAAGTCGAGACTCGCGGTGGCAAGAGTCGAGCAATCGCGAGAGACCCTCGAAAAAGTCTCCTCCGCCAAAATCATCGAGGTCGCTGCGACGCTTCGCCGTCTCGATTAAATCAACCGCACGAAGGGGCGAGCGCGGAATTCGCGTTTTCTCCAGCAATGCGCCGCAGCCATTGAGAAGCCGTACCGGCAAGACTGGGCGAGTCTGATCGAGGGTAGTGCCGGAAGAATTCATTCGAAGAAAAAGGGCTGGCTAACGTTCTGCCAGATTTCACGGTAGCTGGCTACTAGGACTTTAGGGCAATACGAATGCCATGGGTAGCAGCTGTCAAGTAATGGAACGGGAACGTGAAGGACGGTTGCACCGTGGGCGCAATCGTTCCATGATGCCCCAATGAAAACGGAGAAAGCTACTTTTGGTGCAGGTTGTTTTTGGGGCGTGGAAGAAACCTTCCGCAATTTGAAAGGTGTGGTCTCGACAGCCGTCGGCTACGCGGGTGGAACGAACGACAATCCGACCTACGAAGATGTGTGCACGGACAAAACCGGCCACGCCGAAGTAGTGGAAGTAGAGTTTGATCCATCGCAGATCGCCTACAACGACCTGCTCGATGTCTTCTGGTCGAACCACAATCCGACGACATTGAATCGACAAGGACCCGATGTTGGAACGCAATATCGTTCAGTGATTTTCTATCATTCGCCCGAGCAAAAATCAGCGGCAGAAACTTCCAGAGAAGAGATCGACAAGAGCGGGCGCTTTCGTCAGCCGGTGATAACGCAAGTTGAACCTGCGCCAAGGTTCTGGCGCGCGGAAGAATATCATCAGCGTTATCTGGAAAAGCGCGGCCAGTCGCATTGTGCGATTTGATTCAGTCGCGCAATGGGTCGCCACGTAATTCGAACGAAGAATTTCGACACCGACGCAGCGGATTTCATCATCGATCAAGCGCGCAAGGCGATTGACGCGCGGAACGAATTCCGGATTGCTCTCTCGGGCGGCAATACCCCGCGGCCGGTTTACGCGCGGCTCGCGACGGTTGCCCGCGATCTGCCATGGGAGTTGATTCGCATCACATTTGGCGATGAACGTTGCGTGCCACCGGATGACCCACAGAGCAACTTCAGGATGGCCCAGGAGATTCTCTTCGTGCCCGTCGCCATTCCTGAAAAATCCGTTGCGCGCATGCGCGGCGAAATCGATCCGCAGATCGCAGCCCGCGAGTACGAGGATCATCTCGACGTTTTGGCGGCACAACGCAGCGAAACAATTTATCGGCACGACCTGATTTTGCTCGGCTTGGGGAATGATGGCCACACCGCCTCTTTATTTCCGAACACTGCTGGTCTTGAAGAAAAGAAGCGAAAAGTAATTGCGAATTTTGTCCCAAAATTGAATTCATGGCGGTTGACGTTCACTTTTCCGCTCATCAATGATGCACGTCAGATCTGTTTTCTGGTGAACGCCGCAAAAAACGCCGGGTTGATCGAGCGCGTCCTTCAGGGTGATCCAGAATTTCCCGCATCGCGCGTGAAGGCCACCGCGGGTGATGTAACGTGGATTCTCGGGCAATCGTCTTGAGTGATCGTCAATATTGTCGTCGAGTAGGCTAGATGCGCACAGTCGTTGTCACAGGCTCGGCGGGATTAATCGGCTCGGAAACGGTAAAGCGATTCGCGAAGGATGGGGCGCGGATCGTTGGGATCGACAACGATATGCGTGCACAATATTTTGGCGCCGAAGCGTCGACGAAAAAGATACGTGATGATTTGATAGCAAATGTTCGCGGTTACGAACATCACGACCTTGATATTCGGGATGCTTCTGGGGTCCTGGAGTTATTCAAAGAGCAGAGCGGAACGATCGATGCAATTGTGCATACCGCCTCGCAACCGTCGCATGATTGGGCGGCTCGCGACCCGCAGACAGATTTTACGGTCAATGCCAACGGCACCCTGAATCTGTTGGAAGCGGCGAGAAAGTTTTCTCCCGAAGCTCCATTTATTTTTACATCAACAAACAAAGTCTACGGCGATACACCAAATCGGCTGCCACTGCGGGAATTACCAAAACGTTGGGAGATTAAGCCGGGACATGAATACGAGCCGGGAATTTCCGAAACGATGAGCATCGATTACACCAAACACTCGCTGTTTGGCGCATCAAAAACTGCGGCTGATCTTCTGGTGCAGGAATATGGGCGTTATTTCGGAATGCCGACCGTTTCTTTTCGTGGTGGGTGCCTCACTGCACGGTAAACGAACGGCCTTACCGCGTTTTCGGCTACAAAGGAAAACAGGTTCGAGACAACATCCACAGCTTCGATCTGGTCGAAGCATTCGTGCAATACATTCGCGCGCCGCGCAGCGGAGAGGTTTATAACATTGGCGGCAGCCGTCATAGCAACTGTTCCATGCTGGAGGCCATCGAGATGTGTGAAGAAATCAGCGGTCGAAAACTAAAGTGGAATTATGAGGAGACTAACCGCCTCGGTGATCATATCTGGTGGATCAGCGATGTACGAAAATTTCAGCAACACTATCCACGATGGAAATTCCGCTACGGATTGCGCGACATTCTCGACGAGATTTACACGGCGGCGCGACGTTCGTAATTCAAGAATCGAGATTCGTGAATCGACGCTTAACTCACGAATTAACGACGTAACGATTTGAGGGACGTAACGTTCTTAATACTCTTCGCCCTCGTCTTCTCTTGGCGGCACGACGCGATCGTCAACCGCGTACGCATGAAGCATTACCGCGATCAAGTAGAAGAAAAAGAGACCGGCGCCGAATCCCGCGGATGCAATCGCGGCCAGAAACACGAAAATCCCAGCGGGAACCGCTCCGGCCATCCACAAGAAGCCCGCCAGTCTGTGACCTTTATAAATATGCCCCAATCCCGGAATCACACTTAGTAAAACTGCGACTGCGTCGCTCGCTTTGCCTTCTGCCGTTTCGGGCGCGCCGCGCGTCCAATCGCATCGGTCGCAGCCCTGCGCGTCTCTCGGTAACAGATGTCCGCAATAAGGACATGGTTTTTTCTCGGCATCGGTCGATGCGGGCTCAGTAGCTGGTGCGTCCGTGTACTCCACGTTCATTTCGTCAGGTGACTGAAGGTCACAAGAGGCGCCGAATTCGTCAAGCAAACTTGCTGCCGTCGGCGGATGTTTTAATTTGCGACCCAACCCAGAAAATCAGGGTCTAACTAACATTATTATGCCTTCTGTTGCTGAGATTGTTCGATATCTTGATGATTACCTCCGTATTTGTGAAATCGACGATTGGCCAAATGCGCTTAACGGTCTGCAAATTGAAAATTCCGGCCGGGTAACGAAAATTGGGGCGGCGGTCGATGTTTCGACGAATGTCCTGACCAAAGCTGCAAAAAAAGATGTCGATCTTTTGATCGTGCATCACGGATTATTCTGGCGAGGTTTGCAACCGGTGATGGGTGTGCTGCGCTCGCAACTGCAGCTTGCCTTCGAGAATGATATCGCGCTCTACAGCGCGCACCTTCCTTTGGACGTCCATCCGAAAGTTGGCAATAATGCGGAGCTCATCGCTGCGCTGGGCCTGAGACCGGCACAACCATTTTTAGAAGAAAAAGGCCAGCCGGTCGGCCTGAAAGCGCGCGCCTCGCTGCCGCGAAGCGAACTCGTTAGCAAATTACGGAGAGTATTGAGCGGCCCGCTAAGGGTTTTCAATTTCGGCCCTAAGCAAACTCGTGTGATCGGCATTGTGACCGGTGCCGCCGGCTCGGAAGTGTACCGAGTCGCGCAGGAAACCATTGACACCTTTATTACTGGCGAAGCCCCGCACTGGGCCGCCGTTGCTGCTGAAGAACTCGGAATAAATCTCCTGCTCGGTGGGCACTACGCCACAGAAATCTTTGGTGTAAAAGCGCTGGCAACGCACTTGTCCAACCGATTTAAGGTTCCATGCACATTCATCGACCGCCCAACCGGATTGTGACGGGTGCGCCCATAGCGCGGGGTATTTGGCGCGCCGGAGTTCTATTTAGCTTTGTCGCGATCGTGCCGATCTCGATTTTTGGCGCGGCAAGAAACGTTCAGCCGATGCAATTAAGCGGATACAAGGCTGTGCCGGTGCATTACGGCCCTCTGAACAAAATGATAATGTCCGTCAACATCAATGGGCAGCGGGCGAATTTGCTCGTCGATACCGGCGCTAACCAAATTATACTAAACGCGAGCGCGGCCGAGTCGTTTGGCGTGAGACCATCACAACGCGGTCTGCGTTATATCCGGTTTACCGAAATTAATGGCCAACTATTGCCCGTTGGCTTTGTGGCTAGTCTCACAGCGGGGAACATGAATTTTGGCAGCAGTCCCGTGACCCTGCGTAACTCAAACCAGTCGGACGCGCGGAATAGTGGGATTGATGGTGTTGTTGGTCTGGACATTCTCACCCGCCACAAAGCGATCATTAATTGTCGAACTAAATTTATATTCTTTAGAGTTGATGGATCACGACCACTTCAACTCGGTTCTGTTGCTTTGGCAGAAAAATTTACGAAGGTGCCTTTACGGCGAGAGGAAACTGGCGCCTTAACCGTGCCCTGTTCGATCCACGGCCAACCCGCTCGCCTGCTCGTCGATACAGGCGCCTTTGTTACGACTTTCAACGAAGCTTTTGTCAATTCGCTGGGAATCGCATTGCAGCCAACACGAGCTTCTGCGCGTTTTACCAACAGTATGCGGCGAAAAATTAGTGCCGGCCAGATTAACGATTTTAGAGTTGGTGATTTCAAAGTGTCACCTGCAAAATTTGGCGCGGTTGTGTTGCCTGACTTCACGCTGCAGCAGGGTAATACGAAGATCAGTGGGATCCTGGGGATGGATACGCTCTACATCTGTCATGCTATCATCGATTTTGACAGCATGAATCTGTTTCTAAAATAGCTAGCAGCGAGTCCAGCGAGATCGCTCGCTGGCGGGCGGCTGCGTTAAATTTTTCTTTCGCAAATTCTGAGACCCTGTTCTTTGTTCGCCGATGGCTGCGGCGGAGGATCGGCGATTAAGCACGCGCGCGACGGGAATCGTTGGCATCGCAATTTTGTGCAGTCGCGTGCTCGGGTTGATTCGCGAAATGGTGTTTGCCGGCCTGTTTGGCGCGGGAAGAAATCTCGATGCGTTCTTAATGGCATTTC
>WNGQ01006172.1_pt1 | contig 11628 bp, 12 predicted proteins | sample 5407661 | NCBI WGS metagenome assembly WNGQ01 (sample SAMN13153382, study PRJNA577476) | soil metagenome | isolation source: 60 cm soil or saprolite under Garry oak tree replicate 2 | place: USA:California | collected 2016-06-15
CTTGCCGGGAACCCGCCTGCGGCTGTACTCCTCAATCGAGCCCCAACACAAGGAACCCGGCACGTCGAAACGAGGGATGCCGTAACGGCCCAAGGCTTTGATGTTTGTCCGGTTACGATCTTCTCACGCGCCGCACACGGCGACGCCGGGAACATTGGGCAAACCGCCGTTGAGTACGACCCAAAAGGTAAGGCCGCACAAGAGATGACCAAACTATACGGCTATATTGCTATACTCCTAAAGAAGAGGCAGAAGTGAAGAAGAACAGCGCGTTAGCCGCAGGCCTTAAGGCCGCAGCCGGAAAGCAACCGCAAGTATCTGCGCCTATTGCGCGACCGAAGACCGCCAAAGCCAAGCCGTTGCCGGACACCGTGCTTATCGGCGGCCATTTTACCCCCGAGGTTCGCCGTACGCTGCTCTTGGTTCAAGCCGAACCGGATAACACGGGGAAGAACCTCAAGCAGCTGCTCGGCGAAGCTATCAATGATCTATGTGCAAAGTACGGGAAGCCGCAACCTTACGGTGGGGATATATAGCCGTATAGCCCAATAGTCATATATGGCTATGATGAGATTTTTGCAACAACTCTGATCCAGAGCTTTCCCTTACGATATAAGCATTGACCTGATTGTGTATGTGTACCTTATCGTACTGTACACGTAGTCACAAGGGTTTCTTCGTTATGCAATAATTTCGAATTGGGATTTCACTAGGAGTGACGGGACTAAACTCCGCACTACGTACGAGCAGGACTTGACGTGCTCGCGGTGATATTGTCGGCTAAAGTAAGCGAGAGGCACGCACGTAGCGCGTGCCCCCTTGAAAATTGGTTGGACCCTTCTCGCACATCTTGCACGCGCGCCACCTGCGAAAGTCGTACGCGGACAAGAATCTCGGGAAACACCCTCGGCCAAGAGGGCCCGTCGCATTGCATTCACGCAGGAAGCGATGCCCCCTTTTGGCACGGGAACCCGGACAAGGATGAACCCCCGTGTCAGATACCTCGATAACCATCATCGGCACCGAAGCCGGAACCTCACCCTCAGCGCTCGCCCCCTTATCAACTGAGCATGCGACAAAGCGAGGAACGCTCGGCACCGATCAGACGTACAACGGAACCGTAGCGAGCGCGATACCCGCGACGGCAGAACATGAGACGCGCCAGCGACACCGATTTGCGGTACGCAAAGCGCTGAAGGCAACCGTAAAAAACAGCAAGTACGTCCAAAAAAATGGGCCGCAGGAATGGGGTCCGCTCAAAGAACTACCCGATCAGCAAGCGGTCGGGGATATGTCAGCACCGATGCTTCCTCCGGCGCTCAGGCGGTGGATTGTGGACGAGGCCGAGCGCATGGGATGCTATCGTGGCATGATTGCGGCCCCTGCTGTGGCAGCGGCAATGTCGCTAGTTGGGCGATCCTGTGGCATCATGCCCGGCGCACAAGACACTTGGCTAATTATTCCTACGGGCTGGTGCGCTATTGTCGCCGGTCCCGGCTCAATGAAGAGTCCAGCGATTGACGCCGCGTTACGGTTCGTGCGCGCTGTCAATGCCACTGCAAGAAAAAAATACGAAAGAGAACTTAGGGATTGGGAAAAGATGCCGCCTGAAGAGCGTGACCCAGAGAAACCTAAATTTCGGCAGCTCATCATAAACGATGCGACACCTGAAGCTCTAAGCCTTGCACTTAAAGCGAATCCGCGTGGTGCCTTGTATTTCCGCGATGAATTAAGTGGGTGGTTATCGGAGCTCGATCGTTCAGGCCGTGAGCCTGAACGTGCAATGTTCTTAACAGCGTTTGACGGCGACAAGGACTACACATACAACCGCATTGGTCGAGGAATCATTCACATTCCTGGGCTTTGTCTTTCGCTTCTCGGCGGCATTCAGCCCGATCGTCTAAGGCGGTACATATCCGAGGCGGTAGGCGACGATCCAAAATACGCAAACGCAGCGGATGGGCTATTACAACGGTTCCAGCTGCTATTGTGGTTCGATACTGACTTCGAGGGAGACGGGGAAGATCGCGCCCCAAACGATGACGCCCAAAAGTGTGCGCGTGAAGCGTTTGACAGACTAAACATCTTCTGCGAAATGCAAGAAGACGATGCCCCCCAATCTCGACGCTTCTCCGATGACGCACAAAAAATATGGAACGCATGGCGCAAAGAGCATAAGGCGAGAACGCGCGACCACGACGCAAAACGGAACCCTGCATACGCAGCGCACCTCGTCAAATACCGCAAACTGGTTCCAGGGTTAGCGTTGACATTTCACCTGCTTGAACCGGATGCCCAGGAGCCTGTTTCCGCTGACGCCTTGAAGCTCGCGATCGAATGGGCGATATACCTCAACCTCCACGCAAGAAAGACCTACGGCGTCGAAACGCGCACGCCCGAGCGTATTCTCGCTGAGCGCATCAAGCGTCGCATGCTCAAGAACGAAACGCGCCTTAGCCTTATCGCCGACCGCAGCTGGCCTATGCTCGATAACGCCAAGGCCGTACGAGACGCCGTCGAGACGCTCGCCGAGATGAACTGGTGTCGGATCGAGATGCGCCAGCCAAAAAAGAAGCCAGGGTCTCACGCTGGAGGCCGTACGTCTGAAGTCATCTGCTTGCACCCCGAGCTTGTACCGGAGGACGAGTAGCATGGCCGAGTACGCTCTCAGCTGGCAATGGAGGGACCGCCAGGATGCTTGCCCTCTCCCCAGGACACGGATAAATGCCAAAATGGCACCGAAGAACCCGAAGAACTCGAAAACCGCATCATGCCCTATATAAATCAAGGGATTCCGGCGCGAGATCATCAGTTTTTCGCAACACCGATAAACTCCGGAGAACACCGAGGAACTCAGGAAACAGAAAACAGTGCTCCGCCCTATATAAATCAAGCGACTTCAGCACGAGATCATCCTGAATCCGCGAGTTCTTCGGGTTTCGCCGGGGATCATCGGTTTTTCAAAACACCGAGGAACTGCGACCAAAAACGGACCATATTTGAGCGTGAATTCCGCCCAGACGCCCCCGAAAAGGTCGAAAATAGAGTTGTTCGGGTTCTTCGGTGCGGTTTCAGCGTTTTGACGATCGGCGACCTCATCACGCAGGCAACAGCGCAGGGGGTCGAGATGCAAAGCGCCTGGGCAATCCACAAACAACACTTCCCCGGGGTGTGCACTCCAGCGGATCGCCGCTTTCCCATTGGACTTACAGGCGAGGCGTGTCGGCGTTGCGGCACTCCGTGGGGGAGGCACGGCACATGAGAGCCGTCGACCTCGTTAACGCCGCCGCAGCGAACGGTTCGCAATGCCGATATACCACTCGCCTGCGGGCGAGTGAGGACCGCATCGAATAGACGGTAGAGAATGGGGCGCTCCGTACGTCCGTGCCGCCCACACGCCCCTGCCCCTACGCAGGGGCGGTATTAAGAAGAGGAGCCGGGCGCACGGGACTGGCCGCTTCGCGTCCAGGCTTTGCGCCGGTGGGTTGGGGGTTAGTCGATGCCGCCCCATGCCTGAGCGTGTGCAAGTCGTGCCTTGGGTCATCTTCGCGCCGTGCGGGAGAGATCTGTTACCCTTGGGAGCCAGCAAACGCGCCTAGCCACTGATGAGGCATGCTTGCGTCGCCTCGGTCATCCTACATACGTCCGACCTATCCCCAGGCCGTTCAGGGTTCGCCCGCGGCATCAGATGGGGGATGTAAGCCCGAACCCCAGATTTTTCCGGCGTCTGCAAACTTTCCGGTTTTCGATGGTCAGCGGCCTTGCCTGAAGGGGCGAAATCCCATAGCGAGCTTGCGCTAGTTAGCGCACCTGTTCACGACGGACTACGCACTCCCGTCGGAGCACCGCGCAGATGTTCGGGGGACCTTGAGCGAGGTGCGCGACGTACTACGCGAACGCTGGCAGCAATCGCGGCGTCGCAGGCGGAGACGAAGGAGCAGCACGCGGAGATCGGGCGTGTGCTGCATGCCGTTAACGCGGCGCGAGGGAGGAGTTTAAGCTTTGCTTCCGGCGAGGTTTTGGGTCGAAATCAGCATCCACGTTCGTAGCGATTAGAAAGCGCATTTGTAAGTATGCCGATGCAGACAAGTCCCAAAAGCAACAAGAAACCGCATATGCACGTTCCAACAAGAGAAGCCGGTCCTACTTTCCCTACACTAAAAGTATATTCAAAGCATATCACCAGCGCCTGTAAATAATTATGAATCGTTGAGTCTGCTCTATGGCGTTCAAATGCATACACGACGGATGCGAGGAGTGGAACAGCGACAGGATATAACCAAACGAGATACACGCCGTTGCGTGCGTGACAAGAGGCGATCTAGGAGAACAAAGAGACGGTACGACGCATATAAAGAGCGCAAAATTCTCGCAAGTGCAATCCATTGCAATGAGGGAAAAATTGTCAACACAGATATGCAATCGAATGCAACAAATATCCAAAAACCCGCGTTTTTGTTGGCCGTGAAAATTAAGCGACAAGTAATCTCCAAGCTGAGAACTGTCGCCATAGTAATTTCCGCAATGTGTGACCAGAGAGAAACCTGTAATCCAAGCAGACCATCGTTCCATGAACCGGCATAAATGAAGAGATAAGAAACAACAACCACGAGAGCCTCGTGCAGCCAGCCGTCTTGATTGATGAACGTGTATAATTTGGCGGAAAACGCAAAAACGTTCGTTCGTGGATGCATACGTGGCAGTGTCCTTAAAATTGAGAATTTTTTGTTTTGTACGCTAAGGGCCTATTTATTTAAACAGTCATTCCAGCTCGAGTAGCCTTCTCTACTTCACTTCGACAACTCCGATGGTAGCCAGAACCGCTCTGCCAGTCTCCGCGAATTTCTCCATCGCAAACCCCATCGTACTGAGCTTCTGAGGAATACCGTACTTCAACAGCGTTGCCGCGCAACGGGAGTCCCTTCCACAGTCTTGTATCGCAGCCACGAGATCATCTACAGCTTTTCCGAAATGGTCGCTAGCAGCAGCTTGGCGTTCGACTAATTTACAAACAGCAGCTTGTCTGTCGAGATTTACCTGTACTTCGGAGACGTTCATCGACGCTTCCCCGTCAATGCATGCCACAGGGCAGTTTTGGCTTTGTTGCGCACTCTTGTGTTCACGCTGCGTGTCACCGTCTTCGCGTTGCCCGTTAAAACGGCTTCAACAAGATGAGCGTTGGCCCCAGCGCGACCAGCACTGAAAAAAACAGAGGTGAGGCGTCCGAGAAAAGAGCGCGCCATTGTGTACTCCTACATGTAATTAAGGATGCTTATTCCATCGGCATACAGTGCGAAAAACGACAGTTTAGACTTGCCCTCCATGAATGAGAATGGAGCCCGTTGGGGTTAGGGCTCCCGTACAGGCCGTGAGGGGGGGGGGGCGGCGCTGGTGCCGGTTTGCTGGCAAACACCATCCTGTCCATCTTCCACCGTCGAAAGCCGGTGGCGTAAACGGTCCGCCGGACGGTGACGAAAGCGGTCCGCAAACCGGTGGCGAGAACGGTAGGGAAAATGATAGAAGCATGATATAGCCGCAGGCATGTTACTAGCACAGAACGCCAATGACCCATTAGCGACATTGGAGCCCCGAGTACGGCTACGAACAGAGAAGCGAGCGCAAATTGAGGCACGCCGCGGTGCGATATACACTGCAAAGGATCGGGGATGCACTTGGGAAGCCATCGCTGAAGCGCTTGCCGAATCTGGGATCGTAATCACGCCGAATGCACTACGGCTTGCGATTAATGAGGAGCCCCGCGATCTCAAAAAATATCCTCGCAGGCTAGTTGGTCGAAGACAGAAACGAAAGGGACAGCAATCCTCGGTAAGCAGGGGCAAGATACAAGGAGGCAAGGCAAACACGGAACGCGACGAAGAGCAGTCTGCGGTCAAGTCCGAAATATCAGATGCTCCGGAGATGGTTGCAATAACGAAATCCTCGGACGTTCTTCCGGCCACCCTCACAAAAATAAAGCCGAATAGCGACCACGTCATTTTCCGCCGTAACCCAAACGATCCGCTCTGAAAGATGTACCTGTGGCTATCGCCTATCACACGCCGGAAATAACCTAAAGCTAAAGCGAAAGCGCTCATCTCGCGAGGTGTGCGAATTTTACAGTTACTGGTCCATCGATACGAACAGATCGCGTCCCCAACGGGGAGCAAACGCCTAAGCACCTGCCTACTTACCTATGCGAGGTGCTCCTCGTTCATCCCTAAACGACGACGCTGTAAAAAAACAGTGAAACTCTATAATAATAATAAAAGATATATCTTTCTTTGATACGCGCGCGCGGGGTGGGGTATTTGTGCAATTTATCTCCCTCAAGCACGATATACCACTCGCCTGCGGGCGAGGCAAAGACCACATCCGAAAGACGGTAAAGAGGGAGAGGGTAGCGGCAATCCGGTGGCCTGGCTGCCGCCCCGCACACCTGCTGAGGAGCATCGTGAGACGACATTGGTCTGCCCGTACGCACGGGCGGTATGAGAAGAGAAGCAAGGCACATGGGACTGGCCGCTCCGCGTCCAGGCTTTGCGCCGGTGGGTTGGGGGTTAGTCGGTGCCGCCCCATGCCTGCGCGTGTGCAAGTCGCGCCTTGGGTCGTCTTCGCGCCGTGTGGGAGGGAGTTGAGCCGTTTGCCGCCGCGCGTAGCGCTAACGGGCGCGTCAAGGGCGGCGCCGTAGGCGGCGGCGCGAAGCGCGGACCCTTGTCGCGTCTGTTACCCTTGGGGGCCGGCAAACGCGGCTAGCTTGGGATATGAAGCGAACCCCGTCCCGTTCTCGCTCGCTAAGGGCGTTCAGGGTTCGCCCGGGGCATCAGGCTTTGGGCCCGGCTCCTCGATACTGACTTTTCGTATAACACTACTTGAACGTTCGATGAAGCTCGGTTAAGCTCGCTATATGGGTAGACAGGCTGTGTCTTATATACGAGTCTCGACCGTCAGACAAGGGAGTAGCGGGCTCGGGCTAGAGGCGCAACGAGAATCGGTTCGGGTTTTTGCTCAGGCGCAGGGCTACAAGATCGCCCAAGAGTTCCTTGAAGTGGAGAGCGGGAAGAACGATGTCCGCCCGGTTCTGGAAAAGGCGCTCGCGCATGTGAAGAAAACCGGGGCGTGCCTGGTGATCGCAAAGCTTGATCGGTTGGCCCGCTCCGTCTCGTTCGTTGCCCGCCTCATGGATGCGAACACGGATTTCAGAGCGGTTGACCTACCGGACGCTTCGCGGTTAGTGCTGCACATTATGAGCGCCGTCGCTGAGAACGAAGCGCGCTCATGTTCCGATCGTACGAGAGCGGCACTTGCTGCCGCCAAAGCTCGCGGAACGTTGCTCGGAGGTGCAAACCCGAAGTGTCGCAATCTCCCTCCGGGCGCACGAGAGAGGGGCGCGCAGATGACCAAGGCCAAAGCACGCGCCGCCTATGCCGACATTGTGCCAAAGCTCCTTACGATGAGAGCAGAAGGCGTTTCGTTGCAAGGAATCGCGGATGCGCTCAATGCTGAGAACTATACGACGTGTACCGGCAAGGCGTGGCATCCGATGCAGGTTTCGAGAGCGTTGAAGCGCGCGGCATAACCTGTCGATAGTATCCGAAACTCACGTAAACGCCGATAGATTCGTCATGTCACAACACACGAAAGCCGCCCTTGACTTCTTAACTTAGGCACGCAAACACATCGAGGATCAAAAGCTCGATCACTCCCAAGCAGTTACGCTAGAAGGCGTTTTCGCCGCTGTGAAATATTTCGCCCTCGCAATCGAGGACTCGGAGAACAGCCATGCGCCCAACGTGTGCGTCCATTCACCGATAAATTAAACGCGCGCAACCGCTTCTGGGACGGGGACCTCTCCGCCAAGGCGTAATCCGATACTATTCAAGCACGCACAACCGCTTGAAATGGGTTAATCCCTTTGAGTTTGCTTCTTACCGCGAGGATTGACGAGACGGGGGCATGAGTGTCAATCATGCTTTTCCCCTCATCAACCATTTCGCTAAAACTGAATACCTTTTCCTCGATTCGGAACGAGGCATCTTGAACTTCGTGCCATCCATCGGCTAAGAGAACTTCGGTAATGTCTTTAGCGTCTCTATTAGGAAAGCCCATGCTTAGACTTTCGGCTCGTTCATCGGAAGATTGAAGCCGAGAGCCCGGTACGTTTTGATGCCTTGACGTTGCGTAGCCTGGCGATCGTCGCGACCAAGGGGGGTGTCGGCAAAACGACCCTCGCGGTTCATCTTGCCGTCGCGGTCATGATCGCGAAAGAAACGGTTCTGGGGATGTAAGCCCGAACCCCAGATTTTTCGGCCGTCGGCAAATTTTCGATGGTCGGCGGTCTTGACTGACTGAAGGGGCAAAATCCTACAGCGAGCTTGCATTCGTCTCTAAAAACTTTGTGTACTGATCGGCACGGCATCTATTACGAATCCGTGTAAACCTTCGCCATTGGGCTTGGGGCTCAAAATGGATCATTTTGAGCCCCGCAAAGGGATGCCAAACGTCGAAAAGCATTTACCATACGATTAGCCCCTTCTTCATCACGGAAAGCAAGATTAAATTCCTTATAGCCAAGGCCTAGTGGGTACATCTCGCTTGTATCACTTTTCTGGACAATAATACTGCTTATTCTAACCTCATTGAAATTTACAGTTCCCTTCCCATCTTCTCCAAAATAAACTGATTTTCCAGAAGTAGATTGAGATGCAGCATCTACTTTAACAAGATACAAGGGGGAAAATGTGTTGGAAAACTGCTTTGGCGTGTTTTGTGTATCAATACTAACCTTTAGAGAGCAATCATCAATATCATATTCTGCTTTTTGAGATACTGCTTCAAAAGAACCTGCTCCAAAATATGATGTAGGAATATTTTCAATAATCCAAGCATCAGTTTGAATTAACGTTGGCCCAGGTCCAGAATTTTTTACAGATTTAGGAGGAGGCGTGCATCTAATCGGTGCTGACGCAGCAGTCATAAGGTATTCCCTATGAGCATATTTTTGAGAATATTTTATTTCCTCGGAACTTAAAGCAAATACATTAACATCCACCATTTTCCCAAGGTGATTTTTCGCCCATAGCAAGGGCAATTCAGCACGCCTTTCTTCATCTGAAAAATCGCTTGTTCCGTATAAATTAACTGTTGCCTTGAGAGCTGCAAGGTACCCGTAAGTTATCCATCTTTCTCTTGCAAAGTTCGTTTCTTTGCATTCAGAATCCGACGCTTCATTCTCCATCTGCAATTTCCAAGAAATGTTAGTCGCCCACTGCCCTAATATATCATATATTCCTTCTTGATGATTTCCACATTTTTCAATTGACGATCCATCTATAGCATTTAGCTCGTCTTGAGCCATTGAATATTGATCGAATGCTTGCGATAGAGAAAATTCGTTTGCTTTAGTGAGTTGTACCCGTATCAAAGAGAATTTATCCTCTAATTGTTTACCACACGAATGTGCGTTCGCTAATGTTTTTGCAGACAGCGAAAAAAGCATTACGATCAAAGCAAAGGAAACTAAAATTGCTCTTTTTGTTCCTGTGTGCCTGGAAGGCGTAATGTTGCTCATAACCACCGTGATCGGATAATTTTGCGAGACATTGATGGACCACGAACGGGAATGGAGCTCGTTGGGGAGCCAGTAGGGGGGTGTAACCCCCTTTAAGGGTCGAGTGTTGGGTGAACACCCATAAGGCAAGAAGGCTATTTCCTGGCGTTCTGAGCGCACTTCCGCCCCGCCTATGGGACGTAGCTCGACTTATTCCGACCGCCAAGCCGCCTCCCTGGCCGTTCCTGTGGCTTTCTCCCGAGGCTTGGCGACGTTGCATGTGGCGTTAACTGAAAGAGGCTTTAAGGGAACCTTTACGCAGCAATAGCGGGACTAGAAGGCGCCGTTAGGGTAGGTAATGGGCATGGACACCGCGAGCGAAATCCTAGATAGCGTTGCCGCCTCAATGGAACTTGAGGGCCTTGAGGTGTCCCCTGACGTGCGCGAACTTGGACGCCGAGCGCTCACGGGCGAAATCACATTTGACGACGCACGCGCAACTATCGCGAAGCAATTCCAGCCGCTGTCTATTTCATAGGTGGATGACCCTTACCTCACGCCGGGAGATGTTCTGCGGAATCGTCTCGGTATTACCGATAGCGCGCAGTTACAGCAAGCAGAGGGAGAATACTCCACTATACGCCTTTATGAATTACAGCAGCGGAGTTTACTGGAGAATTACGACCTCAAAGACTTACAAACGGTGCATTACTTCATTTTTCAGGATGTCTATGATTGGGCGGGGAAACTGCGTACCATTCCGCTTTCTAAACGGGAATACGAAGATCGTGGTCTGATAAGTCATTTCACCGTGCCGAGGCAACTTGTAGAACACGGCAATTTAATACTAACGCGCATCGGGAAGCCTATGGACTTTCGTAATAGATCGACTCAAGATATGGCAAACCATCTTGGCGAGATATGTAAATACCTGAATACGCTACACCCGTTTCGTGAAGGCAACGGACGCGCTCTACGTGCATTTATGTTCGACTTCGTAAAGAATGCTGGCAAGTTCCTTAGTTTTGAGGGGATAAGTAGGGAGCGATGGATTCGCGCATCTATTCAAGCTCATCATGGCGATAACGCTATGCTCATACGAATCTTTTCGGAGATACTCGATACAGAGGCACATCGGCGTTTTCAAGCTATCAAACCGACCTTCGATAAGATGCGCAACGACGGCGCATGGGATTGGCATGACTATTACATATCAGTCCCGCCACCAGGCGCAACAGTTGACGGAACGGCGGCAATCATTACGGACGATATTATCGTTGTACGCACGGGCGAAGGTCGGATCGAACTCATAAGGCCGGATTCCATACGATATACTCCTCAAGTCAAGGACCATATTGTTATGATTGAACCGGAGAGAGCGCCGGAGTAAAAACAACCCTAATCGAAAAGCAAACGGCGCACGTCCTATATAATTATATGCCTATAGGAAGCGAGTCCTAGACAACGAACCAGATGCGCGTGAATACCCTGGCGGTCATCGGACAAAAGGGCGGCAGCGGGAAAACTACAACGGCCCTGGGTTTGGCCGTCGCGGCTACTTGCGCAGGGTGTGAAACTGCGGTCATTGATCTTGATCCGCAAGCAACGGCGACAAATTGGGCCGATCGACGCAACAACGAATCTCCGGCGATCGTCTCATGCCAGATTTCCCGTCTTGCACAAGTATTGGAAGCCGCCGAGAAGCAAGGAGCAAAACTTGCGATTATCGACACCCCTGGTAAGAGTACCGATACGGCTATAGCGGCCGCGAAAGTCGCCAAGTTCGTGCTTCTGCCTATTCAGCCGCAGCTCTTCGATATCGAGACGCTTGCTGGTGTTAGAGATATCCTCACGCTTGCCGGGAACCCGCCTGCGGCTGTACTCCTCAATCGAGCCCCAACACAAGGAACCCGGCACGTCGAAACGAGGGATGCCGTAACGGCCCAAGGCTTTGATGTTTGCCCGGTTACGATCTTCTCACGCGCCGCACACGGCGACGCCGGGAACATTGGGCAAACCGCCGTTGAGTACGACCCAAAAGGTAAGGCCGCACAAGAGATGACCAAACTATACGGCTATAT
>WNGQ01012902.1_pt2 | contig 11628 bp, 7 predicted proteins | sample 5407661 | NCBI WGS metagenome assembly WNGQ01 (sample SAMN13153382, study PRJNA577476) | soil metagenome | isolation source: 60 cm soil or saprolite under Garry oak tree replicate 2 | place: USA:California | collected 2016-06-15
CCTGTTGGATCAACGGTTTCTCTTGCAACGAACGGTGGGTCCATACGTTGGGTTAATCGCGTCGCACCAACACGTGACATGTCCGCTTCGCTCCGATCGCTTCCGAAATTCGGCACCGCAGCGAAGTGACGCGGCACACCAACAGACATTGGGTCCATCGGCCCACCGCCGATTGCCGACTGAACCAAAATCAACTAGCCTTCTGTCGGGCAATTTCCGATTGAAATTTGGGGGCCTCAGTGGCGCGTCGTCCGGCTAAGAGCAGCAAGACCACGCGCAAATCCCGAGCCGTGAAAGCCACTGGACGCAAGCGTGCTGCGAAGGCGGGTGCCAAACGCACAGCGACAAAGGCCAAGCGAGCACCGCGCAAGGGGATCGTCCGTGCGCCGAAGCCTGTTGCGCGTAGCCGCGCGCTGCCGACGCCAGCCGCAAAGCCGCGCATTGCGTTGAGGGCTTCCCCGCTGCCGCCCGGCGCTCCGGCCTTCACTCCACCCGCGCCGATCCCGGGCGCCACAGCGGGGAGCGCACCGGCGATCGGCTGGGCGATCGGCAAGCTCGCCTGCGCCTTCCAGTCGAGTGACGACAGCGGCAAGGCCTTGTGCGTTACGGCCTCGGACGATGGGGCGAACTGGCAGCCGGTCCAGGCTGTGAGCGGCATCGCCATCGGCGGCCAACCCGCCATGTCAAGTTTTCCCCGGCTGGTGTGCGTGTTTCCGGCGAGCGATTCGACCGGGACACTGTTCACGACGGTTTCCGTCAACAACGACCCCATGAATTGGTGTCGCCCGCACTCCCGACCTATTCGATCCAGATGGGCAGCGCGCCCGCCCTCGGGCAAACGAACGATACGCTTGATCCAGAACACCCGACCTCAACACTCGTTTGCGCGTATCAGGAAAACAACGACGATCATAGGCTCATGCTCACGACGACGGACGACGGGATCGATTGGGCGCCGGCATATCCCGCGCGTGGTCCTACCCCGATTGCGATCGGAGGCGCGCCGGCACTCGCGCTGCTCTCAGCCTCGGGCTCAAGTTATCTCTACTGCGTGTTTGGGGCGAACGATCCGACGAACACGATGTTCGTGACCCGCAGCGTGAATGGGAGGAACTGGGGCTCGCCAGCCCGGGAAAGTGGTGCAAGCGCGCTTGGTGTGTATGGCATTCAGATGGGCAGCGCGGCGGCCTTGGCCAGTGTCGGCGCGCTCCTCTATTGCGCCTTCCGGTCGAACGACGGCCACAACAATCTTTGCGTCACCTGGAGCCCCGACGGCGAAAACTGGCAGACGCCGGCGGTCATCTATCCCGAGATCGCCATGGCATCGGCGCCGTCCCTGGCAGTCTTCAACAATCGACTCTACGTGGGGTTCCAGGGAGCCGATCACCTGATCTACGTCAGCTCGGCCGACTTCCCGAACTAGCCGGTAAACGCCATGAGTGCGTTCATAATGCAGCTCGCAGACCAGTACAACGAGGCGTGCTATTTCGCGAATACTTCGCGCAGCCTCTCTGTCACAAGGATTGGTCGAGGAGTATTTGTCGATCCTGAAAGCCTCTGAGCCCCCGTTCGAACCAACGCTCACATACGAGGGGTCGATGCTCGCCAAAATCGCCGCGCAGGGCTGCTTGTGCAGTTTCCCCGGGAGGGATTAGATAGCCGGGACAAGCGTTCGATGGGAGGAATAGCCATGCTCGTCAATCGCCGCTCCTTTTCCGCCATGCTCGCGGGCGCAGTTGCCATGCCTCGCCTGGCGTTCGCCCAGGCCAAGAACAACTGCGCCTTCTATTCGGGCGTCGGCGGACAATTGACCCACTACGAAGTCGATTTCGGCGCCGCCACATTGGCCAAACGGGCTGCGGTCACGCTCCCCGGCGGAATTCAGTACGCATGGCCACATCCGTCCCGGAGATCCTTATACGTCGCCACAAGCAGCGGCGGAGTTGGGATCGCACCGGTGCCCGGATATCCGCCCAACCAGCACTATCTTGCGGCATTCCGGGTCACGCCGCTCGGTGAACTCTCGCTGCACGGCGACTTGATCAAGCTGCGGCAACGGCCGGTCCATGCGAGCGTCGATAACGCCGGCGAACATGTGCTCGTGGCTTACAACTTCCCCTCCAATGTCTCGGTCCACAAGATCAAAGGCGACGGCAGCATCGGCGATGAGGTGAAACAATCCGACGGGCTCGAAAAGGGCATCTACTTCCATCAAATCCGGGCGACGCCCGCCGATAAGACCGTGCTCATCGTGGCGCGCGGCAACAATCCCGAGGGGGCCAAGCCGGAAGACCCGGGCTCGCTGCATGTCTACGATTTCAAGAACGGCGTGCTCTCGCACAGGCGCAAGATTGCGCCGAACGGCGGCTACGGTTTCGGCGGCCGGCACCTGGACATTCATCCCTCGCAGCCCTGGGTCTACCTGTCGGTCGAACGACAGAATCAACTGATCGTTTACAAGCTGACGCCGGATGGCGATCTTGCGCCGGAACCGTTGTTCACGAAGTCCACCTTGGCGGACCCCGCCCACAAGTTCCGCATCCAAAGCGCCGGTCCGATTCACATTCATCCGAATGGCCGGTTTGTGTATCTCGGGAACCGCTCAGGCTTGGCGAGCGCGGCCGGTCCCGGGGTGGAGGATGTGAACGGCAAGATGGTGTTCAGCGCCGGCGACAGCAACATCGCGGTGTTCGCCATTGACCAGCAGACGGGCGAGCCAGCCCCCGTTCAGCACGCCGACATTCGCGCCGCGCANGCCGCGCATCCGCGCACCTTCGGGCTCGATACGGGCGCGCGATTGCTCGTCGCCGGTTCGCTTTCGCCGAGTGCCCGGCGCGAGGAGGGCAAGGTCGTGGACTTGCCGGCCGGTCTGACTGTGTTCCGGATGGGTCAGGACGGCAAGCTGACATTCGCGCGCAAGTACGACATCGATGTCGGGCCGTTCACCCAATGGTGGACCGGGATGATCCCCCTGGCGTGAGTCGGAGAGGATTGAAAACGTGCCAGCGGCTTCGGTCTGCTCCGCCATGTTCGGCGCCCGCAGCAACCATGAACGTGAGAGCAAGGGAGACACCGATTATGGATCCGATCAGACGCAAAACGCTCGCGGCGGGCGCCGCGGCCACGGCGATGGCCGCGACGAGCCAGGTATTCGCTCAGCAAACCGGGCAAGCAGGAACCGGCAAGTTTTACCAAAAAGGCCCCGTTCGTATCCGCTATGACGAGGCGGGTTCGGGCTTTCCGTTATTGCTGATCGCCGGTGGAGGATTGAACTCGGTGATGGCTGGTCTGCAGACAAGCCCCTTCAACCCGATCGAGGAGTTCAAGGGAGAGTACCGCTGCATCTTCGCCGACCTGCGCAACGCCAATCCCGGCCAGTCGACCGGCCCGCTCGAGGTCGACCGGCCATGGGATTCCCATGCCGATGACCATCTCGGTCTGATGGATCACCTGGGCGTCGACAAGTTCATGGTGCTGGGCTTCTGCATCGGCGGTCCCTTGATCTGGAACCTGCTCAAGCGGGCGCCTGACCGTGTCGTCGCCGCGGTGCCGGCGCAGCCGGTCGGCTTCCGGCCGGAGATGCCCACCCTCCTCTACGACAATGGCAGGTCCGGCTGGGGTCCGGAATTGATCAAGCGCCGGCCCGAGATCACGATGGAGATGGTCGACAAATTTCTGACCAAGATGTACCGCACCAACGACTTCGCCTTGACCGTGACGCGCGATTTTGTGCGCAATTGCCAGACGCCCGTCCTCATCCTGCCCGACGACATCCCCGCCCATCCATATGCCGTCGCCATGGAGTGCGCGATGCTCGCGCCGAAGGCCGAAGTGAGCATCTATCCATGGAAGGATCCCAAGGAGCGGATTCCGCTGGCGGTGCGCCAGATTCGTTCCTTCCTCCGGGCGCATCGGGCTGCTTCTGCTTAGCCGGTGCCGCTCACGCGACGGGGCGGCGCGCCTGTGTTTCTTGCCGCCCCTGCTGCCGCGCGCCAGACATTCTTGCTCGACAGCCTGGGAGATACCCACATGCGATGCATTGTTCTGCGAGTCTCCATGATATTTGCCTTGACATTCCCCGCCCTGGGTCAATCGGAACAGATGACCATAGAGCAAATGCAAATACCTCGCTTGGGAGGTCGGACAATTTTCGTTTTCAAGCCGACTACGGATAACGTGCAGTGTCCATCAATTGATCCGAGGGCAACGACTCCATGGATAGCCCCACGCCTTGGACGAACTATTTTGGCGGAAGCACTAGTATACAGCGGCAACGCCGTGGGCTACGTGTTCCTCATTTCTTACGGTAACGGAACTCACGAAGTCTACTTCTCAAGTTACACCCAGAGGGCTTGCGCCCTGACCGAATCGCAATCCCACCAGCGAGTTTTTGTGACGGACAATCGATTCAATGAGGCGAAGGTATACTATCATAGTCTGCTCAGTGAACTTTTGGAATGAACCCGATTGTCATTTCCCAGGACGGCTCTCCGATCAAGCCGGTTCAGCGGCGACGGTCCGTTGCGCGCCAGCTCCCGGGCGAAGAAGAGACCACGGTACCGGTGACCGTTATGTCTACGGTTCTGGAACCGGTCCGAAGTCCGGCGGCGGAATGCGGTGTTTTGTTGCCGCCTCGTACGCCGAAGCGATCCGAAAGAGCGTTGGCTCGGCAAAGGGTCTTCCGAAGAACATGATCCCGACCGAAAGTTTTGCCGGAATGGGCCCCGCCAGGCGCCTACCATCACCAGCCGTGGCATCGCGGACTCTATCAAACACATGAGTGGTGAAACCCGCCGGGACGGACAGTGTAGGAAAACCGTGTTGTCCCAGCTGGCCCCAGACGGAATTGGTCCTGCCTGCCAACGGTGGCTCGATGGGCGCACCCAAGATATAAGCGGGAATGTTCCCCGCCGGAGACACCAGGGCGTCGAGGTTGTCTTGCGCCATGCATTGCAGAACGACTTGCTGATTGGCAAACCTGTTTTGAAAGACGTTCGCCATATCGAGCGTTAAGCTCATGTTCATGTCCTCGAGCGCCGCCTTTCTATCCACGAAACCTGCGTCTGGACGAATATCCCGATAGAATTTCGATTTGTCGATCAAATCCCTGATCGACTTGATATTCGCATCGCCGCGCTCCCTGAGGTAACGGCTCAGCATGTATTTGGTCAGTCCAGCATCGGACGCCCCACCGATGTTCCGGATTGAGGAACCGGGCGGGACGAGCGATGGATCGAAAAACATATCCACCAGCACGGAGATGCGGTCTGTTAACGGTTTTCCGTTGGAATCGACCGGAAAGAGATTCGGAAACTGTTCGATGAACGCCCGGTTGCGATAGAGCGGAACATACTTGTCGATGCAACTCTGAAATAGCGCTCCCCCCGTTCCGGGGTCGACGATCGTGGCCCCCAGTCGACGCAGATCGCCAATGGCGCGCTCGGCGAGATCGATGCTTTCAACGTCGGCCTCGTTGAACAATTTCTTATCCATATGCTCTCGAATGACGCCGATCCGCAGTCCGTTCAACGTCTGCTCGTTCGCGAAGCTTCGATAGGGCTCCGAGGGCAGCCGGCCAATGCTGAAAGCCGTCAGCTCATGCTTTGGATCGTAGCCGGCGATGACCTCGAGCACACGGGCGGCATCCTTGACGGTGCGGCACAGCGGACCCACTCGAGTATTCAGTCCCGCGCCAACCATTCCGTCGCGACTGACCAGTTCTTGCGTCGGCGCGAGTCCCACAATACTGTTGTTCTTGGCGGGGTGATGTATGGATCCCCCGGTTTCCTCTCCGATGGAGCACGTCACCAGGTTTGCGGCAACCGATGATCCGGAGCCGCCGCTGGAGGTGCCGGGACTCCGTTGCGTATCGTAAGGGTTACAGAAGGGCCCGCCGAAGGAGCTTCGCGAGTTCGGCGTTCCCATTTCTCCCAGGTTCGCCTTGGCCAGGATGATCGCACCCGCTTCTCGCAGGCGCCTGACGAAGGTTGCGTCGCGCGGCGGACGATCGTTCGCATAGGCGGCATCCATGCCCGCAGTCGTGCGCATGTCGAAGGTGTCGTACTGATCCTTGATGGCGAACACCACGCCGTGGAGGGGGCCGATGAGCCTGCCGGTCGATGCAAAGTAGGCGTCTTGCTGTGCCGCCACTTCCAGTGCATCGGGCATCGCCGGATCGGCATCTGCCGGATCGGTCATGCTTCGTGCTTTTCGACGATCAAGCCCCAATCTTTCTCTTTTGGCTGGTCTCAAATTCAAGGTCATCAAGGCATTGAGTTGCTGCGCATTCTTGATGGGTGTGATCGGTCCCAGCCCGAGGACCCCATCCGGCTGATCGACGCACGTGCCGTTGTACGCGTTGATACGGTTCAGGTAGAGCTGCACCAACCGCGTCGATGTCAATTCGCCGCGCAGGACTGCCGCTTGAATATCCTCGATCGTCGCTTCTTCGATCCGGAATTTTGCAGTCTGCGCCGAGACCAGCGACGGCGTGAGCAAGATGAATGATGCTAATGCCAGTTGACGAAACACAGCACTTCCTCCTTTAGCCGTGAGATTGGTCATTCTATTCCTCCGTCCTCAGGTCACAGCCTAATACCAACGGCAATAGAGATGCACCCATGATTGTCATCGTCCGCGAAGGCGGACGATCCAGTAACCCTCGGCATCTGAGGTTACTGGATGCTCCGCCTTCGCGGAGCATGACGAGTCAGAGATAGCTGCCATCGGTATAAGATCGAAACCGCGCCGCTTGAGTGCCGCCCAACGATGATAGCAATTGAAAACGTCCGGTGGAAGGACACCAAATTCGCACGCGCGCTGGAGTAATCAGCGGCGTTCTGGTGATCAGCGGCACATCAACTTGCCGGGAAACGCCCTACGCTCTCTTTTTGCGGCCGGCGATCCTCAATCAGCGGGGTGGCAACAATCAGGCCACTGGCAGAATTTGTGAGCACATCGCTTCAGAGATGCATTGCGGCGGGCGGTCCCGTGGTTACGGCAAGTTTGGAAGTAGGAACTTCGACGGGGATGGTGGGCGCGACCGGATCCCCCCAATTCGCGAGGCTCAATCAGGAGCTATGCCTGAGCGTGCCGATGAAGCGCACGAGCACATAAAACACGGGCGTGAACAGCAGCCCGAACAAGGTCACGCCGAGCATGCCGTAGAACACCGCGGTGCCGAGCGCCTGGCGCATCTCGGCGCCTGCTCCGGTCGCCAACACCAGCGGCACGACGCCCAGAACGAAGGCGAAGGATGTCATCAGGATCGGCCGCAGACGCGTGCGCGCAGCCTGCACGGCGGCATCCCGGCGGCCGGCGCCTTGCTCCTCGGCCTGGCGCGCGAACTCGACGATCAGGATCGCGTTCTTCGCCGCCAATCCGATCAGGACCACGAAGCCGATCTGGGTGAGGATGTTGTTGTCCATGCCGCGCAAGAGCACGCCGCTGATCGCAGCGAACAGGCACATCGGCACGATCAGGATCACGGCGAGCGGCAGCAGCACGCTCTCGTACTGCGCGGCGAGCAGCAGGAACACGAACACCACGGCAAGGCTGAACGCCACCGTGGCGGTGTTGCCGGCGATCTTCTCCTGCAGGGCGATCTCGGTCCATTCGAAGCCGAAACCCGAAGGCAGGTTGGCGGCGACGAGTTTTTCCATGGCCGCGATCGCCTGGCCGGTGGAGAAGCCCGGCAGCGTCGCCCCCTGCACCTCGGCGGCCGGGAACAGGTTATAGCGCGGGACCCGGTAAGGCCCGGTGATTTCCTGGAACGTCGCGACCGAGCCGAGCGGCACCATGTCGCCCGAGCTGGAGCGGGTCCGCAAATTCGCCACGTCCCGCACCGAGAGCCGGAATGGATTGTCGGCCTGGGCGGTGACCCGATAGGTCCGGCCCAGGATGTTGAAGTCGTTGACGAAGGTTGAGCCCATATAGGTCGAGAGCGTGTCGAAGAAGCGGGTAATCGGCACCCCCAGCATTTCGGCCTTGGTGCGGTCGATGTCGGCATAGACTTGCGGTGTCGCGGTGTTGAACAACGTGAAGACCTGGACCAGGCCCGGGGTCTGGTTGGCGGGCCCGATGATGGTTCCGACCGCCTGCTCCAGCGCCCGCGGACCTCGGCCGGCGCGGTCCTCGATATACATCTTGAAGCCGCCGCCGGTGCCGATGCCGGGCACCGAAGGAGGCGGGATCACCAGCACGAATGCTTCGCGCAGCGCCTGCATCTGGGCGCGCAGGTCATTCAAGATGGTCGCGGCGGCAAGCCCTGCCTTCACCCGCTCCTCGAACGGTTTCAAGGTGACGAAGATCACCCCTGCATTGGGGGCAGTGGTGAAAGTCGCCCCGTCGAAACCCGCGAACGTGACCGCATGTTCGACCCCCGGCCGCATCAGCAGCAGCTCCGATGCCTTGCGCACGACCTGGTCGGTTCGCGCCAGGCTCGCGCCTGGCGGCAACGAAATTGCCGCGATGAAGTAGGCGCGGTCGAGCGGCGGGATGAATCCGCTTGGCGTGCGGGCGAATTGAAAATAGGTCAACCCGATCAGCCCGGCATAGATCACCAGCATCAATGCCGGTACCCGCAACACCCGCTGCGTGAGCGCGCCATACCCCAGCGACAGGCGCTCGAACAGTCGGTTGAAGCCGGCAAAAAACGCATTGACAGGCCGGCTCAACGTCGCCCAGGCGCCTGATCTCTCTTCGCCGCCGTGCGGCTTGAGCAGCAGCGCTGCCAGCGCCGGCGATAGCGTCAGCGACACCATGGCGGAGATGACCGTCGACGCCGTGATGGTGAGCGCGAATTGCCGGTAGAAGGAGCCGGAAATGCCGGCGATGAACGCGGCAGGGATGAAGACGGCGCAGAGCACGAGTGCGATCGCCACCAGCGCCCCGCCGACCTCGTCCATGGTCTTGTGGGCGGCCTCGCGCGGGCTCATGCCCTGACGCAGATAACGCTCGATATTCTCCACCACCACGATGGCATCGTCGACGACGATGCCGATGGCGAGAACCAGGCCGAACAAGGTCAGATTGTTCAGCGAGAAGCCGAATGCGGTCATGACGAAGAAGGTGCCGATCAAGGACACCGGGATGGCGATGACCGGGATCATCGCCGCGCGCCAGGTCTGCAGGAACAGGATGATCACCAGCACCACCAGCACGACCGCCTCGAACAGCGTCTTGATCACCTCATTGACCGACTGCTGCACGAAATCGGTGGTGTTGTAGACGACGCGATAGGCCATCCCGGATGGAAAGCTCCTGGCGAGTTCGTCCATCGTGGCGAGGACGGTCGCGGAGGTCGAGAGCGCGTTCGAGCCCGGCCTTTGGTAGATCCCGATCGCGGTAGCGACCAGGTTGTCGAGGTAGGCGTTGGTCGTGTAGTTCTGCGAGCCGAGCTCGACCCGGGCAATGTCGCGAACCCGCGTCACCCGGCCGTCCGCATCGGTTGCGACCACGATGTCGTTGAACTGTTCTGGACTGGACAGGCGGCCGAGCGTCTGTACCGCAAGCTCGAACGCGCCCGGCGATGTCGCCGGCGGCTGATTGATGGCGCCCGCCGCCACTTGCACGTTGGCGGCGCGCAGCGCGCCGACGACGTCGGTCGCGGTCAGCCCGCGCGACTGCACCTGCGCCGGGTCGAGCCATACCCGCATGGAGTAGTCGCGGGCGCCGAACACGATGGTGTCGCCGACGCCGTCGATGCGGGTGATGACGTCCTTGATATTGATGGTCGCATAGTTCGAGATGTATTGCTGGTCGAGGCTCCCGTCCGGCGAGATCAGATGGATGACGAGCATCAGGTCGGGGGAACTCTTGCGCACCGTGACGCCGATGCGCTGCACCTCCTCCGGCAATCGCGGCAAGGCGACCGACACCCGGTTCTGCACCAGCACCTGCGCCTGGTCGACATTGGTCCCGGGCTTGAACACCACGCTGATCGAAAGCGCGCCATTGCCGGTCGACTGCGACACCATGTAGAGCATGTTGTCGACGCCGTTGATCTCCTGCTCGATCGGGGATGCGACCGTCGCCCCGATCACCTCCGCCGAGGCGCCGGCGAAGGTCGCGCTCACCACCACCGTCGGCGGCGCAATCTCCGGATACTCCGTCACCGGCAGCGCGCGAAAGGAGATGAAGCCGACGAGGGTCACGATGATCGAGATGACGCCGGCGAAAATCGGCCGATCGACAAAGAAGTGAGAAAACCGCATCCCGAGTCCCTCCCGCCGAACGCGCCCGACCGTTTGCGCGACTACCGCCTATCCCGCTCAAGTTAACCCGCAGTTCAATCCGCTCATTCCCGCGAAAGCGGGAATCCAGGGCCGCGCACTCGGTGTCCCAGTTCTGCCACCCCTAGGTCCCCGCTTTCGCGGGGACGAGCGGATTGTTGAGACCGATTCCACGCGAGCGGGAACATGCTCTACCGCGCTTCGGCCTTTTGCGCAGTGGGCTCGATCTTGCCGTCCTCGGGCTTGACCTTCTGTCCCGGCCGGGCCCGATCTTGCGCGATTGGTCGGAGGCGATGGCGCTGTCTGGCACGAGCAAGGTCTCGCGCTCGCCGCCGAAAAGGCGCAGCCGCCCGAAGATTCCGGGGGTCAGCAGCCCGTCCTTGTTATCGAAAATCGCACGGCCGCGAATCGTGCCGGTCTTCGTATTGAGCACGTTGTCGACGAAATCCATCCGGCCGTGGTGCATGTAATCGTCCTCGTCCACAAGCCGGACCGAGACCGGGTTCTCAACGTCGCGCGAGGAGGGCCGTGCCCCGGCCGCGGCAAGCCGCAAATACCGCAGGAAGTCCGCCTCGCTGCCGTCGAACACGAAGTGAATGGGGTCGATCGATACGATGAGGGTCAGCAGCGTTGCGCCGGTCTGCCCGCCGGTGATGAGGTTGCCGGCGTCGACGCGGCGATCGGAGATGCGCCCGGCCGTGGGCGCGCGGACCTGGGTCCAGTCCAGATTGAGCTCCGCCTGCTTCAAGGCGGCCTCGGCCGCGCCGACCTGTCCTGCCGCATCGCGCTCGGTTGATTTCCTGGTATCGAATTCCCGTGCGGTCAAGGTCTGACTGCGCACCAGGGGTGTCGCGCGTTCCACGTCGAGCGTGGCGATCTCGAGCTTGGCCTTCGCCCGTTCCCGGTCGGCCTTGGCCTGCTCGACGGTGAGCTGGTACGGGCGGGGATCGATGATGAACAGGAGATCACCCTGTTTGACCAGCTGGCCCTCCTTGAAATGGATGGACTCGATGAAGCCGGAGACTCTGGCGCGGACCTCGACGGTCTCCACGGCCGTGAAGCGGCCGGTATATTCATCCCATTCGGTAATGGACTTCTGCAGCGGGAGCGCCACCGTGACCGGCGGCGCGGGCGGCGCCGCATTGGCGGCAGGCTTGTTGTCGCAACCGATCAGGAGCTGCGCCATGAGCAGGAGCGAGCCTAGAAGAATTGCGCGCGTCATCGGATGAGCCTCCAGCATTTCGCGGATCGGGCCGGTCTCCGCCTTGAACTCCCCGCGAACACGTAACTTAGCGGGAAATTCCGGTATTGTGGCGCAAGCGTCACCTCGATCTCAAAAAAGTGAGCGGCGCGGGTGTAATTCCATGTTTCATAGACATTCACTTTTCGGTCGTCA
>WNGQ01006176.1_pt1 | contig 11626 bp, 9 predicted proteins | sample 5407661 | NCBI WGS metagenome assembly WNGQ01 (sample SAMN13153382, study PRJNA577476) | soil metagenome | isolation source: 60 cm soil or saprolite under Garry oak tree replicate 2 | place: USA:California | collected 2016-06-15
GCGGGCGAAGCCAGCATGCCTCCCAGTCCAAGCCGGGGAGCAAGAGGAGCTATCAAGCTGGAGCCAATCAGGGCGAGGATGTAGGGGAAAAAACCGCTCACGCCTTCGCTAGGACTGCGGAACGCTTCCTGCCGTACCTCTTGCAAGCCGTAGTTATGCAACTCTTGCTCGATATAGTTCGCGGCGCGATGTTCGCCTTCCGTCGTGGCAACGCGATAACCGATCTCACCGGCCAGCACGTTGATATGCTCCATCTCGCGGTTCATAGCAGTTCCTTCTGTCGAAGCAATAGGCCTGACTCATACAGGCCGGGCAAGCACAAGCCCCCGCACTGCTGCTGCGCCTGCAGCAAAAAGCGGGGCTGCGCATGCTTCCAGGGTGGCTCCCGTTGTGTATACATCGTCTATCATTGGTGACACAATGTTTCACCTTCGATACAATCGCGGGGACTGTTACATCCACCTGTGCGCGGAATGGGTAGTCTCCGCTCGCAGGATACACCGTCGCTTTAATCCCGAGTATTCGGACGGCTAATCGCTTCTCCTCGTATGACGGTTCATACGTGGGATCGGTCAAGAATGGTTGTACATTCTTCACCCACTGCTCAAACTTCACAATTTCCGCTTCGACCGCTTCCTGTTCCTCCTCGTCCTCGGCAATATCGTAAAGCAAAGCTTGCGCTTCGTGCTTCTGTTTCTCCAAATCCTTCATCATGGCACTGAGCGTCTCAATCGTCTCATCATCAGTCGCGTTCTGTGCGAGCTTGTACAGGTTCTGCATTTGTCTGCGGATGTTCCCGGTGGTTGCCTCAACATCAGCGACTGTCACCACGATGACGTTTGCTTCCCGGATCTGTGAAACCTGCTCTCTGACACGATGCGGATTTTGGATTATCTCCACCGCTTTTTCCCACGCCACCGTATCAAGAATATGTACGCTCATGGCGGTGAAATGGTTGTGAAGGAGGTCATCTTTCCCGGACTTTTGGCGGCAGAAGTAATCGGGTTTTCGGTAGTGGATGGTGTCTTTGGTATGGTGTCTGACGGTTAAGCGTCTGCCGCAAATCCCGCAAAAGGCATAGCCTGCCCGCAGGATGCCTAAATCGTGCGGGTGTTTATTGTTTCGCAAGCTCTCCTCCTTGTTGATCGCAAGCTGTTCCTGCACCAAAGCGAACACCTCTTTGGAAATGATGGGAGGAATAACACCTGCAGGAAGTAACACTTGTTCTTCCATTGGGACTTTCACCACTTTCCCGTTGACTGTCCTGGACTTATTGGCATAAGCCTCGCCAATATAGTCACGGCAGGTAAGTATGCGATAAATGGTTCCTTTCTGCCAGTGCGCCGTCGTATGTTTTTTCGGCTTCCTCGGAGGCGGAATACCTAACTCGTTCAGGGTGATAATGATCGCGGTCAGGCTGACTCCCTGGACGGCAAGATCAAAGATGTAGCGAACGACTTTCACTTCTGTCCACTCCTCCTCTGTTGCATCAACATAGATGATCTTGTTGTTAAAGTCATACCGGGCTTTGGCTTCCTTATCGGTATCAACGAACACATAGCCATAGGATGGTTGCGGGTGGCCGTTCAGGTTGCCTGCTTCCACCCTGTCGCGTCTGCCCCGCTGGCAGCGCATGAACGTATTTTCCCGTTCAAGTTCTGCAACCATCGCGCGGGTTGCGAGGATAAAACGGCCAATGGCGCTGTCTTCAAACTTCTCCTGGATGGTCTCAATGCGGACGCCATACTTTTGCAGCATGTCGTAAATCACGAATACTTCAACCTGGCGGCGTGCGAGGGCGCGAATTTCGCAGACAACCAACACGTCAAACTCGTGACGTTTGGCAGCAGCTAACAGTTCCAGGAGTTTTGGGCGCTCCGCATACGGGATCATGTATGCTGAGATGGCTTCCTTATACTCATGACGGAATACGTCATAGGTATAGCCTTCTTTCTCGCCGTACAGGCGTACGGCTTTAGCTTGGGACTCAATGGTTGCTGAGTCGGCAAGGCTTGGATCAGACTCCCTGATATAGCCTGCCATGCGTACTTTTCGTTTTGGCATCAGATACTCCCAGCTTAGTTGTTCAACGCAGGATTGCTGGTGTGGCGTCCCTGCGGAGACAATGCTTTTTGCCTGCTGAGAGAGAACACGAGGTGGGGTGTTGGTGCTGGTTTCAGACAGCACGCGAGACGGTTGGGGTACCTCTGAGGTGGTGGACAAAGTGCTAACTCACTTTCCTGATTGTGTCGTGAGTTAGACAGGAGGGTAAATTTGAGCCTATATTGTGGTATACTATGGCTAATCGTCCTGCATGCTAACTCATGACAGACGGGAGGGTTGTGTTGTCTGCTGCAAACAGCAACACGACCCGCGTTTTTTAATTCTACCTTCAAGTATACCCGAAACATCCCCATTTTGACCAGTGTTTTCCCCAGCAATTGCAAGACAACCGCGTTACACTGCCGCGCTCCGGTAGACAATAACAAGGTGGATGCTACCTTTGTCCTGTGGCAGCGTCCGGTTCCCGCCGCTCACATTGATTTGCACGCCTGCTATGCCCGGCTGAGACAATACCAGGGCACGTGCCTGCTGTTGCGTCTTGCCTGCGATGCGTGATATAAGCCGCTGGCGTATGCCTGGGCTGAGCTGGTATACCCATGTACCGGTGAGCTGCACAACCAGCGTCACGCTTCCCTGGTGATCTATGGTGGTTGCATGGACAATGGTGATGTGGATAGTGCCAAGCAGTGCGTAGTCTGACCCAAGCATATGTCTCGCCTGTGATGTGAGCGCCTGCGTCGCATTGGTGGTGGCATCGGCATCTATATAGGCAATGCTGGTGCAAGTTATAGCCACGGTGACGTGTACCTGTAGTGCCGCATCTCCTGCCTGGTGATTACTGCTGGCGGTCACTGTACATTGAGGTGGCACGAGTGCTTCACCTGGGTTCAGTTGCGCCTGCAATGCCGCCTGAAGACTCCTGTTCAGTGTTGTTTGCACTATCGATACGGCGCTGGCAATATCTGTTCTGGTAACAACGGCTATGTCCCTGGCATCTGTGCCACCGGTAAACGCCTGCGTGTTCTTGGCGAACACTGAGGGGAGGCAACACGCCCGGTTAATGGCAAAGGCTTGGATATTCCCCGTTGTCCCTGGCACAATCGCATGTGCCGGGACAGTCACGTGCCCATAGATCGGCGGGTTTCCCGGTGGAATAGTTGCCGCCTGGTCAGTGATCACGCGGACACCATTGGTGCCGGGTACGATAGTTCCGGCAGGGATAGTAAGCCTGTGGAACTGGCCGTTATACCAGGTGATACTTCCTCTGGCTCGTCTTGCGGCTTGGTGCTGTATGCTGGTGGCGGGAACGTCTGTACTCTGCATCAATGTTAATGGTGATATCTGCCTGGCATGGACCCGGATGGCTGTGGTCAGGGTGATGGTTCGCGCAACCGGCAGCATGGTGATGGTCGCCGTAGGCATGAGTAGGGGGAAAAGAAACGAGGCTGCACCAACCACCAGACAGAGCACAATCGTCAGGGGAATAAGCAGCCAGTACGGTCGCTGCTTGAGTGGCGCGTGATCGGTTGTCTCTTCCGGCTGGTCAATGACAATAACCTCGCCTTCGATTACGTCCAGCACTGCTACTGCTTCCTGCGGTGTCGGGATTGGTTCTTGGGCTTCAGGCGGTGGCTCGTGCTTCATCACTGTCACAGCCGCACGTGTATCGTGCATCCTGGGCTCGCTTTCTTACATAAGGAACGGAGGAGCAGCATCCCTGCCGCTCCTCTTGCTGCTGGCTAGAGCTTGGGGACAAAGGTGGTGCCGTTGTTGAACAATATCCATAGTGACGGGTTTGACCCGTCTAACACCTCAACCTGCATATCCGGCCTGCCGTCGCCATTGATATCAGGGAATGACAGCGTCGCAGGGACAAGATCAGCGCCCTGGCTGCTCAGCCTGACGATGATGTACAAGCGCGGCTGGTTGGTTTTCCCCGGATCGCCGGGGATTTCGAGCACTTCAATGGTGCCTTGGTTGTTGAGCGTTATAAAGTGCTCCATTCCTCCGTGTCCCACAGTGGCATCGGTTTGGAATGTGCGCGGGTAGCCATATACCCTCTCATCCTGCCATTTCTGGTACGCTTGCGGGAATAGCGTATACGCGGTGAGGAATGCGACCATGATGACCAGGCAGATTCCGATGTAGAACATCGGGTGTTTCCCCAGGCGCGGTAGTTCCTCGGTCCTTTGCTCTCCCCTGCCAGCATAGGGTGCCAGGTCATAGCGCCTGGCACTGGTTGGGGCTGGCTGTCTGGTGTAGCCTTCCCTGCCTTCTGCAACGGAGATATGGGTGGGCGGCGCGTTATACATGCTGCGGGTTGCAGACATATATGGTTGGTCTTCAGGATGCATGCCGCTTCGGGTGCCGATGTGATGGTACGAGGTTGTATACGTTCGCTCCCCTGGCGGTAAGCTGGCACGCCGTCGATACGGTGGTTGCTGGGCAATCTGCTCACGCAGCTTCATACCGTCTCCCCCTTGATAATGCGCGTAGCATCATCGCTGGTGATGATGCCGTCATTGATGGCGTTGGCAATACCGGCAATGGCATTGCTATCATCATGGCAGGGGCAGGTTTCATCCCAGCAAAAAGGGTTGTCTGCGGTGTGGAGTAGGTGTTCTTCTGGGACAACTAACACGAAGTTGTCGCCGTAGTGGTGCATTGATCTGCCTTTCTTGACACTTATGGTTCTCATGTGCCTTGATAGCAGATGAGAACACGATTACGCTTAACAGTGGTCGGCTGTTCTCGCTTTTCAGGCTCTGCCGTCTTGCACACGGCAGAGTCAATTTAATATCACCTTCTCTCCAGTGGAATGTATGGGAATGTATGGATATTCACAGTATAACCAGTTTTTCGGTAGAATACAAGGTTCTCACAGATCAATTGACCACAGGTTGTGTCTGACATATAATGGCAGGCAAGATCGTTTGGAGGCCGATGCATGGAGAAAACCTGGCTGCGCGTCAGCGACATTGCCAAAGACTTGGATATGAGTGAAGAAACGGTTCGGGCATGGATCCGGGAGGGGAAATTAAAGGGAGCAAAATTTGGCCGTGACTATCGGATTCGGCGTGAAGACTACCACGAATTTATTCTCAAACATTTCCACCATGATGAGGATACTGAAAAGAAGTAAAACGTATATTTTGCCCTTCTGCTTATTTTGATGGTATAGTTGTAGCAGGATTTGTAACCTCAAACAGTACAAAATCAGTGCTGCGTTGCCTCCTTAAAACAAAACAGACCAGCGAAATGTAACCTTTACTCAGCTACAAAAAGGGGCATGGCAATGTACGAACCAGAATTCATTGACGAAATGCTTGACTATATAAGCTCACCTGAGCCTCCGCCACAATCTCTGGCGCAATTTGCTGCCCATCATCACCTCACCACGCTCAAAGATATCACAAACAATAGCAAAGAAGACAGCGCAACAATAGCGTTTGTCTTTACAAAGAATTTCTTGGAGAAAAACGGAATATACAGCGTCGAAAATGCTTTGAAAGTGCAACCAGTTATTCAGAGTGCGATTGAAGAGATCCGGGCAGAGGCGATGAACGCTGCCAACCAAGAACTATTAGAAGAATACGAGTATGCCGATGAGGAAGACCAGGACGAGTGGGACGAGGAAGAAGACGAGGACACCGATGAAGAAGAAGACTATGTTGACGATCCGACCATTTTTGCCGCTTCGCCTTCCGCACCAGCCTCTGCACCAAGCCAGCAGGAGCCTGAGCGATACCAGCCAGCGCAAGGACAGTCGCGCTTAGGCAAGCGATTGATCAAGGACCCGCAAACAGGAGAGTACAAAGAAACAGGAGACTACGTTGATGTCCCCCAAGCGTCCAGACGGCAAGGGTTATACATCATCGGAGCAACCGGCACAGGCAAATCAGGACTGAAAGAAAATCTGATTGTCCAGGACATAAAGCAGGGCTACGGGGTGTGCATACTTGATCCGCATGGCGATTTAATCAACGCAGTCCTCTCAAGAATGGATCGCCATGAAGATGATGTTATTCTCCTTGATATTACGGATTACCACTATCCGTTTGGCATAAACCTTTTTTCCTGTTCTGATCCAACTAATCCGCTTGAGGTCCAGAAGATTGTTGACCAAGTATTTCATGTTTTTGAAAAGCTCTTAGGGGTGTCGCAAGAAACGCAGTTGATATTGGAATATTTATATAACTGCACTGCTACCCTCATTGCCAACCCCGGCTACACAATGGCTGATATTCCCCTGCTCCTGCAAGATGAGGCGTGCAGAAGAAAACTTGTTGCAAATGTGACTGATAGTGATGTGATAGGCTTTTGGAAGCACCACGATCAGAAGAAGCCCAACGATCAAAATAACGATATTGCCTCAACTTTGAGACGAGTAAGACGGTTTCTACAACCATTGAGCCGTAATATCGTTGGGCAAAGCGCATCAACAATTGATTTGCAACGCATAATGGATGAGGGAAAAATTCTCCTGGTCAAACTCAGTGCTCAGTATCAATCGGTCTCCAATCTTATTGGCTCAATGCTTATTGCCTTGATCCTCAATGCTATGTATGCTCGTCCGGCAAACAAACGACGGCAATTCAACCTCTATGCTGATGAGTTCCAGCGCTTCGCAACTGATGATTTCGCAACGCTATTGACTGAGGCTCGCAAGTTCGGGATTGCGACAACCATTGCGCATCAAGCGCGTTTCCAGCCTGGCATGACTGATGGTATCCGGGCAACAACGTTAGGAGCGACTAATCTGGTCGTGTTTCGTGTCCAGCCGGAAGATGCAACTGAACTGGCAGGCAGGTTTGACATTACCCCGCAAGAGGCGTGGGAGGAAGAAATTGAGCCGGAATGGGTAGAAATAGTTACACCGCAAAGGCACGAACGGGTTGAGGAGCAGGTTGAAGTTGAGGTTGAAGACGATATAGATGAGATTTCGCAAAAACCGATTGATTATCTGGTGAGTATGCGGGGGACTCATAGTAGCAAAGAAGTGCGGAATATAACGCAAAGAATTCTAATCCCAATGACTGACGGAATACAAAACAATCGATTTTCCGTTCAGTGGACATCACAGTTACAAAAAGCGCAACAATTACTTAATAATCTTTTAGTTTCTGTAATGGAAAGAGGAATAGATGCGGACACCGATGAAATAACTACTGTTGTTACTGCGTGGCCGTTATATAATCAGCAAAAATATATGAAACGGGAATTAATTGCGAAGCTGGTAAATGAAAAAAATGTTTCGCAGGAATGGCGATATGCTTTTATCCGAAAAATTATTGCAGAAGATATAAATGAGTATATGAACCAATATAGGAAAAATCTGGATGAATGTTTAGATAAGGGGTTCACTGAATACGACTATAAATATACATATCGTGGGTTTTTCGAAAGACAAGATTTATCCGAACAAGAAAGAATAGAGCGAGCATGCACGGAAGAAAGAAGACAATTACCGGAGAGGTGGAATTATAGCACCGCACCCGCTGCAATACAGGATAGAGACAAGATACTCGAAAAAGCCATTTCATTCATTAATGATGTAATAACGCTTTGCAGTGAGTTAGCTGCCGTTCCTATTCGTGTTCCTACCGGACAGAAGCGAATGGTGAAACGCATTCAACCGCATATCACCTACCTGACGCATGAGTCAGAAAAAATCACGCATCCACGAGTAGCCATCATGCATCCGCAACGATCCTACGCCGATATGCTCAACGAGGTGGCATCTCAGATTGCGAATTTGCCGGTCTATACAGCGAAAGTAAAAATCACAGTAGGCGAACAAGAAGTCGAGCACACGATTAAAACACTTGATCCCAAACAAGAACCTGGCAAACCTTTGTTTAGACAGGCGTTACAAGAGCGGATTGCACGAATACAAGCGCATAACAGAACACCATCTCTGCCAGGCGCTTTACCATACTGTCGATCAAGGCAAGAGGTAGAAGCAGAGATTAGAACACGGCAAGTGCAATGCAGTCAGCCGCCACCGGATGAACCGCCTGTATCCCGTCGGCAACAACCTAAGCAGTAGATTACTGCATGCCTGTCTCATGTGGAGGTTGTGTCTGATTAAGGTCAACGATATGCGCCCGATCAACAACAATAGCAAGTGAGGATTTCATATAATCCTCTGTTTCATACCGGGGTATTCTAAAAGGTTGCTCCAAGCTGGCAAAAGATGTCGCTTCCATTAAGTCTTGACCAGTTTTTTTTGACATATCTATACCAGGCACTTCTTCTACGAAAAGCCAAAGATCATTGGTAGGCTCCTCTGTATCAGTCCAGTAACCTGCATCCTCCACCAGAACGGGAGGTCTTGCAAGCTCATACCCTGCTTGCGTTGCTACATGCCCAAATTGAGATACCGCAGCCATTTGTCTGGTATTTTGTATATCAACATCTCTGGGTAAAATAAACCGGTATGCTAAGAGCATTCTCTCTGTTCCTTCTTGATTATGGAAGACGACAGCCCCTTGATAGTTATGGTTATATTCTGCGCTAAGCATATCCCGCCAATCTAAAGGCGTTTTCTCCCAGAGTGGTTTATCCTGGCCTCCCCCACTTGTATTTTTGCCCTCTGCTACTTGCTTCGGTATTTCTGTCCACGTATCAACTTTGACGCTACTTGCAAATCGACTGATAAAGATGGTGGTTTCTTCTTCCAGGGATGGCAGTGTATTCAAAAAAGTATGCTCGCTAATCTCCCCTTCTGTTTTGGGTGAAAGTGAATAAGTATGTGTCACCCATTCTCTATTCGTATATTCTGGATGCCTCTGGAGGACGCGTGGAGGAATATTTGGATAGTTATGCGTGATACTTGAAGGGATACGATCAGACGATATATCCATATACCGCTCATCTCCACTCTCTTTTGCTGTCCGAACCCGCTCCTGCCATTCTGCAACTGACTCCCGTTCAACCCACCAACGGGTTTGTCCACCTCTGCTATCAACGTATAAATGGGGTACATCTTGCTGAACTCCATTCACCAACCGAACCGTAACTGTCGGTATGCCGTCGTAGTGTATCTCTGACTGCTCTCGCTCACTCCCTTCAGGCGGCGTCCCTCCTCCCTGGCGTCTATCGTCCGGTGGTGCAAATTTGTGTCGTGGTTTATAACCATCCTTCTCTAACATACGTTTAAGCAAGCAGCCGGTATTATAAGGATGTTGTTCATCCCTTGTCAAGCTGTGGTAGTATGAAGAGAGACATTTGTTCGTAATCATTTCTTGCTGAGGTTTGTTTGGCTTCGTATCTGCTCATTTAGGTTCCCGTAGATTGTCCCCTACCCTTCAAGGAAGCTGCCATTGGTTCGCGCGACTCCAACCGCACAGACAAAGGCGGTACATAAAAAGCCCTTTGTAGTCACACCTGTCCATGACCTGCTGCTCCGTGACCTGGGTACCCTGCACCGGGCAACCGCCGAACAGTTGACCAGGCTCAATTACAAAATGGGCATGCTCACAACGGTCAAGCAGCGGCTCAAAGACCTGGCCGATAACAAATACGTGCTTCCCCTCTCCCATCCCTCCATCCGGCTCCCCTACATGTACGCGCTGGATCGCAAGGGATTAAACCACCTTGCAGCACAAGGTGTTGACGTGCGGGAGTATTTCCGGCCATCCAGTGAAGAGGACAGCGCAAAAAACTTTCTCTTCCGAGAGCATATGCTGGCAATCAGCGATATCCTCATCCATAGCCTACTGTTTGAAAAGACTGAAGCCTCCTACCGCATCAGCAGCATGCTGCATGAACGGGTGTTTAAGAATAATCCGATCAAAGCAACCTACGAGAGAAACAGCCGGGAAGAGACAAGAACCATTGTCCCTGATGCCTACCTTGCGTTTGTCTACACCAGGCCGGACGGGAAAGAGGAAACTATACCGGTTATGTGGGAACTGGATCGGGGTACGGAGGATCAGAAGTTTTTCAGGAAGCGCATCAGGGCCTACAGTGTCTTTCTCAAAAGCCGCGCCTTCAAGACGCTCTTTAGTATCGAAAACATCACCATAGCCTTTGCCACAACCAAAGATCACAACCGCATCAGGCAGATGCGCGAGTGGACACAAAAAGAACTGGCTGCCACTAATGAACCATTGTGGCTTAGCCAGTTGTTCCTGTTTACCAGCCTTCCTGAAAACATGGCAGAGATTGAGCCGCGACAATTGTTCCTTGATCCGGTCTGGTACATGCCCTCAGACGATGAAAACCCTGTGAGCCTGCTTGGGGAGTAAGTAATAAAGTTATTCCTGTGCTCCTCTCATGCGTCTCCTCTGTAGTATAATATTACTCAAGATAGTACCCGCTCTCTCCATATCTATAAAGTAAAAGATGGTGCGTGATGACGTTCTCAACACTTGGTACTGATATACAATCCGGGGAAGTTGTACAGATTGCCAGATCGTCACGCTTGCAAGGCGTCTATATCATCGGTTCCCTCGTACCGGCAAGTCGGGGTTGTTGGAAAACCTCATTATGCAGGATATTGAACAAGGCATCGGGCTGTGCCTTTTAGACCCGCATGGCACCATAACCAAGCATATCCTTGCCTCCCTACCACTCAACCGCAAAACAGATGTCATCTTCCGAGAGGCACGAACCGCCGTAAATATACGCCAGGTCATGGACGAGGGAAAAATTCTCCTGGTCAAAGCGGATAGCCAAGTGGAAGTCGGCTCTCCGATAATCGCTGAGATTTTAAACGCTGCCTACTCCCGCGCTCATACTCCTTCTAATAAACGCATGCAATTCCATCTCTATGCTGACGAGTTTCAGAGGTTTAGTACTGAGGATTTTGCCATACTTCTGACCGAGGCGCGTAAATTCGGTATCGGTATCACTATCGCTCACCAGTATCGGAGACAACTGGATAGCAAGAACCGGGACGCCTCCCTCACGGCTGCAAATCTCATTGTCTTTCGGGTCTCAGGGGAGGATGGACAAGAAATGGCCCGCCAATTTGACACCACGCCGACACCGGAATACAAAGCACAGTCAAAGCAACAACTGACCCACGCGGATATGGCAAGTAAAATTGCCAACGAATTAACCAGCCTGCCCAACTTCGTAGCGCGGGTAAGAATTGCTGAGGGAGAAACGCCAGTTGAGTGTACGATACATACCCTCAAGCCTGCCGGAAAACATGGCAGAGATTGAGCCACGGCAATTGTTTCTTGATCCGGTCTGGTACCTGCCCGCAGACGATGAAAACCCGGTGAGTTTGCTTGGGGAGTAGTATTCTCCGTCTTGCAGCAAAACATTTGTCTGGCGCTACTACATGACCCTAGCGGCCTATTCCAGTAATCCTATGACATGAGAGAAAATAGCGCGAGCGGTGTGCGAGGTCTGCCGCCGTCTCGGGCGGCAATGCTGGCGTCCCGGCCAGCGTTCCTTGCCACGTGCGAGCGCCCAGCAGGTGTGGGAGAAACCGCCGGTTTTGCATCGTCAAAACTCAAACAATGGCTGCTGGGTATTCGCTAATTTCTCCTTGAAGTAGCGGATATGATTTTCAACCAGCATCTTTGCAGTCCGCAATGCCTCCTCA
>WNGQ01016669.1_pt1 | contig 11626 bp, 6 predicted proteins | sample 5407661 | NCBI WGS metagenome assembly WNGQ01 (sample SAMN13153382, study PRJNA577476) | soil metagenome | isolation source: 60 cm soil or saprolite under Garry oak tree replicate 2 | place: USA:California | collected 2016-06-15
GAAATCGATGTAGATGCCTGTTCTGTTTTCGTCCGGCATCGGCGGACTTTAGGAGTGCGTGCGCGTCCTCGCGCCGCTTTTTTGCAAGCGACCTTTCAATGGAACGCTGCACTTGGGCTCACGGCGTCACTATTACGCCAAGTTCGCGCAATTGTTTTCTCGCCTGCTCGTATCCGGGCTTGAGGCGCAATGCTTCCCTTAGATGCGCCACCGCTTCGTCCCGCCGTCCACGCTGCGTCAGCATCCGCGCCAGATTGCAATGGGCCTCTGGATAATTTTCATTGACTTGCAGCGCTTGGCTGAATTGCTCGAGCGCTTCGTCGGATTTTCCAAGCTTCTCCAGAGCGGCGCCGAGGTTATTGCGCACTTTGGCGGCTTTGACAGAATCGCGCTCTGTGCTGACCGCAGCCTGGTAGCAGGCGATGGCATCCGCCCAGTTGCCTTGATGGGCAAGAGCGTTACCAAGATTGTACTGCATCTCGGCAGACCCGGGATTGATCGCCACGGCTTTCTTGTACTGTGCAATGGCTTCGTCCACCTGGCCGTTTCGCAAAAAAACCACGCCCAGATTGTTGTAGGCATCGGCGTAACTGCTGTTCAGCTGAACCGCCTTTTGATAATAACCGACGGCTTCGGCAGCTTGCCCCTTTTTCATGAGGGCGGCTCCCATGTGGTTGTATGCTTCGGCATAGGCAGGGTCGATCTCGAGCGCCTTTTGTAAATGGACGATAGCTTCCTCTACCTGTCCCTCTCGCACGAGAGCATTCCCCAGATTGCTCTGCACCTGCGCAACGTCGGGCTTTATCTCAAGAGCCTCTCTGTAATTCGCGATCGCTTCGCCAAGTTGCCCCCTCTCCATCAGCGTACCGGCAAGGTTGTTTTGGGCAATGTAATTGTCGTGGGTAACATCAACGGTATGTCTCCACAATGTTTCGCTATCTCGCCAATATGCGGTTTGGAAATAGCTGCGCGTTATCAATGCTCCTGTTATGACCAGGGCGGCAACGGACAATATTTCGCGTTTGTGCTCTGAGCTTTTGAACAGCTCCATCGCCCCCCAAGTCCCCAGAATGTACAAGCCAATCTCGGACAAGTAGGTGTAGCGGTCGGCTCGTGCTATTGAGCCTATCTGAACGAGACCAATCATTGGGACTAGCATACCCAGAAACCAAAGCCAGCCGATTAGCAGAAAAGGATAACGTCTTCGCCAGATAAAAAGGACAATGAAAACGATACACAGGAAGATCAGGGCGAGGATTATTTCAGGGACGCTAGGACCGGCTTCTGGGTATGGATACAGGACCGCCAGATGCGCTGGATAGATCATCTGACCAAGGTACGCGACGTAGAACAGTGCAGCGTTGCCGGCACGCTCGGCGAAGGCGTGATCAACCTCCCTCGGAGTCACTGCGCGCGCCAGAATTGCAGCCACGCAGGATGCGACAGAAAGTGCAAAAAACGGAATCTTCTCAAGAAGCAGAACCCGGACTACGGACCACCCGCCTGCGCCGAGGCTACGGCGGGCAGGCCGACCACTGACCCTGCCCAATGGCCAGTAATCCAAAAGCAACAACACGAACGGCACCGTGACCAATGTCGGCTTACACATCAGCCCCAAGGCAAAGAGGACCAGCACCGTCGCATAACGGCCAAGGGAAAGGCGGTCGCTGCGCGCGTACCGCGCGTAAGCTAAAAGGGTGAGCATGAAAAACATGCCGCTTAAAACATCACCTCGCCCTGAGACCCACGCGACCGGCTCAACACGCAGTGGATGAATAGCAAACAGCGTCGCCACAAACGCACTCGCCCAGAAAGCGTCCCTAGGTTGTAGCCGGGATCGTTGATCCCGGCCGGCATCATCAACCTTCGCCGAGGCTACGGCGGACGAGCCGATGCTAGCTGCAGCATGACCGCCGCCCGTGAGCTCGCGCAGTGCAAAGAACAGCAAGATCGCCGCTGCGGCATGAAGCAGAATGTTAGTCAGATGATGTCCCCAGGGCTGGAGTCCGTAGAGCTGGCAATCCAGCATGTGCCAGATGGCGGTGAGTGGCTGCCAGTTGCCAGCGCGGAAATGAGTGAAGGCCCACTTCACATTATCAAGAGTAAGACCGCTGGTTATTCTTGGATTGGCATAGACGTAAGAACCATCGTCGTAATTCACGAACTGGTGGTGCAGCGTTTGGCCAAAGGCGATCCAGACAATGCCTGCGAGCAAAATGCAGACAACGCTGGCGATTAGCCGGTCATTGCGAGTGCGAGAATCGCCACTCGCGGCCGGACGCGTTGGCGAAGCTTTTTTCCGCTTGACCCGAGATCCCATTAAAATTTGAAGGCACGCAACCGGGCGCGTTTAACCGTTAAGCAATCACCCGCCTTCGCTAAGGCTTCGCCGTGGCAGGCTGCGCTTCGCCGTGTGTTTCCTCATCCAGCACAGCTATCGCGCGATCGTAGGTGGCCCTGGCTTCCTCGTGCGAGTTACCCACTGCGGTCAGCCCCATTCTTCCGAGCTCACCCAAGGCGCTCATCATGTGAAACACGACGCCTGTCTGGCGGGTTTGACCGAAGTGCAGCTTGTGCCGCACCACGATATCGAAAAGATCGTCTGGAGTAAGCGTGCGATACGACGGCGACTCGACGTGATCGCTGGCGACAAAAAACTTTTCCTGTCCATTTGGGGCTGTGAAGATCGCGGTCTCCGAATCGTAGGTGCCGTCGGTGAGAAATTGTAAAGTCAAAAATGGATGAGTGGTGCCGCCTTTTCGCAAGTTAATCTCGATGGCGTACGGCTCCCATTTTCCGTTGGACCGTACCACCACAAAATCCAAGGCGAAACGCCCGATGACTCCTTCGTTCGCGAGACGCCGGCCTACTTTGGCCGCTTCCCGGGTGATCAGCGTAGCGTAACCGGTGTCGGCGGGGAACACGCAGCCAAGATAACTTTGCCCGGACGGCCCGCCCAGAAGCTGGTCATGCGTCGATAACAAATCGACCGCGCCCAGCGGCGTGATGCGAAGCTGCACGCTGGGGCTCCTGAACTCTTCTCCCATGATTCGCTCTTCGACAACCGCCTTTCGTTCCTCCAAGTTCTTCATGTAACTGTCATAAGTAACTCCCTCTAACTCGAACTGCATCGCCCGAAGGCGTGCCTCTAACATAGCCACCTCTTTTGAGTTACCCGGTGCTGGAAGTCCAGTTAGATCGATAACGGCATTGCCCTCGCCCGAGACGCCTTCGTTGAGCTTTACCATGACCTGCTTGATCGAAGGCTTTCTCGCCCGCATCTGCGCGATCGCCTTAACCACGTCCTCTTTGCTGCTGAGATTCTCGTACCCGAGCGGATGCGGAACATTCTCTTCCATGAAAATTTTCCTGCACCCGCTCTTGGTGCCCAGCGCGAAAAATTTTGGATCGGCGCCGTACATGGGGATACCGAGCCGCAGCGCCAGTTCTTTCTCTCGATTGGTCGTGTTGAAAGGAACAAGGTGCGCGCGATCGGGATCCATTATCAGGGAGCGGATGCGCTCGATCAGCCGCGGCCGCGCAAGCAGTTTGTCACTCAGCGGACGCACCGACCCGTCGAGAGGCGAAAGCAGGAAAAGCCGCGGCCGCGCATGACTCGGGATGACGCCGGGCAGAAGATCAAGGTAATAGTCGATGATGCTCGGCAGAATCGTTTGCGAGGTGACGTAGATCAGCCGGGCCCGCGGCTGGCGCAATAGCAATAACAGGAACAGAAAACGTTCTTCGTACGCCTGCATCACCGCGCCCGAGCCGATCGCATCGATAGACATCGAGGGGACGACCACGATCGTCTGCGGGTCTTGGTTGAATCGTTCGATCGATTTCCACAGCGGCACCAGTTTCTTTTGCAGCTGGTCAAATTCGGCCTGGGAATCAGCCGTGATCCTTCCTTCAGGCATAAGCGCGTTATTAAAGCGCATCTAACAAACAAATCTAGACGATTTGGGTAGGGACGCCGCGCTTGCCCCGAAACCGTTCTGGGTCAATCCACCTTTGAATTCGCTGGCCTGTGGCGAACTTGGTCGCTAGCCCGCCTCAGCTAAGGGAACTCGCGAATTGCGTCGCGAGTTCCCGAGTAGCCCGCCTTGGCGATGCCATAGCTTTACGGACGCGGGTGCACCGGCGGACGCCCCCTCGGCGTAGGCGTAGGCGGAGGCGAAGTCTCCTCGCAGCTTGGTGCGCACAAGAAGCCTTCGTTGTACTGGTCGAGAGTGTCCGCAAGAGCTGACACGTCTCTGGGCGCCAGGTATCCGGTCCCTACTGGCGGGACAACCAGATCCCCAATCAAAGCATCGGCGTCTGCTATTGTCTGCTCGATACAGCTTCCATCGGCGCCGTTGGCGATGTTCAGCTTCGCGGCAATCAACTGGTGTGCCAGCAAAACTAATCCATTACCACGGACTGATTGATGCAGAATGTCTAGCAATTGCTGCTGGGTGTAAGTGACGTTGCCAAGCTGCAACTCGGTCACCGGCCACTGGTCGGGATGGTTTTTCCAATACCCTTGTCCGAAAACGCAGCCGGCCGGCGTTGAAGTCGGTGTCGGAGTAGCCGTAGCCGTCGCTGTTGGCGTAGGACTGGGTGAAGGCGATGGCGTTGGCGTTTCGCACGGCACCAGTAACTGCACATCGTCCACGTACATTCCGGTGAGATCGCCGAAGCCGTCCTCGTGGACTAGGAATTCGACGCGCACCGTCTGTCCGGCATACGAACTCATGTCCACCTGCGCGTTGAGCCAGGTCTCAGTGTCGTTACACTGGTGGAAGATCGTTTGCAAGATGGTGCCGGAGGTATCTGTGATATAGGCATCCTGCCAGTCGAACGTGATGCTGTCTGTGGTGCAGTCCCAGTGCCAGAAGCTCAACGTACTGGTACCAGCTGGTACGGTGAACTCCTGGTAGAACGAGCTATCCCCATTGGCCTCGCCACCGGGGGAGCCACAGAAGCCATCCGGCGCGTCGCCCACGAATCCGGAGTAGGTTCCGCTGTGCACCTGGGTCGTCGTCACCACCGGCGTCGCGTTTTGGTCTAGAATGACCCACGGTGGGAAGTCGCCGGTCTCGAATCCGCCGTTTTGGATGATCCCACTGTCACAGGGAGTAGGAGTAGGCGTCGCTCCCTCACAGCAGTAGGTGACCTTCAAACCATTCGTGAGGGTCGGTGTGAGACAAGAAAAGGTCGTAGCACCCGGGCCGGCGGCACTTTGCTGAACGCCGCTTACTTCGGAGCTACCATCATCAACGGTTGACCCGTAGATGACGTCGAAGCATGAGGGGTTGTCCTCATACAACCGCACCTCAAAGTTGGCTGTGCCCGATCTGGCAAAGTAAGCCGTGCGCCATTCAATGTGAAACACCCGGTCGGGCGCACTCCCGGTGACCGAGGTGAAAACGCCGCATCCACTCGTGAATACCGAGCAGTCGGGTGCCTGATCGGTGAACAGGTCGTCCTGATATGGGAGAATGGCCGCGTCCAGATTGGGATCCGGCAAGGGACAGATTGTGCTCAAAGAACTCGAATTGCCTGTAAGCTGCAAATTGCCATTCGAGCTGACGAACCCGCTGGTATAGCCGGAGGTTCCGTAAAGGCTTACCGGAAACGGAAATGTAATGGAGGTTGTGCAATCATCGCAATGGTTGCCTGTGTCGGTGTCCCCCGGCACGATTGTGTCCGTCGAAGTCGACGTAGTATAGGTAGTGCAAACACCGGCGGGCGCGCTCGTGAGCGTGGAAGACTTCTGGGCATGAATCGCATTTGACTTGGCCGCTTGCTTGGCGACGCCTTGCTTGGCGACGTTTCGTTGCGCCAGCGCGAATGGGATCGCGCAGGCGGCGATGAGCAGAAGCAGATAAAACGCGCCTCGGATTAGATGCGCTTTGATGTTGGGGTTAATTTGCTTTTTCATGGTGGTGTTGTCCCTTCTTTGAATTCTGATTTCCTGAGCTGCAACAGTATGTTCTACTAGCGGGACACCCTTTTTACCTAGGCGAGGGAAAAAATGTCAAGACTTTTCTTAAGGATTTTTTCTTAAGGAATCCTGCGCTCTGGAGCTGTTGTAGCGCAAGTGTCTACTGCGCAAGGATTTACAGCCGACACGGCTGCCGCTACAGGATTCGTGATCTCTCCTTCTCGGTTGGACCTTGGGCGATCTGCCGGCGAACAACCGGCGTTTGTCAACGCTGCGACGCTGACGCTAAGGCGTTGGCAAAATACGCAGCTTTGTCGCCTGATAGATTTGCGCCTTCGGCGGTGCTTCTGCCGTCGTCTTCCGGAGAAGCCGATCCACCTGCACAGAGCGTGTGCGCCTTCACCGCCTTCTTCCGAAGGAATATCCCCGATGAGTCCTTCCACCGCCGACCGCGCGCCTTCTGCTAACCGCTGCCTCAGGTTCAAAAAGCGCGGTGTATAAGTACGGAAAGTCCTCCAGTTTGAGTCGCGGAATTTTCTGGCCGATGAAATGTTCGATCGCCTGCAACGCGGGCAGTTCCTGCCCACTCGTGAGCGTGAACGCGTCGCCGACATTTTGCGCGCGGCCCGTGCGCCCGATGCGGTGCACGTAATCTTCGGGATGCTCGGGTACGTCGTAGTTGATCACGTGACTCACACCAGCAATGTCGAGCCCGCGCGAGGCGATATCGGTCGCTACCATCACTTCATATTTGCCGCTCTTGAATCCTTCCATGCGTTCACGCTGTGTCCGATTCGAATGCAACACCGCCACGGCGTGCATTGCGTGCTTCAGAGAATGCGCAACGCGATCGGCGTTTACTTTTGTCCGGCAAAAAATCAATACGCTGTCGAAATTTGTTCGCTCCAAAAGCGCCATTAGCAGATCGAATTTTTGTTCAGCTGCCACGGGATACACTGCGTGCGTGACCGTTTCCGCCGGTGAGCGGCGTGCGCCGATTTCGACCAGCGCCGGATCGCGCAACACCCAGGCTGCCAGGCGTTCGATCTCCGGCGGCAGGGTCGCCGAGAAAAGTAAAGTTTGCCGGTTGGTCGGAATTTTCTCAACGATGCGGCGCACGTCCGGCAGAAAACCCATATCGAGCATTCGATCCACTTCATCGAGCACAAGAATTTTCACCGATTTCAAAGTCATGGCGCGCTGTTCCAGCAGATCGAGCAGGCGTCCCGGTGTTGCGACGAGAACATCGACGCCGCGCTTGAGTTCCTCGCGCTGTTTTCCGTAACCGACGCCGCCGTGCACAAGGGCGACGTGCAAATCAGTGAAGCGCCCGTAATCGCGAAATGCCGTCTCCACTTGCGCTGCGAGTTCCCGCGTGGGCTCCAGCACCAGACACCTGAAGGCGCCGTGCTTTGCCAGCAGCGTCAGAATGGGCAGCGCAAATGCCGCGGTCTTGCCGGTGCCGGTCTGCGCGGTGCCGATCAAATCTTTTCCGGCGAGAACAATTGGAAACGCGCGAAGCTGGATCGGTGTTGGCTCGACAAACCCCATCGCCTGCGTCCCGCGCACAACCTCAGGCGAAAGTCCGAAATGATTAAATGACACAGCTTCGCAATTTACCCAGAAAACCACTAATTAACACGAATCGACACAAATAAATTGTAAGGCGAAGAATTACTGTCTGGCGCAAGCGCCCTACAAAATTAGTGTCCATTAGTGTTCATTCGTGGTTAGTAGAAAGCTGGGGAACACGACGGCTGGGAAGCGAGCGCCCCTAGGTCATGAACGAACCGGATCACGAGAATCAGCACGCGCCGCTGAGTTATCATGGGGCGTGGCGTATCGTCTGGCTGGTCTCTTTGCTGATCATCGTTTGGCTAATCCTGCGCGCGCTGCAACCGGTGATCTTGCTTTTCGCGCTGGTTTTCCTTCTCGCAATGGTCCTTAACCCGATCGTGGTCTGGTTGCAGAAACACCGTGTGCCACGCTTTGTCAGCGTGATCCTGCTGATGCTCGCGCTCGTCGCTGTGACCACTACCATTGTACTCTTTGCGATTCCGCCGTTGACCACGCAAACCCAGGAACTGGTGCGGAGTACCCCAAGCGTCTGGCAAGGCATTCGCGCCCGCATCGAATCGCTCACGAAAAATTATCCAGAAGTTCGCGAGGCGTTGCCGCGCACGGATGAAATCGCAGGGAAAGCCGGGGCGGCCGCCGGGACGCTCGGGAATTTTTTGCTAAGGTCGACTATCGGTTTGGTCGGCGGCGTGGCCAGCTTTGTGTTCGCGATCCTGTTGCTTGTCTTTGTCCTAGCCAATCCGCGACCGCTCGTAGCCGCCTACCTGGCGCTTGCGCCCGATCGCTACCGCGAGCAAGCGCATCGCACTCTCGCGCGGCTCATGCGACAAATGACTGCGTGGGCGCGTGGCGTCGCCATCAACGGCGTCATTACCGGCCTGTCCATAGGCGTACTGCTTTGGCTGATCGGCGTCCAGCCGGCGCTCATCTTCGGCGTCTTTGCATTTCTGGGTGAGTTTTTGCCAAACATCGGCGCGTTTCTTGTTTCCATTCCCATTCTGCTGGTCGCGCTGAGCTTGGGCGCGACAAAATTCTGGCTCGCCCTCGGCGTCATCGTGCTGGTTTACCAAGTTGAACTCAATGTTCTTGTGCCGGGCGTGCTCGGCAAAGAAATGCGGTTGCATCCCGTCAACATCTTGTTCTTTACGCTGGCGACCGCGACCATGTTCGGATTGCTGGGAGTTTTTCTCGCTGTCCCCGCCGCCGCGCTGGTGCAAATCGTAATCGATGAATTTTATCTGCAACCGCGCAAGCCGGATTACGCAGCAATCGATCGCGAAGCAGCCGCGTTGCTAGAAGGAAAAAAGTGAAGACTGCAGCGGCAGGCGTGTCGCCTGGGGAGTCTAAATCCTCGCAGCCGACACGGCTGCCTCTACAGTGCAAGAAGTAAAGGTCGTGCGGGTGAATTGCCAGGCGAGTTAAAAATTCCAAATCCGAATCTCGAAATAATTTCGACATCTGAAAGAATGAAATGAAGCACCCGCCTCCCCTAAGCCCAAGGCGAGAAAGGCAAAAATCTTCTTTACTTCTTCCGCGAGTGCATGAGACAAATTACTTTTACTCAACCGTTAGCCAGGGTTACAAGCAGAGGAATCCGCCATGTCAAAGTTAACGCTTACCGGTTTCATGCTCCCGTTGTTGCTGTTTGCGTCGCCCGACGCCAACTCAAATAATTCCGCTCCGCGAAAGCAGACAATTCCCGAGAGCCGCGGCCAGAGCGGCACGCTTCAAAAGATGATTGTGGAGAGCGGAACGGTCACCATGGATCTCGACATGGACCGGCTCAACGCAGACGGCTCACTAGCTGCAAAAGTTGTCCAACTGCGTCTCGATGTAGCGGCCAATTCCTTCTTCAGCATTCTTATCTTTAACGATCTCCTGCGCGGGCCTGAGCAGGGGTCGATGGCGCTTGTCCCGCAATACTCCATAGAGCTGCCCTCTGCGCTAATGGCATCCATCAATCAACTCGCCGTGGAAAAACTCCCTTCGGCCGAGCGGTTCGATCTTGCCGTTCGCGACGCAAAAACTGGATTCACATTTTTCAACATCGAAGGACACCAATACTATTACGATGCTCAAGGGCAATTACTTAGCATACAGGGTGGACGGCTTCTGATCTCAAAGGAGTTTGCTAACTCGCTCGGCCGTCCGGCAGATGCGGGCTTGGCAGTTGGAAAAATCTCCGTGGGCGCGGCGATGCGGCCGATTCAGATCGATCAGCTTGTCAATGGCGAACAGAAATCGATGGTGATGCCGCCCCTGCGAGGCGCGGCTGGAGCGGACGCACCTGTGCCAGGCCCCGATGTCATTGTTGGAGAAATCGAGAGCGTGGTACAATTTGGAAGCGCTGGAACACAGGTGGGCCTGGCAGCGGGAACAGACTCTTGTAACAATGGCGACCAGCCAGTGGATTGGTTTCAGTTGCCGAATACTGATCACCCGGTCGTTCCGCAAAATCTTTATCGAATGAGCGTTGGGACCTTTAACAACGACCGCTTTGAACAAATCGGCCACTCCTGGATGAAACACACGTTTTTTGCATTGGAAGACACCGTCTGCGGCGCGTGTAACACCACTAATTGCCAAACAGGCACGCATCTATGCCCGGGCTGCTCCGATCCCTACACTGCCGACCTAAATGGCAACCAAAGCCAGATCGGTTCGCGCGCATGGGTCAATCCTTTCACCGGCTCTTTCCCATCTGGCGCCGACAATCATTCCGGCCACGCCCATGACGGCGTGTCGCACCGGATCCGGGTCGAGGTCAACGACCTGAATACAAACCTCAACCCGGATGCGACCTACTTCGCTGAAGCGGCATACCTCAGCCCGCATGAATACACATGGTGCCAGGCGCATCCCGGGCAATGCAACATGTATAACAACGTCTCCTATCGCCAGTTCAGCGTAACCGGCATTAACAATTTCACGTTTTCGCCGCTCGGCTCGACCGTGCGAATGCAACCGGCTATCATGGCCTGGGCCGCTACAGGCGCCGTAGTGAATCAGATCCAGCCTGACCCAGGCAATGATGGCATCTGGTTTATGGGTTACAAAGTAATCAATCCAACGCCCGGAGTCTGGCACTATGAGTACGCTTTGTACAACGAGAACCTGGATCGCTCCATCCAGTCCTTTAGCGTGCCTTTGGGAGCTGGAGTTAACATCAGTAATATCGCATTCCATGCGCCACCTCAGGAACCTGGATGGGCAAACGACGGCACGCTTAACAACCAGGGTTATAGCAGCACACCCTGGCAGGTTACTCAGGACGCTGGGTCTATAACTTGGAACTGTGAGACGTTTGCGCAGAACCAGAACGCGAATGCAATTCGCTTTGGGACATTATACAATTTCCGGTTTGATGCCGATCAACCACCGCAGAGTGCCAATGCGACGGCCGGCTTTTTCAAGACAGGATCGCCCATCACGGTTGCTATCCAGGCTCCGGCGGGTGCCAGTCCTACACCTACGCCAACTGCGACCGCAACGACAACGCCTACTCCGACACCAACAGCTACACCTACGCCAACGGCCACGCCTGCCCCACGGCCTATTCCTACACCGAAACCTCGTCATCCGACTCCGCCGCCTCGCCCGTAGGCCCGGCGGGTAAGAGATGTAGCAGATTAGTGAATTGGCGACCGGGAACGTGCACGAGCGCTCGATCGCGAAGCAACCGCTCTTGTGGAAGGCAGAAAGTGGATAACTGTGGTGGCAGGCGTGCCGCCTGCGGAATCTAAATCATCGCAGCCAACACGACTGCCTCTACAGAGCGACTCTGCGTGATCTCACACGCCGCAAAAATTTCAAAAATGTTCTTTACGTCTGCCGTGAGTGCATGAGAGAAATTTACCTCTACTCGACCTTAGCCACGCTGACCGCAACCAGAGGAATCCACCATAATGTCAAAGATAACGCTTACCGGTTTCATGCTCCTGTTACTTCTACTCCTCGGGAATAGTTCGGGAAATTACGCGGCCCAATCCAAACAGAAGACCTCGGGCGCGCCGACCGGCACGCTTCAAAAGATGATCGTCGAAAACGGAAGCGTCACGATGGATCTCGATCTCAGCCGGTTGAATGGAATCAGCTTTGCGCCGCAGAAAGCCGTTAAGT
>WNGQ01006177.1_pt1 | contig 11624 bp, 10 predicted proteins | sample 5407661 | NCBI WGS metagenome assembly WNGQ01 (sample SAMN13153382, study PRJNA577476) | soil metagenome | isolation source: 60 cm soil or saprolite under Garry oak tree replicate 2 | place: USA:California | collected 2016-06-15
GAGGAATCGGTGCAGGCGTTCGGGCTGATCTGGCTGTTCCCGCTCACGTTCCTGTCCTCGGCGTTCGTGCCGATCGCGACCATGCCCGGCTGGCTGCAGGCCTTCGCCAACAACCAGCCGGTGACCTACGTCGTCGACACCATGCGCGCGCTGGCTCTCGGCGGCCCGGTCGCGGCGAGCCTGTGGAAGAGCATCGCCTGGCTGGCCGGGATCTTCATCGTGTTCCTGCCGCTGGCGGTGCGCGCCTACCGGCGGGCCAGCTGACGCCGCCCTTCAGTGGCTGGGTAGCTCGGTGGCGGACGCGACGAGCACGAAGATGACGAAGGTGGCGACGAGGAGCGACAGGACGATCATGACGGGCTGGCGTGCCCTCGCGGCGAGGATCGCGGCGGGCAGCAGCCCGAGCGCGGCGCATGCGGCGAAGATGTAAAGGGAGATCCTGAGAAACGTGCTCATCGTGACGCTTTCCGGTGCCGCAGGAAGCCTGGTTAGCCCGCGTCCTGCGGCGCCTGCACAGCCACGTCGGCTAATACCCGGTGCCGTGGCTTGGATGGCGACGTTCCGGACCCGGCGGTCTGCGGACTACCGCGACGCGCCGTCTGTGATGATCAATATCTCGGCCAGGCGTGCGACTGCTCATGCCTCTGCGCCCTCCCCGGCGGCAAAAATCCGACCCGCAACCCGCATACGGACTACCCTAGCCTGAGCAGATTAAAGCCGAACGCTGACGGAATGCAGGCGATTACCTGATGCCGCTGGCCGCACCGTCGGTCCGTGCCCTGCAGGTGTTCCGCATGCTGGAACTGCTCGTCCCCGGTTCCAGACTTGCCCCGGGCGTTCGGGATATCGTGGCCGGCCGACTGCGGACCGAGCTGTCATGATCGTGACATGACGGGACGCAATGGCAGTGCAGAGATCGTCGAACTCGGCTCGGTGCCGGGGTTCGTGGTATTCGACCTGCCCGGGGCGCCGCTGTCGGCCGGCGGGACGCGGCTGGCGCCAGACGTCAGCGTGGCCGAGGTGGCGGTGCTGGCGCGCTCGATGACCTACAAGTTCGCCGCGCTGGGCGAGCGGGTCGGCGGCGCCAAGGCGGGCGTGCGCGGGGATCCTGCGGACCGCGCGGGCAGGGCCGCCCTGATGGCGCGGTTCTGTGCGGAGGTCCGACCGCTGACGGACGCGGGCCGGTTCCTGACCGGGCCGGACATGGGCACGGCCGAGGAGGACTTCGCGCCGTTGCGCCGGGGCCGGGCCGCACCCGCGGCGATCCGCGCCGTGGTGGCGGGCGTGCCGTTCGAGGACCTGCTGACCGGGTACGGCGTCGCGGTGGCCGCGGAGACGGCCCTGGGCGGAGGGACGGAGGGCCTGGACGGCCGTTCGGTGGCCATCGAGGGTTTCGGCAAGGTCGGCGGCGGGGTGGCACGCGAGGTCGGCCGCCGCGGCGGCCGGGTGGCCGCGGTCTCCACCATGGCCGGGTGCGTCGCGGACCCGTCCGGGCTTGACATCGGCCGGCTGCTCGCGCTACGCCGAACGCACGGCGACGCGTGCGTCCTGCGCTACGGCCGGCCGGTCCTGCCACCGCACCAGCTCTTCACCGAGGTGAACGCCGATGTGCTGGTCCCCGGGACCCGGCCGGGCGCGATCGACGCGCAGACGGCCCGGTCGCTGCCGCCGGGCGTCCGGGTGATCGCACCCGCCGCCAACGCCCCGTACACCGCGGCGGGGGCCGAGGTACTGCGCCAGCGCGGGATCGTGGCGCTGCCCGACTTCGTGTGCAACGCGGGCGCGGTGATCGGCTACCGGTCCGCTGTTGACGCGACCCCGGACCAGGTCCTGGCGGACGTCGAGGCCAGGATCGGCGAGCTCATCCGGGCCGCGCTCGGCCATCCCGGCGGCCCGCTCGCCGGGGCCTGCGAACAGGCCGGAGGGTTCCTGCGGAGCTGGTGGGGCGAGCCGCCAGGCCCGCCGTTCGCGCCCGCGGAGTGAAGGAGGGCAGCATGCAGACCTGGGACGCGATCACCTCACGGCGCAACGTCCGGGCCTTCGCGGACCGTCCGATCCCGGCGGCGGATCTGGACCAGATCCTGGAGGCGGGCCGCCGCGCCCCGTCCTCGCAGAACTGGCAGCCGTGGGACTTCATCGTCGTCACCGACCGCGGGCAGCTGCGCGAGCTGGCCAGGGTCTGGCGGGGCGCTGGTCACGTGGCCGACTCGGCGGCGACGATCGTGGTGATCGGACCCGCGGCCGACAACGAGTTCGGCCGGGCCCAGTTCGACCTGGGCCAGGCGACGATGGCCATGCTGCTGGCAGCGGCGGACCTGGGCATCGGCAGCTGCCACGCGGGCGTCGCCGACCTGCGGCTGGCCCGCGAGCTGCTCGGCTTCCCCGAGGACCGCGGCTGGGCGCTGCTCATCTCGCTCGGCTACCCCGCCGGCAGGCCGCTGACCCCGGTCCGCAAGCCCGACCGGCGGCCGTTCAGCGAGATAGTGCACCGCGGTCGCTGGTGACGGCGCGGATCTGAGCCGTGGCCACGGCGGCCGCCACGACCTGGCCGGAGTCATCGAGCAGCTCCCCAGCCAGAAATGCCACCTCCCGGCCGCGGCGGACGATCCGGCCGTGGCCGGTGAGCCGCCCGGGCCGCGCCGGGCGCAGGAACTGCACGTGCAGGTCGGTGGTTGGCGCGAACAACCCCGGGCCCAGCGTGGCGACCAGCGCCGGGCCCAGGGTGTCGTCGAGCATCGCCGCCAGGAACCCGCCCTGGATCACCCCCGCGGGGGTTCAGGAACTGCTCGCTGGCGGTGAACGCGACCTCGATCGTGCCGGCCTCGGGATCGATCGCCACCAGTTCCCACCCGAACAGCGTGGCCGCGGGCGGCGGCGCGGCCCGGCCCTCCATCACATCCCAGAACGGGCATCATCGAACCCCATTCAGCTAGCAGATCTGGGCGAATTCGTCGCGGACGGCGGCGGTGTCGGGATGGCCGGGGCCCAGGACGCGGGTGCGGTCGGCGATCACCTGGCGGTAGAGCGCCTCGGCTTCGGCGCGATGACCCTGGCGGGCGGCCAGCCTGGCGAGGGTGGCGCGGGAGGTGAGGGTGTCCGGGTGGTCGTCGCCGAGGAGCCGGTGCCTGTCGGCCAGCACCTGGTGGCTGAGCTGTTCGGCCTCGGCGTAGCGGCGCTGCAGGCCGAGCATCCGGGCCACCTCCTGGCGGGCGATGAGGGTGTCGGGGTGGCCGGCGCCCAGAATGCGCTCCCGGTCGGCGAGCAGGCTCCGGTACTGCTGCTCGGCGTCGGCGTAGCGGCGTTGCAGCTCGGCCGTCCAGGCCAGGGTGCCGCGGGTGGTGAGGGTGTCGGGATGGTCATCGCCGAGGACGCGGCGCCGGGCGGCCAGCACCTCGCGGGCGAGTTCCCCGGCCTCGGCGGGCTTGCCGCGCAGCCCGGTCAGCCAGGCTACGGTCTCGCGGGCGGCCAGCGTCTCGGGGTGGTCGTCGCCGAGGACGTTCCTGCGACCGCCGAGGACCTGGTTGACGATGTCGATCGCCTCGCTGTACCGCCCCTGCCGGCCGATGAGCCAGCCGAGCCGGTGCTCGGTGGACAGCGTGTCCGGGTGGTCCTCGCCGAGGACCCGGCGCCGGGCGGCCAGCACCTGCCGGAACATCGGCTCCGCGTCGGCGTAGCGGCCCTGCAGGCTGAGCATCCTGGCCAGCCGGTGCCGGGTGGACAGGTTGTCCGGGTGGTCCTCGCCGAGCAGCCGCCGTCGATCCCGTAGGACCTGGTAGCACAGCTCCTCGGCGTCCGCATAGCGGCCCTGCAGCCCAATGATCCGGGCCAGCCGGTGCCGGGTGGCCAGCGTGTCCGGATGGTAATCCCCCAGGACACGGCGCCGGTCGGTCAGGAGCCGACGGTACATCTGCTCCGCCTCGGCGTACCGGCCGGCCTTCGTGGCCAGCCTGGCCAGGTTTTGGCGGCTGGCCAGGCAGTCGGGATGATCCGGGCCGAGCACCTGGCGCTGCGCGTCGAGGACCTGGCGGCTCAGGTCCTCCGCCTCAGCGTAGCGGCCCCGCAGGCCGATCATCCGGGCCAGGTTGGACCGGGCCGCCAGCGTCTCCCTGTGGTCGGGACCGCGCAGCCGGTAATCGTCGGCGAGCAACCGCCGGTACAGCTCCTCGGCCTCGCCGAACCGGCCCTGTACGCCCAGCGCGGCGGCCAGGTCGTGCCGGGTGGCCAGGGTGCCGAGATGGTCCTCGCCCTGGACCCTGAGCCGGTCGGCGAGCAGCTCACGCAAGATCGTCTCGGCCTCGCCGCTGCGACCGCGGCGGACCAGGGTTCGCGCCAGGTAGCCGCGGGCGGTCAGCGCGGCCGGATGGTCGGGGGGGAGGAAGGCCGCGGCCGCCACGCTGGCCTGCGCCAGCTTCCCGGCCGCGGCCAGCCGGCCGGCGCCGAGCAGTGCCTCGGTGCCGACCGCGCTGACCGAGAGCAGCCGGGCCAGCACCGCGGGGTCCAGGTCGTCGGCGAGCAGGTCGATGGCGGCGTTCATGTGTGCCCGCAGCCGCCGCCAGGTCAGCCAGTCCCCCGGCCGGACCGGGTCGAGCCCGGCCGTGGCCGCCTCGAATAGCGCCACCACGGTCTCCTGCACGGCCGCCCGCTCGGCGTCGGCACTGGCCGCGAGCCGGATGCGGTTCGCGTCGGCGACGACCGGGTGCACGGTGACGGCGTGCATGCCGGCTGGGCTGCCGGTGGCCGAGATGTCGATCAGCCCGGTGCGCGACAGGCCCTGCAGGCCGGCGCGGAGCCCGCGCCGTTCGGCGCCATTGTCCTGACCGGCATGGCCGGGACCGGCGAGCAGCTCGGCGAGCGGCGGCAGCTGCAGCAGCCAGGACGGGATGGGGGTGGCCGGCGCGAAGCAGGACAGCACGAGCAGCAGCGGGCGGGCCTGCGGACGGCCCTCGGCCGCGAGCGCGTCCAGCGACAGGTCCCAGGTGCGCTGCACCGTGGAGTGGATGTCCGCACCCTGCTCCTCGATATCCGTCAGCGCCGCGGGCAGCTCGACGCCGTCCAGCGCCTGCCGGTAGCCGGCGAAGGTGGACCAGCGGGCGAACGGCGAGCCCAGATAGGCGCCGGCCAGGTGCAGCGCCAGCGGCAGCCCGCCCAGGCGGGCGGACAGCTCGCGTGCCTCACGGCCGCCGGGATCGGCCACCTCGGGGGCCAGGTCCCGCAGCACCTCGGCGCCGGCCTCGTCATCCAGCGGCTTGAGTTCGCGCAGCGTGACCCGGGTACCCCAGACCTGCGGGTCCCTGACCCGGGTGGTGACGATCACGATCCCGGCCGGGTCGGCTCGCAGCCAGCCGGTGCCGTCGGCCGGGGTGCCCGCGTCGGCGCCCGCCAGCACCGCGGGGTTGTCCGCGCCGTCGAACACCAGCAGCCACCGGCGACCCGCTCCGTGGTCGCGGTTCAGGAACTCCCACGCCCGTTCCGGCGCGGTCCGCGCGCCCTCCCGCACCGGCGCGGTCACCGATTCAGGCGCGCCGAGTTCGCGCAGCACCTCGAGCATCCCGCTGGTCAGCAAAGCCGAATCGGCGGCCCGGACCCACCAGACCCGGTAGCCGCGTTCCCTAGCCATCCGGGCTGCGGTTAGCGCGACCGTGGATTTGCCCAGGCCGCCCATGCCCGCGATCACGAACGCGCGGCTGGCCCGGCGTGGGTAGGGGCGCAGCACCCGGCGCAGCTCGCCGACTAGCCCCTCGCGGCCGCGTACCTCGGGCGGCAGCTTGCCCAACGGCGGCGCCACCGGCAGCGGACCCGGGGCGGCGGCCGTCGCGGGCGAGGGCACCGCCCCTAGGCCGGGCGTCGGGGCCGCGCGTCCGGCCAGATACGCCCAGGCCGACACGTGCGTCTCCTTGACCTGGCATTGCATGTGCTCGAAGGCGACCGGATCCACCTGTCCGCCGCAGTTCCGCACCACCTGGTCGTAGACGTAGTCCGAGGCCGCGAAGATCAGGTCCGCCTGCTCGGCGGCCAGCCTGGCCTTGATCGCCGGGGCGTCGACGATGCGCGCGGCGGCGATCACGGCCTGCCCGGTGAGCCCTTCGGCGTCCCGCCCGACCGGCCCGACATGCAGCGCGACCCGCAGCTGGATCCGCACCACCGCGCTGGCCCTGCGGTTGTACTGGCGCAGCCGACCCGCCAGTTCGGCCATCAGCGGGTCGACCAGGCGCTGGGTGGAGATCGTCGGCGGCACCACGATGACGGCGCCGTCGCCGCGGTCCTCCCGGTAGCAGCCCGCCCACGGGACCCCGGCCGCGTCGAAACAGGACCGCAGGATCTCGTACATCGCCGCGCGCACCACGTCGCGGTCACCGTCGTTGCGCACCGGGTCGGAGAACCCGGCCACGTCGGTGAACACGATCGAGCAGTTCAGCGGCTCGCGCCAGTCCTGCTGCCAGCGTGCCGCCTCGGCCGCGGCCGGGTGCGACCCGTTCGGCGGCCGGGCGGCGGGGGTGTCCGGCGGCGCGACGTCGCACAGCGCGGCCAGGGCGTCCAGGTCGATGACGGTCAGGCGGCGGGACCGCTCGCCGCGAGCGATGATCCTGCGGTCCCGCCAGGACCGCAAGAACCGGCCGACCGCGTCCGCGCTCGTCCCGGCCCAGTCCGCCAGTTCCTGCTGCGACATCGGCAAGGTGAACATGGCGGCGGAAGTGTGCTGGTAGCCGCCCCGGCGCTGAGCCAGGTCGAGCAGCAGCCAGGCCAGCCGCCGCTCGGCGCCGACCCGTTCGGCCGGAAATAGCCGCGCCCGGTCTTCCTCCCGGCGCTCGGTCACCTGGCGTTCCAGCACCTCGGCGGCGCGCGGGTGGCCGCGCAGGAACTCTGCGAACCGTTCGGCCGGAACGACCATCGCCGAGACCTCGTCCAGCGCGGTCACGGTGGCCGAACGGACTCCGGTGGTCAGCGCGGCCCGCTCCCCCACCACGTCCCCCTGACCCCGGACGGCGAGGATCTTCTCTCCTCCATCGGCGTCCGTGACGCTGACCTTGACCCAGCCCGAGTCGATGATCGTCACCTGGGAGGTGTCCTCGCCCGCGCGGCACAGCACCGCCCCGGCCCGGAAGAACTCCTCTACCCCGGCGGCCGCCAGCGCCTCCCGCTCGGGGTCGGCCAGTGCGTTCCAGAAACTCCGCGCGGTGGGTCGCTCCCAGCGCACGCTGCCCGCGGCCACCGGAATATCCGCGGCCTGACCTGCGTCCTGGCCTGCATCCTGCACAGAACTGGCCGGGTCGGATCGCTCGTCCCGTTTCACGGTCAGCCCGTCCCTAAACCGTTAGCGCTCACAATGCCCGGGCGCTCGGGCTTTCCCCGAGGTAAGTCCGCCGCGGCCAGGCGACGCTGGATGGCCCCGGCACGGTGAGCCGTCAGCGCGGCCCCGTGTGGCTAGTGTATGCGTGGCGTGTGCTAGCCGCGCGACGCCGGCGTATTCATGTTGCCAAGCGCAGTCCTGCTCGGCCCGGCGGCGCGGTAGCCCGGCCGCGCGGGCGGGCGCCACGGCATCGCTGGTATCAGGCCGTTCGGCGTTGATGCCGCGTTCATGTCGCAGGGGGTGCGTACGAAAATAACCTGTGTCGTTTCGGGCAATGGGGTCCGCATCAGGTGCCACAACGTCACGGCGCCCGTGATTGAGTGCCCAAAACCCCTATAGGGAGGCAGGACCGGGTCAATGCCACAACGTCCCGGTTGGCCCCGGTGCCGGTCCCTTTCAGCCGAACGGGCTGGCATCCTGCTCCCGCACCACACCGCGCACCGGCATCGCGGTACGCACAGCCACCATCGATCCGGCCCGCCCGGCACGAAAACAACCACGGCAATGCCACATCGCCGTGGTCCTGACCACGGCAATGCCACATCGCCGTGGTCGGCGGCGCCGGCCCGCCGGTGCTGTCGTGACGGGCGTGACGCCTGGGGCCGCCGGGGACCTGCGCAGGCGTAGCCATCTGGGAGTTGTGGCCCCCCGCCCCCGTCTTGCCGGGCGGGGGTCACCTCAATCGAAGTCCTGGCAGTGCTCCCCGGCGATCGGGCGGACCTCGATGGTCCCGTACCAGGCGGTCGGGTGCTTGGACGCGATCTCGATGGCCTCGTCCAGGTCGGAGCAGTCGATCACGTCGTAGCCGCCGACTTGCTCCTTGGTCTCGGCGAACGGCCCGTCGCTGACCAGCAGTTCCTGATCGCGGATCCGCACGGAGGTAGCGTCGCTGACGTCCCTCAGCCGGTGGCCGTGCAGCAGCACGCCGCGGCCATCCATCTCGCGGAACCAGTCGGCGTACGCAGGCAGCCCGGCCGGGCGCGGGGTCGCGGGGTCACTCCAGGCGGACTCGTCGATGCAATGGATCAGCATGTACCTCATGAGACGGCCTCCTTCGTCCATCATCTCAGCGACGAACGGACGGGGGGCTTAGAGGACGACACGACGACTGGACAGGGGGCTTAGAGGACGACATCCAGCATCATCGGGGTGGTGGGGCGCCCAGCGGGGTGCGCGGCGCCGGCGGCGGGTTCGGCGGTGAGGGCCAGGTGGTCGCCGGGACGCAGCCCGGAGGCGACGACCGGGCCGGTCATGCCGTGACGGGCCGGCGGGAGCATGATCACCGCCCGGTCACCGGCCGGGCCGATCAGCCAGAGTTCGTAGCCGCGGGAGGCGGGCAGCGCGTGCAGGGCCGCGGCGGTGAACACCAGCTCGCGCATGGAGTGGGACATCACGATCGTGACCGTGCCGCCGCCCCGCACCGCGCCGGTCATCATGGTGGCGTCCCGCGCGGTCAGCACCGCGGCGACCTGCTGGCTGCTGGCCTGGGCCCGGCTGAGCTGGTCCCGCATGCCGCCGTTGCTGACCCCGAACACCACCGCCGCGGTGACGGCCGCGACTGCGGCCACCGCGCCCGCCGCCATGGCCAGCCGGCCACGGGAACCGAGGCGGCCACGGGAACCGAGGCGGCCCCGGCTACCGAGGCGGCTCCGCCAGGTACGGACCGCGACCTCCGGCTCCAGTCCGGGAGGCCGCTGCCTGGCCGCCGCGGCGGCCGCCATCACCCGCGCCTTGAGCGCAGGCGGCGGGGCGACCGCAGCGGCCGTGGCCAGCCGCGCGGTGGCCTCGCGCAGGCTCGCGATTTCCCGCGCGCACTCCTGGCACCGGGCCAGGTGGCGCTCGAAGCTGGCCCGGTCCGGCGCGGAGATCGCGTCCATCGCGTACGGCCCGGCCAGGGTGTGAACCTCACGCTTGTGCCTCATGACGCCACCCCCAGGCAGTCACGCAGCCGGATCAGCGCGTCCCTCATCCTGGTCTTGACCGTGCCGCCGGGCACCCCGAGCAGGCTGGCGACCTGGCTGTAGGTGTAGCCGCCGTAGTAGGCCAGGGTGACCGACTCGCGCTGCAGTTCGGTGAGCGAGCCCAGGCAACGCCGCACCCGCTCGCGTTCGAGGCTCGACTCGACGGCCTCGGCCACCTCGTCGAAGGGGACGTCGGCGGCCGCGGTGCGCCGCTCGCGCTCGGACTCCTTCTGCACCGAACGCACTCGGTCCACCGCCCGCCGGTGCGCCAGCGTCATCACCCAGGCGGTGGCGCTGCCCCGGGCGGGGTCGAACTTGGCCGCGTTCCGCCACACCTCGAGCAGCACGTCCTGGGTGACCTCCTCGGACTGGGCCGGGTCGCGGACCACCCGCCGGACGATGCCGAACACGGACGCCGCGACCTGGTCGTAGACGGCGTCGAAGGCGTCCTCGTCGCCGCGCGCCACCAGCCGCAGGCACGCGGCGAGGTCGGCGGCGGCGCCGGGCTGGGGGCGCTCCGGGTCGGGGCGGTCGCTGGCACTCGTCACATCTAGTATTCGTAGCAGCGACCGCCCGCGGATTGGCGGCGAATCTTGGCCGGCCGACCAAACCTGGGCGGCGACCGCACCGAATAGACATCATGACCGTGAGCGGGATGGGGCGCCTGGACGGGCGGAGCGCGGGACTCGGTGCCGTCGCCGGGGTGCTGGCCGCGGGTGCGGCGCTGGGTGTGGGGCAGTTCGTGGCCGGGCTGACCGGGGCCAGCGGGTCGCCGGTGGTGGTGGTCGGCGAGCTGCAGATCGACTTCACGCCGCCGTGGCTGAAGAACTTCGCCATCACCGAGTTCGGCGCGGACGACAAGCTCGTCCTGGTCACCGGGATCGTGGTCGTGCTGGGCGCGTTCGCGGCGCTGGTCGGCGCGGCGGCCATCCGGCGGATGGCCTACGGCATGGCCGGCATCGCGGTGTTCGCGGCGGTCGGGCTGACCGCGGCGGCGACCCGGCCGGACGCCACGGTCGCCAGCCTGCTGCCCACCCTGGCCGCGACCGCCTCCGCGGTGGCAGTGCTCCAGCTGCTGATCCCCCTGGCGCGGCCGCCAGCCCCGCGGGCCGAACCAGCGACAGACGAACCCGGGGGACCGCCGCGGCGGAGCTTCCTCGCGGCCGGGGCGGCGACCGCGGGCATCGGGGCCGCGGCCGGGCTGGCGGGCCGGCTGCTGACCGAGCGGGGCAGCGTGGCGAGGGCGCAGAAGTCGCTGCGCATCCCCAAGCCCGCGGTCACCACGCAGGCCCTGCCGCCTGGCGCCGACCTGAACATCCCCGGGCTCGCCCCGTTCGTGACGCCCAACGCGAAGTTCTACCGGGTGGACACCGCGCTCGTCCTGCCGCAGGTCGACCCGTCGAGCTGGCAGCTGCGGATCCACGGCATGGTGAACCGCGAGATCACGCTCACCTTCGACCAGCTGATCAAGCGGCCGCTGATCGAGGACTACATCACCTTGTGCTGCGTGTCCAACCCGGTGGACGGCCCGTACATCGGCAACGCCACGTGGCTGGGCGCCAGCCTGGCCGCCGTGCTCCGCGAGGCGGGGATCAAGGCCGGGGCGGACCAGCTGCTGTGCACCTCGGTGGACGGGTTCACCTCGGGCACCCCAGTGCAGACCGTGATGGACGGCCGGGACGCGCTGCTCGCGGTGGCGATGAACGGGCAGCCGCTGCCGATCGCGCACGGCTTCCCGGCCCGGATGGTGGTGCCGGGGCTCTACGGGTACGTGTCCGCGACCAAGTGGGTGACCGACATCGAGGTGACGACGTTCGCCGGGAACAACGCCTACTGGGCGAAGCGCGGCTGGTCGCAGCGGGCGCCGATCAAGACCGAGTGCCGCATCGACGTGCCGAACGGCGTGGAGGAGATCACGGTCGGCCGCACCGCGGTGGCCGGGGTGGCCTGGGCCCAGCACAAGGGCGTCGAGGCCGTCGAGGTGCGGGTGGACCGGGGGCCGTGGCAGGAGGCCAGGCTGGCCGCGGTGCCCGGCCTGGACACCTGGCGGCAGTGGGTCTGGGAGTGGGACGCCTCCTCCGGGGGGCACGTGCTCGAGGCGCGGGCCACCGACAAGACCGGCTACACGCAGACCAGCGCACTGGCGCCGCCGGAACCCAACGGGGCCACCGGCTACCCGATGGTCTCCGTGGCCGTGCGCTAAGAGTCGGGCGCTAAGAGTAGCCGTCCCCCGGGGTACGCGTGGGCGGATAGGTGGGCCGGTCGTAGCCGCTGCGCACCACCCGCCGTCTGGTCGCGCGCCGGGAGACTTCGCC